>Ga0335073_10011636_pt1 | contig 12359 bp, 8 predicted proteins | sample Lox_Sample_22_FD_207093 | JGI IMG/M metagenome (GOLD analysis project Ga0335073, IMG submission 207093) | Soil microbial communities from Loxahatchee National Wildlife Refuge, Florida, United States - Lox_Sample_2.2 | ecosystem: Environmental > Terrestrial > Soil > Wetlands | place: USA: Florida... | reverse complement strand
GACCGGCACCGACGGCAGCCCGGTGCTCGTGCACGTGGCCACCGAACTGGACGACGGCAGCTGGGTGGTCGAGCTGCGCACCGCGCCGGACGCGGCGGCCCCGGTGCTGAGCGGCCGGGCGGGCCAGCGGTTCCGGCTCGGCCCGGCCGGCGCCGAGGCCGCGGCCGACCCGGCGCCCGAGCTCACCCTGGCCGAGCCGTACGCCGCGACCGGCGGGTGGACTGCGGTGGCAGGCGTCCCGGCCGAGCGGGGCTGGCCGGCCGAGCGGGGCTGGCCGGCCGAGCGGGGCGTCCGGCTGTGGCGAGCCACGGTCACCGGCAGCCCGCTCGCCCCGTACCTCGCACGGCACGGCCGGCCCATCGGCTACGGCTACCTGAGCGGGCACTGGCCGCTGGCGGACTACCAGACCGTGTTCGGCCGGCACCCGGGCAGTGCGGAGATGCCGAGCGCGGGGCGCCCGTTCACCCCCGAACTGGTCACCCGGCTGGTCGCGTCCGGGGTGCTGATCGCGCCGATCACGCTGCACACCGGAGTCTCCTCGCAGGAGGCGGGCGAGGGGCCGCAGCCCGAACGGTTCACCGTGCCGGCCAGCACCGCGCGGCTGGTGAACGACGTCCGTCGCGCGGGTGGCCGGGTGGTCGCGGTCGGCACCACCGTCACCCGCGCGCTCGAGTCCGCGGTCGGCGGCGACGGCATGCTGACCGGGCGCCGGGGATGGACCGAGCTCGTGCTCGGCCCGGACCAGCCGGTGCGGGTGGTGAACGGGCTGATCACCGGGCTGCACGACCCGGCTGCCTCGCACCTGCTGCTGGTCGAGGCGGTGGCCGGTGCCGAGCTCACCCAGCGGGCCTATGACGCGGCGGTGAGTGCGGACTACCTGTGGCACGAGTTCGGCGACTCCTGCCTGCTGCTGCCCGGCTGAGCGCAGGCTAACGTCACTGGCGTGATCGAGCGGATCAAGACCGAACTGGCCGGTGCCCTGATCGCCCTCGACTACGACGGCACCCTGTCGCCGATCGTAGCCGACCCGATGCAGGCGCGGCCGGTGGACGGAGTCGTCGAGACGCTGACCCGGCTGGCCCGGCGTGGCGCGCAGGTCGCCGTGGTGACCGGCCGGGACGCCAGGACGGTGCTGGAACTCGGTGGCCTGCATGACGTGCCGGGCTTGCTGGTGAGTGGGCTGCACGGCGCGGAGAGCTGGCGGGACGGCGAGCTGACCACCCGCGACGAGCCCCCCGGCCTCGAGGTGCTGCGCCGGCTGCTGCCGCCGATGCTGCCGCCGGACGTCTGGCTGGAGGACAAGCGCCTGTCGCTGGTGGTGCACGTGCGCCGGGCGGCCGACCCGCTGGACGCGCTGCAGCGGCTGACCGAGGTGGTGCCCCCGCTCGCCGCCGAGCACGGCATCGAGGCGCACCCGGGCAAGCTGGTGATCGAACTCCGGATCCCCGACCTGTCCAAGGCGACCGCGCTGGACCGGCTGCTGACCGAGACGACCACCGCCGCGTTCTTCGCCGGCGACGACCTCGGCGACCTGCCCGCGGTGCGGGCGGTGCAGGACTGGACCGCCCGCACCGGCCGGCCTGCCCTGACCGTCGCGGTCGGCGAGGTCGCCGAACTGAGGGACGCCGCCGACGCCGCGCTGGCCGAACCGGCCGAGCTGGCCGAACTGCTGGCCGAGCTGGCTCGCTGAACTGGCTGGTCGGTTGGTTGGCTGGCTCGCTGGTTGACCTACACGGTCGGTCGTCGCCACCCCGGCCGCGCCCGGCCGGCCCAAGCAGTTCGTCGGCCGCGCCCGGCCGGCCCAAGCAGTTCGTCGGCCGCGCCCGGCAGGCCCAAGCAGTTCGTCGGCCGCGCCCGGCAGGTTCCAAGCAGTTCGTCGGCCGCGCCCGGCCGGCCCAAGCAGTTCGTCGGCCGCGCCCGGCAGGTTCCACCGGTTCGCCGGCCGGCCTACCGGTTCGCGAGGTCCCCGGGTTGCCGATCCACCCCGAGTCCCTCCAACCGCCGGGCCGCGTTGATCAGCCCGACGTGGCTGTAGGCCTGGGGCAGGTTGCCCCACAGCGTCCGGTCCGACGCGCGGTACTCCTCGGCGATCAGGCCCAGGTCGTTGCGGGCGGCGAGCAGTCGCTCGAAGAGCCGTTCGGCCTCCTCCAGCTCGCCGATCCCGGCCAGCGCGTCGACCATCCAGAACGAGCAGGCCAGGAAGGAGCCCTCCCCACCGGAGAGCCCGTCCGAGCCGGCGTCCGTCCGGTAGCGGCGAACGAAGCCGGCCTCATCGGTGAGGTCCTTGGCGACGGCGCGCACGGTCGCGACCACCCGCTCGTCGTCCCACGGAAGGAAGCCCACCCGTGGCAGCAGCAGCAGCGCGGCATCGAGTTCCTCGGAGCCGTAGTGCTGCACGAAGTGGCTGCCGGTGCGGTCCAGGCCGCGCTCGCAGACCTCGGCGTGGATCTCGTCCCGCTCGGCGCGCCAGCTCTCGACCGGCCCGGGCAGTCCGTACTGCTCGGCGCCGCGCACCATGCGGTCGAAGGCGACCCAGGCCATCGCCTTCGAGTGGACGAAGTGCTCGCGCTGCGCGCGGATCTCCCAGATGCCGTCGTCCGGTTCGCGCCACCGTTGCGACACCGTCTCGATCAGCAGCCGCTGCAGGCTCCAGGCCGAGTCGATCCGGTCCACCTCGCTGCGATCGCCGTCCGGGTGCTGGGTGAGGCCGCTGGCCCGGGCCAGCTCCAGGGTGTCGAGCACCTCGCCGAAGATGTCGAGCTGGAACTGGCCGGAGGCGGCGTTGCCGGCCCGCACAGGCCGGGCGCCACCGAAGCCGGCCAGCCAGTCCAGCTGCTGCTCTGGGATCCGCCGCGCCCCCTCGATGGTGTAGAGGACCTGCAGGTTCTGGGGATCGCCGCCGACCGCACGCAGCAGCCAATGCCGCCACTGCGCGGCCTCCTCCGTGTAGCCACACGACAGCAGGGCCTCGAGGGAGAAAGTGGAGTCCCTCAACCAGCAGTAGCGGTAGTCCCAGTTGCGCTCGCCGCCGGGCTGCTCCGGCAGCGAGGTGGTGCCGGCCGCGACGATGCCACCGGTCGGCCGGAACGTCAGCGCCTTGAGGGTGATCAGCGACCGGTGCACCTGCTCCGACCAGCGGCCGGCGTAGGAGCAGCCGGCCAGCCAGTTCGACCAGAACCGCTCGGTGCCGGCCAGCGCCTCGACGGCGTCGGTCGGTTCGGGTTCGGCCAGGTGGGCGTCGACGCGGGTCAGCACGAACTCCGCCTGCTCCCCCTCGGCCAGCGTGAACCGCGCGGCCGTCGTCTGATCCTGCCCGGTCAGCTCCACGTTCGACCGGACGTAGACCGCGTCGGGACCGGCCACCGCGCCGATGCCGCCGGCGACGTGCCGCACCCATGGCACCACCCGGCCGTAGTCGAACCGGAGCCGCAGCAGCGACCCGAACTCGACGCTGCCCTGCTCGCACCGCACGATGCGCACCAGGTCGGCTGACCGCTCCCGGGGCGGCATGAAATCGAGGACCACCGCGGTGCCGGTCGCGGTCCGGTACCGGGTCTGCAGTATCAGCGTGCCCGGCAGGTAGCACCGCTCCGATTCGAGCGGTTCGCCGGTCGGAGCCAGGGACCAGTGCCCGTTGTGCTCGGCTCCCAACATCGCCGCGAAGCAGGCCGGCGAATCGAACCGGGGCAGCGTCAGCCAGTCCACCGAGCCGGTCCGCGAGACCAGGGCGGCGCTGTGCAGGTCTCCGATCAGGGCATAGTCGCCGATATGCGTTGCGGGCGTCCAGTCCGGCAGGGGCGTCTCACTCATCCTGTCTGTGTACCAGTGCCCACCGACAGGACGTTGCCTGAGAGGTAGCCCAGAGCGTGGCGGAGTGGCGACCCGGAATGTCGGAGGGGTCTGTTTGGATAGCCGCATGACAGCACCACCAGGGGGAACGTCAGCCGTCCGTGGCCGGATCGTCGTCGATCGGCTGACCAAGGTGTTCGGCACCCAGCGCGCCGTGGACGAACTCAGCTTCACCGTGGAGCCGGGATCGGTGACCGGCTTCCTCGGGCCGAACGGCGCCGGCAAGACCACCACGCTGCGCATGCTGCTCGGCCTGATCGAGCCGACCTCGGGCACCGCGACGATCAACGGCGTGCGCTACGCGTCGCTGCCGGCCCCGCTCGAAGCAGTGGGCGCCGCGCTGGAGGCGTCGAGCTTCCACCCCGCCCACACCGGTCTGCAGCATCTGCGGATCTACTGCGCGGCCGCCGGGCTGCCGGCCCGGCGGGCCGACGAGGTGCTCGACCTGGTGGGCCTGCGGGACGCGGCGAAGAAGAAGACCAAGGGCTACTCGATGGGCATGCGCCAGCGGTTGGGCCTGGCGAGCACCCTGCTTGGCGACCCCCGGGTGCTGATCCTCGACGAACCGGCGAACGGGCTGGATCCGGAGGGCATCCGCTGGCTGCGCGGGTTCTTCCGGCACCTGGCCGGCGAGGGCCGGACGGTGCTGGTCTCGAGCCACCAGCTCGCCGAGGTGCAGGAGGTCGCCGACCGGGTGGTCATCCTCAACCGGGGCCGGCTGGTGCGCTCCGGCACCATGGCCGAGCTCTCCGCGGGCACCTCCACCGCGGTCGTCCGCGGGCCGAACCTGCACCCGCTCCAGCAGGCCCTGGTCGCCGCGGGGTTGACCGGCAGCACCGAGGCGGACGGGTCGCTGCGGGTGCAGACCGACGACCTGCGCCACATCGGCCAGCTGGCCTTCCAACACGGGGTGGAGCTGCACGAGTTGAGCCTGTCCCGCTTCGATCTGGAACAACTGTTCTTCAGCCTCACCGAGGGCGCGCACCAGGGCTCCGACCTGGGCGCGTACACGCCGAACGGCCACGCGCCGGCCCACGAAAGGACCCGGCAGCCGTGATGCGCAACCTGATCCGTTCCGAGGTCCTCAAGACCCGCAGCACCCAGGTCTGGCTCTGGATGATCCTGCCCGCGGCGGCTCTCACCGCCCTGTCGACGATCGGCCAGACCTACGGCTCGATCTATGACAACGAGCACGGTGGAGCCGCCATCCGCTACTACGACATCTTCACCACCGCCAACGGTGGCGGCGTGGCGCTGCTGGTGATCGGCATCCTCGGCCTGACCACGGAGTTCCGCCACAAGACCATCACCCCGACCCTGCTGGCCATTCCCGGCCGGTGGACGCTGCTGGTGGGCAAGGCGATCTCCTACGCGATCTTCGCCTTCTTCTACGCGGTCATCTGCATCGTGGTGAACTTCGCCATCGCCATCCCCTGGCTCGACGCAAAGGGGATCCCGGTCGAGTTCGGCCACGGCGTGCCGGGTGGTGTGGTCAAGGCGTTCCTGGCCCTGCTGATGACCGCGTTGTTCGGGCTCGGGCTCGGCGCGCTGGTCCGCAACCAGGCCGCGGCGATGGTGATCGGCATCTTCTACTTCGCGATCATCAGCAATCTGCTCTCGGTCATCCCGTGGGTCCGGCACTGGATCTACCCCTGGTCACCAGGCGGCGCGCTGGACGCGTTCATCTCCAACGGCACGATCCGCAACACGGCCGACGATGTCCATCGGCTGGCCCCGCTGAACGGCGGTTTGCTGTTCCTGGTCTGGACGCTGGTGCTGCTGGGGGCAGGCGGCTATTTCAGCCTGAACCGGGACATCAGCTAGCCGGTCGCGGAGGTCGTTGTGAGCAACCGCACCGATTTGGTCGGCCAGGGACCGGGGTCCGCCACTGCGACCGGCAGCCGGTCACGCGTAGGCTTGAGTTTTGGTTCGTGGTCGGTCGGGAGTGCCCTCTTCGACAGGTCGCTGGCGCTTCAGAGGGCTGGTTTCCGGCCGAACCGGTAGGCGTTATGTACTCGCTAAGAAGGTGGACACCAGCGTGACCGCGCAGTCGGAAACTGGCAGTGAACCGGCAACGTCGCATACCGATTTCGGGGCGAACGAGTGGCTCGTCGAGGAGATGTACGAGCGATACCTCGCCGATCCCAACGCAGTAGACGCGGCCTGGCACGACTTCTTCACCGACTACCGGCCAGCGGGCGGTAGCGCCCAGCAGGCCAGCAACGGCCACGCCGCCAGCGCCGAGCCCGGCGAGGCGCCGGCCGCCGCGGGCAGCCGGCCGCAGCAGCCGGCAGTGCCCGCCGACAGCGCACCAGGCGCCGGGCCCTCGGCCACGGACGCCAGCCCCCGGGCCACCGCCAGCGATGCCTCGGCCACCTCCACGCCGCCCGCCAGCGCCGCGACGCCCGCCACCACCGGCGCCACCGCGCCCGGCAGCGCCGCCGCCACCCCGGGCCAGGACGGCAAGGCCACCCCGGGCCAGGACGGCAAGGCCCCGGCCACCAAGGCAGCAGCCGCCAAGCCGTCGTGGACCGACCCCGCGGTCGCCCCGGTCGCCAGCGACGAGGCCGCGGTGCTGCGAGGTGCCCCGGCCAAGGTCGTCACCAACATGCAGGCGTCGCTGGAGATCCCGACCGCGACCAGCGTGCGCGCCGTGCCGGCCAAGCTGCTGGCCGACAACCGGATCATCATCAACAACCACCTGCGCCGGGCGCGCGGGGGCAAGGTCAGCTTCACCCACCTGATCGGCTACGCGGTGGTCCGGGCGCTGCACCAGCACCCGGAGATGAACCACTCCTTCGCGATGACGGCCGAAGGCAAGCCGGCGCTGGTCAAGCCCGAGCACGTCAACTTCGGCCTGGCCATCGACCTGCCCGGCAAGGACGGCGGCCGGTCGCTGGTGGTGGCTGCCATCAAGGCCGCCGAGACCATGGACTTCAGCGCCTTCTGGACCGCCTACGAGGACATCATCCGGCGGGCCCGGGCCGGCAAGCTCACCGCCGACGACTTCGCCGGTTCGACCATCAGCCTGACCAACCCCGGCACCATCGGCACCAACCACTCGGTGCCGCGGCTGATGCAGGGACAGGGCACCATCGTCGGCGTCGGCTCGATGGAGTACCCGGCCGAGTTCAGCGGGATGCACCCGGACGCGCTCGCCGACATGGGCATCTCCAAGATCATGACGCTCACCTCGACCTACGACCACCGGATCATCCAGGGCGCCCAGTCCGGTGAGTTCCTGCGCACGGTGCACCAACTGCTGCTGGGCGAGGACAACTTCTACTACGACATCTTCGCCTCGCTGCGGATCCCGTACGAGCCGGCGATCTGGCTGACCGACCGCGAGTTCAGCCACGAGGGCCAGATCGACAAGGCCGCCCGGGTCATCGAGCTGATCAACGCCTACCGGACCTCCGGCCACCTGATGGCCGACACCGATCCGCTGGAGTTCAAGATCCGGAGCCACCCGGACCTGGACATCACCAAGCACGGGCTGACCATCTGGGACCTCGACCGCGAGTTCCCGGTGGGTGGCTTCGCCGGCCAGAAGCTGATGAAGCTGCGCGACATCCTCGGCGTGCTGCGCGACGCGTACTGCCGCCGGGTGGGCGTCGAGTACATGCACATCATCGACCCCGAGGAACGTGCCTGGATCCAGCAGCACGTCGAGGTCAAGAACGACGCCCCGACCAAGGAGCAGCAGAAGCACATCCTGTCCCGGCTGAACGTGGCCGAGGCGTTCGAGACCTTCCTGCAGACCAAGTACGTCGGCCAGAAGCGGTTCTCCCTCGAAGGCGGCGAGACCGTCATCGCGCTGCTCGACGAGGTGCTCTCCACCGCGGCCGGCAGCGGGCTGGACGAGGTCGTCATCGGGATGCCGCACCGCGGCCGGCTGAACGTGCTCGCCAACATCGTGGGCAAGCCGTACGCCAAGATCTTCAACGAGTTCGAGGGCAACATCGACCCGGGCACCGCCCAGGGTTCCGGTGACGTGAAGTACCACCTCGGCGCGCACGGCACCTACTCCGCTGCCGACGGCTCGAAGGTCGCCGTGGAGCTGACCGCGAACCCGTCCCACCTCGAAGCCGTCAACCCGGTGCTGGAGGGGATCGTCCGCGCCAAGCAGGACATCCTCGACAAGGGCGAGGACGGCTTCACGGTGCTGCCGCTGCTGATGCACGGCGATGCCGCCTTCGCCGGCCAGGGCGTGGTGGCCGAGACCCTGAACCTGTCCCAGCTGCGCGGCTACCGCACCGGTGGCACCGTGCACGTCGTGGTGAACAACCAGGTCGGCTTCACCACCTCGCCGGCCCAGTCGCGGTCCAGCCTCTACTGCACCGACATCGCCCGGATGATCTCGGCGCCGATCTTCCACGTCAACGGCGACGACCCCGAGGCCTGCGTCCGGGTGGCCCGGCTGGCGGTGGAGTACCGGCTGCGGTTCAAGAAGGACGTCGTCATCGACATGGTGTGCTATCGGCGGCGGGGCCACAACGAGAGCGACAACCCCTCGTTCACCCAGCCGATGATGTACGACATCATCGACAACAAGCGCAGCGTGCGGAAGCTCTACACCGAGGCGTTGATCGGCCGCGGCGACATCACCCTGGACGACGCCGAGGAGGCGCTGCGGGACTTCCGCGCCCAGCTGGAGAAGGTCTTCGTCGAGACCCGCGACGCCTCCTCCACCCCGCGGCCGGAACCGGCGATGGACGAGAGCCCCGAGGAGCCGGTCGTGCCGACCGCGATCCCGGCCGAGGTCATCAAGACGATCGGTGAGCTCTACGCCAACCACCCGGCCAACTTCACCATCCACCCGCGGCTCAAGCCCCAGATCGACCGGCGGGTGGCCCAGACCACCGGCGGCGACGTGGACTGGGCGACCGCCGAGCTGCTGGCCTTCGGCTCGCTCACCGTCGACGGCAAGGCGGTCCGGCTGGCCGGCCAGGACTCCCGGCGCGGGACGTTCACCCAGCGCCACGCGGTGCTGATCGACCGGACCAGCGGCGAGGAGTACACCCCGCTGCGGCACATCCCGAACGCGACCGCGCCGTTCCGGGCCTACGACTCGCTGCTGTCCGAGTACGCGGCGATGGGCTTCGAGTACGGCTACTCGGTGGCGAACAAGGACGCGCTGGTGCTGTGGGAGGCCCAGTTCGGCGACTTCGCCGACGGCGCGCAGACCATCATCGACGAGTTCATCGCCTCCGGCGAGGCCAAGTGGGGCCAGCGTTCCTCGGTGACCCTGCTGCTGCCGCACGGCTACGAGGGGCAGGGCCCGGACCACTCCTCCGGCCGGCCGGAGCGGTTCCTGCAGCTGGCCGCCGAGAACAACATGACGGTCGCGATGTGCTCGACCCCGGCGAACTACTTCCACCTGCTGCGCCGGCAGTCGCTGGCCGGCCTGCACCGGCCGCTGGTCGCCTTCACCCCGAAGTCCCTGCTGCGGCTCAAGGCAGCGGTCAGCCAGCTGGACGAGTTCACCGAGGGCAGCTTCCAGGCGGTGATCGGCGACGGCTCGGTCGACCCGGCCCAGGTCAGCCGGGTGGTGCTGTGCAGCGGCAAGATCTACTACGACCTGGCCGCCGCCCGGGCCGAGGCCAACCGGACCGACGTCGCGATCGTCCGGCTGGAGCAGCTGTACCCGCTGCACGGCGACGAGATCGCCGCCGAGCTCGCCAAGTACCCGAACGCGCAGCTGATCTGGGCGCAGGAGGAGCCGGCGAACCAGGGCGGCTATCCCTTCATCGCGCTGAACCTGCCCGAGCGGCTCGCGGCACACGGCGACACCCGGCCGATCTACCGGGCGTCCCGCAAGGCCTCGGCCTCGCCCGCGGTGGGATCGGTCAGCGTGCACGAGGCCCAGCAGCGCGAGGTCGTCGCGACCGCGCTGGGCTGACCGGCCCCGCCTTCGGCTGATCGGCCCCGCCTTCGGCTGATCGGCCCCGCAGTAGGCTGACCGGCCCACAAGGCAACGAACCGGCGGGGCTGGCGGGCCTCGCCGGTTGGCAAAGCCGGCCGCACTAGATTTGCAACCATGCCGACACCGACCAGCCCGAGTCCGCTCGGCGCCGACCGTCCGATCCGCTGGGGCTTCCTCGGGGCCGGCGGCATCGCCGTCAAGGTCGCCCAGGACCTCGCCCACACGCCGGGCAACACGCTGGCCGCGGTCGCCGCGCGCGACCTCGGCCGGGCGCAGGAGTTCGCCGGCCGGTACGGCGCGGACGTCCGCGGCTATGGCGACTACCGCGCCCTGGTCGAGGACCCCGAGGTGGACGTCGTCTATCTCGCCACCACCCACCCGATGCACCACGACCAGGCGCTGCTGGCGATCGAGGCCGGCAAGCCGGTGCTGATCGAGAAGCCGGTCTGCCTGAACGCCGCCGACACCAGCGCCGTATTCGAGGCTGCCGCGTCCGCCGGGGTGTTCGCGATGGAGGCCATGTGGATGCGCACCAACCCGCTCATCCGCCGGGCCCAGCAGCTGGTTGCCGACGGCGTGCTCGGCGAGGTGCGCGCCGTGCGGGCCGAGATGTCGCTGGGCCGGCCGTACGACCCCGGCCACCGGCTCTACGACCTGGCCAACGGCGGCGGGGCGCTGCTCGACCTCGGGGTCTATCCGGTGACCTTCGCCTGGCTGTGGCTCGGCGAACCGGACCGGGTCGCGGTGTCCGGGTCGCTGGCCCCGACCGGTGCGGACGCCACCGTCGGCCTGCAGTGGTCCTACGCCGACGGCCGGGACGCCCAGCTGTGGTGCTCCACCCTGACCGGCGGGCCGTTCCGCGGCGTGGTGCTGGGCAGCGCGGGCTGGCTCGAGTTCGACGGGCGGTTCTACCGGCCGACCGGCATGACCCTGACCACCGCGGACGGCCACCGGGAACGCTTCGCCGACCCGCTCGACCCCGAGCTGCCCGGCTACCGGCCCGAGATCGAGGAGGTCGAGCGCTGCCTGCGGGCCGGCCTGCTGACCAGCGAGCTGGTGCCACCGGCCGAGACCATCGCCATCATGCGGCAGTTGGACGCCGCCCGCGCCGAACTCGGCGTCCGCTACCCGAACGAGACGGACTGAGGATGTACTTCACCGACCGGGGAATCGAGGAGCTGGAGCAGCGGCGCGGCGACGAGCAGGTCAGCCTGAGCTGGGTCGCCGAACGGCTGCAGACCTTCGTCGACCTGAACCCCGAGTTCGAGACCGCGGTGGAGCGCTTCGCCACCTGGCTGGCCCGGGCGGACGACGAGGACGAATAGCCTCAGCCGGACCGAGCAGCCAGCCGGGCAGGACGAGCAACCGGGACGGACGAAAGCAGCCAGCCGGGCCGGGGCGGACGAGCAACCGGCCGCGCTCAGCCCGGTTCAGGGCAGCTGCGGTCCAGGGCCACCTCCGACAGCCCGGCCGCGCTCGGCTCCCGGACCGGAATCGCCAGCACCCGCAGGAAGAACTGGCTCAGCGGTCCGATCGCCAGCGCGAACAGCACGGTGCCCGGACCGACCGATCCGCCGAGCAGCCAGCCGGCCGCCAGCACGGTCAGCTCGATGGCGGTGCGGGTGAGCCGGATCGATCGCCCCGTGCGCAGGGCGAGCCCGGTCATCACGCCGTCCCGCGGCCCGGGCCCGAGCCGGGCGGTGATGTACATGCCGGTCGCGATGCCGCACAGCACGATCCCCGCGGCCAGCGTCGCGATCCGGGCAGCCAGCCCGGTCGGGGTGGGCAGCAGCGCGAGCGTCTCGTTCAGGGCCAGGCCGACCACGATCACGTTGCTCACCGTGCCGAGGCCGGGCCGCTGGCGCAGCGGGATCCAGGCCAGCAGCACCACCGCGCCCACCGCGATCGAGATCGTCCCGATCGCCCGGTGGGTGTGCAGGGCGATGCCCTGGTGCAGCACGTCCCAGGGATCGAGGCCGAGCGCGGCTCGCACCTGCAGCGCCGCCGAGACCCCGTAGAGCGTCAGTCCCAGGTACAGCTGGACCAGCCGGCGCGTCCAGCCCGCGAGGTCGCGGCGGGCGGGATCGGTCCGGCGGGCACGGTCGGCGGGGCGAGGCACCCGCCTACTATCCGCCACCGGCCCCGGGGCCGCGCCACCGATATCCGCCGCACCGGTCACCATCCGGCGAGACGGGCGGCTCAGTGCCGGGCGATGCCCTCGGCCCGGGCCTGCGCGGCCACCGCGTCCCGGACGGCCGGAGCGACCCGCGGGTCGAACGGGGTAGGCACGATGCAGTCCGCGCTGAGCTGCCCGGCGACCACGGCACCGATCGCCTGCGCGGCGGCCAGCTTCATCCCCTCGCTGATGCAGGGCGCGCCGGCATCGAATGCCCCGGCGAACACGCCGGGGAAGGCCAGGACATTGTTGATCTGGTTCGGCAGGTCGCTGCGGCCGGTCGCCACCACCGCGGCGTGCCGGTGCGCGATCGCCGGCGCGACCTCCGGGGTCGGGTTGGCCAGCGCGAAGACGATCGCCCCGTCCGCCATCCCGGCGACGGCCGGCTCGGGCACCGTGCCGCCGCTC
>Ga0335073_10011634_pt1 | contig 12361 bp, 13 predicted proteins | sample Lox_Sample_22_FD_207093 | JGI IMG/M metagenome (GOLD analysis project Ga0335073, IMG submission 207093) | Soil microbial communities from Loxahatchee National Wildlife Refuge, Florida, United States - Lox_Sample_2.2 | ecosystem: Environmental > Terrestrial > Soil > Wetlands | place: USA... | reverse complement strand
CGTCCAGGCATAGCTCGCGATGAGCACAGCGACGGCCGTGATCCAATAGCGCCAGCTCTGAAGCGCGAGGAGTCTCGCCGCAGCGGCGGCAATCCTCGACCAGCATCGTTCAAATAATCCACGCATTAATATCAAGTCCCCGACAATGCGGACTATGCGCGCATCGGCGCCGTCAGGCTAGGGAACAAATCGGGCCGCTATTTTGCCATCAATTGCTTCGCGGCGGCCGGAACGCCGGAAAAATCGTCCAGCACCATGTCCGCTCCCATGTCCGCCGCCGGTTCCGGCGTGTAGCCGTAGGAGAGCAGGATCACCGGCACCTGCGCGGCGCGGCCGGTCAGGAGGTCCGTCTTGGAATCGCCGATCATGAGCGCGGGCCCGCCGCCCAGCTCGTCGACCACATGATGGAACACGCGCGGATCGGGCTTCACATAGTCATAGCGTCCGGCGCCGTGGATGGCGCCGAAGAAGCGGGCGAGATCGAGCTTCTCCAGCAGCGGTCCGGTCAGCTCTTGCGGCTTGTTGGTCAGGACGCCGAGCCGCATGCCGTCCGCCGCCAGCGCCGCCAGGGTCTCGGGCACGCCGGGGAAGGGTGTGCTCGCGTCGGCGATATGGGCGCGGTAGTGGCGGATGAAGAGGTCGAGCAGGGGGGGCAGGCGCTCGGGCGTCACCGGCGCGCCGGTGGCTTCCATCGCCTGCTCGACCAGGGCGCGGGCCCCGAAACCCACCATGTGGCGGAGCGTGGCGGTGTCGAGGTCGCGGCGGCCTTCCGCCTCCAACACGGCGTTCAGCGCGCCAAGAAGGTCCGGCGCGGTGTCGACGAGCGTGCCGTCCAGGTCGAAAATCAGGGCTGTCATGGGCTAAGAGTAGCGCCCGGCAACATACGGTCGCAAATCGTCATTTTGCCGGAATTGGGGTCTATCGCAAAAGCGGAACGGTCATGAACGCACGCGCAGGTATCATTCTCGCCGCCGGCCAGGGAACGCGGATGAAGTCCGCCAAGCCCAAGGTCATGCACGCCGTCGCCGGCCTGCCGATCCTGGGCCATGTCATCAAGGCGATGCAGGCGGCCGGGGTCTCCAAAATCGTGGTCGTCACAGCGAAAGATGCCGAGGAGGTCCGCGCCTATGCCGCCTCGCTGGGCGCCGCCTCCGCCATCCAGGACAAGCAGCTCGGCACCGGCCACGCCGCGGCCTGCGCGCGCGAGGCGCTGGCCGGTTTCGACGGCGCGCTGATCGTCACCTATGGCGACATGCCGCTCGTCACGCCCAAAACCTTCGAAGCCTCCTTCGCCGCGCGCGAGAAGGCGGGCATGGCGATCGTCGGCTTCCATTCCGAGAGCACCGCTTACGGCCGCGTCATCGCGGGCAAGGACGGGTTGCTCGACCGCATCGTCGAATATCGCGATGCCAAGACCGCGGAGCGCGACGTGAAGCTCTGCAATGCCGGCATCATGGCGGCGGATGCGAAGCGCTTCTTTCATTGGGCGTCGCAGCTCAAAAGCGAGAACTCGCAGAACGAATTCTATCTCACCGACGTGCCGGGCTTCGCGAAAGCCGACGGCATCGGCTGCGCCATCGTCGAGGCCAGGGAAGCCGACATGATGGGCGTGAACTCCCGCGCCGAGCTCGCCGCCGCCGAGGCCGTGATGCAGACGCGGCTGCGCAATGCGGCGCTCGCCGCCGGCGTCGGCATGCTCGCGCCGGAAACGGTGTTCCTGTCGCACGACACGGTGCTGGAGCCGGATGTGCAGATCGGCCCCAATGTCGTCTTCGGGCCGAACGTCACGGTGCGGTCGGGCGCGGAGATCAAGGCGTTCTCGCATCTGGAGGGTGCGGAGGTCGCGTCCGGCGCGCTCATCGGGCCGTTCGCGCGGCTGCGGCCAGGCGCCGTGATCGAGGAGAACGTCCATATCGGCAATTTCGTCGAGGTGAAGAAGGCGCGGGTGGAAAAAGGCGCGAAGGCCAACCATCTTGCCTATATCGGCGACGCGCGCGTGGGCGCGGGCGCCAATCTCGGCGCCGGCACCATCACCTGCAACTATGACGGCTTCGACAAGCATTTCACCGATATCGGCGCGGGCGCCTTCATCGGCTCGGACACCGCGCTGGTGGCGCCGGTGAAAGTGGCCGATGGCGCCTATGTCGGGGCCGGTTCGGTCGTGACCAAGGATGTGGGCAAGGATGCGCTCGCGGTGACGCGGGCGGAGCAGCGCGAAGTGGCGGGCTGGGCGGAGAAGTTCCGCGCCCGCAAGCGCGCCGAAAAAGGGAAGACGTAATATGTGTGGAATCGTCGGCATCGCGGGCAAGGCGGATGCGGCCCCGGTCATCCTCGAAGCGTTGAAGCGGCTGGAATATCGCGGCTACGACTCCGCCGGCATCGCCACCTTGGTGAGCGGCCATATCGAGCGCCGCCGCGCCGCGGGTAAGCTCACCAATCTTTCCGAGGCGCTGGCGAAGCATCCGCTTCACGGCCGCACCGGCATCGGCCACACCCGCTGGGCCACGCATGGCAAGCCAACGGAAGCGAACGCGCATCCCCATGCCTCGGCGCGCGTGGCGCTGGTCCATAACGGCATCATCGAGAATTTCCGCGAGCTGCGCGAGGAGCTGATCGCCAAGGGCCACAAGTTCCAGTCCGAGACCGATACGGAAGTCGCCGTCCACCTGGTCACCGACTATCTCGACCAGGGCCTCGATCCCACTGAAGCCGCGATCAAGGCCGCCGCGCGCCTCACGGGGGCCTATGCCCTGGCCATGATCTTCGACGGCGAGGAGAGCCTCGTCATCGGCGCGCGCAAGGGCAGCCCGCTCGCGGTCGGCTACGGCACGGATGAAGCCTATCTCGGCTCCGACGCTTTCGCGCTCGCGCCCTTCACCAACCGTGTCGCCTATCTCGAGGATGGCGATGTCGCCGTGCTCAAGGGGCCGGACGTCACGATCTACGATTCCGCCGGCCGCTCCACCAATCGCGAGGTGAAGATCACCTCGGCCACGGCGGGCCTGGTCGACAAGGCCGGCTTCCGCCACTTCATGGCGAAGGAGATCCACGAGCAGCCGGAAGTCGTCGGCCATACCTTGGCGCATTACATCGACGCCACAGGCCCGGTCGTGTCGCTGCGCGAAAAGGGCGCGGCGGAGGCGCTCAAGAGCGCGTCGCGGCTGATGATCTCCGCCTGCGGCACGTCTTATTACGCGGCGCTGGTCGGAAAATACTGGTTCGAAAAATTCGCGCGTCTGGGCGTCGAGGTCGATGTCGCCTCGGAGCTCCGCTATCGCGATCCGGTCTATCCGAAAGGCGGCGTCGCGCTCTTCATCTCCCAATCCGGCGAGACGGCGGACACGCTGGCCGCCTTGCGCGACGCGAAGGAGCAGGGCCAGACCACCATCGCCATCGTCAACGTGCCGGAGAGCTCCATCGCGCGCGAGGCCGATGTCGTGCTGCCGACTTTCGCGGGACCGGAGATCGGCGTCGCGTCCACCAAAGCCTTCACCTGCCAGCTCGCCGTGCTGGCGGCGCTGGCCGTGGCGGCGGGCCGCGAGCGCGGCATCCTCGATGCGAAGGAAGAGGCCAAGCTCTGCGCCTCGCTGCTCGAAACGCCGCGCCACATGGTCGAATTCGCCAAGCAGGATGCGAAGCTCGAAGCCATCGGCGCGGAGCTCGCCAAGGTGCGCGACGTGCTCTATCTCGGCCGCGGCGTGAACTTCCCGCTCGCCATGGAAGGCGCGCTGAAGCTGAAGGAAATCTCCTATATCCACGCCGAAGGCTATGCTGCCGGCGAGATGAAGCATGGCCCCATCGCACTGATCGACGAGAACGTGCCGATCATCGTCATGGCGCCGCACGACGCGGTGTTCGAAAAGACCATCTCCAACATGCAGGAGAGCATGGCCCGCGGCGGCAAGGTGATCCTCATCTCCGATGCGCGCGGCATTTCCGCCGCCGGTTCGCAAGCCTGGCACACGGTGGAAGTGCCGGAGACCGACGCGCTGATCGCGCCGCTGGTCTATTCGCTGCCGATGCAGATGCTCGCCTATCACACCGCCGTCGCCAAAGGCACCGACGTCGACCAGCCGCGCAACCTGGCCAAGAGCGTGACGGTCGAGTAGCGATGGGGATTTGGGAGATCCTCGCCTTCGGCTTCGCGGCCATACTGGTCGGCGGGGCGCTCATCAGCATCGGCAGCGCGATCTATAGCGAGCATGTGCTGGAGCGGTGGCGTCGCGATCCCACCTCGGTCCCCATGGATGTCGTATGCAAGCATATCGACAGGGAAGATACGTCGGTCGGGCTTCTGGTCGGATGCGGCGGTCTGGTCGGCGGGATCATCGGGTTGCCGTTTATTTTTTCGCGGCATGGTCGGGAGTTGATCGGATTCCTGGCGTTGGCCGGCGTGGTCGCCGGCTTCGTCGTCAAGATGCCGTTCGACTTCCTGTTCGGGCCGCGGCACCCCCGCGCTCCCGTCGACAGCCTGCCGCCCAATGGCGGCGGCCGCCTGCCGTACTTCGCGGGCGCCATACTGAAGGAGCCGGCCAAGAAGGCGGATGCCGCCACCAAAAAAGATGACGCCGGCGATGATGATGATGACGATATCCTTTGCAACTTCGACACCTACAAGGTCTTCATCGCGCCCACGATGCTGTGCGCGGCCGAGACCTTCGATACGGTCGACGACAACGGCGCGTTCGTCGATCCCACTGTGTTTCTCAGCTACGACGCGGCATCGATGTTCTACGACGCCTTCGACGTCACCTCACCCGATTTCCGCCGCCTGAATGAGGACAATTTCCAGATCCGCTGGCGGGACATCGCGAGTCTCACCTGCGACCCCACGCCCAAGCCCGAGAAGATCTTCGACGAGACGAATTCGGGCAGCATCGCCTTCCACCTCAAGTCCGGCGAAACGCGGGAGTTCGTCGTGATGGGCACGCGCGACATGGCGGCGCTACAGAGCCAGCTGCAGGGCCGGCTGGACGAGGCGGCAAGCGATGAAAGGCTTTTTGACGCAGGGACGCCAGCGTCTTCATAGCCGCGCGGGTCTCGGAAGTCCGGGCAAGGGCGGGCGGTCGCAGCCCTCGAACCACACGACGCGCGAGCAGTGGCCCTCGCTGCCGGAGGCCTCCTCCCGATCCAGCCGGATGAGGGGAAGATAGGCGACGGCGGGCTCACCTCCGAGCGCGATGGAAAGCCCGCGCATCGTCCGGATCATGATCTGCTTCGAACGCGCATGGATCTTGATGGAGAGTCGAAGCCCGGCGGCGCCATAGTCGGCCTCTCGCATGGGTGCGTCGAAGGTAAAGTCGCAGTCGCGCATCGCGGCATCGCAATGGCGCTTGTAGTGGATGCACCAGCCTTGCGCGCAGGCCCGGTCGATGAACAGCGAGTTGGTAAGATTGATCTGGTCGGATTCGAAGATGCCGATCGTCATGCCGCGCCTGTCGGCCGTGGTCTGATCGAAAGTCGGATTGGTACGATCGTACATCGATCCGGTCATGGTCACGGCGAGATCGCTCTGCGGAATGCAGACGGAAGCAAAGACGAGGGCGCAGACGGCGATCATGTGGAAAGGCTAGCGCGGATCGCCGCCGTGCCATAGCCGCTTGACAGGTCGTCTACAAATCAGTTATTTAACTATTTAGTTTATTAGTGTAGGATGCATGGACAAGGTCTTCAACGCCCTGGCCTCGACCGCGCGGCGCAAGATTCTCGCCTTTCTCTCGGCGACGGATCTGACGGCGGGCGAGATCGCCGCGCGCTTCACCATGTCGAAGCCGGCGGTATCCAAGCATCTGCAGATCCTGGAGAACGCCGGCCTCGTGCGCAGCACCAAGGAAGGGCAGTTCGTCCGCTACGCGCTGGTGCGCGAGAGCCTCGTCAACACGCTGAACGGGTACGTGCAGGAGATCTGCCCGCTGTCGCGGCCCCTGAAGCGCGAGAGCGCGCGGAAGGCGAAAGCGTAGCCGGGCGCGGAAAACGGAGGGTGCCATGCCAAGCCAAGCCGCCCGACTTGCCGACGCCACGCAAGGCCCCTTCCGTGTCCACTCGCTGATCCTCACACCCGAGGTCGACCAGCGCGCCGGCATCGTCGCTTGGGACCCGGCGCGCTCGCTGTGGAATGCGGGCATGATGCTGGGCGCGCTGACGGCACTATTCTTCTTCACCTGGGGCGCGTTCGTGGTCTTCCTCGGCGTGCTTCTTGTGACGATGTGTACCGGGCATTCGGTCGGCTTCCACCGCCGCCTGATCCATCGCACCTTCCAGTGCCGCAAAGGCGTCGAGCGCTTTCTGGTGTGGACCGGCGTGCTCGTCGGCATGCAAGGCCTATTCTGGGTCATGCGCGCGCACGACTTCCGGGACTGGGCGCAGCGCCAGCCCGATTGCCATCCCTATCTCCGCCACGGCGCGGGCCTGCTGCGCGACGGATTTTGGAATCTACACTGCAAGCTCACGCTCGCTCATCCGCCTGTCTTCGACCCAGGCCCCGGCATCGGCGACGATCCGTTCTACCGCTTCCTGCAGCGGACCTGGATGTTGCAGCAACTTCCGCTCGCGATCCTGTTCTACGCGTTGGGCGGATGGCCCTGGGTGCTGTGGGGCATCTGCGCGCGGGTGAGCTGCGGCGTCTCGATGCACTGGTTTGTCGGTTACATCTGCCACACCCACGGCCCGCAAAGCTGGCTGGTCGAGGACGGCGCGGTCCAGGCGCACAACGTGCCATGGGCGGCGCTGCCCTCCATGGGCGAGAGCTGGCACAACAACCACCACGCCTTCCCGGCGTCCGCCCGGCATGGCCTCTATCCCGGGCAGAGCGATATCGGCTTCGCTTTCGTGAAGCTTTTGGAACGGCTGGGCCTGGCCTGGGACATCCAGGTGCCGGACGTGCTGCCGCTGCGCGCCGTCATCACCCCGGTCGCGGATGACGCACAAAGCTGGCGCGCGGCGCGGCTTCCTGCCGAGTGAAGCTCTGCTAAGCTCCGATCCATGACCGATATCCCCGATTCCGCCGCCCTTAAACGCGCCGCCGCGGCCCGCGCGCTGGATTATGTGCAGGACGGCATGAAGCTGGGCCTGGGTACAGGCTCCACGGCCGAGGCCTTCCTCGAAGTATTGGCGCCCCGCGTGCGCGGCGGCCTGAAAATCATCGGCGTGGCGACGAGCGAGCGCACCGCGCAGAAGGCGCGCAGCCTCGGCATCCCCATCGCCGAGCTCGATACCCAGGCGCCGCTGGACCTCACCGTTGACGGCGCGGACGAGGCCGACCGCGACCTCAACCTCATCAAAGGCGGCGGCGGCGCGCATCTGCGCGAGAAGATCGTGGCGACCTCGTCGCGGAAGATGGTGGTCATCGCCGACTCCACCAAGCTGGTGACGAAATTGGGCCGCTTTCCGCTGCCGGTGGAGGTCTCGACCTTCGGCCACGGCACCACCGCCGCGCGCATCGTCGCCGCCGCCGCCAAGCTGAAATACGCCAATGTGAAGCTGACGCTACGGTTGAAAGACGACGCGCCGTACAAGACCGACGGCGGCAACTACATCTACGACTGCGCGTTCGGCGCGATCACCGACGCGGCGGCGCTGGCCGAAGCCATTTCCGACATCCCCGGCGTGATCGAGCACGGATTATTCGTCGGCATCGCCTCGGCGCTGGTGCTGGCCGGACCGGACGGCGTCGAGGTCGTCACATGAGCACCGATTACGATCTCTTCGTCATCGGCGGCGGCTCCGGCGGCGTGCGCGCCAGCCGCATGACGGGGCTTTCCGGTAAGCGCGTCGCGATCGCCGAGGAATATGCCTTCGGCGGCACCTGCGTGATCCGCGGCTGCATTCCCAAGAAGCTTTTCGTCTACGCCGCGCAATATGGCGAGGATTTCGAGGACGCCGCCGGCTTCGGCTGGACCGTGCCGGAGAAGCGTTTCGACTGGAACGTGCTCGTCGCGAACAAGAACAAGGAGATCGCGCGGCTCTCCGATCTCTACCGCGCCAATGTCGTCAAGGCGGGCGTCGAGATCATCGACGAACGCGCCGAGTTCGAGGATCCGCACACGCTGCGCCTGACCAAATCGGGCCGCAAGGTGACCGCCGAGCGCATCCTGATCGCGACGGGCGGGCGGCCGGTGAAGCCGGCCGGCACCATGCCCGGCGCCGAGCATTGCATCACCTCCAATGAGGCGTTCTATCTCGAGAAGCTGCCCAAGCGCATCGTCATCGCCGGCGGCGGCTACATCGCGGTGGAGTTCGCGCACATCTTCCACGGGCTCGGCGTGCACACCACGCTGGTCTATCGCGGCGACAAGGTCCTGCGCGGCTTCGACATGGACATGCGCGACGCGCTCTGCGACTCCATGGCCAAGAACGGCTTGCGTATCGTCACCAACCGCAAATTCACCAAGGTCGACAAGCAGGGCGACACGCTTTACGCCCACACCGACCATGGCGAAATGCTGGAGGCCGACCAGGTGATGCTCGCCATCGGCCGCGTGCCCAACACGGACCGGCTGGGCGTCGAGAAGGCCGGCGTGGCGCTGGGCGACGAGGGCCAGATCAAGGTCGACGACTATTCGCGCACCAACGTGGAGCATATCTTCGCCATCGGCGACGTGACCGACAGGCTGCAGCTCACGCCGGTGGCGATCCACGAGGCGATGTGCTTCTGGAACACGGTCTATAACGGCAGGCCGACCAAGGTGGATCACGGCGGCGTGCCGACGGCCGTGTTCAGCCGCCCGGAGATCGGCACGGTGGGCCTGAGCGAGGAAGACGCGCTCAAGAACGGCTATTCCATTGACGTCTACAAATCCCAGTTCCGGCCGCTCAAGCACACCATGTCCGGCCGCGACATGCGCGCCGTGTTCAAGCTCGTGGTCGACGCGAAGACGGACAAGGTGCTGGGCTGCCACATCTTCGGCTTCGACGCCGGCGAGATCATCCAGACCGTCGGCGTCGCCGTGAAGATGGGCGCGACCAAGGCCGATTTCGACCGCACCATCGCGCTCCATCCCAGCGCCGCGGAGGAGCTGGTCACGATGCGGACCAAGAGCTATTCGAAGGAACCGGCGTGAACATCGACCTCCTCTCGCCCGCGAGCTTCGCGTCCGGCCATCCGTTCGCGCAATATCGCTGGCTGCGCGAGAACGCGCCGGTGTTCTGGCACGAGGAGCCGAATGGCAAGGGCTTCTGGGCGGTGACGCGCTACAAGGAGGTGTGGGAGGTCGACCGCGATTTCCAGTCCTTCTCGTCCGAGCCCACCATCATGATCACCGATCCGCTGGCCGAGCAGGCCAACGCGTTCGGCCCCTACAAGATGATGCTGATGATGGATCCGCCGCAGCACACGGCCTATCGCAAGCTCATCCGCAACGAATTCACACAGCCGGTGTCGGCGGGCCGCATCCCGCGCATGAACGCGCTTGCCAAGCAGATCGTCGACGCGGTGATCGCGCGCGGGTCGTGCGACTTCGTGGGCGAGGTGGCGGGCGAGATGCCGTCCTATGTCATCGCCGAGCTGATGGGCCTGCCGCTGGATGACGGGCGCGAGCTCTACAAGCTGACCGAGGCGATCCACACCGCGCCCGAGGCGCAGGAGCCGGGCGCGGGCGCCATGGCCGTGTTCAAGATGTTCGAGTACGGCCGCAAGGTGATCGACGAGAAGCGCGCCCGCCCCGCGGACGATCTCGCCACCAAGCTGCTGGAGGCCGAGGTCGACGGCAAGAAGCTGGACGACATGGAGTTCCTGCTCTTCTTCCTGCTCTTGATCGACGCCGGCGGCGACACCACGCGCAATCTGCTCTCCGCAGGGCTCATCGCGCTGCTCGAGAATCCGGACCAGCTTGCCTGGCTGAAAGCCGATCTGCCCGCGCGCCTGCCGTCCGCGCGGGAGGAATTGCTGCGCTGGACCTCGCCGGTGATCTATATGCGCCGCACCTGCAAACGCGACACGGTGCTGGCCGGCATGAAGATCGAGGCCGGCCAGAAGGTCGTGATGTATTTCGGCTCCGCCAACCGCGATCCGGACAAGTTCGACCGGCCGGACGTGCTCGACCTGTCGCGTTCGCCCAACGAGCATATCGCCTTCGGCACCGGCCCGCATGGCTGCCTCGGCCAGCACATCGCCCGCATCGAGATCGACGCGATCCTGACGGAAGTGCTGACGCGAATGCCGGACATCGCCATCGCGGGCGCACCGGAATGGCTGCCGTCCAACTTCATCTCCGGGCCGAAGCATTTGCCCGTGACGTTCGCCGCGAAGACATTTTGATTTCGCGCGATCCGGCGCGAACCAGGTTCCACTTCGCGGGATCGTGCTCTAGCCGCCGAACACCTTGCTGGCCGTCAGTCCGTCGAAGATGAACTGCATGGCGAGCGCGGCGAGCAGTATGCCCGAGACGCGGGCGATGACGTTGGCGCCGGTCATGCCCAGCACCTTCATCAGCCGGTCGGAGAGCAGCATCGACAGGAAGGTGAGGCCGACCATCACCACCAGCGCCGCCAGCACCCAGCCCTGCTCGGCCCAGCCATGCGCCTTGCCCATGAGGAGCACCATGGCGGTCATGCTGCCGGGCCCGGCGGTGAGCGGGATGGCGAGCGGGAACACGGCGATGTCCTGATGGCCCTTGGCGGCCTCCTCCTCCGAGGTCGTGATGGTCGAGATGGCGGTGCGCTGGCCGAGCAAGAGGTCGGCCGCGACCAGGAGCAGGAGCACCCCGCCCGCGGTGCGGAAGGCGGGCAGCCCGACGCCGATCAGGGTCAGGAGCTGCACGCCGCCCAAGGCAAAGGCGACCAGCACGGTCAGCGCCACGCTCGCCGCCAGCACCGCCAGGGCGCGGCGGTGCCTGGGGGAGTCGTTCGCCGTCAGCGCCAGGAACATCGAGGCGACCTCGACCGGGCCGATGGCGACGAAGAGCGTGGCGAGCGCCGTGGGAAAGATATGGAACATGCCGCTCTATGCCCCGAAGCGGAGATGGCCGCAAACTCTCCACAATCGGGGGAGAGCATGGAAGGACTCCAGGGAGGGAGCCACCCATGGCCACGATCGCCAACACCGCCGCTGCCGAGCCGTCCGCCGAGATCAACATCACGCCCCTGATCGACGTGATGCTGGTGCTGCTCACCATGCTCATCGTCACCCTGCCGATCCAGATGCATGCGGTGAATCTCAATCTGCCCAACGGTCCGCAATTCGGCGACAGGCCGGTCGCCGACGCCGTCGAGGTGCAGTTCGACGGCACGCTGCTGTGGAACGGGCGGGCGGTGGATCGCGCCACGCTCGACCGCTATCTCGCCGCCGATGCCGCGCAGGCGCCGCAGCACGACATTCACGTCGAGGCGGATAGGCTCGCCAAATACGATGCGGTCGCCAAGGTGATGGCCGACGCGCAACGCCTCGGCGTCAAGAATGTCGGGATCGTGGGCAGCGAGAACTACGTGCGCTAGACGCTACTGCGCGCCGTAGCCCGTGGCGACGACGTAGAGCGTCCGCCACAGGATGCGGAACTCCATCGCGAAGCCGGCATCGCGGATATATTCGAGATCGCGCGCCAGTTTCAGCCGCGTGCTCTCGCCGCAATCGGCATAGCCGTTCAGAACCTGCGCCAACCCGCTGATCCCCGGCCGCACCGCATGGCGCGCGGCATAGTCCGGGATGGTGAGGCTGAAGCTTTGCGCGAAGGCGACCTGCTCGGGGCGCGGCCCGATGAAGCTCATCTTGCCGATGAGGACGTTCACGATCTGCGGCAGCTCGTCTATACGGAATTTCCGCAATAGCGCGCCGAGCCGGGTGATGCGATCCTTCTCGGCGGAGGCGAAGGCGCTGGTCGCGTTCTTGGGGGCGGGAAGCATGGTGCGGAACTTGACGATCCGGAAGCTTTCGCCGTGACGGCCGGTGCGGGTCTGCGCGTAGAACACCGGTCCGCGATTGAGGAACGGGTTCGCCAGGAAAAGCGCCACCGCGATCAAGCTCATCGGAACGAGCAGGATCAGAGCCATGACGATGTCGAAGAGCCGCTTGGAGAACCAGAAGAGTTCTGATCCGCCGATGGCGATGTTCGAACTGTCCGCGGTGCTCGGTTTGATCGTATCGGTGCCGGCGGAAACCGCGGCCGCGCTCAATGAAACCTGTGACTGCGACGCCAGTCTATCTCGACTGTTCAGCGCATACATATCGCTGTGTCCCCCACGCTTTGACCCAATGCGCTCCGGAAGGTACCGATCATTCTCTTGCCCTTGTTGCCCCGCCGAAGACACCAATGAACACGTTAAAACCGGATGGCCGCTCCACTGCCTCCGGTCGTTTCATACCCCTTGCGATACGCCTAAAGCCCTAGGGCAGCTTCGCTTTCGGGTACCGCCAAGTCAAGTTCGAGAA
>Ga0335073_10011633_pt1 | contig 12361 bp, 14 predicted proteins | sample Lox_Sample_22_FD_207093 | JGI IMG/M metagenome (GOLD analysis project Ga0335073, IMG submission 207093) | Soil microbial communities from Loxahatchee National Wildlife Refuge, Florida, United States - Lox_Sample_2.2 | ecosystem: Environmental > Terrestrial > Soil > Wetlands | place: USA... | reverse complement strand
CGGCGCCGTCGGACGCGCCCGACGCCGGCGCCCCCTCGCTGAAGAGGAGCGCCGACGCGGCGCCCGACGTCGAGGGTGCGGCCGCCGCGGCGCCAAAGCTGCGCGCGCGCACCCGCTCGCAGAGCGTGCACGCTGCGCGCGAGGACGCTGGGCGCAGGCGCGGGCGCAGGGACGAGGGCGAGGGGAGGGCGTCGCTTGCGTCGGCGCCGCCGGCGGTGGAGCTCGAGCGGATGGATGCGCTGGAGGAGAGCGAGCACCGAGACGCTGATGCGGGTGCCGCGGCGCAGAAGGCGAACGTGCTTGCAGCTGCGGCGGCGGACGCGAGGATCGACTCGGCGGTTGAGGGTGCTGGTGTGGCTGCGGGTGCCGGCGCGGCTGCGGGTGTTGGCGCGGCTGCTGAAGGCCGGCGGCTTGAAGAAATGGGTGTTGGTGCTGATACGGGTGGTGATGGTGCTGCGGATGAGGCGCAGCGGAGAGGGACGGGTCGTCAAGGCAAGTCAGGTAACGTAGATGAAGACGCGATGGAAGGCACAGAGGCAGTTGCAGGTGATTCGACGACGGAGGAGGATAGCGAGCAGCGCAATCAGCGCGATACCGAGATGACTGAGGGCTAACGGGCATTGCTGATTCAGGACGATGGAACTCACAGCTTCGACGACTCACCCATTCATTCCGCCGACTGCATCCGGGAGAGTGGTGCTCTTGTATAGGGTGCCTTGACGGCTTCTTCGCCTGTATTAGCGGTCATGGCACGCACGTCAACAACTGTGGCACTTGGTGGGCATACAACCGACATTTCTGCATCGACGACCTCGCAGATTGTGGCTGTTGACTCTCACGTTATTTGGAGGTCTTTGGGATGCTCTTCAAAGTGCTGTTCAACCTCTTTATATGCAAGCTTCCGCGCATCCCTGACGAGAGCGATGTTTGAGAGTTGGGTCGTAGCATTGAAGGCACATTGATACCAATCATACCGTCGTTGGGATGCTCTTGAGAGATTATGGCATAGAAAAATGGCTACCATTAGCAGCCAAAATCGAAAATTATTGAGTCTACTACACTCTCACTACATCTTTTTCTCGATTAATATGAAATACTCCAGAATATGATGTTAAGCAGCCTCAAAAGTAACAAGGCTGAGTCAACCAACCATCAGCCTCGGGCACGTGCCGCCGCGGCCATCTCGCACCTCCACCACATCCTCCCACATCGATCCTCACCTCGCACACCACACCCAGCGCAGCACTCCAACCATGCCCCACACCCTCACAATCGAAACCATCACGCCCGCCGCCCTCACAGCCACCCTCTCCCGCTACACCAGCACAGTCCCAGCCTCCCTCACCGCGCTCGAAACGGCCCGCCTCCGCACCATCCCCGCCGCCGTCGCCGCGCGCCGCAGCTCCTCCGCAGGCGCACACATCACGGCAGCAGAGCTAGCGACGCTGGTGGCGTGGAAGCTGGGGCGGGGGCGATGGCGGCCGAACCTAGCAGCGAAGACAGCGCGCAACGGCAGCGCGGAGGTGGCGAGCGCGAGCGGGCGGGCGTTCGCGCTGGCGGGGCGCGGCGAGCGGCGCCGCGCGCTGGCCGCGCTGATGGCGCTGCGCGGCGTCGGCCCCGCCACCGCCAGCTTGCTGCTGGCTGAGGCGGACCCCGTGGCGTGGCCGTTCTTCGCTGACGAGCTGTGGCGCTGGGCGCATTGGGATGCCCGCCCGCGGAAGAAGGGCGCTGGATGGACACGGCCCATTTTGTATAATGAGAGGCCGTATTGGAGTCTTGTGGAGAGGGTGGATGAGGCGAGGAGGAGGTTGAGGGGGGAGGGGCGTGAGACTACGGCGCTGGAGCTGGAGATGGTGGCTTATGTGCTCGGCAAGGAGGGCGTTGATGTCGAGAAGCCGGTTGGCGATGAGGAGGAGGGTGAGGAGCCTGCGGCTGGGGAGGAACAGAGGGCCGAGAAGCCTGTCACTGAGGGGAAAGAGGAGACTGAGATGGCTGTGGAAGAGAGTGCAAGAAAGAGCACGAATGAAGCTGGTGACGAGAAGAAACAGAAGCCTGAGAAGCTTGAGAAGCCTATAACTGAAAGAAAAGAGAAGACTGAGAAAGCTGGGAAAGAGAATTCAAGGAAGAGGAAGAATGAAGCTGGTGACGAGAAAGCCAAAGGTGAGAAGCAACGCAGGAAAAGCCGCTAAAACTTCGCAATTGTAAAAGGATTCCATTTCGGTCTGGCTATCTAAATCCTTTATACACATTAGTCTTCAAATTGCAGGGCGCCAAACACCCATAAAATGCTAACTGAACGATTTCCGCTCCTCTTCACAGTCCCAATTGGCATTCTTTACGTCAGCCAAACCACCACATCATCTCGTATACTCCCTCTGCAGCAGCTTGGCAATAGTGGTCAACTGGATGTTGCTGGTGCCCTCGTAGATGACGCCGATCTTCGAATCGCGGAAGTACTTCTCAGCGAGGCCCTCACGAACGAAGCCCATGCCGCCCATCCACTCCACGCCCAAGCCGCTGACGCGGCCGGCCACCTGCGACGCGTAGAGCTTGGCCATGGCCGCGTCCTTGACGAAGTCCTCGCCGGCCTCCTTCTTACGCGCCGCATTGTACACTAGCGCCCGCGCCGCGCTGATCTCCGTGTACGACTGCGCCATCTGGTGCTGCATGCCTTGGAACTCGCCGACTAGCTGTCCGAATTGCTTGCGGTCGTTCCAGCAGTAGCTGCGGCCTCGGTTAGCAATTTTCGTTGGTGCTCCCGCCAGACGCGTAGCCGCGTCGGTGCATCTCTTACCTCGCAGCGTTCTCCCACGCGCCCAGTGCAAGCCCCGTCATCTGCGCGGCGATGCCGATGCGGCCTTCATTCAGCAGGCCGATGGCGTACTTGTAGCCCTGGCCCTCCTCGCCCAGCAGGTTCTCCTTGGGCACCTCGACGTCGTCGAAGTTGATGACGCAGGTGCTGCTGGCGCGGATGCCGAGCTTCTTCTCTTTCTTGGCGATGGAGAAGCCCGGCGTGCCCTTCTCCACCACGAACGCCGTGATGCCCTTGTAGCCCTTGCCCGGGTCTAGGTTCGCGAACACCACGAACAGGTTCGCTTCCACGCTGTTCGTGATCCACATCTTGTTGCCGGTGATGCGGTAGCCGGAGGCGGTCTTGACGGCCTTGGTGGCCATGGCGAAGGCGTCGCTGCCGGACACCGGCTCGCTGAGGCAGAAGCTGCCGACGGTGTCGGTGGCCAGGCGCGGCAGCCACTTGCGCTTGACGTCGGTCGAGCCGTAGCGCATAATAGCGGTGTTGACCAGCGTGTTGTGCACGTCGCACATGACACTGACAGATGGATCCACCCGCGCCAGCTCTTCAATCGCTACGATCGCCGCTGTAAAGTTCATGCCTGCGCCGCCGTACTCCTCGGGAATCTCGATGCACATCAGACCTTGCTCGAAGAGCTGCTCGACCACGGCGGGATCCATTAGCTCGGCTTCGTCCATTTCCCGCACCTTCGGCAGGATCACCTCGTTCGAGAATTTGGACACCTGGTCGGCCATGAGTGATTCGGTCTCACTGAAGTGCGTGATAGGTGTGGGAGGGACGTCGGTGAGGTCGACGTGTTCGGCATTGAGACGGAAAGGCGTAGACGACAGACATCGCGTCCTATGAAAATGTCAGACAGTCTGCGTATACGGGCTGATCTCAAACGATGGATGGCATTGACAGGTTAGAAGCTCGACCTGAGGTGTTTTGCTCGATGGTCTTCAGCTGGAGAAGCTCCACTTACTGCGGGGAAATCCTGGGGATGGCGACTCTGTTGCGCGGTAGACGCAGAGATGGGGCAGCTACGCGTGCCAGAGGGCGCAGAGATCGTGCAATTGAAGCCATGTTGATGATTTTCAAGCTACTACGACTTGACTGGAAATGTTAGGCGGTGAAGTCGAGCGAAGAAACGCCTAATTAGCAAACGTGTGATAAGCCCATTCAGGTTGCTGTCGCGCGCAACGGCGCTGTGATTGGCGTTCCTACGTAAAAAGCCGACGGCAGCCGACACCGGACTGTGTATCCCGCCACGCACAACCGTAATGGCATGACATCTCCATTGCTTCCGAACTTATACAGACCTTGTTACAATCGAACTCTTGGCCACCGATCTGGATGCGAAGGCATGGTGATATCTCGGAGAGACAAGACCATGTCGGGGTTGGTCGGCGGTATGAACATCGACATCAGCCCCCATGTGCCACCACCGCAACCTATTGCATATGCCGCATTTATTGACGTGGAGATCGACCTGGAATACGAAGACCGTAATCTCGTAACTATGCTATAGACAAGAAACCAGTGGCGGAGTATCAGGAGACGCCTCCGTTCGGATGTCTTCCACATAGGCCCATCCAGACTCCACATAAATGAACTTTCTTCTGCATATGCAGCCTGACTCGCACCTGTCGAAAACCTGCATTAATGCTTCTTTCCCAGACACTATCATCGACGTCTCCAATTTTAGTCTCATGATCCAATTGACACACTGAAGGCGGCAAAAGATCAAGCGAAGATTCAATTTGCAAAAGGCGGCGTAAGAGTATATCTTTTCTAGCTAATTCAATTTGTGTAAAACGTTTCTGCCATCACCTGAAGAATAGCAAGAGGTAAACGGAAAATGGCAGACCATTGATTCACGGCGCAACCAAGGAGTTGATGGTGTCCAGACCGTATCGGACTTTGCCTGTTTACGGAATAGGATTGGCGAGCCCTCCTTGGCCGGAAGATGGAAAGGGTGAGCAAAAGAAACGGAAAAAGTATGAATGGATTTACTGGCGCCTACTCCGGAAAGGCTTGCAACAATCTGGCAGAAAGCATCGTTTTTTGTTCGCACATGCACTGTTTCGGCGGCTGGTTCGAAAAGCAGCGACCAACAGCCCATTCAATCCCGACAGGCCGGCCCAACCGGATCCAAAAGGCCAGAAGCGACGACCGGGAACAGCCTGGTTGGATCCGTGTGCAATTTCGCCGCCAAAACAACCACGATTGCGCGCTAATATCCGCAAAACCCTCTTACGCCGCCCGAAAATGTATGTTCATTGGTATCGAGACTAAATCCTGTACCCAGAGAAACGCCGTAGTCCGTATAGCCGGAGCCCGTTACCTAGGCTTTTTTAGTAATGCGCGACTCGTGTCGTCATCCCACCGCCGTTCCTTTTCTCCTCTGGTTCTTGAGCTGTGGAGAGGAGATACTGCAAGGCGGACTGATGCTCCAACAAATAAAAAAAATTCTGGGGTATCGCCGCGGCCTAGATCAAAAAAATATGGTGACTGATATCGATGCCGGAATGGGAATAATCGTAATGCAGAACAAACTAGACTTTGCCAATGCCGAAACTAAGAGTGGACGAGGCTAGCCGCCAGTCGCTTTTTCTCTAATGCCATTCAACAATGTTGCCGCCGAGTGGCATCAGCTTCATTAGACGTTCTTCTTTGCTGTCTTTGGGATCATGTTGAGAATGGTAGCGTCAGCATCTTGTGAAAAGAGAGAGTCTTGGAGCGGTGTCAAGGAATAGGATGGCGTTGGTTGGCGGATCGGCGATGGGACGCGGGGATCTGAGGATTGCAGCAAAGATACTGCAACGCAGCAGATCCTGCCATGTGGCTCACTCTCCGGGTCTCTCGTCGACGGTCAGCATAAGCTAGATATCGTATCATTGTACCGGTCTCCTGGCCACCCAGATGTGTCTATTTGGAATCAGTAAGCGAATCAAAGCTCAAGCACGCTAGATTCATTGGCGCCGGCGTGATCTTACATGTTGTTGTAGGCATGAACCTTGGACCTGGCGATTTCCTGTTTGACTTGTTTGAGTAGTGGTCGAACGTGTTGATTTGCATCCCACCGGTTCGCGCGCGTGAAGGGTCCGAGGCTAAGAGCTTCCAATCCGTCCGTCAGACCTAGATTATACCACCTACCGATTTGCTTTTGGTGGGGATCTGACGGCCAACCATTGAGTGGCGCTCTTATTACCCTCTCTTGAATGTCGATGAAACCTTGAGACTGTAACATCTGTCGGGTATTATGCTGATACGCAATCGGTCTGTTGGCTCTCCAAGTCGCTTCGGCAAGATATCGGTACCATTGAACGAGTGGTGAGTCTTGAGCAAGGGTTCCATCGTCGCAGCGTGGTTCGATATCGATTTCAACTTGTTCTATCCAACCGTGACCTGGTTTGAGATGACTGGAACCTGTCAGGACTTTTTCTTCGAGCTTACCATGTCAACTCACGAGTATATCTTCTGATAGAGTTCAGGCCAGCTAGAGACGCTTCCGCAGGCAATTTGCACATGTATAAGATCCCACGAATCCTCACCAAGGCTCCATATGCTTTCGTAGTCGTACGGGACGCGGAAGCGAAGGTTCGGTGGAATTCTACGGCCGCGTCAACATGTCACTCAAAAAAATGGCGATCCACCGTTCAACTCACTTCTCGGGTTGGATATTCACGAGGTCGAGTCCGACAACCTAGAAATTTTCATAAGCCAGAGTGCGCGGTAAGGCGATGAGTCAAGAGCATACTTCTGCGTTTTGGTATTTGCTGGAGAAAGAGAAGTCAGCCTGGATCCGATGAAGTGGGTTGAAGAAATGGTGGCGACATACTCAGCCATGTCAATTGCCCAAATGCCAGTACCGCAACCCAAGTCCAATATCCGTGGCGGATCGGTACTGTGGGGTGAAATTGGAGCTTCATGCAACTTGTGCCTTCGCGCAACCTCCATTATCTTGTGATAAATGTCCATGCGATCCTTCTCATCCTATGTGAAACAGCGAAAGTGAGTCAATTTGTTGAGCCGACGTGTTGGACCTGCCAAAACATACCTCGTCGCATGGATACATGTAGAGGCCTTTCCGGTAGCCGTGATACTCTCGGCCATTTTCTAGGTAGTTCTGGGGCGCCGCAACTGCCAATCTGTTGAGGGAGAAGCGAGATGGTGAGCATTTCAGCGGTCAAAGCCGCCGACGTCCAAAAGCAGAGGCCGGCGCGCGAAGGTCAAAAACTCACCCATTCGTGGCCATAGTACTCATCGAGGGCAGAGTGGTGGTGGTGAAAGTGCCGGGGAGGCAACGGAGCGTCCCTAGGGGAGAATGGAACGAAGCGAGGGTTCGTGGGAAAGCTTATAAGAAGAGGCTGAGGCCCGAGGGTCATGGGACGGGCGTTTCGCAGCAGGCCAGCAGCCGGATCCAACACGGGAGGGTGGGCCGTACGGTTTTAGGGGGGGTGGGGTGGAGAACAAGCGGCCGTAGCGCAGGCAAGCCAGACAGGAGGGCCCGTAGGGAAAAATGGGAGCGACAGGGGCCCGTTGGGTTTTGGCTGTTGGCTGTGATTTGAGCGCGTGGAACCCGTGGGTCGCGGGTCGCGGGTGGTGAGCAGCTTTGGCTGGTACGCGCTGGGGAGGGGGCAGAGGGCAGAGGGCAGCGGCCAGAGGGTTCCGGCTGGATGGGATGCTGGGCGCAATGGGCAGGAGCGAAAGGGAGAAGTGCGTGGGTAGGGCCCGGCTGCTGCTTTTAAACACCAGAAAGCGCTTTTCAAAAAAGAAAAAGCTCCGGGACGACACTCACAACCACGAAGTCCCGCTAGCTCTCCATACATAGATTGCTGCCATCCCTCCGTCCACCCATCCGTCCACCCATCCGTCGCAGATGCATCCACCCATTCCCATCCCCGCCTGCCCCAAGACCATGCCCATGCCATGCCCGGCCAACGCTCCGCTCGAAACCGGCCTGCATTCGTTGGCATCGCTGCATCGCTGCTCGTGCCGGCCCCGTGTCACCATCAACCATTCACCACACTCGCCATTCGCCTCGCCCACGAACTAGCACCAGCCTGCCGACGGTTCTGTCCGAAAAGCCAGCCGCGCATCGTCGCCGACCGCAAGCAAGTTAAAGCCCAGCCCTGTTCCTTTTTTCTTTTCTCACGAGCAAAACAAAAAAAAAAGGGAAGCCCTGGGAAAGGGTTGCAGCGGTGGCTTGGTTCCACCGTGTGTCGCTAGGACTGCTTTTTGAAGTTGCAACGGGCGTCGCGGACCGGGATCATGTTACGGAGAGCCCGGCTGCGTTTTTGTCGTCGATGGTGTTTGAGCTTTGAGCGGCGTGTGCTGTTGGTGGGTGGCATTTGCGCATCCGTGGGACACACAATTCTCGCCTCCGCCGAGTCGGGATGGCATGGTGTAGTAGTAGCTTTTGTTGCTGGATGTTGGCCGTCCAGCGTTGCCATTCACGAAAAAGTCAGGCGTTCAGCTGTTATAATTTTGCTGGGCCCCTCAGGCTACGGCGGGCTGAGGTGACGAAAAAACGAGGGGAGACCGGCGTGTCGGGAAGCGGCTAACTGCAAGAAGGGCAGGTCTTGCGGTACGGTTCATTCAGAAGGTGAGTGAGCGGAAACGGGTGGCTTGGTCTTGGACGTGCTGGACGGCTTTGGGAAGCGACCATGATTCGTGCGCCTCGAGCGCTCAGAGTCGCTTGGGTCAAACCACCACACGCGCTGGGCCGCTTCGGCTGGGTGTTTGATTTTGGCATGTCCCCGGATGCGCGTGAGAGTGTGTGTGCGAGAGTGCCAGAGTGCGTGAGAGACAAAGCTCGCTCACTCTGCTCGCTACACCACCAGCCCAGGCCCGAAAGCAACGCCCAAGCCCAACCCTAAGCCCAAGCAGCCCTTCCCCCGGCCCTCCTGTTTCTCATTGATCCGGCGCCGCTGGAATCGGTCTAGTCGGTCACATCCAGTGCCTTGGATTCTGATTCCGCCGTCCCAGAAAGTCGGGATGAAGCTTCTCGCTAGCATGGTCCATCCTTGCGTGTAATTCCCATTCTTCTCCACCCGCCGCTGCCACTCCTGCGTCGCCGCGAGAAAAGTGGAAAGGTGGAAAAGCTGGAAAAGGTGGAAATTTCTCTCGCCAGTGCATCGCGACCTCGTGCGCAACTCTCGCCCTTCCTCCTTGGTTCGGTGTATGGTCTGCCGCTTTGATTCGATGAACAATTGCCATGCCATGCCATCTTCCCCTTTCTGCCCCTCGAGCTTGAGATCAGTCCGCGTGCCCTGCCGATCCGCTACTGGCGTCCCAGCCGTCGGCAGCTGTCTGAGTAAGAGCAGACAGCACGGCACATTATGGTAGGTTGACGTTGATAAGCGCTGCAACTCTGACCAAAACGGCCTCACCTCGGATGGCTGTTCCTTTCGGCCCTTTCAAAGTCGCTACACGCGCATCCACAGCACGAACTCTGACCCTCCAAGTCGCAGCCCCCAGCCCGCCACAAGGTCCTGCGCCAAAAAGTAAAATACCGCTGCTCCAATTGTCCAGACACGACTGGTTCGTGATTCTTCAGCCTTGCACTCGGTATTATGTGAGCGCGCTTGTCGGTGTGACCGCAATCAATCTTTCACTCTCCTCGGCCACGGGACACGGAACACGGCTCACAGCCTCACGCCTCTTTCCACACGCTTCTCGGGCTTGCTGAATTGCTGACTTGCATTTGCATCCTCCGCCGTGGCCGAGCTGAACCTCGCTTTTCCGTCTCCCAATTTAGCCTATCATTAAATATGGCTTTGTATGGAGCTGGGGACCGCCTTCTTCCCCTGGTGTGAATAGCTGCAACCGAAAACACCAAGAACATGCGGCCGCGAGCGATTGTGCGCCAGGCTGCATCTGGGGCCATGGGTGCCGTGGTCAAGATATCCTGGATCAATCGTAATCCAAGATCTCCCGATGCTGCAGCTACACGAGGCTACCAAGCGAGAGGACTGGGCAAAGCTATAAAACCGGCCATTGAGAATCCATCACTCGTTGTCATTCGGCATGGTGTAGCGGCATGTGGGCGATGACAAAAGCTGAGAATTCCCCGCTCCGAACCCGCCAATTTTCTACTAATAAAGCAGTCATTGCAAGCCGGAAGAGTTAGCGACGGGTGGCATGGTACATAGCTTGATTGTCTCCGGGTGGGTCATGGTGTGTTTCGTGATTACAATACTTTATTCCTTGCTGGAGGGAGTCAAACCATCAGACGTGTGGGAAAGGTCGATCATGTCGAGTGCAGATTGCTTTCCGGGTCGCTTCAGCAACATCTTCCAGGCTTGTCCATCGCTACACATGGCGCGAATGATGGCGATCCGTCAAGCAGGGACGAGATTTGATTGCATGCGAATGGGCAGTCAGATGTGAAAGGCAGACCACGGAACACACGGAACGGTACCACAATCGACTCGTCATTGACTGGCGGGGCGGAATATCGTCCAAGGATCGTACTCCCACTCTCGCTCAGTAGTTGCCGACGGCGCGTTAGCAAATACTTTTGCGCCTGCGGCAATCGTCCCTTTCACCAATGCCTTCCCAACGGCGAAGAGTATAATTAAGCGAACAAGTACCTTTTGATTCGGAGCTAGAGTAGGCCAGGCAAGTGCCTCTCATCGACACACTAATATCATGTCGCGCCAGGAAAAAGGCACTGCGTAAGATTCGACCCGAGTACGATTTCATCTCCTGACGCCAGTTCTAACGCATGTCGGATCGAGTGCTGTACCTGTGTGAATCTATCTTAAACTTTCAAAGCTTCAGCCAGGATGCAATCCGTATAATCTGAGGGTTCGATGGGTCATCACTAGATCCGATCCAATCCAGCGGAAAGAAGACGACAAACCGGAAACACACCAGTCTCTCCACAACCTTTTCAAAAATAGGTCACACACTCGCCTCTGCTACTGCAGTTGGCCACTCGACCCGTCGTCACTGTCTGCAGTTTCCGGAATGGCGGGTCTCTTTCTAACCTGATCCGCCTACTCGAACCCCATCGCTTCAGTCCCGCCGAAGATTCCCACCCTTCACCCCTCCATGCCTCGCATGATCTCGTTTTCACAGTGCGGCACTAGTTCCTTGATTTGTTGTTGTGCGCGCAGGTGCCGGCTCTTTGTTGCCCGCAAGTGGGGTCGGGATGCACATTGTTTGTGCCACGTTGAAGAAGCAATTACGGGTTATGAAAAAAAAGAAAGAACAAAAATTGCTGCAGGAATCCTCGAGGCTCAGCGGCCGAGACCTACTGTGCCCAACACGCAAAACACGCCACACGCTCGGGTCACCCGCCCGACCACCGAGGTCTCAGAAGGGGAATGGATCGCCGGACGGCCCCGTGTGAGACGGGAAGGCAAAAACGGCCCGCCCACACGCACACACTGTCAGCTCCAACGGACAATCTGACCATCCTATTTTTCGATGTCACGGCTGGCGCTGCTCTTTGTGTCTGACCCGATTGACAGCCAAAACAACTCAAAGGAGAAGCTTTCCCACCCCGTGCTTGTTTCCCCTTTCTCAGTCCTGAAGGTCCTCACGCGAGTGAAAGCTCCGCAGTCTATGTGGGCCCCCTTACCTTTGCATATTGCCTCCAATCGCTTAATATTGTTGAGGAGCGAAATGTAGATCAATACCCAGTCCTTTGGACACAAAGGCCTTCCTGCGGCGGTAATCCGAGGTCTCTGTTCTTCATGTTGAGCAGAGAATACGTGGCAGAGGGCTGCGACATCAGGTTACAGATTACGATTGAGTATGCGTATTGAACAAGGTACTACTTGCCCACCGGACGAAAAGAAAGCACGTTTCGTCAGGGGTATCCCTCCTTGCAAATTGAGTCTTTTTTCATCAGACGATGCTACGCTCCGTTACTTCTTTTTCTCGTCGAAACGTCTGAGCGATCATTCGCCCAACCTCAGTCCGCGAAAAAGTCTCAAAACGATCGTACTAAATCACACAAATATCGTCGCTGTTGAATCCAGCCTGGTTCCGGACTTAACCAGACTAACGATCCATACATATCATCGTAGCCATTCACAAAGATCGTTGGAAGGAACCATCGGGAATTTTGCAGTTGAGTTCGTTATCTTGGGCCCCATGCAAGCAGTCCAACGGGCGTCGAGTCCGTCCCGGAGAGTCGCCGAGACCAGAACTGTTTCGGCGTACCCGGCATGCTGGCCGGCGCCCAGGTTGACGAGCAGGTCCCATGCCGTCGTATTCGAGGTTGAGGTCCGCGCTCAGCGAGCATGTCGTCGGTATTTGCCGTTACCGTTGCCCCAGAATTAAACAGGGTTCGGAATGTACAGTACGCGTGTTGGCCGTACTGGCCGTTTTCGCCTTTCAGAATCTTTTTGAAGCACGAGATGGAATTGGCCTAGCGCGCAGGATAGCATGTTCCGGTCGCCGTGACGTCGGAGATGTCGCGGCCTGGACAGCAGTAGTGGAGGTAGTCAGCCTAGTTGATGACTAGAGAACACGGTAAGAAGATTGTCTTGCATAAACATTCCGAATCATTTCCTTGAACGGATGTCGTTGGGCTTGCAGTGGCGTAGA
>Ga0335073_10011632_pt1 | contig 12361 bp, 11 predicted proteins | sample Lox_Sample_22_FD_207093 | JGI IMG/M metagenome (GOLD analysis project Ga0335073, IMG submission 207093) | Soil microbial communities from Loxahatchee National Wildlife Refuge, Florida, United States - Lox_Sample_2.2 | ecosystem: Environmental > Terrestrial > Soil > Wetlands | place: USA... | reverse complement strand
CCACGCTGCGCCTGTACCGCGACCCCGAGCGCGCGCTGAGGGAGATCCCGGTGCTGGCGATGCTGACCCTCGACGAGCGCACGCTGGCTGAGCGAGCCGCTGGGCTGGCGGCCGCGATTGGCGAGCGCGCGTCGGTCACCCGCGCCGCCGCGAAGGTTGGCGGTGGCGCGCTGCCGCTGCTCGAGCTCGAGGGCCCAGTCGTCGCACTCGAGGGAGATCCCGACGCACTGGCCCGGTCGCTGAGGGATGCCGATCCGCCGGTGATAGCCCGCATCCACGAGGGGCGCGTGCTGCTCGATCCCCGCACGCTGACCGACGAGGAGATCCCGCTCGTGGGTCACGCCGTCCGCGGCGCCTTCGACCAGACATGACGGCGCCGCTGACGCTCGGCACAGCCGGGCACATCGATCACGGCAAGACCGCGCTGATCCGCGCGCTCACGGGCGTCGACACCGACCGGCTCCCCGAGGAGCGCGCCCGCGGCATCTCGATCGAGCTCGGCTACGCGAGCCTGGAGCTACCGTCGGGCCGGCGGCTGTCGGTGGTCGACGTCCCCGGCCACGAGCGGTTCGTGCGGACGATGGTCGCGGGGGCCACGGGGATCGACCTGTTCCTGATGACGATCGCGGCCGACGACGGCGTGATGCCCCAGACGCGCGAGCACGCCGCCGTGCTCGAGGCGCTGGGAGTGCGCACGGGCGTCGTCGCCGTAACCAAGAGCGACCTTGCCGATCCCGAGCTGGCTCTGATCGAGGCCGCCGAGCTGTTCGCGGACAGCGAGGCGGTCGCCGTCTCGGCTCGGACCGGCGAGGGCCTCGACGAGCTGCGAGCCGCGCTGGAGCGCGCAAGCGCCACCGCGGCCTCGCGGTCGGACCTGACGTCGTCCGCCCGCCTGCACGTCGACCGCGTGTTCACGATCAGGGGCGCCGGGACGGTGGTGACGGGCACGCTGTGGTCGGGCGAGATCGGGCGCGGCGACGAACTCGAGCTCCTGCCCCGGGGCCGGCGCGTGCGCGTGCGCGGCGTACAGGTGCACGACGAGCCGCTCGAGCGCGCGCCCGCGGGCCAGCGCGTGGCCGTGAACCTGTCCGGTACGGCGGTCGACGAGATCGAGCGCGGAGACGTGCTCGTCGGCGTCGGCTCCGAGGTCCGTCCGAGCTACAGGGTCGACGCCGAGCTCGAGTTCGGCGCGGACGAGGAGCCCGAGCACGGACAGCGCGTCCAGATCCACCACGGCACGCGCGAGACGGCCGCTCGCCTCGCATGGCTCGGGGGGCGCTTCTGGCAGGTCCGCCTCGAGCAGCCGATCGTGCCTGCCGCCGGCGACCGGATCGTCGTGCGCCGGGTCGCGCCGCCGGACACCCTCGGCGGGGGCCGCGTGCTTGACCCGCGGCCTCGCCGCCACGGCCCGAGCCGTGAGGTGCTGGTCCGACTCGAGCGGCTGGCCCGCGGCGAAGCGCCGGAACCGTCCGGACGGGCCACACCGGTCCCACGGACGCCGAGCGAAGCGAGGCCCCGAAAAACGTTCACGGCCTCCGCCCAAGCACTCGAGCAGCGACTCCGCGACGCCGGCGCCGAGCCGCCGCTCGACTCAGAGCTCGACGCCGGCGACCTCGCCGCGCTGCGCGACGCCGGACGGGCCGTGCGCGTGACCAAGAACCTGCACTATCAGGCAGACGTGCTGGCGGACCTTCGCGAGCGGCTGATCGCGCTCGCCGCGAGCAACGGCGGCGCGGTCACGCTCGCGCAACTGCGCGACGAGCTCGGAACCTCGCGCAAGTTCGCCCAGGCGCTGCTCGAGCACTTCGACTCGGAGAAGGTCACAATCCGGCGCGGCGACGAGCACGTCCTCCGCCGGCGCTCATAACGGGCCGCCGGCGGCCGGTGGCGCGGTCGGGTCGGCGCCCTCGGACCCCGAGTGCTCGCGGGCGAGGTAGTCCTCGATGAACATCGGCGCGTCGACCGAACGCCGGACGACGTCGAGCAGCGAGGACATCGACGACACCTCCTCGACCTGCTCTTTCAGGAACCACTGCACGAACTGCTCTGACAGGTAGTCGTTCTCCGCGCGAGCGACGCCCATCAGCTCGCCGATCTGATCGCTGACGCGGCGCTCCTGGTCGAGCGCGAGCGCGACCGGAGCGGCGATGTCGTCGAACACGGTCTCGGGGGCGGCGACGCCTGGAATCGTCACCGCGGCGTCGGCGTCCAGCAGGTACTGGACCATCATCATCGCGTGGTTCCTCTCTTCGACCGCCTGGGCGAAGAAGAATGCGGCCAGGCGGGGAAGGGTCTGAGCGTCGTAGTAGACGGCGTTCGCGACGTACTGCTGGGACGCCGCGAACTCGTACGCGATTTGTTGGTTTAGGCGATCTACGAACCGCGCCGCGGCCATCGCTGCTCCTCTCGTCCGGGGGACCGCATCGTAATGACGACTCTGCACGCGATGCAGCGAGTGCGTAGATTGCCCACGATGCCGACCAGCCTAGTTACCGGAGGGGCGGGGTTCCTCGGGTCACACCTGTGCGATGAGCTGCTCCGCCGCGGTCATCGCGTGATCTGCATCGACAACCTGGAGACGGGCTCGCTCAACAACATCGAGCACATCCGCGGTGACGCGTTCGTGCACCGGAACGTGGACATCATCGAGCCGTACTTCGTGGACGAGCCGATCGACTTCGTCTACCACCTGGCCTCGCCCGCGTCGCCGATCGACTACCTGCGGCTGCCGCTGGCCACGCTCAAGGTCGGGTCGTACGGCACGCACCACACCTTGGGTCTCGCCAAGGTCCACCGGGCCCGGTTCCTGATCGCGTCGACCAGCGAGGTGTACGGCGATCCCCAGGTGCATCCGCAACCGGAGACCTACTGGGGGCACGTCAACCCGATCGGCCCGCGCGGCGTGTACGACGAGGCCAAGCGCTACGCCGAGGCCCTGACGATGGCCTACCACCGCCAGCAGGGCGTCGATACCGCGATCGTCCGCATTTTCAACACCTACGGTCCGCGGATGCGGCCGCACGACGGGCGCGCGATCCCGACGTTCCTTCGCCAGGCGCTGCAGGACCGGCCGATCACCGTGTTTGGCGACGGCTCTCAGACGCGGTCGTTCTGCTACGTCGCGGACGAGATCCGCGGGCTGATCGCACTCGCCGAGTCCGGCTACCACCAGCCGGTCAACATCGGCAATCCCGACGAGTTCACGCTGCTCGAGCTCGCGAAGACCGTGATCGAGGTCACCGGATCGAAGTCGGAGATCGTGTACGAGGCGCTCCCGACCGACGATCCGCAGGTACGCCAGCCCGACATCACGCTCGCGCGGCAGATTCTCGGCTGGGAGCCTCAGATCAACCTGCGCGAAGGGCTCGAGCGGACGATCGAACAGGCGGGGCGCGACGCGCTCATGGGCGCGGGCTAGCGAACGGGGCGACTGGCGCGGCCAGATATCGCACGAATCCTTGCCCCGCTATGCCGCTACTTCGTGGTCGAGCTACCGTTATAGCCACCGCGGGGGTCGATTCGTGCGAGTGTCAACGTGACGGTCGAGCAGAAAGAGGTCGCGAACATCCACTCCAGCGGGGGGTCTGAAACCTCGCCGCTGCCCCTGCCCGAGCGCGACGTGCGTCGTAAGCGCCCGCCGTTCCTGTCGTTCGTGTTGCGGCTGGAGACGCTGCGACGGGTCGCCCGTGTGGGCTCGCTGCTGGTGCTCGATTTCATCGGCGTCGTCGGCGCGCTGTACACCGCGATGATGATCAAGCTGGCCGTGCACGACCAGCTGAGCGCGTCGAGGGGGTGGGAGGACATCAAGCACTGGATCCCGTTCGCGTACCTGGTGACGGTGCTCGCGTTCGCGCGCGTCGACCTGTACTCCGATCGCACGCGCCGGCCGGGGATGGCCCGAATCGCCACCGCGCTGTTCCAGGCGACGGTGATCGCGCTCGTGTTTGCGCTCGCCGACGGCCAGCACTTCTCGAGCTATTTCATCTTCTACGGCACCCTGATCTTCGCGACGATCTACATCTCCGCGCTCCGCGAGGTGCATCTGCGCGTCAGCGGCTGGTTGCTCGATCAGGCGGGATACGCGCGCCGCGCGGTCCTGGTCGGGTCGGGCAAGCACATCGAGGAGGTCGCGCGGGCGCTGGCCGACCGGTCGCGCACGCGAGTCGACATCGTCGGGTACATCTCGCTCACTCCGCGGCCGCGGAACGGGCTGCGTTCGCTGGGCACGCTGCCCGACCTCCCGAGCGTGCTCGAGCTCGAGGCCGTGCAGGAGGTGATCATCGCGGATCCCGACTTCCCCCAGGACAAGGCGGTCGAGCTCGTGGACATGTGCCACCAGCGCGGGATCACCGTCCAGGTCGCGCCCTCGACGATGGAGATCTTGATCGACCGCGCCGAGTTCGCGCCGGGCCACACGGTGCCGCTGTTCACGCTGCGCCCGCCGGTGTTCGAGGGCGTCGACTACGCGGTCAAACGAAGCTTCGACCTGGTCGTCTCGTGCATCGGGCTGGTGCTGCTCTCGCCGTTGTTCCTGGCGATCGCCGTGGCGATCAAGCTGTCTTCTCGCGGGCCCGTGATCTACCGGTCGGTACGGCCGGGGATGGCAGGAAAGCCGTTCTACTGCTTCAAGTTCCGGACGATGCGCCAGCACGCCGAGCAGAGCCAGGACGAGCTCGAGGCGTTGAATGAGCTGTCGGGAGCGCTGTTCAAGATCCGCGACGATCCGCGCCTCACGGCGGTCGGTCGGCTGCTGCGGCGCTTCTCGCTCGACGAGCTCCCGCAGCTCGTCAACGTCGTCAAGGGCGAGATGTCGCTGGTCGGACCGCGCCCGCTGCCGATGCGCGACTTCGACCGCCTCGAGGAGTGGCACAAGAAGCGCTACCTCGTGCTCCCCGGGATCACCGGCCTGTGGCAGGTGTCGGGGCGGGCCGAGCTCGACTTCGACGACCTCGTGCGGCTCGACTTCCTGTACCTCGAGCGCTGGTCGATCATGCTCGACCTGTCGATCCTGCTCAAGACGATCCCCGCGGTGCTGACCCGGCGGGGCGCTTTTTAGGGGCCGCTTCGCGGCATCCGTGGGGCCTGGAGGCCCCGTCCGGACGGCTTACGCGGTCCCCAGATAGGCTGTCGAGCGCCGGCCCATGCCTCCCACCGACCGATTCGTCATCTCGTTCGCCGCCGAGCCGCCGCAGGAGCCCCTGCCCTACGGCCGGTGGGGCGACACGCTCGCCGGCCACTTCCGGGCTGCCGTCGGCGAGATCGATACCGAGGGCGAGGACATCGGCGAGATCGACACCGAGATCTCGTGGTTCCCGGACCGCACGTACGCCGGCCGGACGTACATCCCGGGGGTGGCGCGGACCGCGAATGGCTATGAGCTGTTCGGGTACGTCTCGTTCAGCGAGGGCCCCGGCGGGCCGGCCGCGTTCGAGGCGGCCGTCGACTTCACCTCGGAGCTGGCGGAATCGAACCCTGACTGGAAGCTCGACCTCAACGACGAGGTGATCGGCACGTGGCGCGGTGAGCAGGGGAAGACGGCCGATGTAACGCTCGTGTGGGGCGTGCCGCTCGTGCCCGGTGGCGCGCTCGTGACCGCGGAGCTTGCCGACATCGCCGTCGATCAAGCGGAGCTCGTCGAGGACCGGTTCACGCTGATCGCGCCCGACAACTACCGCGCGGACTACCTCGAGATCAAGCTGTGGAGCAAGACCGGCGACGAGCTCGCCAGCGAGTCGCTCTACGTCGAGGAGGACGACGAGGGGTGATCGGCGAGCGCCGGTGAGCGCGAATTGTTCGCGCCAGCACCGGCCAGCGCAGGCCCTAGCCGTTCACGGGCCTCAGACTCGGTCAGCGGGAAGTGGCATGCGGTGAGGCTCTGCGTGCCCTTGAGCTCGAGCAGCGGCTCCTCCTGGGAGCAGAGCTCCTGGGCCTTGGGGCAGCGAGTGTGGAAGCGGCAGGCGCGCGGCGGATTCGCCGGACTCGGGACGTCGCCGGTCAGGAGAGGGCGCTGGCGCCGGCGCTCGCCGCTCGGGTTCGGAACCGGGACCGCCGCGAGCAGCGCGCCCGTGTAGGGGTGGCGCGGGAACGAATACAGCGTGTCGCTCGGCGCGATCTCGACGACCTTGCCGAGGTACATGACCGCCACCCGGTCGCACATGTGGCGCACGACCGAGAGGTCGTGGGCGATGAAGATCAGCGTCAGCCCCATCTCGCGCTGGAGCCCGCGCAGCAGGTTGAGCACCTGCGCCTGGATCGAGACGTCGAGCGCGGACACGGGCTCGTCGGCGACGAGCAGCTTCGGCTCGAGCGCGATCGCCCGCGCGACGCCGATCCGCTGGCGCTGGCCGCCCGAGAACTCGTGTGGGTAGCGGTTGTAGTGCTCGGGGTTCAGCCCGACCCGGTCCATCAGCTCCTGGACGCGCTTGCGGCGCTCGCCCGAGCCCTTCAACAGACCGTGGATGGCGAACGGTTCCGCGATGATCGAGCCGACCGTCTTGCGCGGGTTCAGCGACGAGTACGGGTCCTGGAAGACCATCTGGACCTCGCGGTGAAGGGCCTTGAGTCCCTCCTTCTTGCGCGCCTCGATGTCTTCGCCCTCGAACAGGATCGTCCCCGAAGTGCGATCGAGCAGCCGCACGAGCAGCCGCGCGGTCGTGCTCTTGCCGCACCCGGTCTCGCCGACGATCCCGAGCGTCTCGCCCCGTTTTACGTCGAACGTCACGCCGTCGACCGCCTTGACTGCCCCGATCTGGCGCTGGAACACGATCCCCTGTGTGATCGGGAAATGCTTGGTGAGGTCCCGGACCTCGACGAGGTTGTCGGTGCCCGAGCTCAAGCCGAATCGTCCTCGGACGCCCGCGGTGCGGCGTGGGCCCGGACCGGCTGCTCCTCCTCGACCACGAGATGCCGGAGCGTCGCGGACGACTCGCCCTCGGAGAGGCCGCGCCAGATGCGTCTGCGTAGCTCGGCGGGCAGGAGGCAGGCGACCGAGTGGCCGGGGTCGTCGGGCACGGGTTCCAGCCGCGGATCGATCTTCTTGTGCTCTTCGCGGACGTACGGGCAGCGTGGATGGAAGTGGCAGCCCGATGGACGCTTGATCAGGCTCGGCGGGCGGCCGGCGATCGGCACGAGTTCCTCGCCGCGTGGGCTGTCCAGGCGCGGGATCGACTTGAGCAGGCCCCAGGTATAGGGATGCTGGGGCGAGCCGAAGATCGAGGCGGTTGGCGCCCGCTCGACGATCCGGCCGGCGTACATGACCGCGATCTCGTCGGTGATCTCGGCGACCACGCCGAGATCGTGGGTGATGATGATGATCGCCATCCCGAGACGCGATTGGAGGTCGTCCAGCAGCGCAAGGATCTGGGCCTGGACGGTGACGTCGAGCGCGGTCGTGGGCTCGTCGGCGATCAGCAGCTTGGGCTCGTTGGCGAGCGCCATCGCGATCATCACGCGCTGGCGCATGCCGCCTGAGAATTCGTGCGGGAACTGGTCGACGCGCCGCGACGGGTCAGGGATCCCGACGAGGTCGAGCAACTCGACGGCGCGCTCTCGCGCCGCCGCCTTCGAGACATCGCGATGGGCGTGAACCGCCTCGGTCAGCTGAACCCCGACCTTGTAGAACGGATGCAGCGACGACAGCGGGTCCTGGAAGATCATCGCGATCTGGTTGCCCCGGATCTTGCGGAGATCGTCGTCCGGGAGCGCGACCAGGTCCCGTCCCTCGAACAGGATCCGGCCCTCGATGTCCGCGCCCTGGTTGCGGGTCAGCCCGAGCATCGTCAGCGAAGACACGCTCTTCCCGGAGCCCGACTCGCCGACGATCCCGAGCGTCTGCCCGGCGTTGACGGCATACGAGATCCCGTCGACGGCGTGGACGATTCCGTCCTCGGTCGAGAACCGAACACGCAGGTCCTCGACCTGCAGGAGTGGCTCGCTCACGAGTACCGGACGCGCGGATCGAGATATGCGTACGCGATGTCGACCACGAGATTGAAGAAGACGATGAAGAACGCTCCGAACAGCGTGATGCCCTGGATCACAGTCAGGTCTGAGACGCCGATCGCGTTATAGAGTAGCCGCCCAACTCCAGGGATGTTGAACACCGTTTCGGTGAGGATTGCGTTGCCGGCGAGCAGCGTGCCGACGTCGAGTCCGACCAAGGTGACGATCGGGGTGATCGCGCTGCGCACCGCGTGACGCCGGATCACGGTGCGCTCGGGAAGGCCCTTGGCCCGCGCCGTGCGGATGTAGTCCTCCGACATCGTGTCGATCATGCTCGCCCGCATGTACCGGGCGTAGATCGCCGACGTGGCGGCAGCCAGCACCAGCCAAGGAAGGATCATCGCCTCGAACCTCGAGAAGAAATCGCTGGAGGCCGCGTACGCCCCCTGGCCGGGGAGGATCGGGAAGCGGCCGATGTCATCGGCGAACAGGTACAGGCTGACCAGCCCGAGCCAGAACACCGGCGCCGAGATCAGGGCCAGCGACCCGGTCATCGTCGTCCGATCGAGCAGCGACCGGCGCCGGATCGCCGAGATGATGCCGATACTGAGCCCGACCCCGAGCCAGATGATCACCGCGCCGGTCACCAGCCAGATCGTCGCCGGCAGGCGACTGAAGATCAGCTGACGGACGGGGACGTTGTACTGATAGCTGTAACCAAAGTTGAAGTGCAGGAACACCTGCTGCATGTAGTCCAGGTACTGCCGCCAGATCGGCTTGTCCAGACCGAGCGAGTGACGGATGGTCGCGATCTGCGCCGGGCCCGCGTTCCGCCCTGCCCGCAGTACGGCCGGGTCCGCCGAGGGCAGGATGTAGAAGATCAGGAAGATCACGGCGCTCACGATGAAGAGCATCGCGATGCCCCAGAGAATTCGTCTGATGATGTAGCGACCCATGGCTAAGCGTTCATGCGTGTGTAAAACGGGCCGGACTCGCCGCCGAATTCCGGCGGCGAGTCCATTCCCTTTACTGGTTCAGAGAACCGTCCGCACTCACCTCACTTGATGGAAGTGAACGCGAGGTCGGCGAGGCCGTTGAACTCGTTGACCACCGGCAACACGTTGGTCGAGTTGACGTTGGCCTCGTAGTCCCAATCCCAGACGACCGCCGGTGCCAGGGCAGTGATCTGATCGTCGATCTTGCCGTAGGCGGCGGCACGCGCCGCCGGATCCGTGATCAGCTTCGCGGCAGCGAGAGCTGAGTTGATCGTCGGGTTGTTCAACTGCGGCCAGTTCGAGTTGTTGGTCGGGCTAGCCGAGATCGTCGCGCCGTTGAACGGAACGTCGATCATCGCCTGTCCGTCGTTGAAGTCCTTCACCCACCCGACGTTCGGGCAGATGTTCGGTTCGTTCGCGACGACCGAGCAGAACTTCGTGTACATCGTGGCGTGCTCGACCGGATGCAACTGGACGTTGAATCCGAGCGCGGTCAGCTCCGACTTGAACACCTGGGCCGTGTTGCTGCCCGGAGGCGTGTTGTCACTGACCATGGTGATAGTGCAGTTACCCGTGCACTTACCGCTCGTGTAACCAGCCTTCTTCATGTACGACTCGGCCAGCGCCAGGTCCCCAGTGGGGTGCTGGTTGAAGTCGTACGCGGCTCCGGTGGGGCCGGCAGCTCCACCAGCCTGCTGGAATCCGGGGATTCCGGGCGGGATGAAGTGCGTCGCCAGGATGCCGCTCAACGGGCCACCGCGGGTGTCAAGGAGCGCCAGGCGGTTCGTCGCCGCGACGACGGCCTTGCGCGTGTTGAGGTTGTTGAACGGTGGCTTCTGGTTGTTCAGGGCGATGAACCGGTTCGAGCCCGAGGGCGTCAGCGTCAGCTGGCTCGGATACTTGGTCGCCGCGAGCTTCAGCGCCTCACCAGTGGCGCCGAAGTCGAAGTTGACCATGCTCTGACCGGTCAGGATCTTGCTGATCGCGGAGTTCTCGTCCGAGAACCCCTCCTGTACGACGATCTTGTCGACGTACGCCGCGCGGAAGTCCTCGCCGGGAGTCCAGTTCGGGTTGCGCAGCAGCACGATCTGCTTGCCGGGCGAGTAGTTCGAGATGTAGTACGGCCCGACGTCGATCTGATGCTGTCCGTAGGTCGAGGACGGCGTCTTGGAGTCGAACGGCGCGGCGTAGCCCTGCGGCACCGGCGAGGACACCGGCAACGACAGAGCGTCGATGACGCCGATCGACGACGACTTCGTCAGGTTGAAGACGACCGTCGTGGAGTTCGGGGTCGTGATGCCGCTGATGTTCGGAGCCTTCGTCGGGTCCTTCTTGACCGCGGCAAGAGCATCCGACCAGCCGGCGACGTCACCGAAATACAGCGTCGAATAGCCATTCGGCACGCCGGGCAGGAGCGAGCGCTCGATCGCGTACTTGACATCGGCCGCTACCACCGGCTTGTTCCAGCCGGCGCCGCCGCCGGTCGGCGGGCTGTACTTCACGTTCGACTTGATGTGGAACGTGATCGTCTTGCCGTCATTAGTGATGACCGGCTGACCCGTAGCCAGGAGCGGCACCGGCGCCGCGCCGTCGTTGGGCGGCCAGCCCATCAGCGGCGAGTCCGCCGCCAGGTCGATCATGTAGGTCGGCTGGTAGTAAGCGGCACCCGGGTCGATGTAGTCGACATCGCCGTTCGCGATCACGGTAAGTGTTCCGCCCTTCTTGGCGGTAGACGGCGCTGTGAACTTGGGCGGGAACTTCGCCTGCTCGTTACTGACCGCCGCACTCTGGCCGGAGCTGTTCGTGCTCCCACCGCTGCTTGTGCTGTTGGACTTGCTGCTCGAGCCGCAGGCCGCGACGCCGAGCGAAGCCACCGCCAGGAGCCCGGGGAGCATTACCCCGAGCAATCTGGACCTGGACCTCATATTCCTTCCTTTCGTTGGACGTACCTTCACTGCAGACCCTCCCCGGGTCAACGTTTTCTCGCCCGCGGGTTCAGCGCATCGGTGAACGCGTCGCCCACGAAGTTAAACGCGAGCGCCGTGAACAGAAGCGCGAGTCCGGGGAACAGCATGTACCACCACTGGGTGGCGATGTTCGGCGCGGCGTCCGAGATCATCTGGCCCCAGCTCGGCGTCGGCGGCTGAACCCCGACACCGAGGAACGAGAGCGCCGCCTCGAACAGGATCGCCGTCGGCAGGAACGTCGAGGCGAACACGACGATCGGTGCCGTCAGGTTCGGCAACAGCTCTCGGATGACGATCCGGAAGTTCGACGCGCCAAGCGACCTCGAGGCGTCGACGAACTCTTTCTCGCGTAACGACAGCACCTGCCCGCGGATGATCCGGGCCGGATAGGTCCAGCTCGTCAGCGCGATGACCGCGATCACGACCGGGACTCCCGGCTTGACCAGACCGCCGAGGCAGCCGTTCCCGAACGAGCACGCGGACGCCAGGCCGATGGCGAGGAGCAGATACGGGATCGCGAGCCAGGCGTCGACCGTGCGCGAGATCAAGGTGTCGACCCACCCGCGGTAGTAGCCGGCGAACAGCCCGCAGAGGACGCCGATCACGGTGGTGATCGCCGTCGATACGAATGCCACGAGCAGCGAGATGCGGGCGCCGTAGATGACGCGACTGAACACGTCGCGGCCGATCTGGTCGACCCCGAAGATGTGGGCCGAGCTCGGCCCGGTGGGGTCGCCGAAGATGTCGAGCGCGTTCGGGTCAGCCGTGTCCGGTCCGGGCGCTCCGACCAGCTTGCATACGAGCGGCGCGAAGATCGCCGCGAGGATCAGGACGATCAGGAAGATGAGGCCGGCAAGCGCGAACTTGTCCTCGCGGAAGCGCTTGAAGAACAGCTCCCACGGGGAACGGGCCGTGATCTCGTCCGCGACGAGATCGACCGCCCCTACCTCGGTCTCTTCCAGTAGTAGGTCAGGTGTGCCGACGCTCATGGGCTATCGCTGCGCAGACACGCGCTAGGCGAGGGGGCCTCCTCCACCCACCGAGGGATACCACATCTCAGAGGCCGTTGTCATTAAAGATTAACCAGAGGTAAACGAACCGCACGTCGGTTCCCAACCGCGGCGGACAAATGTACGACCCGGCGCGAGGCCCCGTGGTCGCCCGGTCGATTTTGGTCATGCTGCGCGGTCGATCCGGGCGGGCCCGCGCCGATACGCTCTCGAAGCGGCCGCCCTCGTAGCTCAATGGATAGAGCACGCGCCTCCTAAGCGCGGGATGCAGGTTCGATTCCTGCCGGGGGCATCAAGCTTCGATTCCGGCCGGCGCATCAGATTCCTGTCAGGTGGCCGTCCGGATGAGAAGGTGCACACCGGGCCCCGTGCTACCGTCCGGCCACTCCGTGGCCGAGAGCACGCTAGAAGCACCGACGATCCCGGAGTCGTCTTCCGCGGATCAACC
>Ga0335073_10011630_pt1 | contig 12362 bp, 9 predicted proteins | sample Lox_Sample_22_FD_207093 | JGI IMG/M metagenome (GOLD analysis project Ga0335073, IMG submission 207093) | Soil microbial communities from Loxahatchee National Wildlife Refuge, Florida, United States - Lox_Sample_2.2 | ecosystem: Environmental > Terrestrial > Soil > Wetlands | place: USA: Florida... | reverse complement strand
TTCGTATGTCACGTGAATTTCCTGCGGCTCGAACGACGCGCCCATCACGTCGCGATGCAGTGAGACGTGAATGCCGAACTGCAGTTCGACCAGGAATCTGTACAGTGGGGCGTCGACCGAAGGATACGGCGCCGGGCTGATGATCCAGACGCCGCGAGAGTCCTCTTGGCGAAACGAGATGTCCGCCAACGGCGTCGCCAGGCGATGGTATTTGATCGCGATTTGGATTGTCTTACGATAGTCCGTACTGCTGAGGATCGCAAAGCCGTACATGCCCTGGGTTGAGGCATGAAACCTCAAGCCCGCGTGGTAGGCAAAAAAGGGATCGCGGGACCGCGCAATTGCGTTGCGGCAGCATTGGATGATCTGGTTCAACGAAACGCGAGCCCGCGGCGAAGAGATTTCATCCGCGGTCAGCCCACTGCGCTCGAGCGCGACCGCGGGCGGAATGCCCTCGGCGGCGAGCGCGGCGACGATCGTCGCCAGCTTGGCAACCGGATATATTATCTCGTCCGGACCGGTTTCGATCACGCCGGCACCCGTTCTGCCAGGGCGCCCTCCGATTTGTTGAATTGCAAGCAGAAATGGGGTGCCCAGTTGAAATAAATCATGCGCAGCTGCAGCGCTCAATTGGCCGCGGCGGCTTGAACGGTAAAAGGTGGGTGTGGCGCCGTTGCCCCTAAGTGATCTAGTGTTGCCGGATCGGGAGCACAGGCGATGACAAACCCTGACCATGACCCGCACGCCGCGCCGTCAACGGTGCCGCATCTGCAGCCAACGCGCGACCCGGCACATATAAGCTTTTGGATCAGAGAACTGCCGTTCAGCGTGGTGCTGGTGCTGACCATCGGCGGCGTTGCCTATACGAGCTTTTCCAAGCACCCGATTTTGATCTACTGGGAGATTCTTGCGCCAATCATCGGGCTGGTTTGCGTCTGGTACGGCTGGCCGGGCGCGAAGGACAAAGACGGGCGCTTGCGGCTGATAGCGACGCAGGTGCTGCATTGGCTCGCCTTCATCCTGCTGATGAACATGGTGTTCCTGACGAGCGTGCAGCGGATTTTCACCGCCGGCTCGACCGGGCTCGCCATTTTTACTTTGCTGACGCTCGGCACTTTCACCGCCGGCGTGCATATCCTGTCCTGGCAGGTCTGCCTGCTCGGCTTGATCATGGCGTTTGGCATTCCGGCCATCGCCTGGATCGAAAATTCGGCGTTGCTGCTGGTGCTGGCGGCGGCGGTAGTGGTGGGCTTGGGCGCCGTCATCTGGTGGCATTTTTACCAGCGGCGACGCAGCCAGGCCTGAAACCCGATTGGCCGGGGAAATCGGTCAGGTTTGCGGCTGCGAGACTAAAGTTGAGCAGCGACCCCCAAGCTGATCGTCTTGCCTTCTCGTCGCACCCGTATAACGTCAAGCGGGCACGGCCAGGTGCCGCGCAGCGACCTTGGTCGCTGGGGGAGATCATCATGAAAATTCGCGTTTACGTCGCGCTTGCTGGCGCGGCGGTTGTTATCGCTGCGGCGGCAAGGCAGCTGCCAAAAGCGCACGCCGAATCGCCGGTTGAGCGTGGCCATTATCTGGTCGTCGTCGGCGGTTGTAACGACTGTCACACGCCCGGCTTTTTCCTGGGCAGGCCCGACCCGGCAAAATATCTCGGCGGCTCTGATGTGGGCTTCGAAATTCCGGGACTTGGCGTGTTCCCCGGCAGAAACATCACGCCGGACAAGCAAACCGGCATCGGCAGCTGGACCGATGAGCAGATTGCCACAGCGTTGACACTGGGACGGCGCCCGGACGGCCGGCAGTTGGCGCCGATTATGCCTTACGACGCCTTGGTCCATTTATCGAAGGAGGACATCGCGGCGATCATCGCTTTTCTGCGCAGCATCCCGGCGGTCAAGAATCAAGTGACCGGTCCATTCAAACCGGGCGAAAAGGTGCCGATCTTCACCTTCAGGATCGTGCCGCCCGGCGCCACGGCCGCGGAGGCACCGAAGTGACGCTGCGGCTCATTGCGGCCGCGTCGCTTCTAGCGGCGAGTGCCGCAATCCATAACCGCTACTTGTGAATATGGATTCCCGGCGCGCCGCGTTGCGGCGCCCCGGAATGACCGGTCACTCCGCCACCACGCCTGCGGGCGCGGTTTCCAGATTGAACGCGGCGGCGAACAAAGCGCGCGTGTAATCGCTTTTCGGGTTCTTGAAGAGCTCGGCGGCGGCGCCGGCTTCTACCACCTTGCCGTGCCGCATCACCAGAAGCCGGCTCGCCAGCGCGGCGACGACGCGCAGATCGTGCGAGATGAACAGATAAGTCAGATTGCGCCGCTTCTGCAATTGGCGCAGCAGATCGACCATCTGCGACTGGATCAGCATGTCGAGGGCGCTGGTCGGCTCGTCGAGCACGACGAAAGTCGGCTCCAGCACGATGGCGCGCGCCACCGCGATGCGTTGGCGTTGACCGCCTGAGAATTCGTGCGGGAAGCGCGAGCGCGTCGTCGGATCGAGACCGACATCGCCGAGCGCGTCGACGACGCGCGCGTCGCGCTCGCCCCGCGTCATGTGCGGATGGTGGACGACCAATCCTTCCTCGATGATTTCGGCGACCGACAGCCGCGGCGACAGCGAGCCGTACGGATCCTGGAATACGATCTGCATGTTGCGGCGGAACGGCCGCATTTGCTTGAACCGCAGCCCTTGCAGTTCGTTGCCCATGAACACAATCGGCCCTTGCGATGAAATCAGGCGCAGAATGGCCAGGCCCAAAGTGGTCTTGCCGGAACCGGATTCGCCGACGACGCCGAGCGTCTCGCCTTGGCGCAGATCAACGCTTACGCCGTCGACCGCCTTGATGTGGCCGACCACTTTACGAAGCACGCCGCGCTTGATCGGAAACCAGACTTTGAGGTCGGTCGCCTGCAAGACCATCGGCGCGTCGGGCTGCGGCGGCGCCGGATCGGGCTTCGGCTCGGCGGCCAACAACGCGCGCGTGTAAGGATGCGCCGGCGCTTCGAACACGCGCTCGACCGCGCCGTGTTCGACGATTTTGCCTTCCTTCATCACGCAGATCTTTTGCGCGATCTTGCGCACGATGCCGAGATCGTGGGTGATGAACAACAGCGACATGCCGAGCCGTTTGCGAAGTTCTGCCAACAACGCGATAATCTGCGCCTGTACGGTGACGTCGAGCGCGGTGGTCGGCTCATCAGCGATGAGCAGATCGGGCTCGTTGGCGAGCGCCATGGCGATCATGACGCGCTGGCGCTGGCCGCCGGAAAGCTGATGCGGGTAGGCGCCGAGCCGGCTTTGTGGATCGGGAATGCCGACCTGGCCAAGCACTTCGAGCGTGCGTGCGCGCGCCGCGGCGCCGGTCAATCCGCGGTGCAGGAGCAAAATCTCGCCGATCTGCTTTTCGATGGGGTGCAGCGGGTTCAGCGAGGTCATTGGTTCCTGGAACACGATGGTGATGTCGTCGCCGCGCACGCGCTGCATGTCGCGCTCGGAAAGCGGCAGCAGGTCGCGGCCCTTGAAGGCAATGCTGCCCGAGGGATGCCATGCTGCCGGATATGGCAGCAGCTTAAGGATCGACAGTGCCGTGACCGATTTGCCGGAGCCGGATTCGCCAACCAGCGCCACGGTCTCGCCCTTGCCGATGTCGAAAGAGATGCGGTCCACAGCGAGCGTGTCGTGGCCGCCGGCGCGGAACGCCACGGAAAGGTCGCGGATGCAGAGCAGGGGGGCGGCGCTCATCGGAACGTCTTGCGCGGGTCGAAGGCGTCGCGGATGGCTTCGCCGACGAAGATCAGAAGCGACAGCATCAGCGCGACGGTGAAGAAGCCGGTCAAGCCGAGCCACGGCGCCTGCACGTTGGCTTTGCCCTGCGACAACAGCTCGCCGAGCGAGGGCGAGCCGGGCGGCAGCCCGAAGCCAAGGAAATCGAGCGCGGTCAGCGTCATCACCGACGACGACATGATAAACGGCAGGAACGTCATGGTCGCCACCGTGGCGTTGGGCAGCAGGTGACGAAACATGATGACGGCATTCGACACGCCGAGCGCGCGCGCCGCCTGGATATATTCGAAATTGCGTCCGCGCAGGAATTCGGCGCGAACCAGACCGACCAGCCGCACCCAGGAGAACAACAAAAGAATCCCGAGCAGCACGAAGAAGCCGGGCACCAGCACCGACGAGATGATGAGCAAGAGATAAAGCTCCGGCACCGAGGTCCAGATTTCGATGAAGCGCTGGAACAACAGATCGGTCCAACCGCCGAAATAGCCTTGCACGGCGCCGGCAGCGACGCCGATCATCGAAGACACGATCGTCAGAATGAGGCCGAACAGCACCGAGATGCGGAAGCCGTAGATCAGGCGCGCCAGCACGTCGCGGCCCTCGTCGTCCGTGCCGAGCCAATTATATTCGAGGTCGCGGCAGCCGTGCAGGTGCTTGCGTTGCACCACCGGCTTGCATTGTGCCTCGGTGAGCCACCAGGTCGGCGGCGACGGCGCCGGCGTCGGCAGATCGAGATTGTGCGTGTCGTAGGAGTAACGGATCGGCGGCCAGATCATGGTTCCGCCTTTGCCGGTAATCAGCTTCTGCACATATGGATCGCGATAATCGGCGGCGGTCTGAAAGTCGCCGCCGAACGCAGTTTCCGGATAGCTGAAGAAAACGGGGAAATACGACTTGCCGTCGTAGCGGATATAAAGCGGCTTGTCGTTGGCTATGAAATTGGCAAGCAGCGAGAGCACGAACAGGACAAGGAAAATCCAGAACGACCAGTAGCCGCGCCTGTTGGCCTTGAAATTCCGCCACCGCCTGGCGTTGAGCGGCGAAAATTCAAAGCCCTTCGGCGGCGCCGGCAGGCCGACCGGGCCGATCGCCTCGACATCGGGGGTGAGTTCCGGCGGCGGGCGCCCGCCAGCATCGGCGCGCTCGACGACTTTCTCGGCGTGAGTTTTGACGTCCAACTCACACCTCCCGCGTCTCGAAATCAATGCGCGGATCGATCCAGGTGTAGGTCAAGTCGGAGATCAGATTCACAACGAGGCCGATGAGCGCGAAGATGTAGAGATTGGCGAACACGACCGGGTAGTCGCGGTTGAGCACGCTCTCGAAGCTCAAGAGTCCAAGCCCGTCGAGCGAAAAGATCGTCTCGATCAACAGCGAGCCGGCGAAAAAGGCGCTGACGAAGGCGCCGGGGAAACCGGCGACCACCAGCAGCATGGCGTTGCGAAAAACATGGCCGTAAAGCACGCGCCGCTCCGAGCAACCCTTGGCGCGCGCGGTGAGTACGTATTGCTTGCGCAATTCTTCGAGGAACGAGTTCTTGGTGAGCAGCGTCATGGTGGCAAAAGCGGCGAGCCCCATCGACACGATCGGCAGCGTCAGGTGCCAGAAATAATCGAGAATCTTCTGCCACCAGGGGAATTGCGACCAGCCGTCGGAAGTCAGCCCGCGCAGCGGAAAGATGTCGAAGAATGAGCCGCCGGCGAAGAGAATAATGAGCAGGATGGCGAACAGGAATCCGGGAATGGCGTAGCCGACGATGATGACGCCGGAGGTCCAGACGTCAAACTGCGAACCGTCGCGCACCGCCTTGCGGATGCCGAGCGGAATCGAGATCAAATAGCTCAACAACGTCATCCAGATACCGAGCGAGATCGAGACCGGCAGCTTCTCCTTGATCAGCTCCAGAACGCTGACGTCGCGGAAGTAGCTTTTGCCGAAATCGAAGCGCGCATAATTCCACAGCATGATGAAAAAGCGCTCATAGGCCGGCTTGTCGAAGCCGAACTGCTTCTCCAGGCTCTTGATGAATGCAGGGTCGAGGCCCTGCGCGCCGCGGTATTTGGCGTTGACGTCCATCTGCGCGCCGGTTTGCAAGGCGCCGCGCGCGCCGAAATCGCCGCCGGCCGAGCCGGAAATGCGCGAGGTGGCGCCGGTGTCCATGCCGGAAAGCTGGGCGATGACACGCTCGACCGGGCCGCCGGGCGCGAACTGCACGACGACGAACGACACCAGCATGATCCCGAAAATGGTGGGGATCATGAGCAGGATGCGGCGGATGATGTAGGCGGTCATGCTCTCACTCTTTCCCCCTCCGCTGGTGGGGAGGGGTCAGGGGTGGGGGTCAATAAGTCAACTCCATGACGTCGCCGATCCAGCCCTTCCTAAGCCTCAAGCGGGGCGGGAGCCGGTTGAGTTCTACCCCGGCCTTTGGACCTTCGCGGCCTTGTCGTGGTCATACCACCAGGTATCCGGAATACCGCGGAAATAGCGCGGTTGCGCCGCCGGCCGGCCGAAAACGTCCCAATAGGCGATCCAGTGCGACGGTTTGTACCAGTGCGGAATCCAGTAACGGCCGGAACGGATCACCCGATCGAGCGCGCGGCAGGCGGTGATCAGCGCCGGCCGTGTCGGCGCCGCGATGACGGCGTCGATCAGCGCATCGATGGCGGGATCCGCCATGCCGGCGAGGTTGTTCGAACCCTTGAGTGCCGCGGCTTGCGAGGAAAAGAACGAGCGCAGCGAATCGCCGGGCGTGGCGGAGAAATTGAACCGATCGACGGTGATGTCGAAGTCGAAGCCGTCGCGCCGCGCACGGTATTGCACCGGGTCGACGATGCGCAGGGAGGCGTCGATGCCGAGGATGTTGAGGTTTTTGATGAACGGCATGTGATGCGGTTCGAAGGTCGGCTCGTCGATCAGGAACTCGATGGTGACCGATTCGCCGTTCGGCAACACCCGCTTGCCGTTCTTGATGACGCAGCCTGCGTCCTGCAGCAGCTGCGAGGCCTTGCGCAGCAGCACGCGATCCTGACCGGAGCCGTCCGACACCGGCGGCAAATAAGGCTCGCCGAACACTTCGTCCGGTACCCGCCCGCGAAACGGCTCAAGCAGCGCAAGCTCATCTGGGCTCGGCAAGCCCACAGCCATCATCTCCGAGTTCTGAAACACCGAGACGGTGCGCTGGTAGCAGCCGTACATGATAGTCTTGTTGGTCCATTCGAAATCGAAAGCGTCGCACAGCGCTTCGCGCAGCCGCCGGTCGGCGAATTTCGGCCGCCGCGTATTGATGAACCAGCCTTGCGCGCCGGACGGCGTATCGTCGGGTAGGACGTCCTTTTTGACGCGGCCGTCCTTGACGGCGGGAAAGTCGTAGCGCGTCGCCCAGGTGCGCGACGTGAATTCCTCGCGGAACAGATAATTCTCGGCGGTGAAGCCTTCGAAGCCGACTTCACGGTCGCGATAATATTCGAAGCGCACGATATCGAAATTGTTCTGGCCACGGCAGACCGGCAGATCGGCGCCCCACCAATCCTTGACGCGCTCGTAGGCGATGTAGCGGCCGGGCTCGAAGCGGCCGACTTTATAGGCGCCCGAGCCGAGCGGCACGTCGAGCGTCGATTGATCAAACGGCTTCGTCATATAATAGGCGCGGGAAAAGATCGGCAGGCCGGCGACGAACAGCGGCACGTCGCGCGCCCGGTGCGGCGCAAAGGTGACGATCACGCTCGCCTCGCCGCTTGTCTTGTCGCTCGCCTCGGCGCCGGTGAAGTCGCGTAGCAACTGGACGATCAGCGGATGGCCTTTGGCCTTGAGCAGATTGAGCGAGAAGGCGATATCGTCGGCGGTGAGCTGTGTGCCGTCGTGAAACTTGGCTTCGGGGCGGATGAAAAACTCATAGGTGACACCGTCGGCGGAGCGCCTCACTTTTTCTGCGGCGAGACCGTACATGGCGTCCGGCTCGTCGCCGGAGCGCGCCATCAGCGTGGCGAAGGTCAGCTCCATACCCTGCGCCGCGTCGCCCTTGAGGATGTAGCTGTTGAGCGAGTCGAAGGTGAGGAAGTTCTGATTGAACTGGCGATCGGGCCCGATCTGGGAAAAGATTCCGCCCTTCGGCGCGTTCGGATCGACGTAACGGAAGTGGGCAAAATCGGCCGGATAAGCGAGATCGCCGAAGGCAGAGAGGCCGTGCGATTCGATTTCGCCGTCGGCGCGGGCGCGGCGCCTGCTCGGCGGTGCGGCGAGGACCGCGACACCGGCGGCGAGCGAAAGAACGCGTCGGCGCGTGATTTTGTCCATAGCGACGCAGCTATCCGTCATTCCGGGGTGGCCCGAAGGGCCGAGCCCGGAATCCATAGCCATAGCTGGCGCAGTTGTCGTGAGGGTAGTGAGGATGGAATCCGGACAGCCGCTTCGCGGCTTCCGCAATGACGAAGAAAGCGCGTCTCACTGCCGGCTTCCCGTCTTGGCCGCTTTGGCGGCGTCCCACCACCACACAGTGGGAAATGCCGACGCGCCGTATTTCGGTAGCGGATCGGGATGGCTGAAGCGATCCCAGCGGGCGGTGCGCAATTTGCCGTAGCTCCATTGCGGCACCACGTAGTGATTCCACAACAGCACGCGGTCGAGCGCATGCGTGGCGGCAACGAGATCGGCCCGGCTCTTGGCGAAAACGACTTGATCGATCATGGCATCGACCGCGGGGTTCTTGATGCCGATGTAGTTGGCTGAGCCCGGCTGGTCGGCCGCCTGCGAGCCCCAAAAGCCGCGCTGTTCGTTGCCCGGCGACAACGATTCCGGCCAGGTGAACGTAATGATGTCGTAATCCCAATTGCGCAGCCGGTTCTCGTACTGCACGTCGTCGACGGTGCGCACGCTGACGGTGATCCCGAGCCGATCGAGCGACGGCTTATAGAATAAAAAGACGCGCTCGAAGCTCGGGTCTTCAGCGAGGAACTCGACCGCATAGGGCTCGCCGGTCTTGGCATTGACCAGCCGTTCGCTGCGTACGTCGTAACCGGCTTCGCGAAACAGCCGTATCGCCTCGCGCAAATTGCCGCGCACGGCCTGCGGATTGCCGCCGACCGGATTGGAATAGGCGGTGGTGAAAACCTCGGGCGGCACCTTGTCGCGCACCGTCTCCAGGATTTCGAGTTCGCGCCCGGCCGGCAGGCCCGACGAAGCCAACTCGGTGCCCTCGAAATAGCTGGCGATGCGCTTGTACTGGCCGAAGAAAATCTGCTTGTTCATCTCCTCGAAATCGAACGCGTAGTTGAACGCAAGCCGCACGTGCGGGTCTTGAAATTTCTGCCGGCGGATGTTGAAGACGAAGGCTTGCATCACGCCTTGGCTGACGATGGGAAATTCCTCTTTGATGACGCGTTTGTCCGTGACCGCGGGGAAGTCGTAAGCGGTGGCCCAATTCTTGGCGCTGTTTTCAGTGCGCCAATCGACGGTGTCGGCTTTGAATGCTTGGAGCGCGACGGTGGTGTCGCGAAAATATTCGAACCGCAATTCGTCAAAATTGTCGCGCCCGATATTGACGTTGAGGCCTTTGCCCCAGTAGTTCTCCACGCGCTCGTAGACCACGTTGCGCCCTGCGGAAAATTCCTTGACGCGATAGGCGCCGCAGCCGAGCGGCGGCTCAAGCGTGGTCGCGCCGATGTCGCGTTTGTTGCCGCTCTTGTCGGTGCCTTCCCACCAATGCTTCGGCAGGACCGTTATCTGACCGACGATCTGCGGCAGCTCGCGGTTGCCCGGCGAGTCGAACGTGAAGGTGATTTCGCGATCGCCGGTTTTCTCCGCCTTGACCACGTGCCGATAATAAGCGGCGAATTGCGGGCTGTATTTCTTGAAGGCATCAAAGGAAAAAATCACATCCTCGGGCGTGACCGGCTCGCCGTCGTGCCATTTCGCTTCCGCGCGCAACCGGTAGGAGGCCGAGGAAAAATCGTCCGGATAGCGCACCGCCTCGGCCAACAGTCCATATTCGCTCGATACTTCGTCGAGCGCCGGCACCGAGAGCGTGTCGTAGATGAAGTCGATGCCGATCGCCAGCGCGCCTTTGATGCCGGCCACCGCGCGGTTGAAATTGTCGAACGTGCCGAGCGCGATCTCGCGCACCGAGCCGCCTTTCGGCGCGGCGGCGTTAACGTAGTCGAATTGCTTGAAGCCGGATTGGTATTTGAGGTCGCCGAACAGCGACAAACCGTGCCGCCACGGTGGATTTGTCGCCGGTTCCTGTGCCAGCGCCCGATCGGTCCAGGCGGGAAGCGCAATCCGCGCGCCGAGCGCGAACGCGGCGGAAGCGAGCAGCCCTCGGCGGTTCACGTCACGCTCCAATGACAAACAGAGTGGGCAAGATTGTAATCGCTCCTCCACCGGCTCCGCAGCAAGGCGGCGCGATTTTGCCGACATGGCCAAGGATCGCGGTGCAGCACCCGCCCGGCGGATGGCGCTGATTATGGGCTTTTTTGCTGCAGCGCCAGCGTGCTCGCAGGTGCCGCGACGAAATGCACTTCACATCCGCGTGCGTCCGTGGCGTGTGCGCCGGTGACGAGAATCGATTACGCAAAGCGCCTATTTCTTTGGCGCGGCGGCGGCCGGCGCAGTGGACGGAGCGGCGGCAGCGGCGACAGGCGGTTTTCCGGCAGCCTTCGGCAGCGGCACCGGATTGTTCGAGAGCGTATCGAGATAGGCGATAACGTCGGCGCGCTGCTTGTCGTTCGAGATGCCGGCGAAGGTCATCGCGGTGCCCGGAACGTCGGCGCGCGGGTCGGTCAGCCATTTGTTTAGCGCATCGAAGGTCCAGGTGCCGCCTTTCGCTTTCAGCGCTGCCGTATAATTGAAACCCGGCGCCGTCGCCACTTTCCGTCCGACGACGCCATACAGATCGGGGCCGATCTTGGGGCCCTTCCCTTCCTGGAGGTTGTGGCAAATCTGGCATTGCTTGGCGACTTGCGCACCATGTTGCGGTGATGCGCTCGCCAGCAGCGTGTCGAACGGTTGCGCCGGCGCCTTGGCTGTCGCCGGCTGTTCGCCCGTCGTCTCCTTTTTGACCGCGATCACGTAGCCGGGTTTCGCCGGCACCGGCGGGGTGAAGATCGCCCCTGCGGCAATATGCACGGCCAAGAGGACAAGACAGGTTCCCAGCACGGCGCCGAGAATCTTGTTGATTTCGAATGAATTCATCGCTGAATGGCTCCGCGACGGCAGAAGGAGGGCGAGGCAGAGATAGCCGGTTTGCCGCGCGTCTTGCAAGCGGTTGGGGTGCGCTTGAGCGATGGCTGAAGTTCTCATTGTCATTCCCGCGCGCATGGCGGCGAGCCGCCTGCCGGGCAAGCCGCTTGCCGATATCGCCGGGCGACCGATGATCGTGCACGTGCTGCGACAGGCCGAAGCCGCCGCGCTTGGCCCGGTGGTGGTCGCAACCGACTCGGCCGAGATCGAGGCGGTCGTGCACAAGGCCGGCGGGCGTGCGGTGATGACGAGCGCCCGGCATGTCTCGGGCTCCGACCGCGTTTTCGAAGCGCTCGGCAAGGTCGATCCGGGTAAAAGCGCCGAGATCGTCGTCAATGTGCAAGGCGATCTGCCGACGCTTGCGCCTTCCACCATCGCCGCCGCACTGACGTTGCTCGTCGACAATGCGGTCGATATCGGCACGCCGGCGGCGGAAATCACCCGCGCCGGGGAGCGCGATAATCCCGGCGTGGTCAAGGTCGTCGGCACGCCGGTTGGGCCGTCGCGGCTGCGGGCGCTCTACTTCACGCGCTCGACCGCGCCCTACGGCGAGGGGCCGCTCTACCACCATATTGGGCTTTACGCCTTCCGCCGCTCGGCGCTCGAGCGCTTCGTCAAGCTGCCGCCGTCGCCGCTCGAACAGCGCGAAAAGCTCGAGCAGTTGCGCGCGCTCGAGGCCGGCATGCGCATCGACGTGGCGATCGTGGCTGGCGCTCCTCTCGGCGTCGACACGCCGGACGATTTGGCGCGAGCCCGCGCTATGCTATCGGGAAACGCATGAAGAGACGCAAGAAGATCGCATTCCAGGGCGAATCGGGGGCCAATTCGCACATCGCCTGCCAGCAGGCTTATCGGAAATACCAGCCGCTGCCGTGCCCAACCTTCGAGGACGCCTTCGCCACGGTGCGCTCCGGCCGGGCCGAACTCGCCATGATTCCGATCGATAATTCACTCGCCGGCCGGGTCGCCGACATTCATCACTTGATGCCGCGATCCGGCCTTCACATCGTGGCGGAGTGCTTCCTGCCGGTGCAGCATCAGCTGTTGGCGCCCAAGGGCGCGACGCTCAAGACGATCAAGACCGTCGAGAGTCACGTTCATGCGCTCGGCCAGTGCCGCAAGATCATCCGCGCGCTGGGCGTCAAGGCGGTGGTCGCCGCCGACACTGCGGGCGCCGCGCGCGAGGTGGCGGAGGCCGGCGACGTGACGCGCGCGGCGCTTGCCACCAAGCTCGCGGCCAAGATCTACGGCCTCAAGACCCTGAAGAAGAACGTCGCCGACGACGCCCACAACACCACGCGCTTCGTCGTGCTCGCCCGCAAGCCGCAATGGGCCAGC
>Ga0335073_10011629_pt1 | contig 12362 bp, 9 predicted proteins | sample Lox_Sample_22_FD_207093 | JGI IMG/M metagenome (GOLD analysis project Ga0335073, IMG submission 207093) | Soil microbial communities from Loxahatchee National Wildlife Refuge, Florida, United States - Lox_Sample_2.2 | ecosystem: Environmental > Terrestrial > Soil > Wetlands | place: USA: Florida... | reverse complement strand
TCCAGTACCCGTGGGCTGCGGCGGAACGGTGACAGAGGACTGGTAGTCGGGCTTGGGGAAGAACTGACTGACGCCGCCTCCTGTGGCTCCGCGAGTCTGCTTGCCTGTTGAATCGGTTACGACCGCATTCCAGACGGTTTCGCTGGAAATGGTGCTGCCGGAAACGAGTAGGTTAGTACCGCCGCAGCCGAGAGCGTGCGGAGCGGCCGCGGGAAAATCGACCGCCAGTGCACTCGTGTTATCGAATGAGCCGTTGTCTCCGGAGGCGACTGTGACAGGGATACCGAGCTGGGCGGCGTGCTGGAGAGCCGTTTCAAACTGCTGCCGCATCTGAGCGGTGAATCCGGACTCAGCTTTACCCCAACTGATGGAAATGACCGTGGGCTGGGGAGTCGCGACGATGGCAGCGTTGATTGCGTCGAGAAAACCCTGGTCACTGGTGTTGGAGAAATAGACGACCTGCTTTGCCTTGGGTGCGAGCGCGCCGGCGACCTGTATATCGAGCGCGACCTCGAGCTCCGCGTTGGTGGCTGCGCCCGACGACACCTTGTTCGATCCCCCATCAACAGGCACGACTGTGATGGTCGGAGTCTGAAGGCCGAGGCCCTGAAAGTAGGCGTCCATATCGGTCTGCAAGAATCCGCCGTCGAGCTCGATGATGGCGATGATCTGTCCTGTGCCATCCAGGCCGGTTGGGAAGGTATAGAGCTGCCCGACGGCGACGGGAGAGAAGGACTGAGCTGCCACAGCCTCAGCTACCGTCTTCGGATGGGTCTTGCGCACATGAGGATCCGCGTTAGGCCTGTTATCCAGTCCTACGACAGCGGTGACGATGGGCAGCAGACTTTTGGGAATAGTGATCTCGCCGTAGCGGCCCCGGTAGGTCTTGCCTCCAATCTTTAAGTGAGCGAGTATGACGCCGAAGGCGCGGCTGAGGTCGGCGATTGTGCCATAAAGCTTGATGGATCGCGTCGCGGCATTTTCTTCTTTAGGAGTGAGGTTGTATTGCTTTGCGAAATCGCGCACTGCCATGAAGTCGCTGGGACTTGCTCCGTAGGCAGCGGTGTACTCCTCCTGGGTTATGTAATGTCCGGGCCGTGTGATCGGCAGGGGCTTGTTCTTGCCGCGGACATAAACGGTGACGTGGGCCTGATCGGATTGCGGGGCACGCCCAATTTTTTCTGCTCCTACGATGGGCTTACGGTGACTGCCCGGCAGGACTACACGAGCCTCTGACATGGTGGGTTTTCCTTCCTGACTATGCGTTGCGGGGAATAACAAACGGAGCCGCACGAACGAGGTGCCCGGCTACACGAATAAGCGTCTTTACTGCATTTTCGGAATTACGCGCACAGCAGAAATCACGCACGTCGCCGCCGCCCGGTGGTTGCGTCGACTTTTCAAGCCATGCGCCCCGGACGGACTAATCCCGAAAGCGTTTTTGACGACGATTAGCGACGCTACACGAAGGATCATCAGCAGTCAAAAGGAAAGTGCTGATTTTCGCGCGAAATTTTTCATATCTCAAACTCGAGACGATGGTCGCTGAAAAGAGGGCAATTTACGAGGTAGTCAGCGCTCGTTCAGAGCTACCCAGCGGGCCTGAATCTGAAGCTGGTAACGCTTTTTGCGGAGATAGACGGGCATAGCCAGACTCTCAGTGAAGAAGTCAGCAAAGACAGCAGGTCGGGCCGAGAAGATATCAAGACCCGGATCGTCAGAAGGCCTCTCGCGTACGGGCGGCGCCAGCACGCCGGGATCAAGTGCAACGAGGGAAAGCCGTTCGGGTAGATTTCCGCTGGCGCTGGATACACGTCCATAGAGACGGTGATAGCCCTTGCCGAGCAGCAGCCGGTTCCCTGCTCTCTTGACCATGACGTAGCCGAGGAGCTCCTTCGGGCCGAAGCCGCCGTGCGGATGAACTCCGAAGATGAACTCGGCGTGGGGAAGGTCGATGACAACTTCTGTGTCCATGTTCCGGCGTACGAAATTCATATTCAGCTGGGGGTTACTGCCGGATGCGGGCAAGGTTCGAGCAATCCAGTCGGAATCGCTGCCGCAGCCCCCGGCGTGGGTGGCCGCAATATCAATTGCGATGTGGTATTGCGCAACAACGAGCTGCATGGGGTCGATCTTACGAACCTCCACGCCTGCAACGCCCATGCCCGAGAGGAACTGTAGGAAACGCGCGGAGTGAGCATTTTCCTCCGCGGTGAGCGGGACCGCTTCCGGGGCGGGGGCTTCCCGTGGAGGCAAAACGACGGCTCGATCGCGCCATTCGCGCCACAAGGTTTCGGCAGCAGAGGTGCTCAGGGGCTGCTCGAAGACGCAGTCCTCGGTAAGGAAGCGAACGGCCTGCGCATGCTCCATCCAGCCGAGGAGGGCCACTCCCGTGTAGGCTGCGCCGGGCGGGAGATCGGTACTGGCTGGATGGGGGCTGTCCATATCAGGAGGGAGTCTATCACCGGCAATACGAAGCCGATTTGCCGACAAATTTTATAGTACTTTTTTCTGTTCGGCTGATATGCTTCGCTGATTCCAATCACTATGACGGTGACGCGCTATGCGCATCCTGTGGATCTCCGACAGTCCCGATACACCTTCAGGATTCGGCAACGTCACGCGCTTTGTGTGCGAAGGCCTTGTAAAGCGCGGTCACAGCGTAAGCATCATCGGATGGCAGAGCAAGCAGGAACAGGACTGGAACGGCTGCAAGGTATTTCCGGCATCGGGAGCATTGGGCAGCCGATCGCTGTTTCCATTCCTGGTGCGTTATCGGCCGGAGATCGTGATTGCGCTGGGAGACGTCTGGTGGCTGCCGTACTTCACGGCTCCGCACGTTCGCCGGCAGATGCAGCTCACTGATACGCCGTGGGCGCTGTACTTCCCTATCGACGGCGACATGCAGGGAGGCGCGCTGCCGCAAAGCTGGATCCAGATGCTCAGCGAGGTCGATATCCCGATCGCGATGAGCGAGTTCGGACGCGATGCGGCGAGGCACTCAGGCATCGCATGCAAGTACATTCCTCATGGCGTGGACCGCAGCTTCTTTTATCCTCCTTCGGACCGGGAGCAGGCCAAGGCGGAGGTGGATGCCCACGGAAAGTTCCTGATCCTGTCGGACAGCCGCAATCAGCCGCGCAAAATGCTTCCAAGGCTGTTGGATGTCTTCGCGAAGTTTGCGGTGGGGCGTCCTGATGCATTGCTGCATCTGCATACCGATCCGGAGGATGAATTCACCAGGTCGGGAATCTATTCCTACGATGTTCGCGCCGATTTACGGCACCTGGGAATAGAGTCGCAGGTGCGGTTCACTCCAGGCATGAAGCTGCAGAAGGGCGGCGGTGTTCCGCTGAGCCAGCTGGCGGCGTACTATCGGGCTGCGGACGTACACCTGCTGGCGTCGAGTGGCGAGGGCTTCGGGCTTCCCACGTTGCAGGCTGCGGCTGCGGGCGCGGTTCCCATGGCGAGCGATTACAGCGCCAGCCGCGAACTGGTGCGAGGGCATGGCGAACCGATTGACGTCGCTGAGTGGAGCGAGAATGAGTTTGGCATCCGGCGAGCGCTGATTGACATAGATGATGCCGTGCGTAAGTTGGCGATGTTCTACGACGATCGCGAGCTGTTGGCAGAACGATCCAATAGGTCGGCGCAATTTGCGCTGGACTATGACTGGGCCAAAGTCCTCGACCAGTGGGACGAGCTGCTGCGCTCGACTGCGAGGGGTAACCGGCGGATGTCTCGCGTGACGGTGACGCAGACGCTTCCGGACAGTATGGTGAGCAGATATATCCCTGGTGTTCCGGCGGGGACGGTCAAGGTGAACGTGGTGGAACACAAGTTCGGGCGGCTGGAAGCTGGGATCATCGCAGATACAAAGGGACATCTTTCAGACGTACGGATACCGGCAATTCAGAAGGCCTGCGAGGTCGGCGGGGTGCGGGTGGTTCGATCTCCTGCGTACATCGGAGTTGCACCAGGTGACGAGGCTATCTTCAGCGGATTGAATCGCATTTTTCCGATGCTTGCTGGATGGGTGGCGGGTCAGGGCGGCACCGAGGGTGACCTACCCGAAGGACTTAGTTACGTTTCCTTGGACAGATGGGAAGAAGCGAGATATGATCTTGCGCAGTCCGTTTTACTGCTCAATGTTCATGGCGGACTTCCCGATGCGGCGTTGCTGGACTCCGCTCTCTATGGCGTGCCTTGCATCGGTTGGCAAAGATCAGAAGCTCAACAAATACTTTGGCCGGAACTGGCGACAGACGACGAAGCCAACGCACTAAAATTGGCACGCGCTCTATTGACTAATTCCGCTATGTTGCGTAGCCTAGCTGCCCGCGGGCGCGCTGCCTGCCAAGCGCACTACGCGCCGAGTGAGGAAGACGCTGCCAGATGGCTGCGCCAGCTGCACTCAGCGAAGTCACCATATGCAGTGACCGGTACGAGGTGATTCTGACGTGGCTTTCCAAATGTACATGGTTGCGTTTGAAGGCGGGTTTTCCCAGGCGATGTCGCGGGATGTGCAGCATCATATCCGCAAATTTAACGGCGTAACGCTGATGGTGATGAAGACGGGCATTATCGCAGCATTCGATGACGGCGTGGCTCCGTTTGTACAGCAACACCCGAGCGTGAAGCTTGTCGGCGGCGTGACTCTGAATCCGAAGGGTTTCGCGGCCGAACGACTGCAGAGAATCTTTGCAGAAAACCTGGCCAAGCAGATCGAAGTTAAGCCGCAGTAGGCCGTTCGCAAATCCCAAGGAGGTGTTTGGTGCCTAATGTTGGAGCAGAACTAGCAAGTGTACCCTTCGGCAAAATGATCTACGACATGGCTTCAGCCATCGCAAGAAGCCAGGTTGCTCTCGACAAAGCTTCGATTCAACTGGTCAAGGTCCTCGCCGGCACTACCTTCGATTACGTTCCCGACGTGGTGGAAACTCTTCTCCCTAACCCGCGGCAGGTCAAGGGTGCGAATGGCGCTCCGCTGGTGGACTCGAATGGCGATCCGGTTATGATCACCGGCGTGCTTGTACAGACGGATGTCGGAGACTCCTTTCCCCTGACGCTCTTGCAGGCTGGCGTAAATCCGACGTTCTACGCGTTTACTAACTCGACGATCGAAGTGAAGATGTCGATTACGAGCACGCAGGAATCGTCAAACACTTTCAGTGTCGGAGTGTCGGTGACGGCATCAGCGGATTTCCTGTTCGCATCGGGGTCTGTCTCGAGTCACGTGAACTTCAGCAGCGCGAATAAATATTCTTACTCGGTGACCGGGTCGAGTTCAATGTCGACAGTTCTGAATCCAGTGCCGCCACCGAAGAACATGATGCCGCGCTTCTTCCTGGTGAACGCGATCGATCCCAAGAAGATTACAGTCAGCCAGAGTTAGTAACTGGCGGGAGTGGCCCTGGAGCCGGTCGGAATTATTGATTCCGGCTGGCTTCGCAAGGTGCCTGCTTGCTCAGGTACGCGGGCTACAAATCATGTAGGAAGCTGAACAGCGATTGAACTGGGGGTTCGCGTGGCAACCAATGTTGGAGCAGAACTGGCGAGCGTTCCGTTTGGAAAGATGATCTACGACATGGCTTCGGCGATTGCGCGAAGCCAGGCCGCGCTGGACATGTCATCAATTCAATTGGTAAAGGTACTGGCGAACACCTATTTTGATTATGTCCCGGACGTGGTTGAGACGCTGACACCCGAGCCGCGCCAGGTTCAGGTGTTATCGTCGGGCGTGGAAGTGGGGCTCACCGATGCCCATCACAATCCCGTAATCGTGACCGGCGTTCACGTGGACTGTGATGTAGCCCCGTCATTTCCAATGACGCTGCTGCAGGCGGGGGTCAATCCAACGTTCTATCAGTTCACGAACTCTACGATCCTGGTCAAGATGTCGGTGACCAGCACGACAGAAATCGATGACAGCCTTTCGGTGACAACCGACTCACAGAGCAATAACCGCAGCTTCTTCTTTAGCTCGGGCAGCGTTACTTCACATGTCAACGCATCATTTGCGGCGAAGTATTCATATTCGGTGGAGGGCTCGAGTTCGCTGCAGACGACGCTGGCCTGCGTACCGCCGCCGAAGGCGATCATGCCGAGATTCATCCTTGTGAATGCCATGAATCCAGCGAACGTGCAGGTTAACCAAACTTAGAGACCTACTAGACGATAGAGATTTCAAGCAGCGGGAATAAGAAAGGTCCCCGCTGCAGACTTGCTGCCTGACCGATACTGTTGTGATTTCGGCGAAGTGCGATAGCGGTTGACAGAGCGGCAATCAATACGGGTTCTGCACGGAGGAGCAATGGCAAGCAACCCCACGATCACCGAAGTCGGGAACGAACTGCAGGAAGTGCAGTTCGGGGAATTGATACGCAGCATTGCTCAGGGCATTGCCGATGGCCAGCATGCCCTCGACATGGCAGCGGTACAAACGCTGGCGGCTTTGGCGAACACGTATGTCGAAGTGATTCCAGAGGTGTCAGAGGTCATTACGCCTCAGCCCATCAGCGTTCCAATATCAGGGCAGCCGTCGATCGAAGTAACCGGAGCACGCGTGACAGCAGTGGCTTCCGATCCGGTTCAGATTTCGGCGTTGCAAGCCGGGCTGCTGCCCACCTTTTACCAGTTCACCGAGGTTGATATCGCACTGAAACTCTCCATTGCCCTGCGGCAGGTGACGCAAACGGAAACGGACGGCACGCAGACGATCGGCATCTTCGCGTTCGGGTCGCACGTTAACTTCCGGACGCAGAATACCTATTCTTATTCCGTCGACGCATCTTCGAGCGTGACGGCAACCCTGAAGCCAGTTCCGGCAAATGTGCGGTTGACGCCGCAAACCGTCACCGTAAATGCGCTGGGGAAGACTCCGATTGTGAATGTAACTCCCTAGCTGCGATGGCTGGCGGTCTAACGATCTACCATAGAGGCTTCTGATGACGACAGATCCACTGGCGAATGCAGTTGAGACCTTCTCCGCACCGATCGAAAGCCTGATCATCGCTCTGGGTCAGGGCATTGCCGACGCGCAAAAGGCGCTTGATAACAATTCGATTGCAGTGCAGCAATCAATCGATACAGACCCGGTGCTGTCACAGTACGGGCTGCAGGCGACGTGGTATCAGTTTCCATCGGTCAACATGCAGATCAAGATGTCAATGAGCATTACTCAGGATAACCAGACCCAGAATTCGCCGAATGTGGCGGGCTCGCAGCTGCTGCTGAATCCGGCCAGATTCCGGATCATCGCGCAACCGGTAAGTGCGTCGTTTCAGAATCAATTCAACTATGACGCCAACGCCGCTACGCAAATCAACCTGACACTGGTGCCAGTGCCGCCACCAAGAAGCGGCGATCAGGTAACGACTCCGGCCCAGATGACACCAGCCGCGGCGCAGGCTGTAGCCCTTGCCAGCGGCGCGCCTTTCGTCACGACCAAAAATGCGCAGGGAGCGACAGTTGATGCGCAGGGCAACGTCTATGTGATTGTTACTAACTTCAACGCCACGGCCCGTGTCTGGTACGTGATCCAGTATGCGCCGTCGAATGCAGCGATTCCTACCGTCGTGGTTGCCGTAGATGATGCGACGCAGACCGCACGCATTCTCAGCACCTAGCAGTGAGGACCCCACGTGCCCAAAAAGAAGAATCCTTCCAAGGACAAGAAAAAGGTTGGCAAAGCCGAAATAGAAGCAAAGGTGACGCGGGAGGCGATCTCGGAAAGCCCGGCTGCTGCCACGGAAAGCGCTGCGCCCGAAGCTACGACGATTAACAATCCAGTGGGGCCGGTCAAGCTGCTCAACCCGATCGGAATCGTCAATTTCCCGATTTTCCTGAATACGAGTCCATCCATTGGCTCGCTTACTCCGATGGGAGCCCAGGTCGGCGGGAGTGACTTCACGCTGACGGTGCTGGGCAGCAACTTCGGTACAGGATCGACGGTGGAGTGGAACCAGTCGCCGCGAACGACGACTGCCGTGAGCTCAACACAGCTTACGGCAGCTATTCCAGCATCTGACCTGGCAGCGGTGGGAACTGCAACCGTGACGGTTTCAAATCAGGGAGCAGCGGGTACGGCGCCTGTAGTTTCGAACGGAGTGCCGTTCAACATCATTCCCAGCCCCGACGATATTGAAAACCAACTGGGGGCAATCACAGCGATTCCGGCTAATCTGCTGGCGCAGGTGAAGACGCTGATCACTATACAGGCACAACAGGTCGTCGCCCTGAGTACCCAGATCCAGAACGATCAGACGAACTTCAACAACCTGAACCAGCAGTATCAGAACGCGACTACAACGATCCAGCAACAGAATACTCAGATTGCGGCCCTTCAATCGCAACTTGCGGCGGCAACATACACTGCGGCGTCGCCGTATGATGTTGCGAATTCGTTCAAGGCCGTAGTAGATCAGATTCAACAAACTGCTCAGAATGCCGGCGGAATACAGACCACGGTCACGAATTTGAACGTGCAGCTGAAATCGCTGGTCAGCCTGCAAACGCCAGCTTCCGGCGGCCCTCCCACGGCAAGCCTGGTGTTTCCGGCTCCGACGGCATTGCCCGATCCACAGCATTTGTCGACGCTGTCGTTTTCCTTCGGGACGATTCCGAACCTGAAAGCGGCGGTCTCGGCAACGCCAACGCCGACACCCACTCCGACGCCTACCCCCAAGCCAACACCAACGCCCACGCCAGCTCCTACCCCGCCTCCAACGCCAACACCGCCACCCACGCCCGTTCCAACGCCCACGCCGACCCCGACCCCGCCACCAACTCCTACGCCCACACCGACACCCACGCCAACTCCGCCTCCCACACCCCCACCCACACCGGTGCCGCGGCCAATACCTATACCCATTCCTCGGCCGCCAATTCTCAACGTCGAAACTTCGCCGAGTGAGACTTCTGGAACATCCGCGGGCGAGAAACGCGGAACGAAGGCGGGGTCGTCGGGTGAGCGATGAGAGTACGCAATGACGATCGGCGACGGCGCAGCCGCAGTGAATTGAATGCCCGCGGCCGTTCTTCCCGCAACGCGAACATTCGGAGAGCGCCATGCCGCTGATTACCAACAATATTTACGAAGCGCGCTCGGCTTATGTCAGCCTGGAATCGCTGGCGCAGGCTTCGCAACAGAATGTTGTGACGCTGCAGGCAACGGTGGACAACCTGACGGCAATCCACGCCCAGTTGGTGGACTCGGTGCGGCTGGAGGGTACGTTTACTGCATCGCAGATTTCAACCAACGGACAACTGACCGCGCAACAGGCAACGGCGGTGAGTCCGGATATCTCTCTCGATAACTTCATTGCCGCGCTGGGTCTTTCGATTGCCCTTGCGGAAGCCACGATGCCGGACCGCGCGATCAATGCCGTGGAGGCCACCGTGCAGAGCTATCTGACATTGACTACAGGACCTGATGGGGTGACGAAGGTTCCTGGACTGCGGCTGTATCAACCTGAATTGGGAGAACCGACAGCGCTGGCGACGACGTCGTTTGAGCTGGCGAAGACATTGTCGGCAGGAACGCCGACTCCGCGAAGTCTGTATACGGTGCTGCTGGCGAAGCAGACGACTTTTGCTGATCCGTTCTGGGAGAAGTTTTCATCCGGCAATCCGCCGACGCAGCCCGCGGTGTCTGTCGTGGCCGAGGCGGGAAAGATTTTCTCGATGATCGGCAACTGGTCTTTTCCTTATCTACTGCAGGAGGCGTCGACGATTGCGGGGCTGGAGACGACGCTGTCTGGGCTGGCGACCGCAGCCACGCCGACAAATGCGACCGCTGCCTATACGGCGTCGGTGCAGTCCCTCACTTCTCTGATACAGGCACTCGCGGGCAGGTCGGTGCATGTGGCAGGCGATCTGTTTGCGCTGGCCACAGCACTGGATGCGACGACTACTCTTGCGGTATTGATTCCGTGAAGAGGGGAAAAATTTCGGAAGAGCCGAGACCATCGGTTACCGCTTTGCGACGGCAGCAATTTCAGGAGAGGCTGCGGGCAGAACGCGCGGAGACGGCCTCACCACAGCGAACCAAAGTCACAGTTGAAGAGCACGCGGAGGAATCTCGCGGGCGGCAGACACTGTCTACGCGCCGGGTGCCTCTTCGCGAAGAGCGACAAGCGGTAAACGAACTTGCGGATATAAAGTCGTCCCAAGCAGCGGAAGCACGAATTGCCCAATTCAAGACCCAAACGCGCGCAGCCCGGCAGGTGCAAGATGCGGAACGAATCGCTGAAGAGCAGGCACTTCATGCAGCGGCGATGCAGCAAAGCAGTGCTGAACAGGAACGGCGTCGCGCAGTTATCGCTGTGGAAGCGCAACGCTTGGAGAGACAGCGAGAGTCTGAGGCACGCCAGCAGGGAGAATCAGAATTGCATGCAGCGCGGCTGCAAAAGAAGGCGCAAAGAGAGCAGGCGGCGGCGGCCAAGCTGGAAACAGAGGCTCTGATTCTGCAACGCAAGGCCAGACAAAAAGAACAGGCGACGGCAAAGCCGGTGGAATTGGAACCCGTGCTGCCTGAACCAAATCCGGTGCGAGTTGAACCGGCACCCGGTATCTCCGAAGAGAAGCGCTCGGCAAGGATCGACACGGGCCGGCAACGCGAGGCAGAGGAATTGCGCGCAGCGACTGCGAAAAAGCAGCACGACAGCCTGGAGGTTGCCGCCGCGGCACGTCAGGATGAACGTCGGGAGCTGAAACGCCAGGCTGCACGGCAGGCTCAACTCGAAAGCCAATCGGCGGTTGATCGCGTGGGGTCCGTGGCGAGAAGAACTCCCCCGCGGGCCGAACCTGAGCCGCCCCTTGTTGGACACGAGGGGCCGAAGCCTGCGGCGGGTATGTCGCTGGCACCGAGAGCGATCAGCGGAGGAAGCACGTCAAGAGCCATTCCTGCGGCTCCTGCAGAAGCCGCGACTGCTGCGTCGCAGACTCCTGCAGAAACGGCGCCGCTTGTGCAGACACGCAGCAGCTTCATCATCGATGAAAATGGCGACGCCGTGATTCTGCGAGGGATAACAGTCCGCGGGTTAGACACGGTAACTCCGCCGGCCGGACAGACATTACCCAGCGCCCTTTCACTGGACGCGGGTAATCTCACGACAATCACCGATCAATGGGGCGCGAACCTTGTGCGTCTGCCGTTCGCAGCGAGCACGATTCTGAACGGCAATGGAGGCCTGGCAGCAAGCGATCTGCTGGCGGGACTGGACCTGACAGTGGCCGGAATTACAGGCGCGGGCGCATACGTGCTGCTCGCGCTTGAGACTGCGCCTGGCGCGGGGCCAGATGATAAAGACGCGCTGCGCGCATGGCAGACGTTGGCGACGAGATATCAGGGCGAGCCGCGCGTTTTCTACGAGGTGTTCGCTTCGTTGAGCCCGATTGCGGCAGATTTTGCAACGGCTTTTGCAACTGTGATTGCTACGATTCGACAGATTGATTCAGAATCGCTGATCTTTGTACCTGGGAGCGCGAGCGGGCTGGATGTGACCGCCGTGCCGCAGCGTGATGCCAATCGCGATCCGGTTCCAAATCTTGTTTACACGATTGCGGTCTCGGTCCAGAGCGTGCCGAATCCGGATGTGCTGAGTGCGGTATCGGCGGCCCATCCGGTATTCGCGTCGGTGTGGTCGGACGATGGATCGGACCTGGGACGGCAGGCCTCGCGTATTGCGGATCTTTTCGAACGCTGCGGCATTGGATGGGCCGCAGCTAACTGGAACAGCTATCCACGGCTGGTGATGAATGCGCCGGGTGGCGACTTCAATCCGACAATCTGGGGCAATGTAGTTTTGCGCGCGATCAAGCTCACGGCACCGCCACTGCTTGAGCCGGCTGATGCCCCAGCATCGCTGGCGACGGTGCGAGCGGAAACTCCCAAGCTGTCGCGGCTCTCGACTTCGAACAATTTTATTCTGGATGAGTCCGGCAAGGCGATCGCCCTGCGAGGAGCAACCATCGCGGGATTGGATACGGCCGCACCTGCGTCCGGACAGACGCTCGCGGATGCGCTGGCGATCGATACGAACAATCTTGCGTTGATGACCCGGATATGGGGTTTGAACCTGGTACGGCTTCCTTTCAAGGCGGAGACTGTACTGACGGGAAACGGCACGATTCCCGCAGGAAAGATTCTCGCGGGCATCGATTTGGCGGTGACTATGATCACGGAGGCCGGAGCGTATGTGCTTCTGGCGCTGGAGGCGGAGCCCGGGGCAACGCTGCCTGATGCATCGACTCAGCAGGCATGGCAGACGATGGCAAAACGTTACAAGGATGAGCCTGGAGTTCTCTACGAGATTTTTGCGTCACCGCAGCCGCTGGCGGCGGGGTGGTTCCAGACTGCG
>Ga0335073_10011628_pt1 | contig 12362 bp, 7 predicted proteins | sample Lox_Sample_22_FD_207093 | JGI IMG/M metagenome (GOLD analysis project Ga0335073, IMG submission 207093) | Soil microbial communities from Loxahatchee National Wildlife Refuge, Florida, United States - Lox_Sample_2.2 | ecosystem: Environmental > Terrestrial > Soil > Wetlands | place: USA: Florida... | reverse complement strand
ACCGGCCGGCCAGCGCGTACTCGGTCCGGGCCAGGATGTCGTCGACCTGCAGCGTGCGCGGGTCGGCGAGGATCTCGCCAGCGCTGCGGCCGGGCGGCGCGTCCCAGTGCTCGATCGGGGACGTGGCTGTCGCGTCGGTGACGAACGTGACGCCGAAGCCGAAGTCTGAGGCCACCCTGGCCGTGGTCTCGCAGCACTGCTCGGTCCTGATGCCGCAGATGACGACCTCGGTGACGGCGCGGCTGGTAAGGATCTGCTGCAGGTTGGTGGTGGTGAAGGCGTTGTGCGAGGTCTTGGTGATCACCGGCTCGCCGTCCTGCACGGCCAGGCCGTCGATGAGCCGGACGTACCCACTGGCCGGGTCGAACACCGTGTCGGACCCGGCCTCGGCGTGCAGCACCCAGATGACGAGGTCGCCATGGGCCCTGGCGGCGTCGACCAGCTGCTGCACCGGGCCGACGATGCCGGGGTTGGAGATGGTCTCCCAGCCCGGGTCCTGGCGAAAAGACTCCTGGACATCGATCACAATGAGTGCTCTGCTCATGTGCCAACCCTGGCCCACCGAAACCGGGACATCAAGATCGGGCCTACGGGGAATCCTGTTAAGGAGCAATCCCCACCAACCCGGAGGCGCCCGATGAGCTACGGGGGCATCGAGGCGGGCGGCACGAAGTGGGTCTGCGCGGTCGCCGAAGAGCCCGGACGGCCGGACAAGATCGACACCTTCCCCACCACCAGCCCTGACGAGACGGTGGCCAGGGCCGTCCGCTTCTTCACCGAGAACGGGCCGGTCGAGGTCCTCGGCGTGGGGGCATTCGGCCCGGTGGACATCCGGCCGGACTCGCCGGCCTGGGGCACGATCACCACGACGCCGAAACCGGGCTGGGGCGACACCGATGTGGTCACGCCGCTGCGTTCCGGGCTGCAGGTTCCGATCGCGCTGGACACCGACGTGAACGTGGCCGCGCTGGGCGAGTGGCGGTGGGGCGCGGCCTCCGGGCTCGACGAGTTCTGCTACATCACGGTCGGCACCGGCATCGGCGGGGGAGCCGTCGCCAACGGGCGCCTGGTGCACGGCCTGCTGCACCCCGAAATCGGGCACATGCGCATCCCGCACGACCGGGCGCGCGATCCGTTCGACGGGATCTGCCCATACCACGGCGACTGCCTCGAGGGCCTCGCGTCGGGCGAGGCGATCCGGCAGCGCTGGGGCCGGCCCGGCCAGGAGCTGTCCGGGCCGGCGATCTGGGAGATCGAGGCCGAGTACATCGCGCTGGCGCTGGTCAACGTCGTCTGCCTGCTGTCGCCGCAGCGCATCATCGTGGGCGGGGGTGTGGCCAGGCAGCCCGCGCTGCTGCCGATGGCGCGCCAGCGGCTGCGTGAGCTCCTGGCCGGCTACCTGAGGGTGCCTCAGCTCACCGATCCGGACGCCATGGATGGCTACGTCGTCGCGCCGCAGCTGGGCGGCGAGGCTGGGGTCATCGGGGCGATCCAGCTCGCCTGGGAAGCGCAGCGCGGCAGCTGAAGCTCAGCGGTCCCGGCGCGCCGCCATGGCCGCGAGCTCGGCCCGTGACGAGACGCCGAGTTTGCGGAAGATGCTGGTCAGATGTGTGGCCACGGTGCGCCGCGAGATGAACATGCGCTCCGCGATCTGGGGGTTGGACAGGCCGCCGGCCACAGCCCTGGCCACCCGCAGCTCGGTCGGGGTGAGACCTGCCCAGCCAGCCGCCGGGCGCCGGCGCCTGCCCCGGCCGCGGCTGGCGTACGCCGCGGCGTCCTCGAGCGTCATGCCCTGGCCCGCGGCCCAGGCCTCCGCGAACCGGTCGTCGCCGAGTGCGGCCCGGCACGCGCTGGCGGCGGAGTCGATGAGCTCGGCGGTCGCCTTCGGCCGGGCCAGCCCGGCGCAGAGCGCGAACGCGTCGGCCGCCCCAGCCAGGCGGGCCGCGGCCTCATGGCCGCCGCCGTCGGCGCCGATCGCGGCCAGGACGGCCAGGCAGGTCCAGACCGTCAGCCGGCCGAACGCGTCGGCGTGAGAGGCGGTGACGGCCGCGTGCGCGAGATCCGCGGCCCGCTCGAGGTCGCCGTCGCAGCGGGCGATCAGGGCGCGGACCGCCTGGGGGAGCGCGAGGCAGGTCCGGTCCGGGTCGCTGGAGGCGATGAAGTCGTCTATGCGCCGCCTGGCCGTGTCCGGGTCTCCGCACAGCAGCTCGGACCAGGCTAGGTTGCCCGTCCACATCCCGCGCAGCGCGACCGAAGCGTAGTAGGCGAGCTGCTCACGGAACCCTTCGACCGCCTGCGGCCATTGCCCGCGGCAGAACGCCAGCCAGCCCCGCGCCTCGGCGGAGAAGTAGAGCCTGGCCGTGCCCATCGCGTCGCCGATCGCGTCCAGCTCGCCGCACGCTGCCTCGGCCGCGGCGAATTCGCCGAGCAGCGCCCGGCTGTGCGCGATCGCGGTGAGGCAGAACGACAGGAAGAACCCGTCGCCGGCCTCGCGCAGCCCGGGCAGCGCCCGGCCAAGCAGGGCGAGGGCATCGGCGGGCCTGCAGTCGAGGGCATCGAGCACGCCGAGCAGGAAGATGGCGATGGACTCGGCGTCCCTGGCGCCGGCCGTGCCGGCCACCGCGAGGCTCCGCTGCAGTGCCTCCCGGCCGGCGTCCCGGTTGACGGCGCTGTTCACAGCGGTCCGGCCGAGCAGAGCCAGCGCGTACGCGAGGGCGCGCTGATCCCCGGTTTGCTCGGCCAGCGCGATCGCCTCGTTCAGGTAAGACCGCCCCGCGTCGGTCTGGCCCATGATGGTGGCGCTCGAGCCCAGGCTGGTCAGCGCGACGATCATGCCGTCGGCGTCGTCGAGCTGGCGGAGCAGCTCCAGCGCCGCCGCCCCGGCCTCCATCGCGGTCGGCATGTCCGCGGCCAGGCTGGCGACCTGCGCCAGGCTGCCGAGTGCCCTGGCCCGCAGCGCCGGATCGGCCGCGCCGCCGCGTTCAGCAGCGATGCGCAGCCACTGGCGCGCCTCGGCCAGGTGAATGCTCAGTGACCAGAAGTCGCCGAGGCCGGTCGCCAGGCCGAGCAGCAGCCCGGGGTCGTCCTGGCCCGCCGCCCAGTCCAGGGCCTGCCTGATGTTGTCGTAGTCGGCCCTCACCCTGTCCCGGTATGCGTCCGCGCTCTCGCTGGGGCTGCGGCCGGCGACCGCGAGGAAGAAGCCGAAATGACGGCGCCACGTGACCGCCGCCTCGTCTGCCTCGAGGAGCCCGCGAGCGTAGTGCCGGACCGTCTCCAGCATGCCGAACCTGCCTGTGGTCTCGTCGTCGGCCTGGACCAGCGACTTGTCCGCGAGCTTGGCGAGCAGGCCGAGCACCTGCCCCGGCCCGATCCCGCCGCCCGCGCCGACAGCCTCGGCCGCCGCTGACGAGAATCCGCCGGTGAACGCGGACAGCCGGCGGAGCAGGGCCTGCTCAGCCTCGTCCAGCAGGTCGTAGCTCCAGGCCACCGACGCCTCGAGGGTCTGCTGGCGGGGCAGGGCCGTGCGCGCGCCCCCGGTGAGCAGCTGGAACCGGTCACGAAGGCCATCGGCAATCTGCCCGGCGGACAGCACCCTCATCCGTGCCGCGGCCAGCTCGAGGGCCAGCGGGATGCCGTCGAGGCGCCCGCAGATCTCGGCGACCTGCCCCTCGTTCGCCGCGGTCAGCGTGAAACCGGGATGGGCCCGGCGCGATCGCTCGGTGAACAGCTGGACCGCCTCGAAGCGGCCGAGCTCCTCGCCGCTCGCGTGCGCGCCGGCCGGAAACGACAGCGACGGCACCCGCCAGGTGGCCTCTCCCGGCACCCCGAGCGGCTCTCTGCTGGTGGCCAGGACCCGGAGCCCCGGGCAGGCAAGCAGGAGCGCTTCGGTTACCTCGGCGCAGCGGCGCGCCAGGTGCTCGCAGTTGTCCAGCAACAGCAGCGGCGCGCGCTGGCCGATCGCTTCGGCCAGCGCGCCCAGGTCGCCCGCGGCTCCGGGGGCGCGAACCGACAGCGCCGTGGCGATCTCTCCGAGAACCTGGCCGGGATCCGCCAGCGGGGCGAGCTCGGCCAGCCACACGCCGCCCGGCTGGCCGCCGGCGCGATCCGCGGCGGCGTGCAGGGCCAGGCGTGTCTTGCCGCAGCCGCCGGAGCCGGTCAGCGTCACCAGGCGGTGCTCGGCCAGCAGGCCGGCCACCTCGGCCAGCGCGTCGCCGCGGCCGACGAAGCTGGTCAGCTGCACCGGCAGGTTGTGGCGGCCCGGCTGCAGGGTGCGCAGCGGCGGGAATGATGCCCGCAGAGCGGGGTGGCTGAGCTGCCACAGGTGCTCAGGGGGGCCCAGGTCGGGCAGGCGGTGCCAGCCCAGGTCGGACACGCTGCACCCCTCGGGCGGGCGGCCGGACACCAGGTCGGCCGCCCGCTGGGACAGCACCACCTGGCCGGCCCACGCGCTGTCCCGTAGGCGGTCGCAATGGCTCATCGCCGGCCCGCGGACGCCGTCAGCCGGCCCGGCGTCTGCCTCGTCGGCGTGCACGGCCATCTGCGGCAGCACGGGGCCGCCGGCGAGCTCGCGCTGCAAAGCCAGCGCGCAGCTCACCGCGTCCACCGCGCTCGTGAACGCGCGCCGGCCGTCGCGGCGGCTGCCGCCGCCGACCGAGAGCAGGCAGACCCGCCCGGGGCTATCCACCACAACCCTCAGTGTGATCCAGGTGGAGGTCTACGACACCTTCCCGGCAAATACCGGTCAGCTGACCGATGTTCTCCGCTGGCGCAGATCAGCAGGCTGGGGGGATGAACATGACTGCCGAAATGCCCGCGAGCCAGATGGCCGGGCAGCCCACGGCGCAGGAGCGCGCGGCCGCCACCGCCATGCTGCGGATGATCTGTGGCATCCACATCTCTCGCGCGATCTACGTCGCGGCCGAGCTCGGGATCGCCGACCTGCTCGCCGCCGGGCGGATGAGCTCGGCCGAGCTGGCCGAGGCCACGAGGGTGCACGAGCCGTCGCTGTACCGGGTGCTCCGCCTGCTGGCCGCGCTCGGCGTGCTCGCCGAGGGCGATCGCCGGTCGTTCGGACTGACCGTGCTCGGTGACCGGCTGCGCACCGGCGTTCCCGCCTCGATGCGGTCCTGGGCGATGCTGGCCGAGGCCGCCGGCGGGGTCCGGGCGTTCGAGCCCATCGCCGCGACGGTCAGGACCGGTGCGCCCGGCGTCGACCTGGCGCACGGCATGGGGCTGTTCGAGTACCTGGCCCGCCATCCGGAGCACGCGGCCAGCTTTGACGCCGCGATGTCCGAGCGGACCGCGGCGTTCGCCCCGGGCGTCGCCGCTGGCCACGACTTTTCCGGACTGCGGACCGTCGTCGACGTGGGCGGCGGTACCGGGACCCTGCTGGCCGCGATCCTGCGGGCGCACGGCCGGCTGCGCGGCGTCCTGATGGAGACCCCGGCCGTGGCGGCGGCCGCCGGGTCGGCGCTCGAGGCGGCCGGCGTGGCCGACCGGTCCGAGGTCGTCGCGGGGGATTTCTTCGCCCGGGTCCCGGAGGGAGCGGACCGCTACCTCCTGGCCAACGTGCTGCACGACTGGGATGACGACCGGGCGGTGGCGATCCTTGCCGAGTGCCGCAAGGCGATGGCCGACGGCGGGCGGGTGCTGATCATCGAACGGCTCATACCCGACGATCCCGGGCAGGCCGTGCCGACCTTGCTCAGCGACCTCAACATGCTGATCGTCACCGGGGGGAAGGAGCGAACCAACGCGGAGTACGGCGGGCTGCTCGCCCGCGCCGGCCTGGCCCTGCACCGGGTGTCTCCGGTGGCCTTTCCCTACGGCGTCATCGAGGGCGTCCGGTCACAGCCGCGGGCAGGAACGCGGGGCAAGCGCTAGTCGGTCGGCGGCTCCGCCCAGGCGGTCACCAGCTGCTCGAGCACCCCGAGCGGCACAGCGCCGTTGCCGAGCACGGTCCCGTGGAAGGCCCGGATGTCAAAGTCCGGGCCGAGCTTGCGCTCGGCCTCTCCGCGCAGCCGCTGGATCTCCCGGCGGCCGACCATGTACGCCAGGGCCTGTCCCGGCCAGCCGATGTACCGGTCGATCTCGTTCCTGACGTTCGCCTGGGTGGTGGCGGTGTTGCGCCACATGAAGTCCATGGCGTGGGACCGGGACCAGCCATAGTGGTGCATGCCGGTGTCCACCACCAGCCTGCAGGCGCGCAGTGCGTCGAACGAGAGCATGCCGAGCCGCTGCAGGTCGGAGGTGTACAGGCCCATCTCGTCGGCCAGCCGCTCGCAGTACAGGCCCCAGCCCTCGCAATAGCCGCACACCTCGGCGTCGAGGAAGCGCCGGAACGCCGGCAGCGGCTGCGTCTGCGAGGACGCGATCTGCAGGTGGTGCCCTGGCGTGCTCTCGTGGAACGACAGCGCCTCGTATTCGTACACGTAGCGCTGCTGCGGGTCCGAGGTCAGCAGGCAGTGCGCGCCGGGCCGCAGCCCGCCCGCGGCGGGCGGCCGGTAGTACGCCAGCGGGGCGTTGCCTGCCTCGACCGGGTCGATCTCCTCGATGACGCAGTCCGGGATGTCGTAGTGCGGGAACCAGCCGTCGCGGGCCTCCTCGGCGCGCTGCAGCGCCTCGGTGACCGTCCGCACGATCTCGGCGGAGCTGGTGAACCGCAGCGAGGGGTCGTCCCGCAGCCGCTCGAGGATCGCGGGCACGTTGGTGACGCCCAGCGCCCGCCCGCCGATCTCGGCCCACTCCTCCTGCAGCGCGGCCAGGGTGTCAAGGCCGAGCTGATGGATCTCTTCTGGAGACAACTCGGTCGTCGTGTGCTTGCGCACGGCCGCGCGGTACCCCTCGGTCCCTCCGGGAACGAACTTGATGCCGACTTCCTCATCGGGCCGCGCCACCGGGAGCAGCTCGTCCCGCAGGCAGGCCAGCAGCCGCCGCAGCGCTGGCCGGAGCTCCTCGCCGACGATCCCGGCCGCGTCGCGGCGGAACGCGGCGTCGTCGATCCCATCCGGAAGCCGCACCGTCACCATGACGTCCTCGGTCACGGGGCGGCCAAGGTGGCCCTCGAGCTGCTCGATGGCCTGGCGCGTTCCCACCTCGGTCGACCTGCGCCCGTCGTGCTTCGCCTCGGCGTACCGGTGGGTGACCGCATCGAAGTACCCACCGAGACCGCGCAGCCGGCGCAGGTAGCCGTCGACCGCATCGGCGCTGTCCAGCAGCGCGGTCGGCACCGACATGAACACCACGGCCTGGGGCGAGATGTAGCCGCCCGCCGACGCGTTCGCCTCCCAGAGCCCGTGCTCCAGGTCGGAGCGCGCCGCCCAGGCGAGGTGCGCCATGACCGCGGAGTTGACCCGGCCCGCCTCGTCGAGGCCGCCGACGTCGATCCGGCTCAGCTTTTCCTCGACCCTCGCGATCTGCTGCGCGTCGTGGGCCGCGCCGTCGCGGCTGGGATCGGGGACCAGATCGTCGAAACCCGACGCGCCCACCTGCGTGGCGCCGAACGGGTCGGCCCGGTGGGCGACCTCAAAGTACTCGTCGCTGAGCCTGGCCAGGTCCGCCGCTGCCTGCTGGTTCTCCGCCTGATCGTTTGCACCCATGACCGGCAAGTATGCCCGAACGGCTGCTGGCCGCTCACAAGGCCGTCGCGGGGACGCCGGCCGGGACGACGTCGGCCACGATGCAGGTGACGTTGTCGTGGCCGCCGCCGTCGATGGCGAGCGCGATCAGGCGGGCGGCTGCCTCGTCCGGATCGCTGACCTCCCGCAGTACCCGCTTGATGGACTCCGCTGGCACCTCGTTGTGCAGGCCGTCGGAGCACAGCAGGTACCGGTCGCCCACACGGGCTTCGCGAAGCTGGAGGTCGGGTTCGGTGTTGCCGCCGCCCAGCGCGCGCAGCAGCAGTTGCTGCTGCGGGTGCGACGCCGCCTCCTCGGCGGTGAGCTTGCCCTCGTCGAGCAGCGACTGCACCAGCGTGTGGTCGTGGGTGATCTGGAACACCTCGCCGTCGCGGAGCAGGTACGCCCGGGAGTCGCCGATGTGCACGAGGCCCAGCTGTGAGCCCGACCACAGCAGCGCCGTCAGCGTGGTTCCCATGCCCGCGAGGGACGGGTCAGCCTTGACCATGTCGCGCAGCGCGCCGCTGGCCCGGCGCACCGCGTGGTCGAGAGCGTTGATCAGTTCGCCCGCTGGCACGTCGGTGTCCAGCGGCCGGAGCGCGTTGATCGCCGCCGCGCTGGCCACCTCGCCGGCCGCGTGGCCGCCCAGGCCGTCGGCCACGGCGAGCAGACGGGCCCCGGCGTAGGCGGCGTCCTCGTTGGCCTCGCGCTGCAGGCCGATGTCGGACCGCACTCCATACCGGACGGCGAGCGTTGCCTTGGCGTCATCCATGGTGGTATCCCTTCGGGACAGGTAGCCGATGAGGAACGAGGCAAGCTCGCGGCGGGCGTCGGTCTCTGCCTCCACCCGCCGCCAGTAGCTGGCGATCTCCGCCGCGGCCTGCTCCGGCGGCAGCACGCTGATCGCGCGGATGTCCGCCAGCGGCATGCCGAGGCGGCGCAGCCAGGCCACCAGGCGGGCCTGCTCCAGCTGGGCCGGACCGTAATGCCGGTAACCAGACACCGGGTCGACCCGGACCGGATGCAGCAGGCCGAGCTCGTTGTACAGCCGCAGCGCCTTGCGCGACAGCCCGGACGCCCGGGCGAAAGCCCCGCTGGTCATGAGGTTCAAGCGAGCGCCCTCCTCGTGCCGGGCAGGCTGCCCGGCGACACCAGGCTGCGGCTGGCCCCTGGGGCGAGGTCAAGTCACGGTCCAGGCTAGCCGCGCGGGGCCGGCCGGGCCGGTCCGGCCGGGTGGGCAGGGTGGGCAGGGTGGGCAGGAGGCAGCGGCGCGGCGCTACCCTCGGTGCATGGCCTTGTCCGTGCCGTTGTACATCCCCAGCCCCGGGGTCAACGGATTCCACCTGGGGCCGCTGTACATCCACTTCTACGGCCTGATGTACGTCGTGGCGATCACCCTCGCGGTGATCATCGCCCGCCGGCGCTGGCGGGCCGTTGGCGGCGACCCCGCGCTGATCACCGACGTGGCCACCTGGGCCGTCCCGGCCGGCATCATCGGCGGCCGGATCTACTTCGACGTCACCACGCCGTTCGACATCACCCCGCACACCTGGTGGGGGCCGCTCGCGGTCTGGGAGGGCGGCCTCGGCGTCTGGGGAGGCATCGCGGCCGGCGCCGCCGTCGGGATCTGGCGGGTGCACCGGGCCGGGGCTGACTGGCGGCTGATGGGCAACGCCGTCGCCCCGGCGCTGCTGGTCGCCCAGGCCATCGGCCGCATCGGCAACTACTTCAACCAGGAGCTGTTCGGCAAGCCGACCGGCCTGCCCTGGGGCCTTGAGATCTCCAGGGCCGCGCGGCTGAACTCCGGGATCCCCGCGGCCGACCTGAAGTACACGGCGTTCCAGCCGTCGTTCCTGTACGAGCTGATCTTCGATCTGGCGTTCGCCGCGTTTCTGGTCTGGCTGGGTCACCACCGCAACATCAAGCCGCCCGGCCTGCTGGCCCTGTACGTCGCCGGCTACTCGGGCTACCGGATCTTCGAGGAGACGATCAGGATCGACTCTTCGGCACACTTCCTCGGGCTGCGGCTGAACTTCTTCATCGCGCTGGTGATGACCATCGTGGGGCTCGCCTGGTTCGTGTTCTCCCAGCGCCGCTGGAAACCCCGCGAGCCCGCCGAGGGGGTACAGTCCGCCGAGGTGGGAGAGCCCGCCGAGGAGGGGAAACCCGAGCCGAGGGGCGTCACCGAGCCGAGGGGCGTCACCGAGCCGAGCGGCGTCACCGAGCCGAGCGGCGTCACCGAGCCGAGCGGCGTCACCGAGCCGAGCGGCGTCACCGAGTCCTAGGCGGCCGGCCGCCTACGGCTGGCGGGATATCCACGCGGTAGGCAAGGTCGCGGCTAGCTTCCAGCCCGGCCGCAGATGACGGTGCGGGGCACCGAGCCAGAACGTGACCCCCGACCGCATGTCGCCGGCCGTGCAGACCGACTGGGCCCGGAACAGGATCGTCCAGTGCGCACCGACCACACAGGACCGCACGCCGATCCGGTCCGCGTAGGCGACCAGGCCGACCGTGTCGATCCAGTCGTGATTCAGGATGTTCAGCACGATCGGCCGGCCATCGGCCGACGCCGCGAGCTGCTGCACCGCGTGCGGGATCCCCGGGTCCCCGTAGTACTTGGCCGGCGGGTCGTCCTTGTTGTCCCTGTGCTGCGGCACCACCGCGGCGATGACCGCGGCCCCGGCGACCGCCGCGGTCAGGGCCAGCGCCGTCTCCCGCCTGAGGCTGACCCGCACCGCGGCCGCCGCGACACCGACGATCACCACGAGCAGCGGCGCCGCCCAGTAGAAGTAGCCCAGGTAAGCCTGTGCGATGTCCCTGTCGTCGACGCCCTTGAGCGCGTAGTAGACGAACAGCACGGTCAGCAGTCCGGACACGGCCAGCGATGCGAGCAGGAACCGGCGCAGCCCGGGCACCGGGCAGTACCACGCGAGCGCCAGCGCGAACAGGCAGACCGTCACGCCGACGAGCAGGCCGCCCTCATCCGCGGTGGTGGCCGGGATGCCCGGCCACCAGTAGCGCAGCGTGTAGCCGATGGAGAAGAGCACCGAGTGGTGCGTGAGGTGCCCGGAGGCGGCGTGCGCATAGCTGAGGTAGCGGCCGAACTGGCCGGGCCAGTGCAGCGCGGTGTTCAGCGCGATCGGGAACGTGAGCACCGCGGACACCGCGAGTGCCCCGATCCAGTGCCGGGCGGGCACGCCGGGCACCGTGTCCCCGGCCGCCCGGCGGCGGCGGCGCACGACCACCAGGCAGGCCAGCGACGCCACGACGATGACCGGCGAGAACAGCAGGAACTCCGCCTGCCCGTTGATGCACAGCCAGGCGGAGAGGGCGAGCAGCCACAGATCCACGGTCTGGCCGGAGGCTACGGACGCCGCCGACACCAGTAGCAGCAGGGTCGGCGTGAAGTAGACGTACGGCATCCACGCCGAGTTGACCGTCAGTGGGTGCAGGGAGACGAACAGCAGCGCGACGGCGAGGGCGGCCAGCGCCACACGGGCTGAGCCCGCCTGGCGGGCGATCACCGCCAGTGACGCCCCTATCAGCGCCGCGTTCAGCAGCAGGATCGCGAGAAGCTGGCCGTTCCACGGCGTCGGCACCAGGTGCAGCACATCGTGGAAGAACGACTCGCCCGCGGCCATCACGTACAGGAAGGCCGGCCCGGGGTGGTAGAAGCCCTCCTTCGAGTAGTTGCCGGTCAGCAGGTCGAAGCGCTTCGCCTGCAGGACCGCGATCGTGTTCGCGGCGAAGTCCATGTTTTCGTAGATCTTGGTCGTGAACAGGTACGCGTTCCGTACCACCAGCACCGTGGCGAGCGTGACGAACGACCCCAGCCAGGTCAGCGTGGCCAGCGACCAGCGGCGGCGCGCGGCGGGCTGCGGCGGCTCGGCGGCGGGCGGCTGCTCGGGCGTGGTCAGCCTGCGGGAAGGCGAGACCTCCACGTTGGCACTCCTTGTATCCGCCGACCTCGGCGCGGATAAGTATCGCAGTGAAGACGGGCGTGCAGCCACGAGGCAGCCATGCCGCCGCCACCGGGCGATATGTTCAGATAGTACCCAGCTGGGTTTCGGGATACTGCGGGATGGCCCACTAATTTCGGCTGCCGAGGCTACCGGGCGGCCAGCCGCGGCGGGGGGAGTTCCTTGAGCAGGTTCTTGCGCCACACCAGCACCGTGAACATGCCAAAGTGGTACGTCTGCGCGGGCGGCCCGAACGTGGCGAGCGCGGCCCGCTTGCTGGTCAGGCCGGCGTAGCCGGGCACGCCGCGGGTGAGCACGACGAAGTTCGCCGAGTTGTGCGCCGGGTTGTACCAGGCCCAGTCCGACTCAATGTTGCTGGGCGCCAGCCGGCCGCCCGGCGTCACCACCACCTGGCGGATCTGCACCTGGTTGCCGCTGGTCAGCGTCACCACGCTGGATTCCCAGTATCCGGACAGGCCGGTGTGCAGATGTCTCGCCGCCAGCCACGCCTCCAGGCGCTGGTTCTGCGCGGGCGCCCCAGGCTGGCTGACCTCGTAGATCATCCCGGCCAGGTAGCCGACGGCGACGACGGCCAGCAGTGGCACCAGCCTGGCCGCCGTCAGCCTGCCCGCCAGCAGCCGCCCGGCCAGCGCGGCGGAGAGCGGCAGCACGGCCGCGATCTCACGGGTTGACGTGACGCTGACCGCCTGGGTGCTGATCACGTACGTGATCAGGTTGATCGCCACGCCCGTGACCAGCAGCTGCGCGATCAGGTCGCGGCCGGCCA
>Ga0335073_10011627_pt1 | contig 12362 bp, 7 predicted proteins | sample Lox_Sample_22_FD_207093 | JGI IMG/M metagenome (GOLD analysis project Ga0335073, IMG submission 207093) | Soil microbial communities from Loxahatchee National Wildlife Refuge, Florida, United States - Lox_Sample_2.2 | ecosystem: Environmental > Terrestrial > Soil > Wetlands | place: USA: Florida... | reverse complement strand
TCCCGGCCGCCCGGCCCGGCGCCGGTCACGTAACGGCCGAGCGCGCTGACCGGGAACACCAGCCGGTACAGGTGGTAGTTGATGTAGAAGTCGCCGGGGAAGCCGGTCCCGGTGTACAGCGGCTCGTCCCACGTCCCGTCGTCGCGCTGGGCCTGGGCCAGCCAGGCCACGCCACGGTCGATGCTGCCGGCCTCCGGCGCGCCGGTGCTCCGGTCCCACGCCGCGAGCAGGGCCAGCAGCGCCCACGCGGTCTGCGACGCCGTGGACTCGCCGCGGCCCGCCCAGGCCGGGTCGTCGTAGGAGCGCAGGTCCTCGCCCCAGCCGCCGTCGGCGTTCTGGTGGCTGACCAGCCAGGACACGGCGCGCCGGATCGCGGGCTTGCCCGGCCGGACCCCGGCGGCGATCAGCGCGGGCACGACGGCACCGGTGCCGTACACGTAGTTCGCGCCCCAGCGCCCGAACCAGGAGCCGTCGGGCTCCTGGGCCCGCAGCAGCCAGGTGACGCCGCGCCGCACCGGCTTGCTGGCGCCATGGCCCATGGCCACGAGCGCCTCGACCGTATGCGCGGTGACGTCGGCCGACGGCGGGTCGGTGACCTCACCGAAGTCGCAGAACGGCAGCTTGCCCACGAGCCGTGAGGTGTTGTCGGCGTCGAACGCGCCCCAGCCGCCGTCCTTGGACTGCATGCCGGCCAGCCACGCCGTGGCGCGCGCGTTGGCGTCGGCGATCCCGGCGGCCGGCCACGCCACCCGCCGCAGCGCGAGCACCACCTCGGCGGTGTCGTCGACGTCCGGGTAGCCGTCGTTGTCGAACTCGAACGCCCACCCGGCCGGGGCCAGGCCCGGCCGGCGGACCTGCCAGTCGCCGGGTCCGTGGATCTCCTCGTCCAGCACCCAGCCGGCCGCCGACACCAGCGCCGGGTGGTCGGGCGGCAGCCCGGCGTCGGCGAGCCCGACCATCGCCAGGACCGTGTCCCACACCGGCGACTGGCAGGCCTCGAGCCGCCGCACCGGCCCGTCCGCCGACTCCTCCCAGATCGTGAACCTGTCCAGGCCCGCCAGGCCCCGGCTGATCACCGGGTGGTCCAGGCCGTAGCCGAGCAGGTGCAGCGCGATCAGCGAGTAGACCCACGGCGGCTGGATGCCGCCCCAGCAGCCGTCCTTCTCCTGCCGCGCGATGATCCACTCGGCGCACCGGCGCGTCGCCGCCGCCCGGACGGCCCCGGCCGGGGCCAGCCTGGGCAGCCGCTTGACGTACCGGTGCAGCAGCCGGTCCAGTCCGTTGAACACCACCGACCAGGGGTCGAAGCCCGCCCCGGTTCGCGAAGCGTGGCCAGACCCGGACGAATACAGCTCGTTCAGGCCAAACGGGAGAGTTCTGACTGGTCGGAGTGAGCCAACGATCGCCAGCGGCACAATGGTCTGGCGTGCCCAGCACGCCCAGTCGTACACGTTCAGCGGGAACCAGGCTGGGAGATAGATCAGCTCAGGCGGGATGACCGGCAGGTCATCCCAGGACCACAGGCCGAACATCGCCAGCCAGATGCGGGTGAAGACCCGGGTGGCCGGAACGCCGCCCTGGGCCGCGATCCACGCCGCGGCGCGGGCCATGTGCTCCGCGCCGGGGGCGTCGCCGGCCAGCCGGAGCGCGACGTACGCCTCGACGGTCGTGGACAGGTCGGCGTCGCCACCGCGGAAGTTGGCCCAGGTCCCGTCCTCGCGCTGGCAGGACCGGATCCACCGGGCGGCGGCCGCGGTCTCGTCGGCCGTCCGGATCCCGAGGAACTCGCGGAGCAGCAGGTCCTCCGCGTCCATCGTGACGTTGGTCTCCAGCTCGCCCTGCCACCAGCCCTGCTCGTGCTGCAGCCCGAGCAGGTGGCCGACGGCGCGGTCAAGCGCCGCCTTGCCTGCCTCGGCCGTGGCCGACGCGCCCTGGCGGGCCTGTGTCACGGGACTCGGGGCCATCACCGTCGCATCTCCGCTCGCTTCACGCTGTTTCACCACTGGCGTGCCGTGATGAACTCCGCGATATGGGCGAATTCCGCCCGTACGTCGTCGGGCATGTCGGTCTCGGCCAGGCACTTCTCCGCCGACGCCAGCGCGGTGTCGGCCTCGGCCTCGGCCCAGTTGCGGCCTCCGGCGGCCTCGACGAGCGCGGCGGCGTGGAACAGCTCGTCCTCGGTCAGCGCCTCTGGCTTGGCCAGCAGCTCGCCGAGTTCCCGGCCGGGCTCGGTGCCGCTGGTCAGCGCGGCCACGACCGGCAGCGACTTCTTCCTGGTCCGCAGGTCGGACATGACCGGCTTGCCGGTCACCTCCGGTGCGCCCCAGATGCCGAGCAGGTCGTCGGTGAGCTGGAAGGCGAGGCCCACGTGCGCCCCGAAGCCGGCCAGCCCCATCGCCAGATCCGCCGGGGCTCCCACGTAGATCGCGCCGATGCTGCAGGCGCACGCCATCAGCGCGGCGGTCTTGTCCCCCGCCATCTGCTTGCACTCTTCGAGCGTCACGTCCTGGCGGCGCTCGAACGCCAGGTCGGCGCCCTGGCCGGCGATCAGCCGGTGCACCGCGGCGTTCAGGCACCGGGAGGCCCACAGACCCTGCGGCGCGGGGCCCTCCAGCAGCAGGTCCTGGGCCAGCGTCAGCAGCGCGTCACCGGCCAGGATCGCCGCGCCGATCCCGTACACGGTCCAGGCGGTCGGGCGGTGCCTGCGCTCGGTGTCGCCGTCCATGATGTCGTCGTGCAGCAGCGAGAAGTTGTGCACGAACTCGACGGCGGCGGCCGCTGGCACGCCCCGCTCCGGCGCCGCGCCCGCGGCCCGTGCCGACAGGACGGCGAGCGCCGGGCGCAGCGCCTTGCCCGCCGTGCGGGTCTCTGGCCGCCCCTCGGCGTCGGTCAGGCCCAGATGGTAGGCCGCGACCGTGCGGACCTCGGGGCTCAGCCGGTCCACGGCGGCGGCGATCGCCGGCCCGACGAGGTCGCGGGCGGTCTCCACGCCCGCCGGGATCGTGGCGGTCATGACTGCCCCCGGGGCCCCGCAGCCCCGGCCCCGGGAAGAACAGCCCCGGCCCCGGGGAGGACAGCTTGGGCCGGGCGGGCGCCGTTGCCGGCCGCCTCACCCGTTGGCCGCGCTGCCAGCGCGCGGATCAGTTCCTGTGCAGCAGTGCGTCCACTCCGCACGGCACCCTCCATCGTGTCCGGCCATCCGGTATCGGTCCATGCCCCCGCCACCAGCAGCCCCGGGAGCGAGGTTGCGGCGCCCGGGCGCAGCGCGCTGCATCCCGGCGCCTGGCGGAACGTCGCCCGGCGCTCCCTGGTGACGAAGAAATCAACGACGCGGGCATCGCCGGCGGCGGGGAACAGCTGCCCGAGCGCTGGCAGGAACCGCTCGCGCAGCGCCGCGACCGGGACATCCACGTCCCCGTCGGCCGCCGACTGCGACAGCGCCAGGTACTGCCCGCTGCGCAGCCCCGCCGTCTTGGTCTTGTCGAATACCCACTGCACCGGGGAGTCAACAGCCGCCGCGAACGGCAGGTCCATGACCTTGCGGTCGTAGACCACGTGCACGTTGACGATCGGTGAGCTGCCCAGGTCCTCCCAGCGGGCGGCGCCGGTCACCCCGGCAGCCCCGGCCAGCCTGGCCGCGGGGCCTGCCGGAACCGCCAGGACCACGCCGTCCGCGGCGATCTGCTCCCCGGCGCCGCGTTCTGGATCTTCTGCGGTGTCGCCGTCAGCGCCCGCGCCCACCCGGACCAGGTACCCGCCGCCGGGGGCCGGCTCCGCGGCCACCGCCTTCGTGCCGAGCCTGACGTCCGCCCCGAGCCGGCCCAGCAGGCGGACGGCCGCGCTTCCGTGCAGTTCACCGAGGGGGACCGTGGGCATTCCGATGTCCGCGGCGTCCTTGCCGGACAGCAGCGCGGTCTTCAGCACGGTGGCGGCGAGCGGCACGCTGGCGTCGTCGCCGGCGATGTTCAGCGACGAGACGATGAACAGATCCCACAGGTTGCGGCGGGCTCGCTCGTTCTGGCCCCTGGCGGCCAGCCAGTCGCCGAGCCGCTGGCCGTCGAGCCCGGGCGCGGCTGGGTCCAGCGGGCGCAGCGCCAAGGCGGCGCGGCCCACGCGCAGCCGCTCCGGCAGCGAGAGGAACGGGTAGCGCAGCAGCGACCGGCTCAGATGCAGCGGGGCCGGCAGCCCGGAGCGGCGCAGTCTGGCCCGGCCGTGCGGCGACAGCACCACGACGTCGAACCGGTCTTGCATCGTGACCGAGCCGGTCACGCCGAGCTGGGTGAGCAGTTCGGCGTAGCTGGTGCAGCAGCGCAGGAACACGTGCTGGCCGGTGTCGATCGTCAGGTCGCCACGCGAGAACGATGTGGTCGCGCCGCCCAGCCGGGGCCTGGCCTCGAGCAGGGTCACGCCAACGCCCGCCTCCCGTAGTTCCACGGCAGCGGTGATCCCGGCCAGGCCGCCGCCGACCACGACGGCGGTCCGCGCCGTCATGCCACCACTCCGGGGCCGGGCTCGACAGGGCCACCGGGCCCGCCAGGCCCGCCGTCGGCTGGCCCCGGGGCGGCGGATTCTCCGGTGGCGGGGACGCGCTCGGGGATTCCCGCCAGCGCCCGCAGCGCCACCTTGGCCTTGGCCTTGCCCGGCAGCGACTGACGCTGCCGGAGCGCGGCCGCCGGGTTGGCCACGATCTGCTCGAGCAGCCGGAGGTAGATGCCGGCCATCGCGCCCGCCGACGCGGCGCTGCGCCGGTCGAGCAGCGGCAGCAGGCGCAGCCCGCTGGTGTACCAGCCGAACGCACGCTGGGCCTCAAACCGGATGAGGCCGGCCAGCCCGGGATCGCCCGCCAGATCGTCGACGCGGCCGGGCAGAAGTGCCGTGCCAAAGCGCTCGAGGTCTTCGGTGGGCAGGTACACCCGGCCGTTGCCGAGGTCCTCGCGGATGTCGCGCAGAATGTTGGTCAGCTGCAGCGCGACGCCGAGGTTGTCGGCGAGTTTCTCCGCCGTTGCCGGGTCCCGGCTGCCGAATACGCCGAGCGAGAGCCGCCCGATCGACCCGGCCACGCACCTGCAGTAGTGCTCGAGCTCACCGAACGTCGCGTAGCTGGTACCCCGCACATCCGCCTCGCAGCCCTCGATCAGCTCCCCGAACGCACCGAGCGGGATCGGGTACCGGCGCGCGGCGTCGGCGAGCGCGACGAGTACCTGGTCGCCGGCTGCCGCGTCGGCGCCTGCCTGATCAATCGCGGCGACCGCGGCCCGCGCTTCGCACAGCGCGGCGAGTTTCTCGTCGGCGGGCAGCGTCCCGTCGCCGATATCGTCGACCCGGCGGGCGAACGCGTACACGGCGCAAAGCGCCCGGCGCTTGGGCGCGGGCAGCAGCCGGATGCCGTAGGAGAAGTTTCGTGCCTGCGTGCGGGTTACCTGCTCGCAATGCCGGTACGCGGCGCGCACGTCGGTGCCATCCACCGCCAGCGCGGTCATGGCCTCACCGTCCCCTCGCGTAGGCGAGGAGCAGCTCCGCGGCCAGCCGCTGCTTGCGTGGCTTCGGCGCGCCGCGCAGCACGTCGTGCCCGGCCCCACTGATCGCTGCCAGCGCCGCCCGGCCGCCCGCGACATAGCCGGCGACCGCCACCCGGGCGGCGCCGCGCAGGGTGCCGATCAGCGGGGCCCCCGCATTGAGCATCACGGCCGCCCGATCCGTCTCGAACGCGATCAGCGCGCGCAGCTGCGGCGGCGCCGTGGCCAGCGACAGGTCCTCCTCGGTGCAGCCGTACTCCTTCATGTCCAGTGCGGGCAGGTAGATGCGATCGGCCCGGAAGTCCTCGGCCACGTCCTGCCAGTGCTCGGCGAGCTGCAGCGCGGTGCAGACCGAATCAGACAGCTCGGCGCGGCGCTCGGAGAAGCAGCCGAACACATGCAGCACAATCCGGCCCACCGGGTTGGCCGACAGGCGGCAGTAGCCCCTCAGTTCCTCGAAGCCCTGGTAACGGCTGACGACCTGGTCCTGGCGGTTCGCCTGGATCAGGTCCAGGAACGGCTGCATGGGGATGCCGCAGTCGGCCACGGCCGGCCCAAGCCCTTGCACTACCCGGGTCTGCGGCCCGGCCGTGCCCGCCGGGCCGGGGCCTGCGTAGAGGCGGCGCAGATCGTCCTCGAGCTCATCGAGCAGGCGGATGCGCTGCTCGGGCGGGGCCCGGTCCCCTATGTCGTCGGTCGTGCGGGCGAAGCCGTACACGGCCATGAGGTAGCCGCGGCGGCTCGTTGGCAGCAGGCGCAGCGCGACGGGAAAGTTCTCACCGGACGCACGCTCGCCCCCGGGGTTGATCGCATCGACGGCGGCGGCAGCCGCGGCGGACGGCGCCTCAGGGCGCGGTCCACCGCTCACCCGGCTCGCCGGGCTCCCGTCAAGTGCCACGGGTTCTATTTGGACACAGGTCTCATTTGAAATGCAAAAATGACATGGGCGTCACATGACATGCGCGTCGACTTTACCGGCCCGGTTTGCACCATCAAGTAGAACGTGTTATACAGCTGCGCCAGTCGCGATGTGCTGCTGGAAGGCCAGAATCCAAATCCCGTGGAGCCCGCTACGCATTAGCTGACGCATATGTCATATCACGAAAGCTGACGGCTGTGTCATATCCGGCGGCCGGGCCTGCCCCGCCGGCGGCTCGCGGGCGCCCACACCCGCCAGGCGCGGGCAGGCCGCCAAGGGGCGGTCGCAGCTGGGCTTGTTCGTCCGGTTTCAGGCTAAAAGAGCGTTATCCCGGCTCCCGTGCCGCGAGGCACGCACGGGCAGGAGAGACCGGCAGAAGGGACCTGGCCCGGCGGATGGCGACGGCTGCCGCCCGGAGCGGGCAGCCCGCACCACGTCAGCCGGATCGCGGCGCCGCAGCAGCCAAACGGCGACGGCCCGCGTCCGGCGCCGGGCGCCGTTGCCGCTTAATCCATTGCTGCGGCGGGGCCGCGAACCACACGCGGTATCCGGCATACCCAAGGATGCAGAATTCCTCGCGATGGCGCCGCCACGGCAGCGAAGCACGCTGCGCCAGCGGCGAATGCCGTTTTATTTACCGGAAACCGGTCCCTCACACAGGCGGCATTGTCATGGCCCGCAGACGGCGTCGGCGGCCATTCCCGGCTAATCGCGGCGGGCACCCGCGAGGCGGTGCCCGGACTCGCTGATCGCACCGGGTAAGGCTAACCCGGCGGTAACAAATGCCCGGGACGGATGGCGCATCGGGACATTTGGCCACGCTCCCGCCGGAGGTTGCTGGCGCATGCCTCCGGTTCCGCTTATGTTCAGCCGTGCCTATTGCGTCACGGTGAGGTTGTTGGCATGTTGTGGGGGCAAAGCAATAGGCGCCGATCCGCCGACACCCCCGGTCTTGGGGCCCGTAATGTCGTGGGTTGCGCTGGCTTGGGAGGCAGGAGGTTCCTGTGCTAACGGACGGCGGCGGGTAAGCCTATGGTCAGCCCATCGCCGGCCACGAGCTCTGCCGGGGCTGCTGGCCGGGGGGTGACATGGCCGGTCCGCTCGGGCATCGTGCCGTCACTCGCCGACGGCTTTGCCGCCAGGCCGGAGACGGCGCCCGGGCTCGCCGGCGCGCTGGTTCCCGGTGCCGCGGTCGCGCTGGTGCCCGCGCCCCTGGCCCGGCAGGTCGCAGAGGCCGAGCAAGCCGGCGAGGCCGGGTCGGCGGGTTGGCTGGTGTCGTCCGGTAAGACCCAGCTTGCCTCGTATGCGGCTGAATCTCTGTGGCGGTCCGGCGACGTCGAACTGCTGGCATGGCTCAACGCGTCGAGCCGGGCCTCGGTGCTGTCCGGCTTCGTCGAGGCGGCGGCGGCCACCGCGACCGGGCACATGGCCGACGCCGAGTCGGTGGCAGGCAGTTTTGTCGAATGGCTCGGCGAAACCAGCCGGTCGTGGCTCATCGTGCTCGACGACCTGCGCGACGCCGCGGACCTGGACGGGCTGTGGCCGGCCGGCCCAGCGGGCCGGGTGCTGATCACCACGGCCGATCCCGGGACCGTATCGGGCCGCCCTCGGGTGAGCACCCTCCCGGTACCGGGGTTCAGTACCCGCGAGGCCCTGAGCTACCTGATGGGACGCCTCACGGCTGACCCGGATCAGCGCCTCGGGGCGATAGACCTCGTCGTCGATCTTGACCGCGAGCCTCCGGCGCTCGCGCAGGCAAGTTCGATGATCGCGACTTCCCGCCTCACCTGCCGTGACTACCGGGGCTACTTCGCCCAGCGGCGCGCCCAGCTTGCCGGGACCGCTGCGGGCGCGAAGTCGGCGGCGTCGGTGACCTGGACGCTCTCGGTGGAGCACGCCGAGCGGCTGTCGCCTGGCGGAGGCGCTCAGTACCTGCTCGCGCTCGCCGCGCTCATGGACGGGCACGCGATCCCCGGCGCGGTGTTCGCGACGCCGGCCACGTGCGAGTACCTGGGCGAAGGCGGCGGCGGGTCCCCCGTCGACCCAAACGTTGCCTGGAACGCCCTGCTCAGCCTGGAACGGGCGGGCCTGCTGACCGTGGACTCGGCGAGCACGCCGCCGACGGTGCGGATGACACCGACCGTGCAGGCAGCGATCCGGGCCGCAACGACCAAGGCAGTCTTTGAACGGGCCGCGACGGCAGCCGCGGACGCGCTGCTCGAGGTGTGGCCTGCTGAGGAGACGCAGCCCTGGCTCGCGGCCGACCTGCGGTCCAGCACGGTGAGCCTGCGGGACGTCGCCAGCGACGCGCTGTGGGCGGAAGGCAGCTGCCATCCGCTGCTCGTGCGGGCCGGGCGGAGCATGGATGAGGCACGCCTGACCGGCCCGGCGGCCGACTACTGGCGGGAGCTCGCGGCGACCAGCGACCGGATCGCGGGGCCGAGCAGCCCGGATACCCTCATGGCCGGCAGCAAGCTGGCCGACGCGCTGATGGCGGCGGGGGAGGCGGCCGAGGCCGTTGCCTGGGCTCAGTGGGTCGTGGCCGGGCGCACCCGCGTGCTCGGGCCAAAGGAGCCTTCCACGATCGCGGCCCGGGTCGCGCTCGGCCGGGCGTTCGTCGCGGCAGGCCAGGCGGAATCCGCGCTCCCGGTCCTGGAGAGTGCCGTGAGCGACAGCGAGCGCTTCCTCGGCAACGACAGCCTCGACGCCCTGCGCGCCCGGGACGAGCTGGCCGCCACGTGCCGCGCCGCGGGACGGCCGGACGACGCGATCGGGCTGTACCGCCGCACGCTGGCCGACCACGAGCGGATCCAGGGACTACAGCATCCCGACACCATGACCACGCGCCAGCAGCTCGCCGACACGTATCTGGCAAGCGGCCGGGTCAAGGACGCGACATCCCAGCTCAAGCGCGTTCTCGCGGATCGGGAGAAGGTGCTCGGCCCCGATCACCTGGACACGATCGTGGCCCGCGGCAGCCTCGCCTCCGCGTACCACTCGGCCGGCAAGATGGCCTCCGCGCTGCAGCTCTACGAGCAGGCTTGCGAGGGCTATGCGCGCGTCCTCGGCCCCGACGACCCGGAGACCCTGGAGCGCTGCGCGAACCTGTCGAATGCGTACTACCAGGCAGGCCGGCTGACCGACGCGGCACGACTGCTCCGCGATACCGTTGAGCGCTGCGAGCGGGTCCTGCCGCCGGACGATCCGCTGACGCGCAGCGTGCGGGAGAACCTGGCGAACATCACGGGAGGATAAGGCCTCATCCACGCCGGCCCGGGTTCCGCGGACAGTTAGGACGCCATGCCGACCGTTACCGGGGACGCAGCGAACACCGTCATCGCGGGCGCCGGGCGGCGCTGGCGCGCCATCGATCCGCTGCTGCCCGATCCGGCGGCACCGGCGGCTGACTGCGGCGCCAGCCTCGTCGTCGCCGGGCCCGACGGGCGGCCAGCCGCCATCGGTGCCTGTGAGCACTGGGAGGGCCGGCCCGACGATCTGGACCTGGCCTGGGGCGCGGCGCGCAGGTTCCAGCTGACCGCCTGGACGGCGGGCCCGGACATCGGGGCCGCGCTGGATCAGCTGCTGTCGGTGTGGCGCGATCATGTCGCCGGACTGGCGGGAGCCGGCGACGAGGACACCGCGGCGGTCGTCACCTGGCCCTGCCGGGACATCGGCGGGATCACGGCACTGGTGCGCCACGGACTCTCGCCGTTCGCGGTCGTGGCGGCGCGAGAGACCCGCCGCCACGCCCACCGCACCGCGCCGGTGCTGGGCGGCAGCGAGAGCGGCGGCCCCGGCGCGGGGCGCCACGGCCTGCGGATCCGGCGGGCCACACCGGCCGACCTCGACACGGTGGTCCGGCTGGGCATGGAAGTGATCCGGTATGACGCGCACTTCGGGGACGTGGTGGAACGGCCGGCCACGGCGGCTGCGCTGCGTCAGGAAGCCGCCGCGCTACTGGCCGGCCCGGAGTGCTGGACGTGGCTGGCCGAGCGCGACGCCGTCGTGACCGGCATGGTGGCAGCCCAGCGGCCCGAAGCGACGGGCTGGATCGCCCCGATGGTGCGTCCATCTCCCGCCGCCTATCTCATGTTTGGCTTTGTCCGGCCGGACGAGCGCGCCAGCGGCACCGGAGCCACGCTGACAGCACGCCTGCATCATGACGTCGAGGCCGCCGGGGTGCCCGTCACGCTGCTGCACTACGAGCAGACCAACCCGCTCTCCGTGCCGTTCTGGAGTCAGCAGGGGTACCGGCCACTCTGGACATACTGGGAGACCAGGCCGGCCAGTACCCTCCGCTGACGCCCGTGCCGCAGCTCCCGGCTAGCTGTCCTTGGTGAAGCTCTCGCGCCGGATCTGGAAGAACGGCGACCGGAGGATGAAGCGCGCGGACAGCATCAGGACGATGCCAAGCACGATGATGCCGACCAGCGACCAGCGAACCGGCCCGGCCGAGCCCTGCACTGACTTCACGAACATCCAGCAGAGGAAACCCGCCGCACCGAGCGGGAGTATGCCCAGGCTGACCGCGTCCCAGAAGCTGCTGATGACCCGCCGACGGTAGTAGACGATCGTTGCCAGCGCGGTGAGCATGTAGAAGATCGCGAACAGCAGCCCGGTCACGTCGATCACGTTGTTGAACGCGTTCTGCACCGAGGTGGCCAGCAGGTACACCCACGTCAGCCCGATGAGCAGCACGCCGACGATGAGGCTGGCGGCGACCGGGGTGGCGAACCGGCGCGACACGTTGGCGAGGAACTCGGGCAGAGCCCGGTAGCTCGCCATGCCGTAGGCGATCCGCGAGCTGAGCACGATCCCGGTGCCCGTGGTTGCGATCACCGAGAGCGCGATCGACAGCGCCATCATCTTGGCCCAGAAGCCGCCGCCGAGCGCGTTGGCGACGTAGACCAGCGCAGAGGCCGAGTTTGCCTGCAGCTTTGCTGGCGACACCACGCCCTGCAGGCCCACCTGGGCGAGCGTGTAGATGACGGCCAGCAGCGCCACGGCGAGGATGGCCGCACGGCCAGGGTTGATGCGGCGGTGCTTGACTTCCTCGTTGACGTACAGGGTGCCGTCCCAGCCGCCGTAGACGAACACCGCGATCAGGAAGCCGGCCACCGCGCTGCCCTTGCCGTCGATGCCGCTGAGGCTGAACCAGCCCTTGGTGATCGGGTAGGTGCCGTGATGGTGAGCGAGCACCGCGAACAGGCCGACGAGTGCCAGCCCGATCAGGATCAGGTACTCGACCAGCGCCATGCCGACCTGTGCCCGTGCGGTGATGCGGATACCGACGATGGAGATGATGAGCATGACGACGCCGACCGCGGTTCCGATCGCGACCCAGGCCCAGGGGTCGGTCGTACTGTTGCCGAAGACCGCGAGGACGGAGGGGCCGAGCAGGAGGATCTCGGCGACCGTGCCGATGATGTAGGCCACGACCATCAGCCATCCGGTCAGAAAGCCGAGGTACGGATTGATCGCCCGGCCCACCCACTCGAACGAGGCGCCACAGTTGGCGTTCCACATGTTGCAGCGCCGGTACGCGTTGGCGATGATCAGCATGGGAATCGCCGTCAGGATGAGGATCGGCCCGCTGCCGTACGCCGTGGCCGCGGCGAGCGCCGCGAGCGACAGACCGATCGTCGCCGCCGGGGCGGAGGACGCCATGCCGATGACGGTGTCCTGCGCCACACCGATCGCGTCGGGCTCAAGCCGGGAAGCGGTGCTCGTCCGGCTCCCCGCCGTAGCTTGATCCGTCATGAATTTTCCTCTCGTGCTGGCCCGCGATCCTCGATGACCCAACAGACAGCGGAAACGCTCGCTCCTTGGGCTCCAGGCACCGGATACGCGGGCCACAGCCCCTCGCGGCCCGTTGTTTCTCGTGATTTTGAATTTCGTTTAGCCGCCCGGCGCGCAGAAACCCCGAT
>Ga0335073_10011626_pt1 | contig 12363 bp, 9 predicted proteins | sample Lox_Sample_22_FD_207093 | JGI IMG/M metagenome (GOLD analysis project Ga0335073, IMG submission 207093) | Soil microbial communities from Loxahatchee National Wildlife Refuge, Florida, United States - Lox_Sample_2.2 | ecosystem: Environmental > Terrestrial > Soil > Wetlands | place: USA: Florida... | reverse complement strand
CGCGGGTGCACACGTTGACGCTCATCAGCGCCTGGGCCTGCTCGATCGCGGCGGCCTGGGTGAAGTGCACGATGTAGACCGGCGCCTGCCGGGTGGCCAGCAGTTCCTCCAGCGTCTCGTGCAGCGGCGTGACCACGTAGGAGAACAGCAACGGCACGGGGCGCTCCGCCGAGCGGACAACGGCCGTGGGCCGGCCGTTGCGCCTGGTCAGGTCCCGCTCGAACCGGCTGACGTCGCCCAGCGTCGCCGACATCAGCACGAACTGCACCCGGGGCAGCTCGATCAGCGGCACCTGCCAGGCCCAGCCGCGATCCGGGTCGGCGTAGAAGTGGAACTCGTCCATGACCACCTGGCCGACGTCGGCCTGCGCGCCGTCCCGCAGCGCGATGTTGGCCAGGATCTCCGCGGTGCAGCAGATGATGGGGGCGTCGGCGTTCACGCTGGCGTCGCCGGTCATCATGCCCACGCTGGCGGGGCCGAACATGTCGCACAGCGCGAAGAACTTCTCCGACACCAGCGCCTTGACCGGCGCGGTGTAGAAGCTGCGCTGCCCCTGAGCCAGCGCGGCGAAGTGCGCGCCCGCCGCCACCAGGCTCTTGCCGGATCCGGTCGGGGTGGAAAGGATCACGTTGGCGCCGGACACGATCTCGATCAGCGCCTCCTCCTGGTGCGGGTACAGCGAGAAGCCCTGCTGCTTGGCCCACGCCTCGAAGGCGTTGAAAAGATCGTCCGGGGTGGCGGTCTGCGGAAGCTGGTCGGTGAGCGTCATGGTCTACCCGGTATAGCGTTCGCGGGGCCGCGGTGATTCCGGCCGCGGCGCCCCAGGCCGCCGCGGCTCAGGACGACGAGGTTGCCTGGTGGTGCCGGGTGGGGAGGTGGCGCCGCAGGAACTCCTCGGCCCGCTGCCACGCCCGGGCGGCCGGCTCGGGCATGTGGAACATGGGGGCCTTCCGGTTGTGGAAGGCGTGCCCGGCGTCCTCCTCGACGTGCACCTCCACGTTCGGCTTCCCCGTGGCGGCCGCTTCCACCTTCGCGACCTGCTCGCGCGGTATGTAGGGATCGCTCCCGCCGAAGTGGAACTGCACGGGGGCGTCGATCCGGTCGAGGACGTCGAGGTTGTCCGGGACGCCCGAGCCGTAGAAGGAGACCACCGCGCCGACCTCGGTCTGCCCGGCCACGAAGTACGCGATCGTTCCGCCGAGGCAGAACCCGATGACGCCGAGGCCGCCCTCGACCTCGGGCAGCGCCGCCAGGTGATCAAGCGCGGCCACCGAGTCGGCCACCCCCTGCTGGACGTCGAACCGCGAGCCCATCTCCAGCGACCGCTGCAGGCCCTCCTCGTCATGCTTGGCCTGGTAGCCGGGCGTCAGGCGCCAGAACAGGTCCGGCGCGGCGACCACGTAGCCGAGCCCGGTCAGGTCCTCGGCGACCTCCCGGATGTAGTCGCTGATGCCGTAGATCTCCTGGATCAGCAGCAGGCCCGGGCCCGAGCCGTCGGCTGGCAGCCATACCGGCAGGTCAAATGATCCGTCGGGCGTCTCGACCGACTCGACACGAGAGGGAGATGGCATGATCGACCTCCTTGCGGCGCCTCATCTTAACGGCCCCGGTCCGCCCCGTGAGGGGGCGTTCAGCCCTCGAGGGCCTCGGGACTCTCCGGGACGTCGATCGCGTGCTCCCGCAGCGCCTCGAGGGGCACGATGTCCAGGGCCCGCTCGTGGGTCGAGGCGAGCACCACGTAGGCGGCGGCGCCGTCGTGATGCGCCCGCAGCCAGTTCGCGGCGGTCACGCACCAGCGGTCTCCCGGCACCAGCCCGGGAAACTGGTACTGGGGCACCGGGGTGGTCAGGTCGTTGCCGATCCGGCGCTGATGCTCGAGGAACTCGGCGGTGACCACGGCGCAGATCGTGTGGCTGCCGCGGTCCTCCGGCCCGGTGTGGCAGCAGCCGTCCCGGTAGAACCCGGTGACCGGGTCGGTGCCGCACGGTTCAAGCTCGCCGCCCAGCACGTTGTGATCAGCCATGGGAGAAGTATGACCCGCGGGGGGACACCCCCCGCGACCCCCCCGGCTAGCTCAGGCCGCCGAGGCGGGAAAGGGTTTCGTCCGTTTCGCGGAGGAGGGTGGAGATCACGTCGGCGACGGGGCGGACGTCGTTCATGCGGCCCACGATCTGGCCGACCGGCATCGGCACCACGTCGGGCTGGCCCGAGTGCATCAGCCGCCGATGCGCCTCGCTGACCAGGAGATTCTGCAACGGCATCGGGAGCGGGTCGGGCGCGCCCGGTTCCGCCCAGGCCTGGGTCCAGCGGTTCTTGAGCAGCCGGGCCGGTTTCCCGCTGTAGATCCGCGAGCGCACCGTGTCCGACGAGCTGGCCGCGAGTAGCGCCTCGCGCAGCGCGGGCATGGCCGAGCCGAACGCGTACTCCTCGGTGGTAAGCCAGGCCGAGCCCATCCACACCCCGACCGCGCCGAGCGCGAGCGCGGCGGCGATCTGGCGGCCGCAGCCGATCCCGCCCGCCGCGAGCACCGGCACCTGCGCGCCGACCGCGTCGGCGATCTCCGGCACCAGCACCATGGTCGCGATCTCGCCGGTGTGGCCGCCGGCCTCGTACCCCTGGGCCACGACGATGTCCACGCCGCTCGCGACGTGGCTGCGGGCGTGCTCCGCCTTGCCGGCCAGCGCCGCCACCAGCATCCCGCGGTCGTGAGCCCGCGCGATCACGTCGGGCGGGGGCGGGCCGAGCGCGTTGGCGATCAGCCGCGCGGGATGGGCCAGCGCCACCTCCACGTGCTGCCGGGCGACCGAGTGCAGCCAGCCGAGCACGCCGTCGCCCGCGGCCGTGCCGTCGGGCAGCGGCGGGACGCCGAGCCTGGTCAGCGTCTGCTCGACGAAGTCCTTGTGCCCGGCGGGGATCATCGCGCCGAGGTCGATCGCGGCGCCCTCGGCGGGGACCGTGGCGGGCATCACCACGTCGACCCCGTACGGTCGGCCGCCGGTGTTCGCGTCCATCCAGTGCAGGACGTCGTCCAGCTCACCGGCGTCGTTGAAGCGCACGCAGCCGAGCACGCCCAGGCCGCCGGCGCGGCTGATCGCCGCGGCGACGTGCTCGGACGGGCTGAACCCCACGATCGGGTGCTCGATGCCCAGCAGCGGGCACAGCGAGGTCCTCATGGGGTGTCCGCCGGATGAACGGCGGCGTAGCGGTGCGCCCACCCGTAGTCGGGCTTCCCGGCCGGGCCGCGGCTGATGGCGTCCACCAGCCAGATGCTGCGCGGCACCTTGTACCCGGCGATCTGCCCGCGCACGTGCTCCTCGATCGCGGGCAAGTCGGCGGCCCGCCCTTCGCGCAGTTGCACCAGCGCCGCGACCCGCTGCCCGAGCAGTTCGTCCGGAATCCCGATGACCAGCGCGTCGAACACGTCCGGGCAGGATTTCAGCGCGCCCTCGACCTCCTCGGGGAAGACCTTCTCGCCGCCGGAGTTCACGCAGGTGTTGCCCCGGCCGAGCAGGGTCACCGTGCCGTCGGCCTCGATCCGGGCCAGGTCGCCCGGCACCGCGTACCGCTTCCCGTCCACTTCGGCCAGCATCGCCGCGGTTTTGACCGGGTCCTTGTAGTAGCCCAGCGGCACGTGCCCGCCCCGGGCGAGCCGGCCGACCTGACCCGGGGACGCCCGCCGGCCCTGATCGTCCAGCACGATGACGTCCGGCCCGGGCGTGACGGTCGGCCCGCCGCGCTGCTTGGCGCCCGCGGTGACCTGGCCGATGCCGGTGAAGCCGGTCTCGGTGGAGCCGATCGCGTCGGTGAGGAAGACCCCCGGCAGCGCCGCGGCGAAGGCGTCCTTGACCGGCGCGGAGAACAGCGCCCCGCTGGAGGAGATGGCCAGCATCGACGAGGCGTCGTAGCTGCCCTCGCGGTAGGCCTCGACCAGCGGCCGGCCCATCGCGTCGCCGACGATGAACAGCAGGTTGGCCCGGTGGCGCTCGACCGCGCGCCAGACCTCGTGCGGGTCGAACTGCGGCGGCAGGATCACGGTGTCCCCGCCGAACAGCGCGGCCAGCATCGCCACCTGGGCGGCGCCGTGGATGAGCGGCGCCGGGGTGAGCCGGACCAGCCCGGACGACTCCAGCCCCTTGCGGGACTGCTCCCACTCGTCCGCCAGCGGGACGCCGGTCAGGAAGTCGATGCCGCCGGCGAGCGTGCGCCAGATGTCCTCGTGGCGCCACATCACGCCCTTCGGGTACCCGGTGGTCCCGCCCGTATAGATGATGTACACGTCGTCGTTGCTGCGCGGCGGGAAGTCGCGGGCGGGCGAGCCGGCGGCCAGCGCCGCCGCGTACCCGGTCGCGGCGCCGACGTCGGCGTCGCTGCCGTCCTCGATCACCACGAACGGGGGGGATTGGGGCCATCGGGGTCCGGGCCGTGGGGGTCCGGGGGTGTCCCCCGGGGCAGCACTGTCCCGGGGTGCACTGTGTCCCCCCGGGCCAGCAGCGGTGGCGCGCGGCCCGGGAGCCGACGCCGCCGCCGCGGCGGCCCGGGGCGCGTACTGCCGGTCACAGACCAGGGCAACCAGGTCGGCGTCGGCGAACATGTACTGCAGCTCGTGGTCGGTGTACCGGTAGTTGATGTTGATCGCGACCGCGCGGAGCTTGCACGACGCGAGTATCGTCTCGGCCGCCTCGATGGAATTGTGCGCGTAGAGCCCGACGTGGTCGCCGGCGCCGACACCCAGTCCGGCCAGGTAGTGTGCCAGCCGGTTGGTGCGCTCGTCCAGCTCGCGGTAGGTCACCTGCTGCTGCGCCGACACCAGCGCGATCCGGTCGCCGAACACGTCGGCGGCATGCTCGAACAGGTCGGCGAAGTTGAGAGCCATGGGTACGAAATTAGAACGTGTTACTGTTCGGGGCAACCCGGAAGGCGGTGCCGTCATGGCCACGACAGACACCGGGGCGCCGCACGCCCTCATCGAGCGGCGGGGCCATGTCCTGATCGTGACGATGAACCGGCCCGAGGCCCGCAACGCGCTCAGCGGCCCGATGATGGCGCTGATGCGCCAGGCCTGGGACGAGGTGGACCACGACCCGGGTATCCGGGTCGCCGTGCTGACCGGCGCCGGCGGGGCGTTCTGCGCGGGCGCCGATCTCAAGGCCATGGCCGACTCGCACCCGGGCGAGGCGTTCCGCCACGGCGACGTCGACCTTTCGGTGATCGAGCCGCTGCTCAAGGGCCGCAGGCTGACCAAGCCGCTGATCGCCGCGGTGGAGGGGCCCGCGATCGCGGGCGGCACCGAGATCCTGCAGGCCACCGACATCCGGGTGGCGGGCGAGAGCGCCCGGTTCGGCATCTCCGAGGCACGCTGGGGGCTGTTCCCGCTGGGCGGCTCGGCGGTGCGGCTGGCGCGGCAGGTCCCCTATACGGTCGCGGCCGACCTGCTGCTGACCGGCCGGCACATCAGCGCGGCGCGGGCCCGCGAGATCGGCCTGATCGGCCACGTGGTGCCGGACGGCCAGGCCCTGGCCAAGGCGCTCGAGATCGCGGACATGATCGCGGCCAACGGCCCGGTGGCGGTCCGGGCCATCCTGCGCACGATGCGCGAGACCGAGGGCCTGCCCGAGGACGAGGCGTTCGCGGTGGAGTCGCGTATCGGCATGGCGGTGTTCGCGAGCGAGGACGCCCAGGAGGGGCCGCGGGCCTTCACCGGGAAGCGCAAGCCCGATTTCCGCGACCGGTAGGCCGCCTTAGCCGCTCTTGTCCTCGGCCTGGGTGGCCTGCTCGGCCTCCGCGGCGCCGTCACCGTTCGCGGCATTCGTGGTGTTCGCCTTGCTCCGCAGCCGCCACCTGCGGCGCGCGGGCGGCGTGACCTCCCCGGGGGTCCGCGGTGTGCCGCTCGGCACGGCCGCGCCCGGCTCGCGGTCGGCGAACGTCACCTCGACCTGCTGCTCCGGGCGCCGCTGGTTCTGCAGCGCCTGCAACGCGATGCTGTACCGGTCCGCCTCGGTCAGCGGGGGCTGGACGATGGACCGCGGCCACAGCCGCCGGGCCAGCACCACGTTGACCTCGGCGGCGTACACGGTGACGTTGACGGCCAGGTAGATCCAGGCCAGCAGGCCAAGCACGGTTGCGAACACGCCGTAGGCCGAGGCGCTCTTCAGGAAGTGCTGCACCAGGTAGGTGCCGAGGATCTGCAGCAGCGTCCACGCGATCCCGCCGACGACCGAGCCGGGCAGCAGCTTGCTGGTGGGCACGCCCTTCGGCGTCAGCGCGCGGAACGCGCCGAGGTACATGCCCACGTTGAGCGCGACCGTGAGCACCTGCAGGAGGATGACCCAGATCGTGGCCTTGCTGGAGTAGGTGTTCAGGGCGGTCAGGAACGTGGTCGCGATCACTCCCCCGCCGAGCAGCAGGAGGAACAGCAGCGCGCGGCCGAGCCGCTGCACGTAGCCGGGCCGCGCGGGGCCGGGGATGTTCCAGACCGCGGTCATTGCGAACAGGCCGGCCTGGGCCAGCCCCGTCGCTCCCCAGATCAGCACGAGCAGGCCCACGATCAGCCCGATCGTGCTGGAGCGCTGCAACTCGTGCACGTTGCCGGTGAGCTGGTGCCCGATCAGCGGGATCTGATCGGATACGGCCTTGATGGCCTCCTGGCGGAAGGTCGGATGGCTCGCGGCGATCAGCCCCAGGATCGTGACGAAGATCAGCAGCAACGGGAACAGGGTGATGAAGCCGGAGTACGCGAGGTTGCTGACCAGCACCCCGCCGGCGTCGTCGCCGTATTTCTTCATCACGCCGAAGACGAACGCGGCGGGGGTGAACCGCTGCTGCATGGCGTCCACCCGCCGGATGACGCGTTCGATCGGATTCATGGCACCCCTCTACCCTTGCCATGCTTGTCGCTGCCCGGCCGCGGCGGGGCCAAAACCACGTGACGGCGAGGTCAGACCGCGTAGGACTCGTCGGGCACGTCGGTGATGAACATGTGCCCGGGCGCGTGGGTGATCGCGAACGCCGGCCGGGCCCGGGCCAGCGCCACCTGCGGGGTGACGCCGCAGGCCCAGAACACCGGCACGTCGCCGTCCTGGCCGTCCACCGGGTCGCCGAAATCCGGCTTCGACAGATCGGCGATGCCCAGCATCCCCGGGCTACCGACGTGCACCGGCGCGCCGTGCACCGCCGGGTAGCGCGCGGTCACCTGCGCCGCCGCGGCGACGCGGTCCAGCGGGACCGGCCGCATGGACACCACCAACCGGCCGCGGAAGATGCCGGCCGGCCGGCACTCGCGGCTGGTGATGAACATGGGCACGTTGCGGCCCTGCTCGACGTGACGCAGGGGCACGCGGGCCGCGCGGAGCGCCCGCTCGAACGTGAAGCTGCAGCCGATCAGGAACGCCACCAGGTCGTCCCGCCAGTGCTCGGCGACGTCGGTGACCTCGGCCACGCACCGCCCGCGCTCCCAGACCCGGTAGGCCGGCAGGTCGGTCCTCAGGTCGGCCCTGGGGGCCAGGCGGGTGACCGGGCGGCCCGGGTCGGTGACGTCCAGGACCGGGCACGGCTTGGGGTTGCGCTGCGCGAACAGCATGAAGTCGAAGGCGACGTCACGCGGCAGCGCGACCAGGTTCGCCTGGGTGTATCCCGGTGACCAGGCCGCGGTCGGCGTCCGCAGCCCGGACCGGAAGCGCTCCCGCGCCTGCGCGGGCGACACGGTCATCATGCGTGCCTCGCGCCGAATCCCCCGCCGCCGGGGGTTTCCAGCACCAGCGTGTCCCCCGCCTGGACCGTTATGGAATCGCATCCCCGCATGCTGGTCGCCGATCCGTCCGGGTGCTCGATCCAGTGCCGCCCGAGCGCGCCTGGCCCTCCTCCGGCCATCCCGTGGGCCGGCACCCGGCGGTGCCCGCTCAGCATGGTGACCGTCATCGGCTCCAGGAAACGGATGCGGCGCCTCGCGCCGTTGCCGCCCGGCCAGCGCCCCGGCCCGCCGCTGCCCGGCCTGATCTCGTGGCTCAGCACCCGGACCGGGTACCGCCACTCCAGCACCTCGGGATCGGTGAGCCGGGAGTTGGTCATGTGCGTCTGCACCACGTCGGTGCCGGCGAACCCGTCCCCGCCGCCGGAGCCGCTCGCCACCGTCTCGTAGTACTGGTGCCGGTCGTTGCCGAAGGTGAGGTTGTTCATGGTCCCCGAGCCCCCGGCCAGGTTGCCCAGCGCCGCGTACAGCGCCCCGGTGACCGCCTGCGAGGTTTCCACGTTGCCGGCCACGACCGCGGCCGGGTACTCCGGCGCCAGCATCGTGCCGGGGGGGATGATCACTCGCAGTGGCTTCAGGCACCCGGAGTTCAGCGGGATGTCGTCCTCGACGAGGGTGCGGAAGACGTAGAGGACCGCGGCCATCGCGACCGATGACGGCGCGTTGAAGTTGTCCGGCAACTGCGCCGACGTCCCGGTGAAGTCGATCTCGGCCGTCCGGCTGGCGCGGTCGACCCGGATCGCCACCCTGATCACGGACCCGTTGTCGAGCTCGTAGGCGTAGCAGCCGTCCTGCAGGACCGCGATGACCCGGCGTACCGATTCCTCGGCGTTGTCCTGCACGTGGCCCATGTAGGCGCGGACGACGTCGAGACCGTAGTGCCCGACCATGGCCCGCAGTTCCCGGGCGCCCTTCTCGTTGGCGGCGATCTGGGCGCGCAGGTCCGCGAGGTTGGCGCCGGTGTTGCGGGAGGGATAGGGCGCGCCGCGGAGCATCTGCGCGGTCTGCGCTTCCCGCAGCGAACCGTTCTCGACCAGGAGCCAGTTGCGGATGAGGACGCCTTCCTCCTCGATGCGGGTGCTGAACGCCGGCATGGACCCGGGAGTGATGCCGCCGATCTCCGCGTGGTGGCCGCGGGAGGCCACGTAGAAGAGGATCTCGCCGTCGCCGGAGAACACCGGGGTGATGACCGTGATGTCCGGCAGGTGGGTCCCGCCGTGGTACGGGTCGTTGAGCATGTAGGCATCCCCGGGCTTCATCGTGCCGCGCCGGGCCGCGATGACCTCCTTGACGCTCTCGCCCATCGACCCGAGGTGCACCGGCATGTGCGGGGCGTTGACGATGAGGTTGCCCTCGACGTCGAAGATCGCGCAGGAGAAGTCCAGCCGCTCCTTGACGTTGACCGAGTGCGCGGTGGCCTGCAGCCGGTAGCCCATCTGCTCGGCGATGGACATGAACAGGTTGTTGAAGATCTCCAGCCGGACCGGGTCGGCGCCGGTGCCGATCGCCTGCCGCGCCGGGGCGGGGCCCGAGCGGTTCAGCACCAGGTAGTTCCTGATGTCCAGGGTCGCCGTCCAGCCTGGCTCGACGACCGTGGTGGCGTTGGCCTCCACGATGATCGCCGGTCCCGGGACGGCGGCGCCCGCCGCCAGGTCCTCCCGGCGGTGCAGCGGCACCCGGGCCCACCGGCCGCCGGTGAACACGCGCGCCGCGGCCGGCCGCGCGGGGCGGTCGCGCCGGGGCGGGCGCGACGCCAGGCCGTGGCCGACCGGCTCGGAGGAGCCGATGAGCTCGACCGAGACGGCCTCCACGGTGACCGGCTTGTCCGGCATCAGGAACGAGAAGCGCCGCAGGTAGGCCTCTTCGAAGGCCTTGGCCATGGTCTCCGGGGACCCGGCCGGGACCACGAGCGCGGTGTCGGTGCCGTCGTAGCGCAGGTGCACGCGGCGCATGGCGCGGATGCGCTCGTCGGGGACGCCCTGGCTGGCCAGCTCGGCGCGGGCCTGAGCGTCCAGCCGGTCCAGCGCCGCCTGCAGGTCCGGCCCGGCCTGCTCGCCCAGCGGCAGCTCCAGGGCCGTCTCCCGCATCGCGGTGACGTCCGCCAGCCCCATGCCGTACGCGGAGAGCACCCCGGCGTACGGATGGATCAGGACGCGCGTCATGCCCAGCGCGTCAGCGACCGCGCAGGCGTGCTGGCCGCCGGCCCCGCCAAAGGTCGCGAGCACGTACTCGGTCACGTCGTAGCCGCGCTGCACGGAGATCTTCTTGATCGCGTTCGCCATGTTCGCCACCGCGATCTCCAGGAAGCCCGCGGCCACCTGCTCGGGGCTGCGGCCGTCGCCGATCTCGGCGGCCAGCGCGGCGAAGCGGTCCCGCACGGTCCCGGCGTCGAGCGGCTGGTGGCCGCCGGGGCCGAACACGCGCGGAAAGTAGCCCGGCTGGATCCGGCCCAGCATGACGTTGGCGTCGGTGACGGTGAGCGGGCCGCCGCGGCGGTACGCCGCCGGCCCGGGGTTGGCCCCCGCCGACTGCGGGCCGACCTGGTACCGCCCGCTCTCGAAGCGCAGGATCGACCCGCCGCCGGCCGCGACGGTGTGGATGCTCAGCATGGGAGCCCGCATGCGGAAGCCGGCCACCTGGGTCTCGTACTGCCGCTCGTACTCGCCGGCGTAGTGCGAGACGTCGGTGGAGGTGCCGCCCATGTCGAAGCCGATGACCCGGTCGAATCCGGCCGCGGCCGAGGTCCGGGCCATGCCGACGATGCCGCCGGCCGGGCCGGACAGGATCGAGTCCTTGCCCCGGAACGTGCGGGCGTCGGTCAGCCCCCCGCTCGACTGCATGAACTGCAGCCGCACCCCGCGCAGCTCGTCGGTGACCCGCTCGACGTAGCGGCCCAGGATCGGGGACAGGTACGCGTCCGCGACCGTGGTGTCGCCGCGCGGGACCAGCTTCATCAGCGGGCTGGTCTCGTGCGACAGCGACACCTGGGTGAAGCCGATCCCGCGGGCGATCTGCCCGATCCGCTGCTCGTGGGCCGGGAAGCGGTAGCCGTGCAGGCAGACGACCGCCACCGCGCGGAACCCGTCGGCGTAGGCCGCCCGCAGGGACCGGGCGGCGCCGGCCTCGTCGAGCGGGACGAGGACCTCGCCGTCGGCCGCCACCCGCTCGCGGGCCTCGACCACCCGGGAGTACAGCAACTCGGGCAGCACGATCTGGCGGTCGAACAGGCGCGGCCGGTTCTGGTACGCGATGCGCAGCGCGTCGCGGAAACCGCGCGTGATGACCAGCACGGTGGGCTCGCCCTGGCGTTCCAGCAGGGCGTTGGTCGCGACCGTGGTGCCCAGCCGGACGGCCTCGATCCGGTCGCCGGGGATCGGCTGGCCTTCGGCGACCCCGAGCAGGTTCCGGATCGCGGCGACGGCCGGATCCGCGTACCGCACATCCGCCTCCCCATCCCCCTTCACTGTCTCCGACAGCAGCTTGCGGGTGACCAGGACACCGTCCGGCCGCCGGGCCACCACGTCGGTGAACGTGCCGCCCCGGTCGATCCAGAACTGCCAGCCCGTGCTCACGGCAATCCCTGAATCGCCTTGATGATCAGGACCTCGGCGTCGTCCAGGTAGGCCGCGAGCTCCGCCCGGGCCTCACCCAGCCTTCCCCCGGCCATGTGCCGGTGGATCTCGCGGTTGCGGCGCAGGAACGCGCCGTGGAAGCCGGCCGGGTCGGTGACGGCGAGGAAGCCCAGCCGCAGCTCGGTCATCAGCCGGCGGAACACCTCGGTGATCCGCGCGCTGCGGTGGATGGCCACGATCACCTCGTGGAACCTCAGGTTGGTCGTCCCGACCTCGAGCCACAGGTCATCCCGGGCCAGGGCCTCGGCCTGCGCCACCGTCTGGCCGATCTCCTCGATGTCCAGCTTCTGCTGGGTCTCGAGCGCCAGGTCGAACGCGGACAGCTCGAACATGCGGCGCAGCTGGTAGATGTCGTGCACGTCGTCCACGGTCAGCTCTCGCACGACGACGCCCTTGTGCGGCTCGTGGCTGAGCAGGTGCTCGGCGGTCAGCGTGCGGAATGCCTCCCGGACGGTGTTCCGGGAGATCTGCAGCGCCGCCGACAGAGCCGCCTCGGGCAGCGCCGCACCCGGCGCGAACCGTCCCTCGAAGATGTTTTCCCTGATCACGTCGGCGGCCCGCTCGGCGGCGGTCGGCAGGGGCTGCAGGGAGGGAAGATCAGACATGTCCCCCCACCGGCCTAATCCCGGGGCCTTGACCATTCCGACTCCTTACCGGGCCATCCTTTTGTTGAACAATCGACCGTAGACCTCTGACAGTCCATCGTAGGCCAAGCCCCCGGCCAGCGCCAGCCCCGTTCCCCAGGACCGGATGACGAGCCCTGGGAGTGGTGAGCCCAGGCCGCTAAACCCTGGGCGGCCCGGCCGGCCGGGCGAGCGCCCCGATCAGGACGAGGACGGCGCGGATGTAGGCGTCGACGTCAAGCTCCGGGTCCCAGGCCTGCTGCAGGACCAGGCCCTGGAAGATCGACGCGCAGACCCTCGCGGCACCCTCAGCGTCGAGTTCCGGCGGCAGGCTGCCGTCGCGCTGGCCGCGCCGGATGAGCGC
>Ga0335073_10011625_pt1 | contig 12365 bp, 9 predicted proteins | sample Lox_Sample_22_FD_207093 | JGI IMG/M metagenome (GOLD analysis project Ga0335073, IMG submission 207093) | Soil microbial communities from Loxahatchee National Wildlife Refuge, Florida, United States - Lox_Sample_2.2 | ecosystem: Environmental > Terrestrial > Soil > Wetlands | place: USA: Florida... | reverse complement strand
GGCGCCGGAACTGGCCGAGGTGCTCGGAGTAGCGGAAGCGCCCGGGGTGGCCGGGGCAGCGGCTAGCCCGGTGAAATCTGACCCGAGGATCAGCTCGACCGTGCCCGGCGCCAGGCCGCTGTCCTGCAGGTCCGTGACGTCGGTCAGCTGCCGCTTGAGCGTATTGACCGCGGCCATGTCCGTGGTGGAGGCGTACTCGATCACCGAGTTGGTGTACGCGAAGCTGGCGGCGTTGCCGGTCCCGGTCACGTCGAAGCCCCGGCTGGTCAGCGCGGTCGCCGCCTGAGCGGCGATGCCCTGCTGGCCGGATCCGTTCAGGATCTTGACCTTGACGTCAGCCGGGCTGGTGGTGAGCACCTGCGCGGCTGACGTCGGCGAGGCCGACGGCGTGACCTTGACCTTCGGCACGGTCACGTCGCGCGCGATGGCGGAGAACACCTCGTCGGCCTGCGGCTGCGCGAACTGGACCCGGGCGTTGGGGTCGGGCGGCCAGGCCTGGTTGGGCGCGGTGATGAACTGGACGTTCTTGCTCGACACGTTGCGCAGGCTCTCGGCGATGCCCACCAGGTCCGACACGCTCATGCCGTTGTCGGTCGTCATCGAGGCGGCGGCGTCGGTGACCACCGACAGCAGCCGGAGCGGATTCGACAGCAGCCCGCTGTCCAGGACGCCTTTCACTACCTGCGCGGACATGAACTGGTCCCGCTGGATCCGCTCCAGGTCCGACCCGGTGCCGATGTCCTCGCGGGTCCGCCAGAAGGCCAGGGCCTGGATCCCGGTGATGTGATGCTCCCCGGCCGGCAGGGTCAGGCCGGACACCGGGTCGCTGACGTTGAACGGGGCACAGACGTTGACGCCGCCCAGGTCGTTGACGACCTTGACGAAGCCGAGCATGCCGATGCCGATGAAGTGGCTGATGAAGATGCCGGTCTGCTGCTCGACCGTCTTCCACAGGCAGCCCGGGCCGCCCGCCTGGAGCAGCGAGTTGATCTGCACGTAGGTGTTGGGCTCGGCCTGCTGGCCCGCGTACCCGGGGCCGGCCGGGCACTGGTACATCGGCACCATGGTGTCGCGCGGGATGCTCATCACGGTGACCTCATGGCGGCCCGGCGACAGGTGGATGACCATGATGGTGTCGGTGTTGTCGGTCTGGTCGTCGCCGGTGTGCAGGATGTACTGCTGATGCGCGTCCAGGCCCTTCCGGCTGTCATCACCGTAGACCAGGATGTTCTCCGACCCGGTACTGTAATCCGGCGGCCGCTGGCCGAGTTCGGATCCCGGCACATTGACCCGGGTGATGCTGTCGTAGATGGCGCGGTATTTCAGGTAGGCGGTCAGCGTGCCCGCGGCGAGAATGACCACCGCCGCGACCGCAACCCAGCGGAGCACGTGCCGCTTACCCTCGCGCGGCGTGCTCCGCATGCCTGACCTCCCGCTGTGACTGGGTCAGCCAGTTGCCCAACGGATAAAACACTGCCTGTAGTTCCCAAATGTTACCCAGTGGCACTTGCATTATCCCTGTGCGGGGGCTGGTCTTAATGTCCCGGTAACAGGGGTAAATCCTGGGAATCTCCCTCGGAAAGGCGGCGCAGCGCGGCCCTGACCAGCGCGGGGTCGGTGGTCGTCCAGAACGGTGGCAGCGACGCGCGCAGGAAGTCACCGTAACGCGCCGTCACCAGCCGGGGATCGAGTACCGCGACCACGCCCCGGTCGGTCATCGTGCGCAGCAGCCGGCCGGCGCCCTGGGCCAGCAGCAGCGCCGCGTGCGCCGCGGCCACGGTCATGAACCCGTTGCCGCCGCGGGCCGCCACCGCGCGCTGCCGGGCCGAGGCCAGCGGGTCATCGGGCCGCGGGAACGGGACCCGGTCGATGATCACCAGCCGCAGCGAGGATCCGGGCACGTCCACGCCCTGCCACAGGGACAGGGTGCCGAACAGGCAGGTCGGCTCGTCCTCGGCGAACTGCTTGACCAGCTGGGCGGTGACGTCGTCGCCCTGGCACAGCAGGGGGTGCTTGACGCGCTCGCGCAGGGCGCCGGCCGCCTGGACGGCGGCCCGCATGGACGAGAACAGCCCGAGCGTGCGCCCGCCCGCGGCGGCGATCAGCTCTTCGAGCTCGGTGAGGTAGGCCTCGGGCAGCGCGTCCCGGCCGGGCGGGGGGAGGTGCCGCGCCACGTACAAGATGCCGCTGCGCGGATGGTCGAACGGGGATCCGACGTCCAGGCCTTTCCAGGTGAGCTGATCGTCGCCGGGGATATTCAGCCCCCACTGGCTGGCCAGGGGGTTGAACGAGCCGCCCAGGGCCAGGGTGGCCGAGGTCAGGGTGACGGTACGCTCGCCGAACAGCTTGTTCCGCAGCACGGGACCGACCTCGAGCGGCGCCACCCGCAGCGTGGGCGGGCGCCGAGCGTCCTCGACGAACGGCCGGTCCAGCCAGACGACCTCCCGGCGGGCGGCGATGGGCTCCTCGAAGACGGCCAGGATACGGCTGGCCGTCTTCTGCAGGTCATCAACCTGGGCCAGGGTCATCCGGGCCGCCGCGAGCCGCTGGGGGTCCTCCTCCAGACCCTGGGCGCTGGCCGTGATCGCGTCCGTGCACGCTTTGGCCGCGTCGTGCAGCGACCGCAGCGTGGCGGCCAGCGTGTCGGACAGCTGGTCCATCCGGCCGGCCGGGGTGTCGTCGAGATCCACCGTCAGCGCCTCGGCCGCGTTACGCAACTGGTCGGCGACGGCGGGCCCGCCGTCGAGCGTGGCTGGTTCGGTCAGCCGGGCGGCGCGCCGGCCGGCCGTGTCCACCGCCGGACCGGACAGTTCCCCCGTCGTGGCCGAGGTGACCCGGTCCACCAGGTCGTGGGCCTCGTCGACGATCACCACCTCATGCGCGGGCAGCACGTCGATGTCGGAGGTCGCGTCGATGGCCAGCAGCGCGTGATTGGTGACGACGATGTGCGCCTTGGCCGCCGCCTCCCGGGCCTTCTCGGCGAAGCACCGGGAGCCGAACGGGCAGCGCTGAGCGCCGATGCACTCCTGCGCGCTGACCGAGACCTGACGCCAGGCCGCTTCCGGCACGCCGGGGACCAGCTCGTCCCGGTCCCCCGTCGTGGTCTGCTCGGCCCACTCGTGCAGCCGCTTGACCTGGCGGCCCAGCGGCGAGGTCGGACTAGTGTCAGCCTGCTCGAACAGCGCGTCCTGCGGGTCGTCGGCGGGACCGCCCCGCTGCCGGTGCAGGCACAGGTAGTTGCGGCGGCCCTTCAGGATCGCGAAGGCCGGCTCCTGGCCGAGCAGCGGCTGCAGGGCACTGACCAGACGCGGCAGGTCACGGTCGATCAGCTGGCGCTGCAGCGCGATGGTGGCCGTGGCCACCACCACGGTGGAGCGGGTGGTCATCGCGTACCGGATGGCCGGGACCAGGTAGGCCAGCGACTTCCCGGTGCCGGTCCCGGCCTGGACGGCCAGGTGCTCCCCCGTGTCGATGGCGTGCTCGACCGCCTCGGCCATCGCGACCTGGCCGGGCCGCTCCTGGCCGCCGATGCCCGCGACCGCCGCCGCGAGCAGTTCGGTCACCGAGGCAAGCTCACCGGGGTCCAGGCCACCTGCTGACACGGTCGGAACGGTACCTCGCGCGGGCCGGTGCGACGACCAGGCGACCCCCTGGGGCAGGTGGGCGCGGCGTGTCACCACGGATCGTTCGGCCCGGCGGGAGAGCGGAAGGGCGGACCGGATGCAAGCACCACGTTCCGTTCGGATAAATTCTGGTTTTTATGACCAGTGCCGAGCTGTTGACGGATGCCTTCGGACGGGTGCAGGAGACCGTGCACGAGGCGGTCGACGGGCTGTCCGACGGCCAGCTTGCGGCCCGGCTGGACGAGGACGCGAACTCCATCGCCTGGCTGTGCTGGCACCTGGCCCGTGTGCAGGACGATCACCTGGCCGACGCGTTCGGGGTCGAGCAGGTGTGGCCGGTTTTCGCGGAGCGCTTCGGGCTGCCGTTCGGGCCGGGAGCGACGGGCTACGGTCACAGCTCAAGGCAGGTTGGCCTGGTCCGGGTCTCGGGGGACCTGCTCGCCGCCTACCACGACGCGGTGCACGAGCAGACCGTCGCGCTGGTATCCGGGGTGACCGACGCCGACCTGTCGCGGGTGGTGGACGAGGGGTGGGACCCGCCGGTGACCCTCGGCGTGCGACTGGTCAGCGTGATCTCCGACGGCCTGCAGCACGCCGGGCAGGCCGCGTTCATCCGCGGCATCCTGCTCCGCGCGGAATAGGCCTCAGCAGGCCGCGGCCAGCAGGTCGCGCTGGTAGCGCTGGGTCCAGCGGCGGGCCCGGGCGACCGGCCCGGCCACCGCGCGCCAGTGGTCGGCGAAGCCCTGGTGCCCGGCGGCGGCCGCCTCGGCGACGATCGCGTAGGTCCAGTCGTGGTTGGCCACCAACGCCTCGGCCACCTGACGGCGGCCGACCCGGGGCAGCCCGGTGGCCTGCAGGAAGATCCGGAACCGCTCCAGGGCGCGGCCCTGCCGGCTGTCGGTGATGTCCTCGTCGTCGGTCAGCGGGGCCCAGTTGCGCGCGGCCGAGGCGAAGTCCCAGACGGCGCTGCCCGGACCGGCCAGGTCGAAGTCGATGAGTGCTACGGCCTGGCCGTCGCGGAACACCAGGTTGGCCGGGTACACGTCGTTATGGCTGACCAGGCAGGTACGGTAGTCGGCCGGGACCGGCCGGGGCCAGGTGTACCCGGCCGGGTCGAAGGACGCCGCGGCGCGGTGGTAGCGGCGCAGCAGGTCAGCCACGCTGACCAGGGCGGCGTCGGTGAGCGTGTCCTCGGCCAGCGGCGGGACCCCGGCCTGGCCGTCGATGTAGGTCAGCATCTCGGTCTCGGGGCTGACCGCCAGGACCCGGGGAGCGCCGTCGAAGCCGACGGCGGACAGGTGGTCGAGCAGGGCATGGGTGGCCCGCCAGCAGGGAGCGGTCGGCCGCAGCACGGTGTCGCCCACCCGGACGACCAGGCCCCGGTTGGCGGTGCCGCCGGGCAGCGTGGCACCGGGCAGCGTGGCGCCGGGCCACAGGCTAGGGGCTGGCACCGGGCTGGTCGGCCAGTCTGAGCAGGGCGCGGGCGAGGCTCGTGTGGGTGACAAGGCCATGGACAAGCCCTCCTCGGATCGCGGCACGTACCGCAGGGCCCTTGGCGACGCCGAAGGGAACGGCGAGGACGAACGGGATCCGCTCCAGCGCCGGGCCGGGCGTCACGATCATGCGGCTGTCCAGCGGCGTGGCCACCGGCCTGCCGTCCTCGCCGATGAACACCCCGGCCACCTCGGCGCGGACGCCGAGGTCGGCCAGGCGATCGCGCTCGGCGGGGGTAATCGCGTCGTAGATGGTCGACAGCCCGGGCCCCCAGGCGCCGACGGCGACCATCGCGATCGTCACCGAGGGCACCACGGCGAAGGCGGCGGCGATGTCGCCCTGGCGGCGGATGGCCGCGGCGGTCTGCGCGTCGTCCAGCAGCATGGGAGCGTAGAAGACGTGCGCCGGGCCGCCGCCCACCCGGGCCACGCTGCGGACCACGTCGAGCAGGTCCCGGCCGTCCGGCGGCGGCACGGCCCCGGTGAGCTGGACGATCGGGCACGGCGGGAACTGGGTCAGCGAAGCCGCGAGCCCGCTGAGCGTGCGCGACCAGGAGATGCCGAGGACGTCGCCGGGTGCGATGAGGTCCATCAGCGCCTGGCCGGCGGCCTCGCCCAGCCGGTGCCGGAGGGCCTGCTCCTCGTTATCGGGCAAATTGAAGACGAAGGCGTGGCGCAGCCCGTAGGCCGAGCACAGTTCGGCCGACAACGTGGCGTCCAGGTTGCCGCCGGGCAGTCCGATCTCGATGCGGACCATGCCCGCATCCCGCGCCGAGTCGAGCAACCGGGCGACCCGGAACCGGCTGATGCCCAGCCGGCCAGCGATGTCCACCTTGGAGACACCCTCGAGGTAGTACTGCCGCGCGACCCGGGCGGCCAGGACGACCTCGGACGGGCGGTCAGCCGACAAGCCGGCCATGTACCCCTCCGATGCAGCTCAGCAGTGCCGTTCTTCCGGCCGCTCATCTGAGCATCCAGATCTCATATTTGCAGCTTTTCTTGACTTTGCCTAGCAACAGGCTCACTGTGTCTTCATAACCCATATGAGCGTAACCCGCTCATATGAGCGTACATAGGGTTTCTCCGGCATCGTTCGTCCTCGGTCCCTCCCGCCAGAAGGTCCTCACCGTTGTGGAGGTTGGTTCATGAGTTCTCGCCCGTTCAGGCTCCGCACGCTCGGGGCAGTGGGCTCCGCAGTCGCCCTGGTGGCGCTGGCCGCCTGCTCCAGCAGCAGCTCCAGCGGCAGCGGCAGCGGCAGCACTAACAGCAGTTCGGGCACGGTGACCGTGGCGGTGGTGTCCAACCCGCTGATCACCGGGCAGATGATCCCGTTGACCCAGTCGGTGTTCGAGAAGCAGAACCCTGGGATCACGGTCAAGTTCGCGACCTACACCGAGGGTGACCTGCGGGCCGCGATCGAGAAGGACGTGTCCACGCATGCCAATACGTTCAACGTGATCATGATCGGCCCGTACGAGGCCCCGCTGTTCGCCAAGAACGGCTGGCTGACGGACCTGACCACGACATACACCAACAACGACCCCGGCTACGACGCGTCAGACATCCTGCCGTCGATCGCCAAGGCGCTGTCCTACAAGAACGACCTGTACGCGGTGCCGTTCTACGGCGAGTCCTCGATGCTGTACTACCGCAAGGACCTGTTCAAGGCGGCCGGGCTGACCATGCCGGCCCATCCGACCTGGACCCAGGTGGCCAGCTTCGCGGCCCAGCTGAACCAGCCGGGCAAGGTGTCGGGGATCTGCCTGCGCGGCCTGGCCGGGTGGGGGGACAACATGGCCTCCCTGGACACGGTGGTCAACACCTTCGGCGGTGAGTGGTTCAACATGAACTGGCAGCCGCAGCTGACCTCGCCGGCGTTCGAGGCGGCGACGAACTTCTACGTCAACCTGATCCGCAAGGACGGCGAGCCGGGCGCCTCGGCCGACAGCTTCAACCAGCTGCTGACCCTGTACGGGCAGGGCAAGTGCGCGATGTGGTACGACGCGACGGTCGCGGCCACTTCGATCGCCACCACCTACCCGTCGGTCGCCGCCAACACCGGGTACGCGTTCGCGCCGGTGGACAAGACCTCCTCCTCGGGCTGGCTGTGGACCTGGTCGCTGGGCATCCCGCAGGGCACCGCCAACTCCGGTGCGGCGTGGAAGTTCGTGTCCTGGGCCACCTCCAAGCAGTACGACACGCTGGTCGCCTCGAAGTACGGCTGGGCCGCGGTGCCGCCGGGCACCCGGACCTCGCTGTACAGCAACCCGTCCTACCTGGCGGCGGCCAAGGCGTTCGCGCCCATCACCATCCAGTCGATCGACGGCACCGACCCGGACCACCCGACCGTGAACCCGGTGCCGTACGTGGGGATCCAGTACGTCGACATCCCCCAGTTCGAGAGCCTCGGGGTCACGGTCGGCCAGCAGATCGCCGGGGCGATCGCCGGGACCGAGTCGGTGAGCCAGGCCCTGAGCGCCAGCCAGTCCGCGGCCTCGCAGTACACCCCAGCGGAACTGTCAGCCGGCTAGGCACTCCCGGTGAGCCGGCTCCCCGGGGGGCCGGCTCACCGGGCTCTGGCCCGTCCCGGCCGTCGCGGCCGTCCCGGTCAGTCCCGGCACGTCCTGAGGAGGACTTTTCGTGACCGTACTCGAAGACCTGGCGCCACCCCCCAAGGTCGAGGTCCGGCCGCGCGGCGCCACCCGCCGGGAGGCCTGGCAGCGCCGCCTGCCGCTGTTGCCGGCGCTGATCTACGTCGTGGTCGTGACCCAGATCCCGTTCCTGGTCACGCTGTGGTACAGCTTCCAGAACTACTTCTTCGACGTCCCCGGCGGCGCGCACTGGACCGGGGTGAGCAATTACACGCAGGTCTTCACCAACGCCGCGTTCCGTGGCGCGCTGTGGCGCTCGGTGGTCATGACGGTCGTCGCGGTGATCGTGGCCATGATCCTGGGCGTCGCCTTTGCGCTGCTGCTGGACCGCAAGTTCCTGGGCCGCAGCGTGGTCCGGACGCTGATCATCACTCCGTTCCTGGTCATGCCCGCGGCGGCGGCACTGGTCTGGGCAGGCCCGATGCTCGACCCGAACTTCGGGCTGCTGAACTACCTGCTGCAGCCGTTCGGCGTGCACCACGTGGCCTGGCTGTCCACGCACGCGCTGGGCTCGGTGATCGTGGTCATGATCTGGCAGTGGACCCCGTTCATGACCCTCATCGTGCTGGCCGGGCTGCAGGGTCAGCCCGCCGATGTGCTGGAGGCGGCCAAGGTCGACGGGGCCGGGGCGCTGGCCACGTTCCGCGAGTTCACGTTCCCGTTCCTTCGGCCGTACATCGAGCTGGGCATCCTGCTCGGGTCGATCTACCTGGTCAACGTGTTCGACGCGGTCCGGCTGATGACCAACGGCGGCCCCGGGACCGCCACTACCAACCTGCCGTTCTACCTGTACGAGCAGGTCAACAACGCCTTCGACGTGGGCGGGGCGGCCGCGGCCGGGGTGGTCACCGTCATCTTGACCATCATCGTGGCCACCTTCGCGCTGCGCATGTTCGCGCGAGTGTTCCAGTTCGAGGGAGCAGGGTCGTGAGCGCGGTTTCAGCTGGCGGCGGGCGGCCCGCCGGGCAGCGGTTCCGGGAGATGTCGGGGCAGATCGGCTGGGGCGTCATCGCCTGGGTGGCGGGGATCGCCTTCTTCCTGCCCGTGCTGTGGATGGTGCTCACGGCGTTCAAGCCGGAGTCCGCCGCGGAGACCTGGCCGCCCAAGTTCGTCTTCAGCCCCACGCTGGCCGAGTTCCGGCTGGTGTTCTCGGGCTGGGGCCCGTACGTGACCCATTCGCTGATCGCCACGACCGTCTCGACGCTGCTGGTGCTGCTGCTGGCCGTGCCCGCCGCGTACGCCCTGTCCGTGCACCCGGTCAAGCACTGGCGGGACGGGCTGTTCTTCTTCATCTCCACCAAGATGCTGCCGATCGTGGCCGCGATCGGCCCGCTGTATGTCATCGCGCTCAAGACGCATCTGCTGGACAGCATCTGGGTGCTGATCATCTTGTACACGGCGATGAACCTGCCGCTGGCCATCTGGCTGATCCGCTCGTTCATGCTCGAGGTGCCCGGCGAGATGCTGGAGGCCGCCGAACTGGACGGCGCCGGCCGGCTCCGGCAGATGGGCGAGGTGATCATGCCCGTCATCTCACCCGGCCTGGTGTCGACGGCGCTGATCTGCGTGATCTTCGCGTGGAACGAGCTGTTCCTGGCGCTGAACCTGACCGTGACCAACGCCGCGACCCTGCCGATGTTCCTGATCAGCTCGGTACCGCAGGAGGGGCTGTACATCGCGCACCTGTCCGCCGCGGCGACGGTGGCCTCGGTGCCGGTGATCATCGTCGGCTGGATCGCCCAGCGGTCCCTGGTCCGCGGCCTGTCGATGGGAGCGATCAAGTGAAATCAGTCGTATTCGTACTGGGAGGTCTGTGATGGCCGAGGTCAGGTACGTGTCGGCAACCCGGGTCTACGCCAAGGACACGCCGCCCGCGGTGAATGCGCTGGACCTGGACATCAAGGACGGCGAGTTCATGGTCCTGGTCGGCCCGTCCGGGTCGGGGAAGACCACCGCGCTGCGCATGCTGGCCGGGCTCGAGCCGCTGGACGGCGGGCGCATCGAGATCGGCGCGCAGGACGTCACCTGGGTGCACCCCAAGGACCGCGACATCGCGATGGTGTTCCAGAACTACGCCCTGTACCCCAGCAAGACCGTCGCGGAAAACATGGGCTTCGCGCTGAAGATGCAGCACGTCCCGAAGGACGAGCGAGCCCGCCGGGTCCGCGAGGCGGCCAAGCTGCTCGACCTGGACGACAAGCTCCTGGACCGCAAGCCCAAGGCACTGTCCGGCGGGCAGCGGCAGCGAGTCGCGATGGGCCGGGCCATCGTGCGCGAACCCCGGGTGTTCCTGATGGACGAGCCGCTATCCAACCTGGACGCCAAGCTCCGGGTGCAGACCCGCAGCCAGATCGCCGAACTCCAGCGGCGCCTGGGGATCACCACCGTCTACGTGACTCACGACCAGGTCGAAGCCATGACCATGGGGAACCGGGTGGCGGTGCTGGCGGGCGGGAATCTTCAGCAATGCGACACCCCGCGGCAGCTGTACGACAACCCGGTGAACCAGTTCGTGGCCGGGTTCATCGGCTCGCCCGCGATGAACCTGCAGACCGTTCCGCTCACCGAGGGCGGAGCCCGGCTGGCCGGGACCGTCCTCCCGCTGCCGACCGCGGTGCGGACCGCGGCCAGCCGGGCCGGCCTGCGCGAGCTGGTGCTCGGCATCCGGCCCGAACACCTGCACCTGGCCGACGGCACCGGAGAGATCAAGGGCGAGGTGATGCTGGTCGAAGAGCTCGGGGCCGATGCCCTGCTGCACGTGCGCCTGGCCGAGGACGGGAACCAGGTCGTAGCCCGGGCCGAGGGACGCAAGCCGCCGGCTCCGGGGCAGGAGGTCACCTTCCACGTCCAGCCCGATGACGTGTTCGCGTTCGACCCGGTGACCGGAGCCCGGCTTGTCGGCTGAACCGCAGCCGCTCAGCGCGGAGCCGCTGTGTACGCGGACGCTTGCGCGCTGGCGCCGTCAGCTGCCGACACCGGACTACGACCGCAGCCTGGTTACGCCGGGCGTCGTCCACGTGGGCGTGGGCGGGTTCCACCGCGCGCACCAGGCGATGTACCACGACCGCCTGCTGAGCGAGGGCGGGGCGCGGGACTGGGGCATCTGCGGGGTCGGGATCATGCCCGCCGACCTGCGGATGAAGCAGGTCCTGGAGGCGCAGGACGGCCTCTACACCCTGGTCATCAAGCACAGCGACGGGACATACGAGCCACGGGTGATCGGATCGATCGTGGAGTACCTGTTCGCGCCCGACGATCCGGAGGCGGTCATCGAGAGGATGGCCGCGGAATCGACCCGGATCGTGTCGCTGACCATCACCGAAGGCGGCTACAACCTGAGCGACGTCACCGGCGAGTTCGACGTGACCAACCCGGACGTGCTGGCCGACCTCGAGCCCGGCGCCACGCCGCGGACGGCTTTCGGCCTGGTCACCGAGGCGCTACGGCGGCGCTTGAAGCGCGGCCTGATGCCGTTCACGGTCATGTCCTGCGACAACCTGCAGGGCAGCGGGCACCTGAGCCGGCGGGTGTTCACCGCCTTCGCCCGGCTGCGGGACCCGGACCTGGGCTACTGGGTCGAGCACGAGGCGCGCTTCCCCAATTCGATGGTGGATCGCATCACCCCGGTGACGACCGACGCCGACCGAGCCGAGGTCCGGGAGAGGTTCGGCATCGAAGACCAGTGGCCGGTGGTGTGCGAGCCCTACACGCAGTGGGTGCTGGAGGATTCCTTCACGGCCGGGCGGCCGCGGTATGAGCAGGTCGGGGTGCAGGTCGTCGATCACGTCGAGCCCTATGAGCTGATGAAGCTGCGGCTGCTCAACGCGAGCCACCAGGCCATGGCCTATTTCGGCTACCTGTGCGGCTACCGGCTGGTGCACGAGGCCGCCCGGGATCCGCTGTTCCAGGCCTTCCTGCTCGGCTACATGGACTTCGAGGCCACTCCCACGCTGGCTCCGGTGCCCGGGGTGGATCTCGAGGAATACAAGCACACGCTGATCGAGCGCTTCTCCAACCCGCAGATCCGCGACACCATCGCCCGGTTGTGCGCGGAAAGCTCGGACCGGATCCCGAAATGGCTGCTGCCGGTGGTCCGCGAGCAGCTGGCGGCCGGCGGTGAGATCCGGCGTTCGGCGGCCGTCGTGGCGAGCTGGGCCCGGTACGCGGAGGGCATCGACGAGGCCGGCGAGCCGATCGAGGTGGTAGACCGGCTCCGGGACACCCTCATGCCGCTCGCCCGACGGCAGCGTGAGGACCCCGACGCGTTCATCGCCAACCGGGACGTGTTCGGCGACCTGGCCGACCAGAAGCCCTTCGTCTCCGCGTACCGGTCCGCGCTGGCCTCGCTGCACCAGCGTGGGGCGTGGGCCACGCTCGAGTCGCTGGTGTGACAGCCCGGCTCGCCGGGGCTTGTCTACAATCGCTTGCACGGTATCAGGTCGCCGTGAATAATATTCGCAGCGCGGCAATGCCCAGGCGTTAGCCGCTTCCTTTCGGGTCCAGAGACGTGGCCCGCCCTCCTGCTATGAACGGGGGCGCTTGCCATGTCTCCAGAACGCTGTCCGGTGCTATGGATCGGCCCGACCGCGGTCGTCACG
>Ga0335073_10011622_pt1 | contig 12367 bp, 7 predicted proteins | sample Lox_Sample_22_FD_207093 | JGI IMG/M metagenome (GOLD analysis project Ga0335073, IMG submission 207093) | Soil microbial communities from Loxahatchee National Wildlife Refuge, Florida, United States - Lox_Sample_2.2 | ecosystem: Environmental > Terrestrial > Soil > Wetlands | place: USA: Florida... | reverse complement strand
ACGTCGCCGAACAGCGCAAAGAACGCGGGTCGCGGCTTTTTCCATCGACGGAATCGCAAAAGGATCGGGAAGATCGTTCCAGGATGGCACCTTCAGGAAGGCGTCGATGTCCTCAATGCCGCGAGTAGCAAGCACTTCCAGTAATGGTTGACACAGAAACATCGCTGCCTCCAAAGAAAAGTGCCCGATATTCGAATCGGGCGTTGCCGTGTTCCCGTGGGCAATGTTGTCCCGTGGATAGAAAACTCAGTCAATCGGACCATCGCCTGTTGAGTAGGTCACTGTCCGACGAGCCAACTTATCGTCCGACTGACACCCTGTCTCAATAGGTGTATTGGTGATTTTTATTACTCACGAGCCAGGGTAAGTTCCGTTTAACACACTCGTTGTGCAAGGGCCTACAATGACGGCTCATTCGGTCATGGGGCTTCGCTGGGGATCAACGCGTTCGGTCGGCATGTCTCATGTGTGCGCAGAATGGCAGTTCGTGGTTGGGCCCGTATACTTTTATGCCAATGCAGCATAGGTGCACAACGGGAGTCTCCACAATGACGAATGAGAAAGGACCGTCGGCGATTCTGGCGAACCTCGACGTGATGCTTCCCGAACTCGAGGTTATCTACAAAGACGTACACGCTCATCCCGAATTGTCTATGCAGGAGACGAGAACGGCCGAAATTGCGGCGAATCATCTCAGGGCCAACGGCTTTGAGGTCACCACAGGAGTCGGCAAGACGGGAGTTGTCGGTATATTGCGCAACGGAGACGGTCCAACCGTAATGTTGCGCGCTGACATGGATGCGTTGCCCATCAAGGAAGCTACTGGTCTCCCCTATGCGAGTACAGTTACAGCGACAGGCTCTGATGGCAAGGCCACGCCCGTGGCGCACTCCTGCGGGCACGACATGCACGTGGCTTGCTTGATTGGAGCTACCTCGCTGTTTGCCAAAAGCCGCGATCGCTGGCAGGGAACGTTGATGCCAGTCTTTCAACCAGGGGAGGAGACGGCACAGGGTGCGCAAGCCATGATTGACGACGGGCTCTTCAAACGGTTTATGAAGCCCGATGTCGTGCTCGGACAGCACGTCATGAGCTTGCCATCCGGGCACCTCGATTGGCCCACTGGAGTTGTCACCTCAGCTGCCGACAGCCTTCAGATTCGAATGTTCGGGCGTGGTGCGCATGGCTCCATGCCCGAAGCTAGCGTTGATCCCGTCGTCATGGCTGCCTCTACCGTGATGAGACTGCAAACGATCGTTTCCCGTGAAGTCGCGCCCACGGATTCTGCCGTGGTGACAATTGGGGTTCTGCAGGCAGGCACAAAAGAGAATGTCATTCCAGACGAGGCGATCATCAAGTTGAATGTGCGCACCTTCGATGAGGGGGTCCGCAAACATGTGCTTGCAGCGATCGAGCGAATTGTGAATGCCGAAGCAGCGGCGGCAGGTGCGCCGAAACCACCTGAGATCACGCCTCTGGACCGTTATTCCTTGGTAACGAACGATGTCGATGCAACAAACAAGGTCGTTGACGCGTTTCGTCAAAACTTCCCTGACGGCTCTGTGGAGCAGACGAAGCCTACCATGGCGAGCGAGGACTTCGGATGCTTTGGAGCGGAATGGCACGCCCCGGCGGTGTACTGGTTCTTTGGTGGCGACGATCCTGAGGTATATGACAAGGCAAAGAAGGATGGCACACTCAACCAGCTTCCAACCAACCACAATCCGCGCTTTGCACCAGTGATCCATCCAACTCTGGAGACGGGTGTGAAGGCTCTGGTCGTCGCGGCGCATGCTTGGCTGGTATCGTGAACGAAATTCTTATTTACGGACGACACCTGGCCGGCCCCTTTCTGGAGGCGCTCGATCTGCTCGGAACGTTCGTCTTCGCACTCAGCGGTGCAGCTGCCGGTGTGAAGAGCAAGCTAGATCTATTCGGCTTGATGGTGCTTGCCTTTGCTACGGGGAACGCGGGCGGGATTACCCGCGATCTGCTTATCGGCGCCGTACCGCCTGCAGCCATCCGCGACTGGCGTTATCTGGGAGTCTGCCTCCTGGCCGGTCTGGTGACGTTCTTGTGGTATCCCCATATCGATGTGCACCGCAGGCCCGTACTGTTGTTCGATGGCGCGGGCCTGGCCCTATTTGCCGTCACCGGTACGCAAAAAGCGCTGGCCGCCGGACTCAATCCAGTGATGGCTGCAATTATGGGCATGTTGACTGGGATTGGGGGCGGAATGCTGCGTGATGTCCTCGTGAACGAAACTCCTACAGTGCTCAGAGCTGATCTTTATGCCGTTGCCGCGCTTGCTGCCGGCATCGTGGTGGTGATAGGACACCTCCTGCACTACCCGTCTTTCGCAAGCATGATAGTAGGTGCACTCCTATGTTTCTGGCTCAGGGTCATGGCCATCCTGCGCGGTTGGCATCTGCCAATCCCAAGGACACTCCCTCAACGAGACTGAAAAGATCACCGTTCGGGAGGCAGCTCTGAGCCGGCACCTGTTCGCCATCAGAAGATGATCCGCATTCTCGCACTCAGAAGCGTCGTGTTATAGGCCCCTGATGGCGTAAGTGGGATGCATGGTATTTCGTTATCTGGGACAAGATCCACCCTCTGCGTCAGACGAAGGCGATAAAACGACTCGAACACACCGTGATCTTTGCCAGCGCTAGCTGGACCTTCTGGCTATACGGATTGCTTGCATTGAGCTCATGGTTCTTCTCGTACTATCTTGTTCTTGAGACGAAAGGCCACACTCTCGAAGAGATCTCAAACTTCTGGCACAAGAAGTCCTACTAAGACCAGGTCAAGACAATGTCTCGGGTTTTCAAGAAGTGGACAGATTCTCAATCACGGTGACGAGGTAGAACTCCGCGGATAGTGAGCCTGGCGAGATTCAACGCCGCGCGAAAGGTCCGCTCCGCTTCCGCGGACTCGTCGAAACGCTACCGCGATCTTGTTGAACATTTATGTGCCTCTCCTCTCACCATGACATCACATACTGAGAATTCCCGAGACCGCGTGGTTGAAACTCTTGAATGCCTCCCTTCGGCGTCGCACCAAAACAGGCCTGGACGATGTCAGCCCGGCGTCTATTATGAGCGCCTTATCGGCAACTCGAGTTGTTTGCGTTCGGAAGCGCGAGAAACGTGATGCTTGCGGGTGGGAATGTAAGGGTTCCAGCCTGTGTCGGCATTCCTGTCAGTAGCGGCAAGGCATCGCCTGCTCCCAACCCGAGTTCGTTGCCATTCAATTGAACCTGCCCCCTCAGTAGGTTCCCAGCGGTAATCGTAAAGCGTTCTCCAGCCATCGGAACGTCTAGCGATTGCGACACGCTACGGTTCGCATTAATGACCAGAACCGTAACGCCGCCTGGCTGGTCGCGCAGGCAGTGGGCATAGAGATGCAGGCCTGGTGCAGGCGAGATATCCGGATTGAGCACCGTCGTTCCCATCAGTTTCCGCCACAGCAGCGCCGCCCAGTAGTTGGGCCTCGGCGCGAGCGTGTTCTCATCTAGCAATCCGTAATCGCTTGCATCAAGAGTGTTGTGCATTACGACCTGAACGCCGCGCTGGGCCATGCTTCCAAGCTGGTTTAGATAACGGAAGGTATCCAGGAAAGTAGCGGCCCACGGATTGCCTCCGCACGCTGCATCCGCTGTCTCGGTAATCCAGAGCGGCTTGCCCGGCTCAAACCTGTTGCGAAGTGCAGCATAGAACGCTTCGACGGTGTCTGTTCGCGAAAGCCACTCATCCGAGAGCGCAGCATCCTCCGTGGTCGTTGCCTGCGCGCCCATGCTTGCGCATCGCTTAGAGACCGCTCCATAAAAGTGGTAGGAGAACGCATCGAAGATAGGACCAGTCGCTTTCAGTAGATCTTCGCTCTTCAGAGATCTACCCGGCGGCAGTCCGAGCGCACCTCCCTCGCCAACCGAGCCCGGACCAAGGATAACCATGTCAGGAGCAGACTTCTTGATGAAGGGACGAAAGACCGCCAGGTCACGTCCGTAGGCAGCAGCGTCATAGCCCTTCGGAGCGCCACCCATGGATGCGATGGTCGGCTCGTTCATGAATTCGGCCGCCGCGATCGAACCGCCGAGCGATCGCGTGTAGGCAAGAACCTTCCGTGCCTCTCTCGGAGTCCACACGCCGGCAGCATCGCGCGTGCCCACACCAGTGGCGAACGAAGTGACGATCTTCGCGTCCACGACGTTGGAGAAATCGACGACACGCTTCCATTGCTGGCGCGTAAGCACGCCATTGAAACCTGACGGCGGCGATTTGGGTGCCGGGCCAGTCGCATCGTAGAAGTAAGTCGTATTCGCCCAGGTTCCACTTACTCGCACATACGCCGGACCAAGGGCAGCTGCCAGCCTGCGTCGCCGGAGATTCGTGAGATCGATGGGCGGACGGTACTGGTACATGTCGGGATTCATACCGGCAGGTACGCTCGAGCTTGTCTGAACTGGTTTGCTCACTGCATCCGGCCGTTCGCCGTAGGGCTTCCAGAAATTACCGCCTGTGACTTCCAGCATTTCTATGTTGTAGGACTGGAAGCGCTCATCGACCGTGCCAATGCGAGACATCGTTGCAGGTGCGAGGGAGCGCGCTAACGTACCACTCGGCGCCTTGGAACACGCCGTCACTCCGAGGACCGCCAGTGCGACACTCGCTCCCGCTGCGATACGTCTGTGGCTTGTCATGTCACATCTGCCTCTCGAGTTCATAGCTGCTTCGCGGCAATCATACTCGCCAGCAACTTCCAACGGCACGAGTGTTGAGCTTCTGGATGGCGCTGCCCTCACTCAGCCTGATGGTTTGAATCATCGGAGCCGCCCAATCGGCGTTTTACCTCGGTGAACGGACCCGATTGTCAAAACGCGAGGCGATCCGGCGCGTGCACTGATTTCTAGAACGCGCGAGTGCCGTATATGCGACATGCCCTCGCTGACCCGGGCACTTCGTTCACCGAATAATGCCGGTTCTCATATAATGACGCCGAAGCGATACCGTGGCGCAGCATTGGGTTAACGGCTATGGAATTGACGTGCTAACCGAGACGCTAACTTATGAAAGGTGCATCGACATGGCCGAGATACTTCCCGCGATTTTTTTTTGGCCACGGCAATCCGATGAATGCCGTCCTTGACAATGCCCAAAGCGATTTTGTCGATCTCCGCGCATTGGTTTGTTCCGGACGGGACGAATGTATAGGCGGATCATGTGCTCATCGAAAAATCGCAGCCCCGAGCCACTCTCGTAGCACGCCAAGATTTAGAAGCTGGCGCAACGGGCGAAAATCGTCCGGGATGGCCATGGAGTGGGATTGACGGAATTTCGATGCCTCATGTTATCGCCTGCGCGGCGCATATCCGCAGAGGCAGTGAACCGCTCCAGGATTGACTGGAGGCACATCGAGGATTAGACTTCGCGCCGTTGAAGGAATCGTTAACATTTCCAGTCTCTCTCTCTCTCTCACTGAATGTACGTCTGTCTGGAGCAACACTTATGATGCGTCGTATTGCGACCGTGTCAACGGTTTTCCTGCTGTTCGCCACTTTGCTGAGCAACGCCAAAGCGCAAAACACGAAAGCGCCCGATCTCACAAACCAGCCCACGCTTTACGTCGTTGGCTATGCCCACCTCGATACCGAGTGGAGGTGGGAGTATCCGCAGGTAATCAACGAGTACCTCAAGAGAACTTTGGAGGATAACTTCGCGTTGTTCCTGAAGTATCCGCACTACATCTTCAACTTCTCCGGCGCGAACCGGTACCGGATGATGAAGGAGTATCACCCGGCGGATTATGAAAAACTGAAGCACTATGTGGAGACGGGACAGTGGTTCCCCGCCGGCTCTTCGGCAGAGGAGGGCGATGTGAATGCGCCGAGTGCCGAAGCCATTATTAGGCAAATCCTGTATGGGAATGACTGGTTCCGCAAAGAATTCGGCAAGGCCAGCGCCGAATACATGCTGCCGGATTGCTTCGGATTTCCGGCATCGCTGCCAACGATTTTGGCACACTCCGGAGTGAAAGGATTCTCAACGCAGAAGCTGACTTGGGGATCCTCAGCTCCACAGGGCGGTCCCGACTACCCTGAGAAAACGCCTGAGGGCACACCGTTCAACGTAGGGGTCTGGGTGGGTCTTGATGGCGAGAGCGTCCTGGCAGGCTTGAATCCGGGAAGCTATTCCGGCGGAATCGACACCGACCTGAGCAAGCCGCTGCCCGCCGAGCCGCCCGACACCGCGCTCACCGACGCCAAGAACAAAATGCAGGAATTGTATTCCCGCGGGGAAAAGGCGTACATGGCCGGCGAGGAAGTGCCGCAGAAGGACATCCAGGAATTCACTGGGCTGCGGCGGCAGGTAGACGCTCTGTCGAAGGTCAGGCAGGACGAGGACCAGGACCGGTTCCAGGACGACTGGGCGGCCCGAGTGCAAAATAACGGAAAGGTGACCGGAGTTTTCACGGATTATCACTACTACGGCACGGGGGACGTGGGTGGTGCACCCGACGAAGATTCGGTGAAGCGGCTAGAAGCCATCGTGACCAAGGGGCAGGCCAGCCTGCCGCCGCCGGGGTTTATCGACATCGGCCAGCATTTGCACAAGGATTGGCCCCTTACGACCGTGGGCGACGGGCCGGTGCATGTGGTTTCCGCGACCGCGGACCAGATGTTCCTGAACATCACGCCGGCTGAGACAGCTCGTTTGCCACAGTACACAGGTGAGATGGAACTGACCAACCATTCGGCTGGATCGCTGACCTCGCAGGCCTACCAGAAGCGCTGGCTACGCAAGGAAGAGCTGCTGGCCGATGCCGCGGAGAAATCGTCGGTGGCGGCACAATGGCTGAGTGCGAGCGCTTATCCGTTGGATCGGCTGAATGATGCATGGATGCTGGTGATGGGTGGACATTTCCATGACCTGGCAGCAGGAACCGCGACACCCAAGTCCTATGAGTTTGCATGGAATGACGACGTCATTGCCATGAACCAGTTCGCCGACGTGCTTGGCAACGCGAGCGAGGCGGTTTCGGCAGCGCTGAATACTGCAACCGAGGGAACGCCAATCGTGGTGTTCAATCCGCTGAACATCGCGCGCGAGGATATGGTGCAGGCAGAGGTGAAATTCCCGGGCAGCATGCCGGAAGCAGTGTTGGTGACCGGACCCGATGGAAGCGAGGTGCCCGCGCAGGTTTCCGACGGCAAGGTCATGTTTCTGGCCAAGGCACCTTCAGTGGGTTATGCGGTCTATAGTGTCAGCGCGGCAAGCGCCAAAGCCGCAAAACCATCGACGCTGCGCATCTCAGAGCACTCGCTCGAGAATGCGTATTATCGCGTCACGCTGAACGGCGACGGCGATATTGCAAGCGTGTTCGACAAGAGAACTGGCAAAGAACTGCTGGTAGCACCGATTCGCCTGGCGATCTCATACGACAATCCCGAACAGTGGCCGGCCTGGAACATGGACTGGGACCAGGAGCAGGCTCCGCCCAAGGACTACGTCCACGGACCCGCGACGGTGCGCATCGTGGAGAATGGGCCTGCGCGGGTATCCCTGCAGGTGAGTCGCGAGACCGATGGCTCGAAGTTTCAGCAGACCATCATGCTTTCGGCCGGCGACTCGGGAAAGCGCGTGGAAATCGCGAACGCCATCGATTGGAATACACGCGAATCGAATTTGAAAGCCGTATTTCCCTTGACGGCCTCGAACCGGATGGCGACCTATAACCTGGGACTTGGAACGATCCAGCGGCCGAATGCGCAGCCCAAGGAATTCGAAGTGCTTTCGCATCAGTGGATCGATCTGACCGACACAAGCGGCGCGTGGGGCACCACGATTTTGACGGACTGCAAAAACGGATCGGACAAGCCCAACGACAACACCATCCGCCTGACTCTGATCCGGACGCCGGGCGTGCGCGGTGGATACCCCGACCAAGCGACACAGGACCTGGGGCATCACGAGTTCATTTACGGACTGGCCGGACACGCTGACGGATGGAGGGACAGCGAAGCCGATTGGCAAGGCCAGCGGTTAAATGATCCACTAATCGCCTTCGAGACCAGCAAGCATCCTGGGTCGCTCGGGAACGTGTTTTCTCTGGTCAAAGTCAGCAACCCGCGCATTAGTATCATGGCGCTGAAACGGGCGGAACTCAGCAATGAAGTCGTAGTGCGGCTGGTGGAGTTGGACGGCAAGCCACAGCCCGACGTGCGCGTCTCGTTTGCGGCGCCGATCAAATCGGCCCGCGAGGTGAACGGACAGGAGCAGCCGGTCGGTCCGGCAAATGTGGCAGCGGGTGCGCTGGTCACGTCGTTTACCGCATATCAACCGCGGACCTTTGCCCTCACGCTCGATCCCGCTTCGTCGCGGGTTGTGCCGGTACATTCGCAGCCGGCGAAACTGGAATACGACCTAGCTACGGCCAGCAACGATGGCGCGCAGGTGACCGGCGGGATGGACGGAAAGGGTAATTCATTGCCCGCCGAAATGCTGCCTGCCAGCATCGACTTCAACGGTGTCGAGTTCCAGCTTGGCCCGGCCAAGACCGGCGCGGCCAATGCGGTCGTCGCCAATGGGCAGACGATCCATTTGCCCGAAGGTGCCTATAACCGTGTTTATGTACTGGCCGCCGCAGTCAATGGCGACCAGGACGCGACGTTCAAGGTCGGCAGCCAGGAGCACACTCTCAAGGTGGAAGACTGGGGCGGGTTCATCGGTCAGTGGGATGACCGCCAGTGGAAATCGAAGCAGGAGACGGTTCCCGCGCGGCCGGGCCGGCAGGCACACACCGAAGTGGATGATTACGCAGAAATGACTGGAATCAAGCCGGGCTATATAAAGCGCGCGCCCTTGGCTTGGTATTGCGATCATCATCATGACGATACAGGTAAAAACGTGGCATATTCGTATTCTTACCTTTTCGCGTATCCAATCGACCTGCCCCCGGGCGCGAATACCATGACGCTACCGAGCAATAACAACGTTCGGATCCTGGCAATCTCCGTGGCAGACGAGAATCCGGAGGCATCACCGGCGCAGCCGTTATATGACACGCTGGGCCGGCAAGAGCCTGAAATCGTCGCGCAACGGTGAACCTGTATCGCCCAGTCGCCGACGAAGGGCTTTGGGTCGAGATTCCATACCTCACCGTAGAACACTCCCGTAATATACGCAACCTATTTATGACTCAGGAGACTATTGCGTTATCAGAGAAGTAGATCGCATTGCGAAAAGCACGAACGGTGAATGTGGCAGCTACCAAAGTGAATACGATTGGAAACATCAACTCGAGGAACTTTGCGTCCCGTATTCCTGTCAGCACTCCACCCCATATCCCAACAGAGAAGAAAAATCCGACGATAAGTAGGACCGTAGCCACGAAGCGTTGAGACGATTTCATTCGATAGACGCGGTTGGTTCTGTTCGCCATGTTTGTCTTAATGTATATCGCTTCCCCTGAGTGAAACCCACCGCGAAAAACCCTAATTGTGCGGCTTGTCGAGGCCAAGTTTACGTATCGTCGGCTATCCGGACGTTAACTCATCAGCGAAGGTTCGCATAGTCCGTCGTTCGCCTCAAAATCAACCTCGCTGCAATGAAGCACTCGAATCTCCTGTCCCGTCTGTATAGAAATGATGTCGGTGTGCCTGCACGGGACAGTTGCAATATCTGAAATCTCCCGCATAGCTAGACAGCAGTTCTATTTCTAGGCAGACTGGTTCGGTCAAACGCCGGGAGGCTATGATGCTCAGTCAATCACGAAGTGGCGTCTTTGTTAAAGCCGCGGTTGTTGCTATTGCTTTTGTGCTTGTCCGCTTTTGCGCACAAGCCGACGTAAGTGTCCCTGATACCCCGGCTGGTCACACGTTGCAGGCGTTTCTCGACGCCTTTGATAGTGGAGACCATAACAAGATCGCTGCGTATGTGAAGCAGTACGACCCAGACAACAACGCGGATGGGCTGACTTCTTTCAGCGGTCAGACGGGCGGGTTCACGCTCACTTCGATTGTGAACGGTACCGCCGACAAAATTACTTTTCTCGTCCATGGGCGCGGAGACAACATGGATGCTTACGGAGTGCTGCAGCTGGCCAGCACTGCGCCGCCGCGTGTCAAGCGGCTCAGCATTCGTGCGCTTCCACCTGGCGCGAAGCTCGATGATATTCAGCTTGACGCTGCTACGCGGCAGAAGGCGATCGACGCCATCAGCTCAAAGTTGACTGAATACTATGTCTATCCGGATGTGGCTGCGAAGATGATTGAGGCGGTACAGGAACATCAGAAAAAAGGCGATTACAACTCGATCAGGGATGGAAATGAATTCGCTGATGCTCTAACCCGCGACCTGCGTGAAGTCAGCCACGACCGGCATCTTTTCGTTGGCTACAATCCGTTTACCTCGCCTGAACCGGCGCTTGGTTCTTCCTCCGGGCCGCACGAGCCAAGCCCTGCAGAGCAGGCGCGCTTCCGCGCAATGCTGGAACAGCAGAACTGTACTTTTTCGAAGGTCGAAATCCTCGATCACAATATCGGCTATGTGAAATTTGGCGCGTTTCCTCCGCCGGATATCTGCGGGCCTACTGTGGTCGCTGCGATGAACTTTCTGGCTCACACGAATGCTCTGATTTTCGATCTGCGGGAGAATCACGGCGGCGATCCCAATATGGTGGATTTCATGGTTTCCTATCTGTTCAGCCAGCCTACCCACATCAACGACCTTACCGACCGGCACGATAACGAGACCCACCAATACTGGACGCTGCCCTGGGTTCTTGGGCCTCGTTTCGCGGATCAGCCGGTGTATGTTCTTACCTCGCACGAGACTTTCTCCGGTGGAGAGGAGTTCACGTTCGACCTGAAGACTCAGAAACGCGCCACCATTGTTGGCGAGACTACAGGCGGGGGCGCACATCCTGTGCGGGGGATGCCGGCTGGCGACCACTTCACGATTGGTGTGCCATTTGGCCGTCCCATCAACCCTGTCACAAAAGGCGATTGGGAAGGAACGGGTGTAGAGCCCGATGTGAAGGTCAGCGCTGCGGATGCTTTGACCACCGCGGAAAAGCTGGCAGCGGAGAAGTTGGCAGCCCAGAGCAAGTCCAAGTAGGAAGCAGTTTGTCCGCATCCGCACCATGGCTTTGGTGAATAACCCTGAGACCTGAATGATTTACTTGTACGGATCTTTGGCAAAGGTCCGGAAGCCGGTTAGCCACTCAGTATGCGTGAGTAGTGAATGCCTGACTGGTCAGATGGGCTTCACGATGAAACCTCATCGGGAAGACTTGCCTGTGAGGGCAGCCCTCCTCATGAGACAGAGCTGTCAGACTATCGAGCTTACCTCTCCAGCGGTCCCGCCTCTTACGGCACGCGTTTGAGTTCAGGGTTCTGGCCATTGTCGAGGTGAAGGACAAGCACCTGTGCCGGGCCGGTCTCGGGCTTGAAGCTGCACTCGCCAGTCGAGGTGGCGGAGTAGAAGTCATTTGGACTTTCGGCGAAATACTCCTGCTTTTCCTCGTCATTCTCGCGGATGAAGAGGCGGCTATTCTCGAGCGTGACGGTGAGAACAATGTCGGCGCTGAATGCGTATTTGCCAATGAGCCGATTAAGGTGATCGGCCGTCAACGTGACGCGCTTGTGCTCCTTCAGCTTGGGCCTCCACGTGGAGGAGATCCTCGCAGAGGTGGATAAGGTTTGCGTAGCGCAGCGGGGACAGCCGGTGGAGCAGATGGCCGAGGGGCTGGCGGTGGCGTTCCTAGCGGTGAAGATGCGTGACCCAAAGAAGAGCCGCGCGCTGTATGCGGTGAGTTCCGATGTGGAGGGCGCGAAGATTGCGTCCGGTGCAGTGACGCGAGTGAATAATGCGATTGTTGGGCTGCTGCAGAGCGCGCCCGAGGTGCTGACGACGGACCTGCAATTGATGGCTACGGTGCTGCAGAGTACCATCGCGGGAGTGAAGCGGCAGCTGCTGGAGTCAGACATCCCAGAGGCGCAGTTTGAGGTGATGCAGCGCGAGTTGGTGTTGGTGGTGCGAAGTTATGTCCGGGCCTGCGTGGGGCAGTAACGGTTGGTGACGAGAACGGCGTGAGCAATACCGAACCCGTTTGCCATGCTCAATATGTGCTTTGCCCGTTGACGACCGTTGATATTTCTTAAGCGGTGATGAGGCCGCGCCCACGCCTTGACCGCCCACGTTCTATGAATGAAGGCAGCGCAAGCACGCAAACTCAATTAACTGGCTACGGACAAAATTGAGGCCTTGCGTGATATACACTTCGCTTCGGGACCAGCGCCCATAAGAGGTCCGGTGGATGGCACTCATGTCTAAAGATAGGTTTTGGCTAGGCAGGAATTATG
>Ga0335073_10011620_pt1 | contig 12367 bp, 12 predicted proteins | sample Lox_Sample_22_FD_207093 | JGI IMG/M metagenome (GOLD analysis project Ga0335073, IMG submission 207093) | Soil microbial communities from Loxahatchee National Wildlife Refuge, Florida, United States - Lox_Sample_2.2 | ecosystem: Environmental > Terrestrial > Soil > Wetlands | place: USA... | reverse complement strand
ACGCCGGCGGGCCCCGACACGCCCAAACGCCGCCGCCGATCAAGGTCACAATTCGGTGAATATGCGCAGTGCAAAGGGCTGAAGGCGGCCATTCTCAGTCAAAGCTCAGTGCGGTCACATACCGCACACAAGCCGATAGGCAACGGTATCCCCCATGGAACGTGGAGGCCGCTGGTCCGGGAATAGAACCCCGCGCCTTCGTGTTGCGCGCGGTGAGGAAACGCCAAGCCTCGACGGTAGTCTGAACCCGGAGGAACTGAACATCACCACCCTGATGAGCCCTGCCAGCATGTCGCACCCCGAGCGGTATCGCGACGCCGACTGGGTTGAGCCTGACGACGAGCCTTACGGCACCGCCGTGTTCGACGCGACCGGAGACAAGACGGCGATGCCGTCGTGGGATGAGCTTGTCCGTCAGCATGCCGACCGCGTGTACCGGTTGGCCTATCGGCTTTCCGGCAATCAGCACGACGCCGAGGACCTGACCCAGGAAACCTTCATCCGGGTTTTCCGGTCGGTGCAGAACTACCAGCCGGGAACCTTCGAGGGCTGGCTGCACCGCATCACCACCAACTTGTTCCTCGACATGGTTCGCCGCCGTGGGCGGGTCCGGATGGAGGCGTTGCCCGACGACTACGACCGGGTGCCCGCCGATGAGCCCAACCCCGAGGAGATCTACCACGATTCGCGGTTGGGTCCCGACCTGCAGGCAGCGCTGGATTCACTGGCTCCCGAATTCCGTGCAGCCGTCGTACTGTGCGACATCGAAGGACTTTCCTACGAGGAGATCGGGGCCACCCTGGGCGTGAAGCTCGGGACCGTGCGCAGCCGCATCCACCGCGGACGACAAGCACTGCGTGACTATCTGGCGGCGCACTCCGAGGGCGCCAGGCACTCGGCCGCCGGCGCACTCTCGGAGCTGGCGGACTAAGACACGATCCGCCTGATCCGCTGTTCATTGATGTTCCGTATCGGGTAGCGCGCTACATTCGAGGTAGTGCCCAACAACTGACGCGATACGGAGAGGAGCCGGTGATGGTCGACCGGGGACACGTGTTCCGGCGTGCGTTCTCCTGGCTTCCCGCTCAATTCGCTTCGCAGAGCGACGCGCCGGTGGGTGCGCCGCGTCAATTCGGCTCTACCGAACATCTGTCCATCGAGGCCATCTCCGCGTTTGTCGACGGCGAGCTGCGAATGAACGCGCACCTGCGCGCGGCGCATCACATCTCCCTTTGCCCGGAGTGCGCCGCAGAAGTGGACGGTCATCGCCGAGCCCGCGCCGCGCTGCGCGATTCCCGACCGATCAGGATCCCCAGCAACCTGCTGGGATTGCTGTCGCAGATTCCGGACGACCCGCCCGACGAGGATGCGGGCCAGACAGGGGACCGCTCGTGGCCGCCGCCCCGCACGCGGCGAACCGGGGATCATTTAGCCGACGGCAACCCGCCTGACCGGCGCGAGCCTCGGTAGGGTGGGGATCAGGTTAGCCAAGCCGGTGCACAGCGCCGCGCTCAAGCCCATAGCGCGCATCTCGCAAGCGCTCGGAAGAGGATGACGTGAGCTCCGACCAAGATAAAAACGGCGCCCCCCGGCTGGCGCCGCGACCCATTTCCCGGCCGCCCGTCGACGCTGCGTCACGCCAAGCCTTCAGCCGTCCCGACGGCGTGCATGGCTCGTTCGTCGCCGAAACCGTGCGTCCGCCGAAGTATCGCAACTCCGGCGAGTTCACCCCACACGATGAACCGGCCGACCCGGTGCTGTCGGAGGCCTTCGGCCGTCCCTTTCCCGGAGCCGAGTCGTTGCAGCGCCACCCCACCGATGCCGGTGCGCTCGACGGTGACAAAGACCAGTCCGGCGAGCCCGACGACCCGTGGCGCGATCCGGGCGCGGCCGCCGCGCTGGGCGAGCCCGCGGTAGCGGCCGCCGGCCCGGTGGGCGCCGGCGTGGGAAGCGACCGGCTCGGCGTGCGCGACGTGCTGTTCGGCGGACGGGTGTCCTATGTGGCGCTTCTGGTGCTGGCCGTCCTCGCGTTGTTGATCGGTGTAATCGGCGGGGTGGTCGGGCGCAAGACCGCTGAAGTCGTCGAGGCCTTCACCACCTCCAAGGTAACGCTGGCGACTAACAACAACAACGAGTTACCTGCCGGCCGATTCGCCAAAGTCGCTGCCGCAGTGGCTGATTCCGTGGTTACGATCCAGTCGGTCAGCGACCAGGAAGGGATGCAGGGATCCGGTTTCGTCGTCGACGGACGCGGCTACATCGTCACCAACAACCACGTCATCTCTGAAGCCGCCAACAACCCCAGCCAGTTCAAGACCACCGTCGTCTTCAACGACGGCAAGGAGGTGCCCGCCAACCTGGTTGGCCGCGACCCCAAGACCGACCTTGCCGTTCTCAAGGTGGACAACGTCGACCATCTGTCAGTCGCCCGGCTCGGTGACTCCGACAAGGTGCGGGTGGGCGACGAAGTCCTTGCCGCCGGTGCGCCACTTGGCCTGCGCAGCACCGTGACGCACGGCATCGTCAGCGCGCTGCACCGCCCCATCCCGCTGTCTGGGGAGGGTTCGGACACCGATACCGTCATCGACGCCATCCAGACCGACGCCTCGATCAACCACGGGAACTCCGGTGGCCCGCTGATCAACATGGATTCTCAGGTCATCGGCATCAACACCGCGGGTAAGTCGCTGTCCGACAGCGCCAGCGGTCTGGGCTTCGCGATTCCGGTCAACGAAGCGAAATTCGTTGCGCAGACGTTGATCAGGGACGGCAAGATCGTGCACCCGACGCTGGGCCTGAGCACCCGGTCGGTGAGCAACGCGATCGCACAGGGCGCGCAGGTCGCAAACGTGAAGGCGGGCAGTCCTGCCGAAAAGGGCGGGATTCTGGAAAACGACGTGGTGGTCAAGGTTGGCAATCGGAGCGTCGCGGACTCCGAGGAGTTCGTTGTGGCGGTGCGGCAGTTGACGATTGGGCAGCCCGCCCCGGTCGAAGTGGTCCGCGACGGCCGCCACGTGACGCTGACGGTGACGCCCGGTCCGGACACCAGCTAAATGTTCGCCAACGTCGGTTGGGGGGAAATGCTGGTGCTCGTGGTGGTCGGGTTGGTTGTCCTGGGCCCCGAGCGGCTTCCCGGCGCCATCCGCTGGACCGCCACCGCGCTGCGCCAAGCCCGCGACTACCTCAGCGGGATGACGACCCAGCTGCGCGAGGATATCGGGCCCGACTTCGACGATCTGCGGCAGCCGCTGAGCGAGCTGCAGAAGCTGCGGGGTATGACGCCGCGCGCGGCGCTGACCAAGCACTTGTTCGACGGGGACGACTCGCTGTTCACCGGCAACTTCGACAAGGTCGAGAAAGTCGTTCCGCCGGCCGTGCCGCCGTCGTCGCCGGTGTCGGAACCGCCGCTCGTCGGGCCCGCACCCTTCGACCCCGACGCCACCTAGGTATCTTCCGCGAGATTGCACGGAGGGTCGTGATTCCCCCGGAATTCACGACCCTCCGTGCAATCTCAAGGCGGAGTTAGTGTCGCGTCGGGTCCAGTCCGAGCGACATACCGGCGAGACCGCGACGTCGCGACGACAGCGCGTCGGCGATGCCCTGCAGCGCCTTGCCGGCGGGTGAGTCGGCAGCGCTGAGCACGATCGGCATCCCGGCGTCACCGGCGGCAACCAGCGCGGGGTCCAACGGGATCTGCCCCAGCAGCGGCACGTCGGCGCCGACCGTACGGGAGAGTCGTTCGGCGACCTGCTGGCCGCCGCCTTCGCCGAACACCTGCAGCGTCGAGCCGTCCGGCAGCAGCAACCCCGACATGTTCTCCACCACCCCGACGATGCGCTGGCGGGTCTGCACCGCGATGCTGCCCGCGCGCTCGGCCACTTCGGCGGCCGCCAGTTGAGGTGTGGTCACCACCAGGATTTCCGCGTTCGGAATCAGCTGAGCCACCGAGATCGCGATGTCGCCGGTGCCTGGCGGCAGGTCGAGCAGCAGCACGTCCAAATCGCCCCAGTACACATCCGCCAGGAACTGCTGCAAAGCCCGGTGCAGCATCGGGCCGCGCCACACCACCGGCGTGTTGCCCTCGGTGAACTGCGCGATCGAGATGACCTTCACCTCGTGTGCGATGGGCGGCAGAATCATCGACTCGACCTGCGTGGGCCGGTCGGTGGTGCCCATCATCCGCGGGATGGAGTGGCCATGGATGTCGGCGTCGAGCACGCCGACAGACACCCCGCGCGCGGCCATCGCCGCGGCCAGGTTGACCGTCACCGAAGATTTGCCGACGCCGCCTTTGCCCGAGGCGACCGCGTAGACCCGCGTCAGCGATCCCGGCTGGGCGAACGGGATGACAGGCTCGCGGGCGTCGCCGCGCAATTGCTTACGCAGTTCGGTGCGCTGCTCGTCGTTCATCACGTCCAGGCTGACCTTGACCGTGCCGGTGCCCGGGACGTCGGCCACGGCCTGGCTCACGCGCTCGCTGATTTCCGTCTTCTTCGGGCAGGCCGCGGTGGTCAGGTAGATCTCGACGTGGACATCGCCGCCGGGGCCCACCTCGATACCTTTGACCATCCCGAGTTCGGTGATGGGGCGCCGCAGTTCAGGATCGATCACCTTGGCCAGCGCGGCGCGAACGTCTGCAGTCGGATCGGACATCACCGCCGAGTGTAGTTCGGCGACGATGCGGGCCGGGACGGCCCACTGTGGGGGTATCTCCCAGCGCGCAGGGGTGAGGGGCCGAGCCCAACCATCGGCTCGAGTCCGCGGTGATGTCGGCCGGTCAGTTGGCGGGAGCGGGTCCCGGCGGCGGACCTGTCGGTTGCAGAACTGGTGCCACCGCAGCGGGCGGCGCAAGCGGGGCGGGCGCTGGCTGCTGGACCGGTGGCGCGGCCGGAAGCGGTAGGACCGGTGCGGCCGGAGGCGCTGGCGCAAGGCCCGGTGCTGCCAGCGGCGGCACGTCGGGCGGCGGCGTGTTGAGCGCCGGCTGCTGCAAGCCACCCGTAGCTTGGCCGATGCAGATCACGGTGCACGACGGGCGGAGTCCGCTCGGCTGCCACGGGCTGCTGCTCGGGTTCCCGCTCAGGTCGATCAGCGGCATCTGCGCAAGCTGGTCCGACGGCGCCAGGCCGTGGATGTTGAGCGGCAGGTTCGGCCCGATGCCCTCGGGGCTTTCCAGATGCACATCGCCGAGCGGCGGCGGGGGACCGGTAATCGGGGGCAGATCGACCGGGATGACGCCGGTGGCATAAGCCGCGGCCCAGCCCAGCACGTTCTCGGCATACGGCATCGAGTTGTTGTAGCGCAGGATCGAGGCCATGACTTGTGACTGGTCACGCAGGTTCAGCCCGCCGCTGCACAGGTATCGGGCGGCGGCCAGCGTGGCGTCGTAGAGATTCTGCGGATCGGCTATGCCGTCGCCGTCGCCGTCGGAGGCGTAGCGCGCCCAAGTGCCGGGCAGAAATTGCATCGGACCCATCGCGCGGGCGTAGGTCACACGCCCGCCGCCGCTGCTTTGGACGATGACTTCGTTGCCGGGCAACGTGCCGTCCAGCGAAGGGCCGTAGATGGGCCGTATCGCGGTGCCACGTGCGTCGGTGGCGCCGCCGTTGGCGTGCATCGACTCGATGCGTCCGATACCGGCCAGCAGGTTCCAGCTGATGCCGCATGCGGGGTCAGAGACGGCCATCATCCGTTCGGCGTTGCGGTACGCGGACAGCGCCATCGTCGGAATGCCCAGTGCGCCCGGTGTATTCACCACAGCTGTCGGCGGAGGAGCCGACGCCAAGGCCGCGGCGACGTGAAAGCCGGTCTTCGGATGCTGGACGGCGATCACCAGCGGCCCCGACGGGTCGGTGGAGGCGGGCGTGACTGCCGCAACCGGGGTGATGGCGGCGTCGCGCAGCGTCTCTCTCGGCCCGGGAAATTGTGGGGCCGCGGCGCCCACGACTCCGCCGAAGATCAGGCAGGCGATCATCGCCACACCGAATGCCGGGCTCCGGGCCGTCCGAGTCATCAACCGCTGCACTGTCGCAACGGTGGCAACGGCGGCCGCGGGGATTCGGGTTGCGCGCGCCGCGCGAACCGTTGACTGCGAAACGGATGTGAAGGTGTTAACGAGGACAGCCGGTATTTTCGGGGGTCGCGGCTTGCGAATTATCCGCTGCCTCATCTTTGTAAGAGCCAAGGCTCCCCCGATTCGCACTCCACCGTCCTCAAATATTTCAGCGCTATTAGGCGCTTGTGAAACCACTTTGGCCCTCGTGACCTAAGTCACCATACATAACTCTCTGATCACAGATGTCACATTCGCAGAGTCTGTGAACGGCGGCGATACTTGGTTCGGCCCAGGTCAAACGGCGTAGGTAAAATTCCGTCGCACCGGCGGGAATCGCATTTAGCGGTTAACCGCTATTGAGTGGTTTTCGCGGTGTGTGCGCCCAAACCGTCGCCTTCAGTCGCGCGGGCTCTGCTCGCACTGTCCGGGGGACGGTCTTCCAGCAGGCCTCGCAGATCTTCCAATTCGCGGCGCAGGTAGTCGCGCGTCTTTGCGACATCGCCGATCGCCAGTCGTAGCGCGGCCAGCTCGCGGGCCAGAAACTCGGTGTCGGCCTTCATCTCCTGGTCTCGCCTGCGGTCTTCGTCAAGCGCAACGCGGTCGCGGTTCTCTTGCCGGTTCTGGGCCAGCAAAATCAGCGGCGCGGCGTAGGCCGCCTGGGTGGAGAAAGCCAGGTTGAGCAGGATGAACGGGTAGGGGTCGAATCGGAAACTGACCGCGGCAACGTTGATGACGATCCAAATCACCACCACGATGGTTTGAATCAGCAGGTAGGTACCTGTGCCGAAGAAGCGGGCAATCGACTCGGTGGCCTGCCCGACGGCGTCGGGGTCCACTCGCGGCGTCACCACCCGCGAGACGCGTGGGGTGTAAAGCCGCGCCCGCGGTGCCGACTTGCTCATGAAGCTCCTCCTGTCGCGTCCAGCGAGAGCTCGTCATTGCTCGCTCGCCAGTCTTGGGGTAGCAGATGGTCGAGTACGTCATCCACGGTCACCGCGCCCAGCAGGTGATGCTGTCGGTCGACCACCGGGGCGCACACCAGGTTGTAGGCGGCGAAGTAGCGAGTCAGCACCGCCAGCGGGGTTTCCGGTGCCAGGACCGGCAGATCGGTGTCGACGATGCCGCCGACCATCATCGCCGGGGGTTCGCGCAACAGTCGTTGCACGTGCACACAGCCCAGGTAATGACCAGTCGGGGTGGCGGTCGGCGGACGGACCACCAGCGCCAGCGATGCCAACGCCACGGTCAGGTCGGGATCGCGGACCCGCGCCAGCGCCTCTGCGACCGAGGTGTCCGGGGTCAGCACCACCGGACTGGATGTCATCAAACCGCCGGCGGTGTCGGGTGAGTGTGTCAACAGGCGGCGTACCGGGTCGGACTCCTCGGGGTCCATCTGGCGCAGCAATCCCTCGGCCTGGCTGGGATTCATCGTTCCGAGCAGGTCGGCGGCGTCATCGGGGTCCATTTCCTCGAGCACGTCGGCTGCCCGCTCGTCGCCCAACTGCGTCAACAACTCCGCCTGATCCTCCTCCGGCAGCTCCTGCAATATGTCGGCCAGCCGGTCGTTATCGAGCGCGCTGGCCACCTCGTAGCGCCGCTTCGGCGGCAGCTCACGCACCGCATCGGCCACGTCGATCGGCCGCCATCTTTCGAATTGATGCAGTAGCTGTGCCACGCCCTGGCCCGGCATCGCCAGCAATGAGGGAGTCAGTCCCTGCACGTTGCGCCAACCCACGACGTGGGTATTGCTGCGTCGGCCAAGCCGTCTGGGGACCCGCACCGCCACTCGTGTCACCATCCAGTCGCGTGTGCGGGTCTGCTCCAAAGCCAGGTCAGTGACGAGCACCTCGGTGTCGGCGAGCTCTGGCAATGCCGGGTCATTGACCCGCACCTTGGTGTCGATGATTTGTCCCAGCACCAACACTTCGCCCGGCCGTTGCTCGAACCTGCGGAGCGAAACACTGGCGGTGTTGAGCGTCACCGCGTTCGGTTCAATCGCGGAGACCCGCAGAATTGGCACGAATATTCTTCGGCGCGAAAGCATTTCAACGACGAGTCCGAGGACGCGGGGTTGCTGCCGGACGATGCTGATGCTGACCACGACGTCGCGTACTCGGCCAAGGGACTCGCCCATCGGGCCCAGCACCGACATTCGCGCCAGCCGCGCGGCGTACACCCTGTTGATCGAGGCCATGGTGGACAGGGTATTCAAGAGGGGTGAGTGAAGGGTGACCAACGCCTATCGTGCCCGCCGTACATGTCTGTCCGTGCCGGGTAGCAGCCAGAAGATGATCGACAAGGCCAAAAGCCTTCCCGCCGATGAGGTCTTCCTTGATCTGGAGGACGCCGTCGCGGCGGACGCGAAGGCCGCGGCCCGTACCCGGGTGGCCGCCGCGCTGGCCGAGCCGGGATGGGCCGGTCAGTTGCGCGGCGTTCGGGTTAACGGCTGGACAACTCCGTGGACTCACGCCGACATCATCGAGGTGGTCGCCGCCGTCGGCGCTGCGCCGACCGCCCAGCTCGATGTTGTGGTGCTGCCCAAGGTTTCCGATGTCTCCCACGTTCAAGCGCTTGATCTGCTGCTGACGCAGTTGGAGACGATCCACGACCTTCCGGTCGGCGAGATAGGCATCGATGCGCAGATCGAAGACGCCCGCGGGCTGATGAACGTTGATGCGATCGCGGCCGTGCCGCGGGTGCAGGCTCTGGTGCTGGGCCCCGCCGACCTGATGGCCAACCTGAACATGCGCACGTTGGTCGTTGGCGAGCAGCCCGAAGGCTACGACGTCGGCGACGCCTACCACCATGCGCTGATGACCATCCTGGTGGCTGCGCGTGCACACGGTATCGCCGCAGTCGACGGGCCGTATCTGAAAGTGCGTGATGTGGAGGCGTTTCGGCGGGTGGCGGGCCGATCGGCTGCTCTCGGCTATGACGGCAAATGGGTATTGCATCCCGACCAGATCGCGGCGGGCAACGAGATCTTCAGCCCCCGCCAAGCCGACTACGATCACGCCGAGCTGATTTTGGAAGCCTACGAATGGCACACCTCAGCGGCCGGCGGTGCCCGTGGGGCGGTGATGCTCGGTGACGAGATGCTTGATGAAGCCAGTCGGAAGATGGCGCTGGTGATCGCCGCGAAGGGACGCGCGGCCGGTATGCAGCGGCAGTCGGATGCGTTCGTGCCGCCGACGTCCGGTGACGATGCGGGCCTGAAGGCCCGCTGAGGAGCCGGACAATCGAGCGGGTCCGGTGACGATGCGGGCCTGAAGGCCCGCTGAGGAGCCGGACAATCGAGCGGTCAGGTGAAGGAAGGCGTCATCGACGGCGAATGCGCGGCCGCCATCACCTCGAGCACGAGTAACACCAGCAGCACCGCCGCCGCCGCGCCGATCACGATCCCGGCGATGGCAAGTCCGCGCCCCTGCTGATTGGTTCGCTTGATCTGACTGAGCGCGACTACCCCGAGTACCGCCCCGACGACCGGCATCAGTATCCCGATGTAGCAGACGAACGCCAGCGGGATGCCGAGCAGTCCACCCGCGACGGACGTCACCAGGGAACCGATGGCCAACCCATTGGTCTCGTGCGAACGATCCCGGTAAGGCGGATACGAGTCGTACGGGCCGGGATATCCGGGCGGGCCACCGTAGCCACCGCCATAGCTCGGTGGGGGATAGGGCTGGCCGTATTGCGGCGGTGGCGGCGGATAGGACGGACCGCCGTAGCCCCGGGCGTCTGGGTAGCCGGGCGGCCTGTAATCGGCTCGGCCCGGATAGGGAGGTGGCGGATTGCCTGGTGGCGGATACGCCGGTGGTTGATAGGCCGGCGGCGGATAGTCAGCGGCCGGCGGGGTCCATGGCGGCGCCGGCGGTGGCGGGTCCTTTGGCGCGTTCGGATTGGGCTGGGCGTACGCGGGCGGGGCGAACTCCTCCCACGGGCGTGCCTCCGGGCTCTGTGGCGGCTGTTTTGCTTCGTCCCGGCCTTCTCCGCCGAAGTCGCCGCCCTGGAATGTCATGTGTTCAACCTAGCGTCACCGAAGCGCGACCCGGGCGAATGAGCCGTTTGCGCTGGTGGTAGGGCAGTCGGGGCGCTGGCGGCAGCGCGGGGATGTCCCCCACTGGCGGGGCGGAGGACAATGAAGCCATGACGAGTCCCTTCCAGCCCGGACAGGTTCCCGGTGCCGCGCCCGGCACCCCGGCGGCGAGCCGGCGTGCCCCCGGATTGCCAACGCCGCCGAAAGGCTGGCCGGTCGGGGCATACCCGACCTACGCGGAGGCGCAACGAGCCGTCGACTACCTGTCCGAACAGGACTTCCCTGTGCAACAGGTGACGATCGTCGGAGTCGACCTGATGCAGGTCGAGCGGGTCACCGGTCGGCTGACCTGGCCGAAAGTGCTCGGCGGTGGCGTGCTTACCGGCGCCTGGCTGGGGCTTTTCATCGGCCTGGTGCTGGGGTTTTTCAGCCCTAATCCCTGGGGGGCGCTGACGACCGGCCTGGTCGCCGGGGTGTTCTTCGGCTTGATCAGCTCGGCCGTGCCCTATGCGATGGCGCGCGGTACCCGGGATTTCAGTTCGACCATGCAATTGGTCGCCGGCCGCTACGACGTGCTCTGCGACCCGCAAAACGCGGAGCGGGCCCGGGATCTGCTCGCCCGCTTGGCAATCTGACCCGATCATCCCGCTGACTCGTTGCGGGCGTCTTGCATATGACGCGCGCCCGGCTCTAGCGTCGGCCGCGGGAGAAAGGACCGTGTGGTGGCGAGTCGTCGCGGGCGCGCGGTCCGGCTGAGCGCGGTCGCGATGGCGGTGCTGTCGGTCACCTCGGCCATCTCCGCCTGCGCAGTCCCGGACAACGGGCGGGTGATCAGCTTCTACACCCCGGCCAGCGAAGCTGCAACCTTCACCACGATCGCGCAGCGATGCACCGACCAGGCCGGCGGACGCTACACCGTGCGGCAGTTCAGCCTGCCGCGTGCCACCGACGATCAACGAATACAGTTGGCCCGTCGGCTGAGCGCGAATGACCGTAGCGTGGACGTGATCGGACTGGACGTGATCTGGACGGCCGAGTTCGCCGAAGCGGGTTGGGTGCTACCGCTATCCGACGACCCGGCGCACCAAGCGGAGGCCGACGCCGGCACCGACACGCTGCCCGGTCCGTTGTCCACCGCGGTATGGCGGCACCGGCTCTACGCCGCACCCGTCGCCAGCAATACCCAATTACTCTGGTATCGACCGGATTTGATGGATAAGCCGCCGGCGACGTGGGATGCCATGGTCGCCGAGGCCACCCGGTTGCACGCCGCAGGCAAACCCAGCTGGATCGGCGTGCAAGCCAGTCAGAACGAGGGCGTGGTGGTGTGGTTCAACACACTGCTGGGAAGCGCTGGCGGCCAAGCACTTTCCGATGACGGCAGCACAGTCACGCTGACTGATACGCCTGCGCACCGGGCCGCCACCGTCAGCGCGCTGCGGATCATGAAGTCCGTGGCCACCGCGCCCGGCGCCGACCCGTCGGTCATTCGCAGCGACGCCGGCACGGCCCGGTTGGCGCTGGAGCAAGGCAACTCTGCCTTGGAAGTCAACTGGCCCTACGCGCTGGCTTCCATGCTGGAAAACGCGGTCAAGGGTGGTGTTCCGTTTCTGCCCCTGAATCGGAGGCCCGACCTGGCCGGCAGCATCAACAACGTCGGGTCGTTCGTACCGACCGACCAGCAGTTCCGCGCGGCCTACGACGCGAGCAAGTCGGTATTCGGATTCGCCCCCTATCCGGGCGTGCGGCCGGATCAGCCGGCCAAGGTGACGATCGGTGGCCTGAACCTCGCGGTGGCCGCAACCACTCGGCACAAGGCCGAGGCGTTCGAGGCGATCCGGTGCCTGCGTAACCCGCAGAACGAGAAGTACGCCGCGCTCGACGGCGGCATGCCGCCGACCCGGACCTCGCTCTACACCGATCCGCAATTCCAGGCGAAATACCCGATGTACGACATCATTCGCCGCCAACTCACCAACCCCGCCGTGCGGTTGGCGACACCCGCCTACCAGTTGGTGTCCACCCGGATCGCGGCCACACTGGCTCCGATCACCGAGATCGACCCGGAGAGGACGGCTGACGAGCTCGCCGCGCAAGTGCAAAAGGCCGTCGACGGTAAAGGCCTGCTGCCGTGAGCGCCAACAAAGCGTCAGACAAACGACTGGCTTTCGTCCTCGTCGCTCCCGCGGCGGCAGTGATGCTGGCCGTGACGGCCTATCCGATCGGTTACGCGATGTGGCTGAGCTTGCAGCGCAACAATCTGGCTACTCCGAACGACA
>Ga0335073_10011619_pt1 | contig 12368 bp, 14 predicted proteins | sample Lox_Sample_22_FD_207093 | JGI IMG/M metagenome (GOLD analysis project Ga0335073, IMG submission 207093) | Soil microbial communities from Loxahatchee National Wildlife Refuge, Florida, United States - Lox_Sample_2.2 | ecosystem: Environmental > Terrestrial > Soil > Wetlands | place: USA... | reverse complement strand
GTCTTTAGCTGATACATGGCGCGGTCGGCCGCTTCGATCACGGCGCCGGCGCTGTCGCCTTGGGACAGCTCGTGCACGCCCCAAGAGACGGTGACGTGCAGCGCGGCGCCATCGACCTTGACCTCCTCCTTCGCGATGCGCTCGGCGAGCTCGGCGGCCTTGCGCTCGGCAACCGGCCGATCGCTCTGCATCAAAAGGACGCCCATCTCATCGCCGCCAAGCCGCCCGACCACGTCCGTCGTGCGCACATTCTCGACCAGGATCTTCGCGACCTGCACTAGCGCCACGTCGCCGGCCGAATGGCCGTACGTGTCGTTGATCTGTTTCAGGTTATCGACGTCGAAATAAACGATGCTCGCCGCCACGCCATAGCGCTGGGCAAACGACATCATGCGCGACAGCTCGCGCAGGAACGCGCGCCGGTTGACGACCGGCATCAGCGGGTCCTCGTCGACGAGCTTCTCGAGATAGCCGATCCGCGACCGCGCATCTTCGAGTTCGTGACGCAGCTGCTCGACTTCCGCCATGAGAGCGGTGAGCGCCCGGACCACATTGGGTGTGAGCTCGGCCTCGGGAATGCCGCCGACGGCAAGAACATCGCGCGCCGGCCCGACACCCGCGGCGGGCGCGGCATGGGCCTGCCGCACCGGCGCGCCGGCATGAACCGCGCCTACACCTTGGATCGATTTGCGGTCGCGGATTTCCATGATGCCCCGTAAGGGCAAGGATTATGCCGTCAAGGCCCGCAAGTCAAAATCAATTGCAGGTAATTGCATACCCCGGCGTGGGAATCCGGCCCTAAAAAAACGCCTTGAGGTTGGCACGTATGCGCGCGAGCGGCTCCACCGAGCGGTCGGGAAGGGGGAACGGCTTGCCGGTGATCTGCTCCTGCACTTCCACGTAGATGCGTGCGGCGTCAAGGATCACGTCGCGGGGGATTTCCGGCACCGCTTCCTTATAGGGGTCGCAGCGCGCCGCCACCCAGTTCCGCACGATGTCCTTGTCGAAGCTGTCCGGCCGCTGGTGCCCGCGGAACCTTTGCTCATAGGTCTCGAGGAACCAATAGCGGCTGCTGTCCGGCGTGTGGATCTCGTCGGCGAGCGTGATCCGGCCTTCGCCGTCGAGCCCGAACTCGTACTTGGTGTCGACCAGGATGAGGCCGCGTGCGCGCGCCATCTCGCGCCCGCGCGCGAACAGGGCGAGCGCGTGATGGGAGACCGTGTCCCATTGCGCGCGGGTCAGAAGGCCGCGGGTCGCGATGTCGGCGGCCGATAGCGGCTCGTCGTGATCGCCTTCGCCGGCCTTGGTGGTCGGCGTGATGACGGTCTCCGGGAGCTTCTGGTTCTCGTCGAGCCCGTCCGGCAGGCGGATGCCGTACATCTCGCGCTTGCCCGCCTTGTACATCGACAGAAGCGAGGTCGAGGTCGTGCCGGCAAGATAGTCGCGCACCACGATCTCGACCGGCAGCATGTTGAGGCGCCGGCACACCAGCACGTTGGGATCCGGATACTCGATGACGTGGTTGGGGCAGATATCGCGCGTCGCGTCGAACCAGAAGCGCGCGATCTGGGTCAGCACCTGTCCTTTCAGCGGCACGGCGGTGAGGACGCGGTCGAACGCGCTCAGCCGGTCCGACGCGACGATGATGCGCCGCCCGTCCGGCAGGTCGTAATTGTCGCGCACCTTGCCGCGATAGTGATTGGGAAGCTCGGGGATCGTCGCGTCCCACAGCGCGCGGTCCGAATAGGCCGTCAATGCCGCCTTATCCACCATCGAAGCGAGTCTCCTGCCGGCTTGGGGAAGGGGCGTTCACTGCATCCTTTCGGGCCGATTTGCAAGCGTCTTTCGCGAGCGGCGGCGACCACGGTTGCCGAGGCGTGCCGCGCCCTTATAATGCGCGCCTTTTCGAGCGACGGGGGTGAGGCGTATGGCAGGCAATCCGGTGGTCGGCATCGTCATGGGCAGCGCCAATGACTGGGAAATCATGCGCCATACGGCCGACACGCTGCAAAAGCTCGGCATCGCGAGCGAGCACAAGGTCATCTCCGCGCATCGCACGCCCGACCGGCTCTATGAGTACGGGAAGGCCGCGCGCGGCCGCGGGCTCAAAGTGCTGGTCGCCGGCGCGGGCTTGGCGGCGGGGCTTCCCGGGGTGCTCGCGGCGCTGACGCCGCTGCCGGTGCTGGGCGTGCCGCTCAATGGCGCGCTGATGGGGCTCGACAGTCTTTTCTCTATGGTGCAGATGCCGGGCGGCGTTCCGGTCGGCACGCTCGCGATCGGGCGCGCGGGGGCGGTCAACGCCGCCATTCTCGCGGCGTCGATCCTGGCGCTGTCCGATCCGGCCGTGGCGTCCGCGCTCGATGCCTATCGCAAGGCGCAAACGGACGCCGTTCCCGACGAGCCCGACGCAAAAGGTTGAACTCGGGCGATCGCTAAAGCCGCGGCCGCACGAGGCGGAAGAATCGCGTCGGGTCGGGAAAGCCGCCGGTTATCCGCCCGATCCGCGACCTGAGACGCGGCAGGACCATGGTCTCCGCAAGGCGCCGGTCGAGGAACGCGTCGGTCGCCACGGCATTCTCGGACCGGTCATCGAGCCAGAACAGCATCGTCGCGCCATAGATTCCCGCGAGCATGGCGCGCTTGGTATAGAAGCTGAAATCGGTGGACGTATCGCCCGCCGCGTACCAGATCGCGTCGACCGTGTCGTAAAGAAGCTTCAGGCCGAGCGCCGCGTTGGGCGGCATCGCGAGAAGCGACAGGCCGCGCCGCACCGCCTCGCGATGGGGTGTCAGAAGCTGCAGCCGCGTGCGCACGGCAAGCGCGACGCGCTCGCTGAGCTTCATCCCTTCGATCGGCTGTGCGGCCACGGTCTCGAGCATCAGGCGATCGGCCCAATGGCTGAACCACCGGACCGCCTCGCGCGGGCCGCGGGGGAACAGCCGTGACACGTCGGCATCCTTCATGCCGACGCGGGTGGCCGCGGCCCGCATCCCCTCGATGGTCCAGCCATCGAACGGGATGTCCGGAAGAAGGGCCGCGAGAAGCGCGTCCTTCTGCTCCTGCTCGTCCATCGGGCCTCCTAATCCGCCATGGCCGCGAGGTCGATGGGGAAGCGGTTCATCTCTTCGAGAAAGACAAGAAGGCGCATGTCGGTCATCCGCTGAGGATAGAGGACGCCGTCGAGATGGTCGCATTCGTGCTGTACCACGCGTGCGTGGAATCCTTCCGCGGTCTCGTCGATGAGCGAGCCGTCGGGCGCCACGCCGCGATAGCGGATGCGCGTGAAGCGCGGCACGGCGCCGCGCAGTCCCGGCACCGACAGACATCCCTCCCAGCCCAGCTCCATCGCCGTGCCGATCGGCTCGATCACCGGATTGATGATCGCCGTAAGCTCCTGCGGGCGATCGCCCGGGCGCCCGGTCACGCGCTCCTCGGGCACCCGGAAGATCACCACGCGCCGCGAGACGTGGACCTGCGGGGCGGCAAGCCCGGCGCCGCCAATGTCCCACAGCGTCTCGACCATGTCGTCGAGGAGCCGCCGGATTTCGGGCGCGCTCGGATCGGCGACCGGCTCGGCGACGCGGCGCAGCACCGGATGGCCCATGCGGGCGATCTTGAGGATGGCCATGCCAATACTATGGGCGCTGCCCGGCTTCTTCACAAGCCGGCCCGGCCGTGCTATCAAACGCGCGCAACCGGAAGGAAAAGGTGGCCTAGTGCAAGTTCTCGTCCGCGACAACAATGTCGATCAAGCCCTGCGCGCGCTCAAGAAGAAGATGCAGCGCGAAGGCGTGTTCCGCGAGATGAAGCTTCGCCGCAACTATGAAAAGCCTTCCGAGCGCCGCGCCCGCGAAAAGGCCGAGGCCGTGCGCCGCTACCGCAAGCTCTTGCGCAAGCGGTTGGAGCGCGAAGGGTACTAGAACCCGTCGGCGCCGCTACTCCAGCGCCTTCACGATCTCTTCCGTCATCTTCTTGGCGTCGCCGAACAGCATCATCGTGTTGTCGCGGAAGAACAGCTCGTTGTCGACGCCGGCATAGCCCGACGCCATCGAGCGCTTGACGAACAGCACCGTCTTCGCCCGCTCGACATCGAGCACCGGCATGCCATAGATCGGCGACGCCTTGTCGGTCTTGGCCGCGGGGTTCGTCACGTCGTTGGCGCCGATCACATAGGCGACGTCGGTCGAGGCGAAATCGCGGTTGATCTCTTCGAGCTCCATCACCTCGTCATAGGGCACGTTCGCCTCGGCCAGCAGCACGTTCATGTGGCCGGGCATGCGGCCCGCGACGGGGTGGATCGCATAGCGCACGTTGACGCCTTCGTGCTTCAGATCGTCGGCCATCTCGCGCAGCGCGTGCTGCGCCTGCGCCACCGCCATGCCATAGCCGGGGACGATGATGACCGAGCTCGCATTCTTCAGGATGAACGCCGCGTCCTCGGCGCTGCCCGCCTTGACCGAGCGGTCGCCCTTGGTGGTCGCGGCGGCGACGCCGCCTTCGGTGCCGAACCCGCCCAGGATCACGTTGAAGATCGAGCGGTTCATGCCCTTGCACATGATGTAGCTGAGGATCGCGCCCGACGATCCGACGAGGGCGCCCGTCACGATCAGCGCGCTGTTCGCAAGCGTGAAGCCGATGCCGCACGCGGCCCATCCCGAATAGGAGTTCAGCATCGAGATCACGACCGGCATGTCGGCGCCGCCGATCGGCAGGATGAGCAGGAACCCCAAGGCCAGCGACAAAAGGACGATGAGCCAGAACCCGAACGCGGACTGCGCCGCCACGAACCACACGATCACGGCCACCAGCAAAAGACCCAAGAGCGCGTTGAGCGGATGCTGCCCCGGGAACACGAGCGGCGATCCGCTGACGAGCCCTTGCAGCTTCGCGAACGCCACGATCGAGCCGGTGAAGGTGATGGCGCCGATCGCGGTGCCGAGCGACATCTCAACGAGGCTGCCCCGCTCGATCGCGCCGTAGATTCCGATGTGATAGGCGTCGGGCGCATAGAACGCCGCCGTGGCGACGCACACCGCCGCGAGGCCGACGAGGCTGTGGAACGCCGCCACGAGCTGCGGCAGCGCGGTCATCTGGATCTTGAGCGCGATATAGGTCCCGATCGCGCCGCCGATGACGACGCCCAGGATGATCGTGCCGTAGCTCACGACGTCGGGCGCCGCGAGCGTCGTGCCGACAGCGATCACCATGCCGGCGATGCCGTAGAGGTTGCCGGCCCGCGACGTCACCGGCGAGGACAGCCCGCGCAGCGCCAGGATGAAGCAGACCGAGGCGATGAGGTAAAGGAAGGCCGAGAGATCGGGCGTCACGAGAAGCGCGCTCCTTATACTTTCTTCTTGAACATTTGCAGCATGCGCTGCGTCACGATGAAGCCGCCGAAGATGTTGACCGAGGCGAGCACCACGGCGATGAAGCCCATCACCTTCGAGAAGCTGAACCCGGCGGGACCGGCGGCGATGAGAGCGCCGACGATGATGACGCTCGAGATCGCGTTGGTGACGCTCATCAGCGGCGAGTGGAGCGCCGGCGTGACGCGCCACACGACGTGATAACCCACGAACACCGCGAGCACGAACACGGTGAGGTAGAAGATGAACGGGTCGGGCGTGGTGCCGACCAGTGCGGCAGCATTGGCCATGGTCTAGTCTCCTGCCGCGGGCGCGGGCTGGGCGGCGAATTGCGGATGGACGACGGCGCCGTCCAAGGTCAGAAGGGTCGCCTTCACGATCTCGTCGGCCTGATCGATCTTGAGTTGCTTTTCCTTGTCGATGATGAGCGCGAGGAACGCCAAAAGGTTCTTGGCGTAAAGCTGGCTTGAATCGACCGGGATATGGGACGGGACATTGACCGGGCCGAGAATGGTGACGCCGCCCGGCGTCACCACGGTCTCGTCGGGCACGGTTCCTTCGACATTGCCGCCTTGCTCGGCCGCGAGGTCGGCGATGATCGAGCCCGGCCGCATGTTCGCGATCATCTCGCGGGTGAGGAGGATCGGCGCGCGCCGGCCGGGCACGAGCGCGGTGCAGATCGCGATGTCGATCTTCTTCAGCGCCTCGCCGATATGCTCGCGCTGACGGCGGGCGAAATCCTCGCCCATCTCCTTCGCATAGCCGCCGGCCGTTTCCATCTGGCGCATCGCCTCGAGATCGACGACGAGGAAACTCGCGCCCAGGCTTTCCACCTGCTCCTTGGCGGCAAGCCGCACGTCGGTCGCCGACACGATGGCGCCAAGGCGGCGCGCGGTGGCGATCGCCTGCAAGCCCGCGACGCCCGCCCCCATGACGAGGACTCGTGCCGGCGGGATCGTGCCGGCGGCCGTCATCATCATCGGCAGCGCGCGGCCAAAGGCGTTCACCGCCTCGAGCGTGATGCGATAGCCCGCGAGGTTCGCCTGCGACGACAGCACGTCCATCGACTGCGCCCGGGTGATGCGCGGCACCAGCTCCATGGCAAAGCTCGCGAGCCCCGCGCCGGCATAGGCCGGGACCTCGTCCGCATGCTGAAGCGGGGCGAGCATCGCAAGAAGCGCCGCGCCCCGCTTCATGAGCGGCAGCTCGTCGGCCATCGGACGCTGCACCTTGAGCACGATGTCGGCGGTGCCCAGCGCGTCGGCTTCGCTTGGCGCGATCCCGGCACCGGCCGAGCGGTAGGCATCATCGGTGAAGGCCGCGCCGGCGCCGGCTCCGGTCTCGACCACCAATTCCTGTCCCATTCCGACAAGACGCTTAACGGTATCCGGCGAGGCCGCTACACGGCGCTCGTGCGGACGGCGCTCTTTTGGGACGCTGATCTTCATTTCGGGGGATACCTCTGCGCGAAACCGGTCGCGCCCTGCTCTCTATGACGCAGTGCAGCAATAGCCAACTAAAGTTAATTTGGGAAGAAGAAAGGCCGCATCGCTGCCGCTCTTTTAATCATGAGTCGCCGTGTTAAACTCTTGCGATCACGCCGCCTTGGGCGGCTTCGGGGGGCAGTTTTGATCCTCCAGGGAATAAACCGGGTGGCCTCCCGTTATCCCGATGTCAGGTCGTTGCGAGCCGGCCGGGGAAATCCGGAAGGGGCGCGATGAGCACGTCCATTACCGACCAGCTCATCGCCGTGCTCCCTCGGTTGAGGCGATTCGCTCGCGGCCTGGCGGGTTCCGCCGTGACGGCGGATGATTTGGTGCAATCGGCATGCGAGCGTGCCCTGGCGCGCGCGCATCAGTTTCAAGAGGGGACGCGATTCGACAGTTGGATGTTCCGCATCGTGCAGACGATCTGGATCGACCAGTTGCGCGCGCGGGATGTCCGCAAGGAGGAGAGCGAGGACGAAGGCTATCAGATCGGCAGCGACGAGTCGGTTCGGCGCGCCGAGGCAAGGATGGCTCTTCGCGAGGTGCGGACGGTGTTGGCGGAGCTGCCGCCCGAGCAAAGAGCAGCGCTCATGCTCGTGACGGTGGAAGGGTTGAGCTATAAAGAAGCGGCGGAAATTGCCGCCGTGCCGGTCGGAACCATCATGAGCCGGTTGGCACGTGCCCGGGTCGCGCTTCAGGCGAAGCTCGAGGCTGGCGGCGCTTTTCGGAGGAGCGTGGACGATGTCGAAGCCGAGCGATGAGAGGCTGATCGCCTATCTCGACGGCGAGCTCGACGAGAGCGGCCGTGCGGAGATCGCGGAGCAGATCGAGCAGGATCCGGACCTTGCCATGCGCGTGCAGCGCCTGGGCGAGAGTGCGGCGCTGTTGCGCGCGGCGTTCGATGAGGCGCTGCGCGAAGCGGTGCCGCAGCGGCTGATCGAGGCGGCGCATGGGCGCACCACCCGCGTCGTCAGCATCATGACGCGCCTGACGCGCGGCATGACCGGGCGTCAGCGCTGGTGGACCGGCATCGCGGCGGCGGCGACGGTGGCCGGACTGATGATCGGCGGCGGCGTCGGCTATTTCGCCGGCGACAAGGAAGGCACCGATGTCGCGCAGCAGGAGCAGGCGACCTTTGCCGCGCGCAACTGGCTCGACAACATCGCGGGATATCACAAGCTCTTCGTCAATGCGGGCACCAACGACGCGGGGCTCGCGGATGTGCCGGCCAACGATGCCGACGCCCGCAAGGATCAGCAGAAGCTGCCGCCCGACTTCCATCTGCCGAACCTGAAGCCGTGGGGGCTCGTGTTCCAGGGCGCGCGGTTCCTGATCGTCGAAGGCCGGCCCGCGACCCAGCTCTTCTACACCACCGACAGCAAGGCGCTGGGGCCGCTGACGGTCGTGGTCGGCACTTCGTCGAAGCCCGATGTCGGGCCGACTTTCGATCGGCGCGACGATCTGAACGTGCTTTATTGGCGCTATCACGGCCATGCCTATGCGCTCGTGGGCACGGCCAATATCGGCTATCTGTGGAACATCTATCACGACATCGCGTGGCAGTTCGACGCGATCTGACGCACGTCTCCCGATGCGTGGTGCCTGTGAGTCGCTGTTCCTGATTCGCTGTTCTGAGTCCGTCGTCCCGGGGGTCCATGGATTGCCGGGTCAAGCCCGGCAATGACGGGAAAAATGGTGACGGCAGCGGCCGGCGACCCGGCCAAGACGCGACCGGCGCGTCACTTCGGCAGATTGGACGCGCCGAAGGCAAGCGGCAGGATATCCTTGAGCCGGACGGCTTTGCGTGCACCCGCGACCGTGGCGAGATGGATCTCGGTCTCCGGCCCCGCGAACTCGGCGATGCGCTGACGGCAGCCGCCGCAGGGCGGGGCGGGGTCCGCGCCCTCGACGATGACGGCCATCTCGGCGATGCGCGTGGCGCCGCCCGCCACCATGGCGGCGATCGCCCCGGCCTCGGCGCATAGGCCCTCGGGATAGGCTGCGTTCTCGACATTGGCGCCGACAAAGATGCGCCCGTCCGCGGCGCGGATCGCGGCGCCCACTTTGAGACGGGAATAGGGCGCGTAGGCATGGGCGCGCACCGCCGCGGCGGCCGTGATGAGCGCGTCGGCGGATGATGCCATGTTCTCCTCGCCAAGAGCCGCCGCTATGATGCGCCAAAGCGCTGCCGCATGCCAATTTCCCTCCGCATTCCCTGGCACCTTTTCGGCGTGCGGCGCAAGGCCGCCGGCGCGGAGAAGGTCGCGGCCGGCGAGCGCGACCTGCGGCTCGACTTCTTTCGCGGCCTGTCCCTCTTCTTCATCTTCATCGACCACATCCAGGAAAACGTGCTGTCGTGGTTCACGCTCCATGCCGTCACGTTCTGCGATGCGGCCGAAGTGTTCATCTTCATCTCGGGTTATACCGCGTCGCTCGTCTATGGCAGGAGCCTGAGGCGCAATGGCGCGCTCTATGCCGTGGCGCAGGTCTATCGGCGCGTGTGGCAGCTTTATGTCGCGCACATCTTCATCTTCGTCATCTTCGTCGCCGAGGTCTCCTACACCCTTATCGCGGTGCAAAGCCCCATGTACATGGAAGAGCTTGGCGTCGGCGATTTCCTCAATCAGCCGCACCTCGCGGTCATTCGCGCGCTGCTGCTCGATTTCCAGCCGCCGCTGCTCGACATCCTGCCGCTCTATATCGTGCTGCTCGGCACGTTTCCGATCGTGCTGTTGCTGCTCGAGGTCAATCCGCTCTACCCGTGCCTTGCGTCGGCGCTGCTTTACGTCCTCACGCTCACGCGCGGCTGGGCGCTTCACACCTATCCGGACAACCAGGCCTGGTTCTTCAACCCGCTCGCGTGGCAGTTCCTGTTCGTCATCGGCGCAACGTTCGGCCATGCGAGCGTCGGCGGCCGGACCCGGCCGGTGGTGCCGCGCTGGTTGACCGGCCTCGCGGCGATCGTCGCCGGGATCATCACCTTCATCTGCCTGACCTGGATGGCGCATTGGATCTACGACCCGATCCAGCCGCTGTTCGTGCGGCTTTGGTACTTCACGCTCGACAAGACCAATTTGGCGCCGCTGCGCCTGTTCAGCTTCCTGGCCCTGGCCGGCGCCACGCTTCATTTCGTCCGCCCCGACGCCGCCTTTCTTCGCGCGCGCCTCTCGCAAGCGGTGGTGGTGTGCGGCCAGAACTCGCTCTATGTCTTCTGCCTCGGCATCGTGCTGTCGGTGCTGGGCCATTTCCTGATGTCCGAGATCGATGCCGGCCTCTTCATGCAGGTCGCCGTCAATCTCGTCGGCATCGCCGTGATGATCGGTACGGCCGAGCTCTTGCAGTGGTTCAAGCTCGCGGGCCGACGCTCCCCCCTCGCAGCTTCGGAGTAAGTGATGGCTCGTGCCCTACCCTTGATCCGGGACCTTGTCTTCGCGGCCTGCCTTGCGGCCGGGACGGGCCACGCGATGGCCGCGGAACCGGGCGCCGATTGCCGCGTCCCGGCCGAGCTCGTGACCGACGACGCGAAGCTCAAGGCCACGGCCTTGCGCCTCCATGACCAGAAGCCGGTGACGATCGTCGCGATCGGCGGGGCCTCGACCGCGGGGACGGCGGCCGGGAACGGCGACCAGTACGGCTATCCGCGCCGCTTGCAAGAGGCGCTGCGCCGGCGCCATCCGGGCGCCACGGTGACGGTCCTCAACAAGGGCGTGCCGCGTCAGCTCACGCAGCAGATGGTGGACCGGTTCGCGACCGACGTGATCCCGGCCGACCCGACCCTCGTGCTGTGGGAGACGGGGACCGTCGATGCCGTGCGGGGGATCGACGTGGACCAGTTCACGGACGCAGTGCAGCAAGGAATTGCTGCGTTGCGTCAGCACAATTTTGACGTAATGCTTGTGAACATGCAGTACAATCCCAGCACAGGGTCGGTCATAAACTTCGAGCCTTATATGGAGGCTCTCAATCACGCCGCCGATCTTGATGGGACGCTGATCTTTCGCCGGTTCGAGATCATGAAATACTGGAGCGAATCCGGCGTGTTCGACTTTGTGGATGTACCGAAGGAGCGCAGGGTGCAACTCGCGGAAGAGGTTTATCGGTGCCTCGGCGACGCGATGGCCGAGGCGATCGATCATGCTGCAGAATGACCGGGGGAGGCCGAAGCTCGGCCGCAGCGCCTATCTGGCGCTTCTGATTGTCGGGATTGCCGCGACCGCGGGGACGCTGCTTGCGCCGGCGGGGCGCCACGCGAGCGCCGCCGGACAAAGTTGCGGCATCCCGGACAAGCCGGCGCTGCTCGACCATCCGCTCCCGCATGTGGCCCAGCGCATTGCCGAAGGCGGCACCTTGACGATCGTGGCGCTCGGCTCGTCTTCCACCTGGGGCACCGGCGCGTCGCGGCCCCGATACAGCTATCCAAGCCGTCTCGAGGTACTGCTCGCGGCGCGCTTTCCGGGCCTCACGGTACGGGTCCTCAATCGCGGCGTCGGCGGCGAGGAGGCGCCCGACATGGCGGCCCGCATCGACACCGACGTGCTGCCCGCGCATCCCGACCTCGTGATCTGGCAGGTCGGCACCAATGGCGTGCTCGACGGCATGGACGCGGCGCGCGCCGGCGACATCGTGCGCCAAGGCATCGACCGCATCGAGGCCGCCGGCGCCGACGTGATGATCATGAACCCGCAATTCGCGCCGGCGGTGCTTCAGCATCCGCATTACCGCGACATGCTGCACGAATTGCGCGCGGTGGCGCACGAGAAGGACGTGCCGCTGTTCCCGCGCTTCTCGCTGATGCGGGGCTGGGCCGATGACGGGTTCATGCCGCTCAACAAGATGGTCGGGCGGGACCGTCTTCACATGACCGACGCCAGCTATGACTGCCTGGCGCGCGCGGTCGCCGCCAGCATCGTCCCCAACGCGCGTCCGGTGGTCGCGGCCGACGACCGCGTGAGCTGAGCTAGGGCTTCAGCACCGCGCGGCCGACGATCTTGCCGGCGCGCAGGTCGCGCAAGGCCGCTTCCGCATCATCGAGCGGCCGCTCGGTCAGCGGCACCTTGGGCACCGCGCCGGCCGCGACGAGCGCCATCAATTCCTTGAATTCGGCAAGGCTGCCGACGAACGAGCCCTGGATCGTCAGCGCCCGGATCGGCAGCAGCGGAAGCGCCAAGGTGATGTCGCCGCCGAACAGGCCGACGATGACATATTTGCCGCCGCGCATCACCGCGTCGGTGCCAAGCCGCGCGGTCGGGCTTGCGCCGACGAAATCGACGGCGGCGCCCAAGGGAGCCTTCGCGGCCGCTTGAGCCTGCTTCACTGCGTCGGTGGCACCGGCGTCGATGGCCGCGAGCGCGCCCGCCGCCAGCGCCGCCTCGCGTTTCTTGGGATCGATGTCGGCGACGACCGCGCCATGCCCGTCCAACGCCTTCAACAGCCCGAGGCACATGAGCCCCAGCCCGCCAGCGCCGATCACCAGGATCGGCTGCGCGCGATAGACCGCTTCGCCGACCCGCTTCAG
>Ga0335073_10011618_pt1 | contig 12368 bp, 9 predicted proteins | sample Lox_Sample_22_FD_207093 | JGI IMG/M metagenome (GOLD analysis project Ga0335073, IMG submission 207093) | Soil microbial communities from Loxahatchee National Wildlife Refuge, Florida, United States - Lox_Sample_2.2 | ecosystem: Environmental > Terrestrial > Soil > Wetlands | place: USA: Florida... | reverse complement strand
AGTCACATCGCGGTGCAGGTGCCCGGATACGCCTGGGCGGCGCCGAAAGACCCAGCGGAACAGGAATTCAGCAGACTCGGCTGCTTTCACGATCTGGTTCTGCGCTATATGCAGTCGCAGATCCTGCAGGCGACGCAATCGTGTGGGTGCAATGCCCGGCACAATGTTCAGCAGCGGCTCTCGCGATGGCTGCTGCTGTGTCGCGACCGGACCAGTGAGGATGTCCTGCAGCTGACCCAGGAGTTTCTGGCGGCCATGCTGGGTGTCGAGCGGCCCGCCGTTACAGTCGTGGCCGGCAAGCTGCAGGAACGCGGCCTGATCGAGTACAGCCGCGGCCGTGTGCGGATTACCGATCGGCCCGGTCTGGAGGCGGTGGCTTGCGAATGCCACCAGGTGGCCAGGCGAGAGCTGCGGGCCTTTCGCGAATACGCCGACCAGCGGAGCGGGCTCTACCAGTCGAAAAACGGAGCCTCACGAACGGATCATTCCCCCCACTGACTCTGCGGTGGTCCGTTTTCGCCCGGCTGCTGGGTGCCCTGGGGGGGCGGAGCGGCGCCCCGCGGCGGCGTGTAATGCGGCCTGTTCTGCAGGCGGAAGCCGTCGCGGATCACATAGAAGTCCTGTTCGGGAAGATCCGCCTCCAGCAGCCGGCCGTCGCTCGCGTAATAGAGCTCGACGGTAATGCCGTTTTGTTCGCTCACGACGACGCTGGTGTGATGCACCGCGATCGATTGGCCCTGAAACGTCGCGCTCACCTCCGGCCGGGCGTTGTACTGAGCAGGCACGAGCAGGCCATTTTGCTTGGGGATAATGATCCAGGTCGTTGGTGACCGTTCAAGGGCGAAGTGCGTCATCTCGATGTAGGCGGCCGGGTCGAGGTCCGGCAGCAGGGCGAGGTGCTGATGGCGGTCGACGGTATTGGTCGTGGTTTTGCCGCTGGCACTGATGCTGATCTGAAACTGACGTCCCGTGGAATCCGAGGCCATCGTGAAGGTCACCTGGTCTCCGTTCACCGTCCCGGTGAGTTGGTCGCGGACGATATTGAGCTGTTCGTCGAGGCGATTGCTGTTGGAGTACGAGTAGGTGAACTTCGGCATCTTCAGGTCGCCGTGCGAGGAAATCTGGTAGCCGCCCGGGACCCTGGCGACGTCAGCCTCTGCCGAACCAACCGCCTTGCCGCTGTCGGCCTGAACAAGCGTGTAGTGCGACGATCCGAGTGGGACTCCAACGGCCTGGGCAAAGGCTGACGGAACGAGCAGAGCAGAGACGACCGCAAAAACGGGCAAACGCATGGTTCGGAAGGACCTTTCTGGTCCATTAGACACAATTTCCCGGCAAAAGCTGCGGTTGGCCCGTGAATGCGAAGCGCCACACGTGGGATCTTTGGCTGAGCTGCCCCACGTGCCACATGGGTCGGGGCGCCTCGGGGGGCTGAAGCCGCCGCCGATCCGCCCGGGCCCGACTGGGGACGTGCTGGCGTTGCCTGGCGCGCACCGGGGTTCTCTCGGGAGAGACGGCCGCGGAGTTTACTCCCGGGTTACGGCTGTGTGAATTCCTCTTCGAATCCCGAGGAAATCTGCCGTTTCGCCTCAGGGAATCAGTGAAACAAGCTGAGGTCGATGGAATTCGCCATCGCCGCGTAGCCTGGGTCTTTGGGATGCAGGTGATCGCCGCTGTCATAAGCCGGTAAATAGACCAGCGGATGCGCCGGATCACGGGTGGCCTTGTCGAAATCGATCACGCCATCAAAGGCGCCGCTGGTTCGGATCCAGTCGTTGAGGGCTTCACGAATTTGTTCGCCGTGATCGGTGTAGTAGCCGGCTCCCTGGTACGGCGTGAGGGTCGCGCCGAAGACCCTGATGCCGTGCTCGTGGGCTCGGGCGACGATTTGGCGCAGGCCCTGCTCCAGGTCCTCAGCGGTGAGCCTGTAGTCCGGGCGATTGGCATCGTGCAGCGTGCCGATGTCATTGATTCCCTCCAGCACAATGATGTACTTCACCCCGGACTGGGACAGAACATCGCGGTCGAAGCGGGCGAGAGCATTGGGGCCGACGCAGGTGATCAGGACGCAGTTGCCGCCAATGCCTTCATTCAGAACGGAGAGTTCCGCGGTTGCTGGATTGGTGTGCAGGCGCGCGGCCAGATAATCTGGCCAGCGGTGGTTCTCGTTGTCCGTGGCATAAGCGCCGTCTGTAATGGAGTCGCCATAAGCTACGACTGCAGCGGCGTGCGGAGACACCGGCTCGACATCGACACCTTTGACGAAATACCACGAGGGTACGGTCGTTGCCCCCGTCAGCGACGGTGCGCTCACGACGTTGCTGCCGACCTGAATGTAATTGATCTGCTGCGCGCTGGAGTGGACGGAGACGTCGCTGATCTGTTGCAGCGGCAGATACAGACTGATGGCGAGATCGGTGAAGGCGGGCGTGGCCAGATTCACCGGATCGCTGACCGCTTCGGCCCCGGGCGGAATAACGATGGAAGCCTGTCCGCCGAAGGTAAGGGCGTGGAGTGAATCCGGGCGGATAGCGGATTCGCCGGCACTCAGGGCAACGGTGGCTGCATCGATGCGCAGCGGCTCAATGCCAAACTCATTGGTGAAGCGAACGCGCAGCGCCTTGCCTGGAATCGAGGTGTGGACGATCTCCCGAAGGGTGGAATCCACGACATTCGGGATCGTGTGCCAGGGGTCGCCCCCAAACGGCGACGTCGCCCAGGTGCCCACCCAGTGCGCCGGCTCGGAAGAAGTCGTCTGCGACGCGGCGGTGAGCCCAAAGCCGACCAGGAGGGCAACAGCCAACAGGCATAACCGGCCGGGCTGAAGCAATGGCACAAAGCGCAAACGACCCATGACAGCATTTCCTCCACGGAAGGGCAGATGGTGCGGAACGCACCATCATAAACTCCGCGGGAGACAGAAATGCCCCTCCTTTGCCTGCGGCAAAGAAAGGGCATTCGGAGCGGTCCGTGATCTACTTCTTCGCGCTTTCGAACCGCTTGTTGATCTCGTCCCAGTTGACCGTGTTCCACCAGGCGGCGAGGTAATCCGGTCGGCGGTTCTGGTACTTCAGATAGTAAGCGTGCTCCCAGACGTCATTCCCAAGGATGGGGAAGTGGCCCTGCATCAGCGGGCTGTCCTGATTGGCGGAGGTGATGATCTTCAGTTTGCCGTCCCAGATCAGCCAGCCCCATCCAGAGCCGAACTGTTTCGCCGCCGCTTCATTGAACTGCTTCCTGAAATCCTCGAAGCTCCCAAAATCCTTTTTGATCTGTTCGGCGATGGCGCCTTTCGGCTCGCCCCCGCCATTCGGTTTCATGATGGCCCAGAACATGCTGTGGTTGACGTGGCCGCCGCCGTTGTTGCGGACCACGGTGCGAACGTCCTCCGGGACCGTGTTGATGTTGCGAAGCAGATCTTCGGCGGAGTGCTTCCCGAGTTCGGGATGTTTTTCAATGGCCGCGTTGAGGTTGTTGACGTAGGCGGCGTGATGCTTGTCGTGGTGTAGGTGCATCGTCTGTTCATCGATGTGCGGCTCCAGAGCCGCATAGTCGTAAGGAAGGGGCGGAACTTCGTGTGCCAAAGCATCCTCCTGGGACGTGGTTAGTGGTGCCGGTGTGCCGAGGGGCCGCGCGGGAAAGTTTGCGGATACCGGCAGGGGCCCGCGCAGAATGCGCCCTCCGATCATACTGGATGCGGCTGCGCGTCTGCAGGGTGCAAGGGCTCCGGGTTGCCCGCGGGGCGGCTGCAGCTGAATTTCGGTTTTTCGTGGCCCGGGGCGCCTCCGCCGTTACGGCTCCTATACATTGAGAAAAGGACTGCCGCTGATCGCATCCGCTGGCGATGAGTGGACAACCCCATCTGCTGACGGACCGCATTTCTGTTGAATTTCCAGGATAAGAACGGGCCTCGATTGGCTCCATCGCCCCTAACCCGAAGAGAGCTCCTGCGGCGAGCCGGAGCATCCGGCGTTCTCGCGCTGGGAGCCCCTGCTCTGGCGCTGGGACAAAACCAGGCTCAGGCGCCAAAAGTGAAGCCGGGGCAGGAGCCGAAGTCGGAATCCCAGGCGGCCGCGAAGTACCCGCACCCGCCCGGTGTGTTCATCAATCACCCGTTCACCCAGGTGACAACGGACGCGCAGACTCTGCTCGACGATCTGGAAGGAAGGGCCAGCGACTTCTTCTACAACGAGGCCAGTCCCCGCACGGGAATGGTGCGCGATCGGGCTCCGGCTGTCGGCCTGTCCGTGAGCCGCGTCTCCAGCATTGCTGCCACCGGCTTCGGCCTCACCGGCCTGTGCATCGCCCACAACCGCAACTACCTGCGTCCCTTCGACTGCGAACAGCGGGTTGAAAAGACCCTGGCCTTCCTGCTGGAGGATTGCCCGCACGAGCACGGATTCCTTTACCACTTCATTGACATGGAGAGCGGACAGCGCATGTTCGGCAGCGAACTCTCCTCCATCGACACCTGCTGGCTCCTTTGCGGCATTCTCACCTGCCGGCAGTATTTTGCCGACAACCCCCGCATCGAGGGACTGGCAACCACCTTCTACCGCCGCATCGACTGGGAGTGGATGCTCAACGGCGGAAACACACTTTCCATGGGGTGGCTGCCCGATCAGGGCTTTCTCAGTCACCGCTGGGACATCTATTCCGAGTTGCTGGTCCTTTATCTGCTCGCCATCGGTTCACCCACCCATCCCATTCCCGCCACCACCTGGAACGATCTGCAGCGGCCTGTCGTGCAGTTCGGCGGACTGGACTACATCAGTGGGGTCGCGCCTATCTTCATCCACCAGTACGCCCACGCATGGTGCGATTTCCGCAACATTGCCGACCTGCACGCCAACTACTTCACCAATTCCATTGCCGCGACGAGCGCTCATCAGCTCTGGTGCCTGACCGAAGGCCGCCAGTTTCCGTGGTTCGACCAAAATCTCTGGGGCGTTTCTGCTTCCGATTCGCGGGAAGGCTATCGCGTCTGGGGCGGACCGCCCGCCATGGGGCCGCTGGATGGAACCCTGGTGCCGAATGCGGCGGGTGGATCGGTGATCTTCCTGCCCGCCGAGTGCACGCACGTGCTGCTCAGTATGCGCGAACAGTTCAAAGACAAGGTCTACACCCGCTACGGCTTCGTCGACGCCTTTCAGCCGCACGCCAACTGGTTCGCGCCCGATATTCTGGGCATCGATCAGGGCATCATGATGCTGATGGCTGAGAACCTGCGTACGGGCTTCGTATGGAAGTACTTCATGAAAAACCCCGAAATCGGCCATGCCATGAGCCTGGTCCAGTTCCATCCGGATGTGAACGCGATGTGGCAGCTGTCGTAGGGTCTGGTCCGGGTTTCGCGAAAAAATCTGGCCGTGTTTGAAGAATGGTGACACCTTGTACCTCATGAATTGATCCAATCGTTACGCAGGAATTCGTAAATTCGGAGAGAATGGCTGCTTTCATGGCAAACTCCACTCCGCAGTATCGATGGATCGCAGGGGACGGGTCGGCCTTTGGCGCCCCTGGACTGGAACCCCGCTGGACCTCCAGCGCCAAAGACGCGGTCAGCACCGCCTATGCCGCTTCCAGCAAGATCTGGTTCACCGTCTCGCACGGCATCCTGAACGAGATCTACTGTCCAACGATCGACCGCCCCCAGATCCGCGACATGCAGTTCCTCATTACGGACGGGGAAACCTTTTTCCACGAGGAAAGGCGCGACCTGACCCACGAATTCGACTACATCGATCCCGACGCGCTGGCGATCTCCGTCCGCAACAGCGATCCCGAAGGGCGCTACACGATCGTTCGCCGGATGATTGCCGACCCGCATTATCCGGTGATGCTGGTGCATGTGCGGCTGGAGGGCGAAGAAGAGTTCCTGTCGCGGCTGCATGTATACGCCCTGCTGTCGCCTCATCTGGAGGTAGGGGGGCGCGGCAATTCCGCGCAGGTGGCCGATGTGGCCGGCCAGCGCGTGGTGCTGGCCTGGAAAGATACGATGTCCCTGGCCTTCGCCGCCGATTGTGGCTTCTCCCGCGCCAGCTGCGGTTATGTGGGCGCCAGCGATGGCTGGCAGGATCTGAAGCAGAACTTCAAAATGGACTGGGAGTTCGGCTCGGCACTGAACGGCAATATCGCCATCATGGGCGAGTTGCCGGCCATGTGCCGCGAGTTCACCGTTGCCATCGGCTTCGGCGAAGGACATCACGCTGCCCTCTCCGCCACGGTCGGATCGCTCGGCGTTCCTTTCGAGCGTCATCTGACACGCTTCATCGAGCAGTGGCACCGCGCCGCCACACCGCACGAGCTGGCCCAGCACAGCAGCGATAACGGACGCCTGCTGAACATCAGCCACAACGTGGTTCTCGCTCACGAAGACAAGACCTTTGCCGGAGCCTTCGTTGCGTCTGCGTCGATCCCCTGGGGATATGCCAAAGGGGACGACGATCTGGGCGGCTATCACCTGGTCTGGACCCGCGATATGGTGCAGACGGCGACGGCTCTGATGGCCTGTGGCCGTTGGGAGACCGCTCTGCGCGCTCTTGTCTACCTGGCCTGCACCCAGCGGCCCGACGGCGGCTTCTCGCAGAATTTCTGGGTCAATGGCGAGCCCTACTGGACCGGCATTCAGCTCGATGAAGTCGCTTTCCCCATCATGCTGGCGTGGCGCCTATGGAAGCACGACGCGCTCGGCAGTTTCTCCGCGTTCCCGTTTGTGGAACGCGCCGCCGGGTTTCTGGTGCGCTACGCGCCGGTGACCCAGCAGGAGCGCTGGGAGGAGACATCCGGCTATTCGCCTTCAACGCTGGCGGCGGTCATCGCGGCACTCATTTGCGCAGCCGATATGGCGCGCGCGCACGGCTCGCCGGAGCTGGCCCACTTCCTGGAAGAACACGCCGACTGGATTGAGAGCCACCTGGAAGACTGGACCGTTACGAACGACGGCGTTCTGCATCCTGAGGTAAAACGCCACTACATGCGGATCCGTCCGCCGGAGTGCGGCGACCCGTACGCGCACGAAGGCTGCGGGAGCGATACCATCCACATCAACAACATTGCGCCCGGCGAGAAGGCGGACTTCGAAGCGCGCGAGATTATCGATGGCGGCTTTCTGGAACTGGTGCGTTATGGCGTCCGCGCCCCGGATGATCCTCTGATCGTCGACTCCATCAAAGTCGTCGACCGCATTCTGAAGGTGGAAACGCCGAAAGGCCCCTGCTGGCTGCGTTACAACCACGACGGCTATGGCCAGCGCAGCGATGGCGGACCCTTCCTCGGATGGGGCAAAGGACGTGCGTGGCCCCTTCTGGTGGGGGAACGTGCCCACTACGAGCTGGCAGCAGGTCGAGACGTGGGGCCCCTGATCGCCACCATCGAGCACTTTGCCTCCAGCGGCGGTATGCTCCCCGAGCAGATATGGGATGAGCCGGACAAGAATGGGCTCGTCCTCGGAGGGCCCGCCGGGTCGGCGATGCCCCTGGTGTGGGCGCATTCTGAGTATCTGAAGCTTCTGCGCTCGGCCGTCGATGACCGCGTCTACGACTGCATTCCGGTTGTCGAGGAGCGTTACGCCCAGGGACGGCATCCTGCGAGCCATATTGAAGTTTTTAAGGTGCTGCGTCGTCAGATTCGCCAGATGCCGGCGGGCAAATCGCTGCGAATTACCTCGGCCGAACGCTTCCAGGCAATCTGGTCACCCGACGGCTGGCAGACCACCCATGTGCTGGATAGTACCCAGCTCGGCTACGCCGGATCGTACGCCGATCTGCCCACAACGCCGGAGCAGACAGGCTCGCTGACCTTTACCCTGTTCTGGCCTGACGAAAACCGCTGGGAGGGGCGCAATTTCGAGGTTCTTCTGGAGCCGGCTTCGTGAGACGGACTGCCGGTTTGCGTCATCCAACAAGGAGAGCGAGAATCAGGATTGATTGTTCAGCGATCCGTACGTCCCCAGCCCACAAATTCCAGAGGAGAGACGAGGAGTATGAACGAACTCGATCAGCTATCGATTAACGCCCTGCGCTTTCTGGCCGTTGATTCCGTGCAGAAGGCAAACAGCGGTCACCCCGGCGCTCCGCTGGGCGATGCGCCCATCGCCTACCTCCTCTTTCACAAGTACATGCGGCACAACCCGAAGCACTCGAAATGGCCGAACCGCGACCGTTTTGTGCTGTCCAACGGCCACGCTTCGGCGCTGCTCTACTCCGTGCTGCATCTGACCGGCTACAACCTCTCGATCGAGGATCTTCAGCAGTTTCGGCAGTATGGATCGAAAACGCCCGGCCACCCCGAATATGGCCACACCGACGGGGTGGAAGTGACGACCGGCCCGCTGGGCCAGGGTTTCGGCATGGGTGTCGGCATGGCAATGGCCGAAAAGCATCTGGCTGCGCTCTATAACCGCCCCGGGTTTGACGTTGTCGACCACTACACCTATGGACTCGTATCTGACGGCGATCTCATGGAAGGGATCTCCCACGAGACGGCGTCTCTTGCGGGCACTCTCGGGCTGGGCAAGCTGATTTATCTCTACGACGACAATCTCATTTCGCTCGACGGCCCAACGGAGCTCTCGTTTACCGAAGATGTGCTCAAGCGCTTCGAGGCCTACCACTGGCACGTGCAGATAGTCGGCGATGGAAACGACCTGGAGGGTATCTCGAAAGCAATTGAAGCGGCCCAGGCCGTAAAGGACAAGCCGTCGCTCATCGCTGTCCGTACGGTCATTGGCTACGGCAGCCCCAAGGCCGGCACAAACAAAGCGCACGGCGAAGCCCTCGGCGTTGAAGCGGTGAAGCAGACGAAGAAGAATCTCGGCTGGCCTGAAGACAAGGTTTTCTACGTCCCGGATGATGCCGCGAAGAACTGGCTGCAGGCAGTGGATCGCGGTGCCCGCTATGAGTCGGACTGGAACGCGCTCTTTGCCAATTACAGGAATGCCTTCCCCGAGCAGGCCGCCGAGTTCGAGCGCGTTCAGGCGGGCCGCCTGAAGGATGGCTGGCAGCAGTCCCTGCCCCAGTTCCCGGCCGACGGCAAACCGATCGCAACCCGCAGCGCCGGCAACACCGTGATGAACGCGATCGCAAACCAGGTTCCCGAGCTGCTGGGCGGGGCCGCCGACCTCTCCACCTCGACCAAAACCGTCATCAAAGACAGCCCCAATTTCCACCTCGATCCGACCGGGCGGAACATCTTCTTCGGAGTTCGCGAGTTTGGTATGTGCGCGACCGTAAACGGGATGGCCGCGCACGGCGGCGTGATTCCGTACGGCTCCACTTTTTTTGTGTTCTCCGACTATGCGAAGCCGGCGATTCGCCTGGCGGCGCTGATGCAGGTGCATTCGCTGTTCATCTTTACGCACGATTCGATCGGTCTCGGCGAGGACGGTCCGACGCATCAGCCGGTAGAGCAACTGACAATGCTGCGCGCGGTACCGCACCTCACCGATTTTCGCCCGGCAGACGCAAATGAAACCTCGGCCGCCTGGGGACTGGCGCTGGAGCGCAAAGGTCCTGCGTTCATGGCGCTTTCGCGGCAGGATCTCCCTTTGCTCGATCCGGTGCGCCAGCGCGTCTTCGAAGGCGTTCGCCGGGGCGCTTATATCGTGGAGCAGGGCGGTGATTCCCCCGATTTGCTGATCGTTGGCACCGGCGCAGAGTTGTGGCCCGCAGTGCGAGCCGCTGAACAGCTGAAAAAAGATGGCATCAGCGCGCGGGTGGTGTCGATGCCCAGTTTCCGGATTTTCGAAGAGCAGTCCGACAGCTACAAGGAGTCCATCTTCCCTGACCACCTGCCCAAACTGGCTGTGGAAGCAGGCGCAACCCTGGGCTGGTGGAAATACGTAGGCAAGGATGGCGACGTTATCGGGATCGATCGCTTCGGCGCTTCATCCCCTGGCGCGATCGCCCTGGAGAACCTCGGCTTTGGCGCCGACAATGTCGTCGCCCGAGCGAAGGCACTGATCGCACGCGCGCGGAAAGCCGAGCCGGCGATGGCGGGGGAATAATCATGAAACTGGCCATTGGAGCGGATCACGCGGGTTTCCCTCTGAAGGAGGAGATTCGCGGCTATCTGGAGCGGCTCGGTCACGAGGTCATCGATCTGGGTGCCTTTAATACCGAGCCCTCTGACTATCCGGACTTTGCGGAAGCCGTGGCGCGCGCGCTGGAGGCGGGACGGGCCGAGCGAGGCATTCTGGTTTGCGGCAGCGGTGTCGGCGTCTGCGTCGCGGCGAACAAAATGCCCGGCATTCGCGCCTGCATGTGCCATGACCACTACTCAGCGCATCAGGGGGTCGAGCACGACGATATGAACGTGCTGGTGCTGGGCGCGCGCATCATCGGCCAGGAACTCGCCTTCGATCTCGTCGCCGCCTTTCTCGATGCGCGCTTTCAATCCCAGGTGGAAAGATACGTTCGCCGCCTGAACAAGGTGAAGGCGATCGAAGCTCGTAACATGCCGGAAACAGCGAAGCAATAGAATTGACGGGGTCCCCAGGCCTGCTTCTTTTTGTCGGCACAATTTCATCCAGGGAGATGCCATGACCGGCATCAGCACGATTCTTTGGGACGTCGGCGGGGTTCTGCTCACCAATGCGTGGGATCGTCGCGAACGCGATGCCGTTCTGGCCCGCTTCAGCCTGGATCGCGCGGATTTCGAGCTGCGTCACGCGGGAGTTGCTGAGCCCTGGGAGAGAGACGAAGTCAGCGTGGACGAATATCTGCGCCGAACCGTTTTCTTTCAGCCGCGTCCCTTTTCGCAGACGGAATTCCTGGATGCGATCCGCGCTGAATCTGTTCTTCTCGCCGACAGCGCTTTGCGCATCGTTCGCCAGTTGGCCGCATCGGAACAATATGTGCTGGCCACGGTCAACAATGAGTCGCGCGCGTTGAATGAGTACAGGCTGAAGAAATTTGACCTCTCCGAGTTCTTCGCCGCTTTCTTCACCTCGTGCTACCTCGGCGTACGCAAGCCGGATCGTCGCATTTATCAGATAGCCCTCGACGTGCTGGAGCGCGATCCGGAAGACGTGGCCTTTGTCGACGATCGGCCCGAGAACGTCGCCGCCGCCGTTTCGCTCGGCATTCACGGCATTCGTTATCAGGGAACCGCGCAGCTCGCCGAGGATCTGGGACGGCTGGGTATTTCTCTGGAGCGTGACGGGGTGGACCTGTTGCGTGCCTGACCTATGGAGCAGAAATGAACGCGAGTTGGCATCTGGATCGATTCGCAGGAGGAAAGTGAATGGAACTCGGCATCATCGGACTGGGCAGGATGGGCGGCAATATGGCGGAACGGCTCCGCCAGGGCGGTCACAAAGTGGTAGGTTTTGATTTCAGCGCCGACGCCGTGAAGCGGCTGACGGATGCCGGTTCAACAGGCGTTTCCACGCTGGAAGATCTTGCCGGACATCTTGCCACGCCCCGCGCCGTCTGGATGATGGTGCCGGCGGGGAAGCCGGTCGACGAGACAATCGGAAAGCTCAGGCCCCTGCTGCAGAAGGGCGACACCATCATTGACGGGGGCAATTCGAACTATCAGGAGACCCAGCGGCGCTATCACGAACTCAGGGCCCAGGGCATCCATTTCGTCGATGTGGGCACTTCCGGTGGTGTCTGGGGGCTGAAGGAAGGCTACAGCATGATGATCGGCGGCGATGATGCTGTGGTGGAACGCCTCTATCCCATCTTTGAAACGCTCGCGCCCGGCAAAGACAAGGGGTGGGGGCATGTAGGACCCTCGGGCGCCGGCCACTTCGTCAAAATGATCCACAACGGCATTGAGTACGGCATGATGCAGGCCTATGCCGAGGGCTTTTCCATCATGCGAGCGAAGCGGGAAATGGAGCTCGATCTTGGCGAGATTGCCGAGGTCTGGCGTTATGGGAGTGTGATCCGCTCATGGCTGCTGGATCTGACCGCCGACGCCCTCAGCCGAAACCCCGATCTGGAAGGCCTCGAAGCGTGGGTGGAAGACTCCGGAGAAGGGCGGTGGACTGCCATAGAAGCCATCAATCTCAACGTCTCAGCTCCGATTATCACTGAATCGCTGTTGCGTCGCATCCGCAGCCGGGAAGAGAACAACTTCACCGATCGCGTGCTGGCCATCATGCGCAGTGAATTCGGCGGACACGCGGTCAGGACCGAAAAGGAAGCGGCTGCGTAGCTGTGCAGCAAATCTGTATCGAACACTGGTACGAAATGGAAGGGTTGGATTCATGGCAACGACAGAAATCAGAGTTTCTCCCGAAGATGTGAAGCAGGCTGCCTCCCAGGTTCACGAGCGTATCCCCGAGCCCGGGGTGGTTGTCATTTTCGGAGCCTCCGGTGACCTGACCAAACGCAAACTTCTGCCCGCGCTCTTCCATC
>Ga0335073_10011616_pt1 | contig 12370 bp, 13 predicted proteins | sample Lox_Sample_22_FD_207093 | JGI IMG/M metagenome (GOLD analysis project Ga0335073, IMG submission 207093) | Soil microbial communities from Loxahatchee National Wildlife Refuge, Florida, United States - Lox_Sample_2.2 | ecosystem: Environmental > Terrestrial > Soil > Wetlands | place: USA... | reverse complement strand
GCCACCGAAGCCGTTGACCAGCAGCAGACATTCACTGCCCGCGGTCGGCGCGAGATCGCTGAGGATCGCGTTCAGCATCTCCTCGACCATGGCGTCCGCGGAGCTTAGCTTGCTGCGCCGACGGCCCGGCTCGCCGTGGATGCCGACGCCGACCTCCATTTCATCCGGGCCGAGTTCGAACGTCGGCTTGCCAGCTGCCGGCACAGTGCAGGCTGAAAGCGCGACGCCAAACGAGCGCGTGCGCTCGTTCACCTGCCGTCCGAGTTCCCGCAAATCCTCGAGCCCCATCGACTGCTCAGCCGCCGCGCCAACGATCTTCTCCACCACCAGAGTGCCCGCGACGCCGCGCCGCCCGGTCGACCAGAGAGAGTTTGGAACCGCGACGTCGTCGTTGGTCACGACCGATTCGATCCGCCGGTCACTGGCGGCGAGCTCGCGCGCCATATCGAAGTTCATGACGTCGCCTTCGTAGTTCTTGACGATCAGGAGACAGCCCGGTCCCGTGTCGACGGCCTCGATGGCCGCGACCATCTGGTCGGGCGTCGGCGAGGTGAACACCTGGCCGGGACAGGCCGCGTCCAGCATGCCGACCCCGACAAATCCGGCATGCAGCGGCTCGTGACCCGAGCCGCCGCCGGAAATCAAGGCGACCTTGCCCGGGGTCAGCGCCCGCCGGCGGATAAATTTGCGCTCGGGCCCGAGTTCGACGATGTCGGCGTGCGCGGCGGCGAAGCCGTCGAGGCTTTCGTCGAGCATCGTCTCGACCGCATTCATCAGCCTCTTCATCGCGTTCTCCTCCCTGTTTGCCTCAGCATTGCGAGGCGCGGGCTTTTAGTCCTTGATCGTCGCCGCCAGGCGAACAAGGTGGCGCGCATATTCGCCGATCATGGCGTCGAGCCTCTGATTTTGCCGGACGCTGCCCAAATCGGGCACGGCGAGGCTGATGGTCCGAAGTCCCGCGGTCGGCTCGCCGGTCTCGCGTCGACCCGGATGCGCCTGGTCGTAGGCGGCCAGAAACTGAGCCCGCTCGGTCGGCGAGAAGTGGCAGACCTCGAAAATGGTCTCCAGATGCTGGGCCGGGATCGGCATGGCGTAAATCGGATTGACCAGCTGCGACACGAAGGAACGATTGGTGCCGAGCGCGACGGCGAGGCGCCCGCGCGTGCCCGAGGGCCGGTTGTCGCACACCGCCTGCAAAAGCCGCTTATAGTCGGCGACGGTTCCGCCGGAAGCCGCGTCGTTCATGTCACGGCTTCGCGCAAATCGATCGCCGCGATTGCCTGCTTGGCGGCGCCGACGCTGGCTGGCGCGACGGACAGCGAACGCAGACCCGCGCGCAGCAACGCGCCGATCACCCTCGGATCGCCGCCTGCGTCGCCGCAAAGGCTTACCTCGCGGCTGGTCTCCCGTCCGTGCCAGGCGACCGAGGCGATCAGGCGCATGACCGCCGGGTTGAGAGGGTCGGCGAGCTCGGCGACGGCCCCGATGTCGCGACCGGCCGCCATGACATACTGCGTCAAATCGTTCGAGCCGATCGAAAAGAAATCGGCGTCGAACTGGTCAATGGCGATCGCAGCTGCAGGGACCTCGACCATGATGCCGAGCTTGGGCCGTCCGGCGGGAATCTTGTCACGCGCCAGGCCCGCGAGCGCCTCCGCCAACAGCCTGCGCGAAGTCTCTAGTTCGGCCGGTACGGTGACCATCGGCAGCATGATCCGCAGGTCGCCGTCAGCCGACGTGCGCGCCAGGGCGCGCAGCTGGGTTCGGAACAGCGCAGGATTGCGCAGCGACAGGCGGACGCCGCGCACGCCGAGAAACGGATTGCTCTCGCCGTCTATCGTAACGCCCGGGATGGGCTTGTCGCCGCCGGCGTCCAGCGTGCGTATGGTCACCGGCCGCCCCTTGCTCCAGGCGACGATGCGGCGATAGGCGTGATACTGCGCCTCTTCATCCGGCAAGCCGCCGGGCGCATGAAACAGCAATTCCGTGCGCACGAGGCCAACGCCGTCGCAAATCGCAGGGTCGAGGCCATCGAGCTCGTCCGCCGAGGCGACGTTCAGGTTGAGGGCGATCCGGGTTCCATCCTTGGTGACCGCGGGCTCGGCGAGGAACGCCGCGCGCGCCGCGTTCGCGGTCTTTTCGGTTTGCGCCTTGGCGGCGAAGGCGATGCGGGTGGTCTCGGTCGGGTCCAGCACAACCTCGCCGGCCGCCGCATCGACCAGAGCCTCGCGGCCGGCCATGACGAGGGCGTCGCCGCCGAGGCCCACGACCATGGGCACCCCGCGAGCCCGCGCCAGCATGGCGACATGGCTGCTCGGGCTTCCCTGGGTGAGCACGATGGCCCCGCCGCGCGCCCAGTCGATGGCGAGGAAACGCGAGATCGGCAGATCCGCCGCCGCCACCACGGAGCCGGCCGGAATGGCGGGACCGGCCCCGCCCGGCGCCAGATGGCCGAGCACGCGGTCCCGGATGTCCTCGAGGTCCGCGGTGCGAGCCGCGAAATGATCGTCCCCCGCGTCGCGGTAGCCGGCGATTTCGGCGTCCATCGAGGCCTCCCAGGCGGTGGACGCGGACTCCCCGGCTTCGACCGCCTCGAGAGCAGGGCGGACCAATTCCTCATCGTTGAGCATCGCGACCTGAAAGCCGAGCATATCGGCTGCCTCGCCGGCTGCCTTTTCCGCCAGGTCCGCGACTTCGGCAAGCGCCTGCGAGATGGCCCGCCGCAACGCCAGCGCTTCCTCCGCCTGCGTGCCGGCGGCGCACCTCAATTGCTTAGTGGCGTCGAGAACGGCCACAACGCCTTCCGCCACTCCCGGCGCGGCGCTCCGGCCGAAGAGGCGAAGCTCAGCCATGTCTCGCATCGGCGGGGTGATCGGTCGCTTCGCCGAAGCCGCTGCGGACCAGCGACATCAGCGCCTCCATCGCCGCCCTTGCGCCGTTTCCCGAGGTGCGCACATGCAGGACGGCGCCGCGCGGCGCCTTCACCCGCATGACCTTGACCGGGCTCTTCGCATCCACCCACGGCCCGTCGGCCGACAGCGCGATCTCGACGCTGCAGTCGAATGTCTTGGCGAGCTGCGTCAGCTTGACCGACGGACGCGCGTGGAGGCCAACCGCATTGACGAGCTCCGCGCGGTCGGCGGCCTGTTCGGTTGCGGTGTCGTCTTTCATCGCCGGGTCAGTCATGGTGGAGAAAGCTCCTCGGCCGTGCGCCGTACGGTTTCGAGCGGCGAACCGCCGGACGCTTCGGTCGCGGCCATCACCGCGCCTTCGACGATCGGCGCATTGCAGACGACCACCCGGCCGCGCCGGTCGGCGTCGAGCATTTCCACCGCCATTTCGCTGTTCGTTTCGGCGCCGCCGAGGTCCACCAGAATGGCCACGCCCGCCTCCGACCACGCGCGGTCGATCGCTTCCCGGATCGAGGCCACGCCGGTTCCAAGCCCCCCGCCGGGATCACCGCCGGTATAGGCGAGGTTGACGCTGTCGCCGACCATCTGACGCACCATGTCGGCGGCGCCCTCAGCGATCTTGGGCGAGTGCGAGACGATGACGATCCCCACGTTCGGCAACACTCAATCCTCCAAGACCCGGCACACCGACGCGACGATCAACGCCGACGAGCGGGCGCCGGGGTCCATATGCCCGATCGAGCGCTCGCCGAGGAACGAGGCGCGGCCGCGCGTGGCCAGCATCGGGATGGTCGCGTCCGCGGCGCTCGCCGCCAGACCCGGCAGCCGGGCCGCCAAGTCGCCGCCGCCCTCCGCGAGGGCCAATTGCACCGGCGTCAGGACGTCGAGCATGGTCTTCTGGCCGACCTCCGACTTGCCGCGCGCCTTGACCGCCTCGACAGCCTTGGCGAAGGCGACCGGGAGATTGGAGCCGTCAGCGGCGATTTCCTTGCTCAGCGCCAGGAACAGCGTCCCGTAGAGCGGGCCGGAGGCGCCGCCCACCTTCATCACGAGCTGCGTGCCGATGGCTTTCAGAGCGTCCGGTAGAGGCTTCTCGGCCGTCGATCCGGCGTCCGCCCGCACGGCTTCGAAACCGCGCTTCATGTTGATGCCGTGATCGCCGTCGCCCACCGCCTGGTCAAGTTCAGTGAGTTCGTCCGCATGCGCGATGACATCGTCGGAGACGGCGACGATCAGGCGGTGCAGCTGCGCAGGCGTCATACCCGCACCCGTTCGCCGGCGGCGTCGAAGAATAACGGATCGGTCAGTGCGATCGCCACTTCGTCGCCCGGCCCGAGGCCGGAATCGGGATCGGCGAGGGTGACGAAATCGTGCTCGCCGAGATTGACGTGCAGATGGTCCTGATCGCCGAGATGCTCGACCCGGGTGACACGGCCGGAGGCGCGGCGGCCGTTGGCCTTGCTGATCCGGGCGTGCTCGGTGCGGGCGCCGACTGTCGCCGCGCTAGCCGGCATGGCGATTTCCGGGAAAGCCGAGCGCGGGATCAGGTTGATCGGCGGGCTGCCCAACCGTGCGGCGACGTAGGTATTCAGCGGATTCTCGTAGACCTGCCGGGGTGTGCCGACCTGCACCAGCCGGCCGTTGTCGATCACCCCGACCCGGCTGCCGAGAGTCATGGCCTCGGTCTGGTCGTGGGTGACATAGAGAATCGTCGCGCCAAGTTCGCTCTGGATGCGCTTGAGCTCGACGCGCAATTCGGCGCGCAGCTTCGCGTCCAGCGACGAGAGCGGCTCGTCCATGAGGTAGATGGACGGCGAGCGAACGAGCGCGCGGCCAATCGCCACGCGCTGCATCTGTCCCCCGGACAGGCTGGTGACCCGCTGGTCGAGCTTGTCGGAGATCCGCAGCAGCGCCGCGACTTCGCCGACCTTTTGGCGGATCGCCGGCTCCGTCTCGCGCCTTGCCGGGGAGCGCAACGGAAAGGCCAAATTGTCGAACGCGGAAAGATGCGGATAGAGCGAATAGTGCTGGAAGACGAAGGCGACGTCGCGCTGCGCCGGCGAGGCCTGGGTGACATCCTCGCCGGCGATGCGGATTCGTCCCGCATCCGGCCGCTCGAGGCCGGCGACCAGGCGCAACGCGGTGGTCTTGCCGGCGCCGGTCGGCCCGAGCAGGACGACGAAGGCGCCGTCCTCGATGGTCAGCGACAGATCGGCGACCGCCTGGGTTGCGCCGAACCGCTTCGACACTCCATCGAGCGCGACCTCAGACATGGGCGCGCTCCATCGCCGGGGCGTCGTCGTAGAGCGCGGTGCGAATGGCGCGGCCTGAGGTGGCGTCGAACAGCGAGATGCGGTCGGGACGGAATTCAAGCCCGACCTGATCGCCGATCGAGACCTTGAGCGTGGACGGGAGCCGCGCCTTAACCAGCCCGTGCGCGGTGGTGATGGTGACGATCTGAGTGGTGCCGAGGTACTCGGCGCCGAAGACCTCGCCCCGCAGCCGCGCGCCGTCGACCAGGCGGACGTGTTCGGGGCGCACCCCCAGGACGAGGTCGCGCGCCGCGACCGCCTCGCGCGGGGCCGGAACGCCGATCTCGGCCTGGCCGACGCGAACGCTGGCCCGGCCGGGCTCGAGCGAGTCGTGGAAGGTCAATAGGTTCATGGGCGGCGAGCCGATGAAATCGGCGACGAAAACCGAGGCTGGCCGGTCGTAGATTTCGCGCGGCGCGCCCAATTGCTCGATCACGCCGTGGCTCATCACCGCGATCCGGTCGCCGAGCGACATCGCCTCGGTCTGATCGTGCGTCACATAGACGGTGGTCGCATTGAGACGGTCATGCAGGCCGCGCAATTCGCCGCACATCACGTCGCGCAACTCCGAATCGAGCGCGCCGAGCGGCTCGTCCATCATGAACGCCATCGGCCGGCGCACGATGGCGCGCCCGAGCGCGACGCGCTGGCGGTCCCCGCCGGAGAGACCCGACACCGGGCGGTCGAGCAGTTCGGTGATCCGCAGGATGCGAGCCGCCTCCTCGACTCGCACCTTGACGTCGGGGCGCTTCATGCCCATCGAGATCAGCGGAAAGGCGATGTTTCGCCGCACGTTCATGTGCGGGTAAAGAGCGAAGAGCTGGAACACGAAGGCAATGTCGCGCTCCGAGGCGCGCTTGAAGGTCACGTCCTTGCCGTCGAGCAGGATGCGTCCCGAGGTTGGCAGCTCAAGGCCGGCGATCATCCTGAGCGTCGTCGTCTTGCCGCATCCCGACGGCCCCAGCATGACGAAGAAGGACCGGTCCTCGACCACGAAGTTCGAACTCTGCACGGCGACGAAGCCGTGAAAGTCCTTGTGCAGCTGTTCGACGCGAATCTCCGCCAAGACGACGCCTCACTGCGGAAAGTGGCTGACGACGACGAACCCAAGCGTGCCGCCGAGGATCGTGACGAATGAGTAGGTGTAAAGATCGAGCGAGAACGGCTGGGTCAGCATCAGGATGCCGAGGGCGATGACGCTCATCGCTCCGGTCTCCCACGGCCCCCGCCGCAACCAGCGCGTCCATGGCGCTCGGCTCGGGCCGGCCCGCCCGGTGATGTCGGGCCGCTCGGTCATTTGCGCACCGCTCCAAACGTGATCCCGCGCAAGAGATGCTTCCTCAGGGCGATGGTGAAAATGACGATCGGCAGCAGAAACAGGGTCGTTGCGGCGGCGACCGCGGGCCAGTTCTGGCCTCCCTCGCCGATGATGAACGGGATGAACGGCGGCATCGTTTGAGCGTCCGAGCTGGTCAGCAATAGATTGAACGCATACTCGTTCCACGAGAAAATCAGGCAGAAGATCGCGGTCGCGGCGATTCCGGTCACCGCCTGCGGCAGCACGACTTTCCGAAACGCCTGAAGCCGGGTGTAGCCGTCGACAAGGGCCGCCTCTTCGTACTCCCGCGGGATCTCGTCGATGAAGCCCTTCAGCAGCCAGACCGCCAGCGACACGTTCACCGCCGTATAAAGCAGGATCATGCCGATCCGGGTGTCATAGAGGCCGAGCCAGCGGTACATCATGTAGATCGGAACCGCGACCGCGATCGGCGGCATCATGCGTGTTGAGAGGATGAAGAACAGCAGGTCGTCAGCGAGAGGCACGCGAAATCGCGAAAACGCATAGGCCGCGAGCGTGCCGAGGAAAGTGGCGAGAATCGTCGAGCCGAAGCCGATGACCAGCGAATTCATGAACCGCTCGACCACCCGCGACGGGCCCGCGATCACCATGTCGCGGTCGCGGGCGATCTTCTCGTACCAGGTCTGAGGCGGGGGCAGCTTGGCGAAGAAGTCGTGCGGCTGATGGGTTTGAACGGTGAATAGGTCGACGAACCCCTCAAGCGTCGGGGTAAAGACCACCTTGGGCGGATAGGCGATCGCGTCCTCTTGCGATTTGAACGCCGTCAAGCCGATCCACGCCAATGGGAGGATGGTGACGATCGCGTAGAAAACGACGGCCGCGCCGGCCAGCCGTCGGACGAGCGGCGACGGCTCGGAAAACGGGCGCGGCGAGGGAACGGTGCTCATTGTTGCTTCACCCAGTTGAGCGCCCGTACATAGACGTTGGCGGCGCCGAAGATGGTGACGAACAGGATCACGGCCAGCGCTGAGGCGTAACCGGTCTCCCATTTCTCGAATGCGGCGCGCTTCAGCGTGATCGAGACCAGTTCGGTGGTCGATCCCGGTCCCCCGGAGGTGAGCAGATTAACCAGGTCGAACATGACGAACGACTGGATCGCCTGGAACAGCACGGCGAGCATCAGGAACGGGAGGACCATCGGCAGGGTGATCGACCAGAACTGGCGCAATGGCGAGGCCCGGTCGACCTCCGCAGCCTCGTAGATGTAGTCGGGGATGGACCGGAGCCCAGCGAGGCAGATCAGCATCACATACGGCGTCCACATCCAGGTGTTGACCAGAACGATCGTCCAGGGCGCAAGCGCAACGCTGCCGATCATGGTGAACGAGCTTGGCGCGATGCCGGTGAAGAAGCCGATCAGGTAGTTGAACGGCCCGATCTGCGGCTGGAACAACAGGGTCCAGAAATTGCCCACCACCGCAGGCGAAAGCATCATCGGCAGCAGGATGACGGTCGTCCAGAAACCGTGGCCGCGGAACTTCTGGTTGATGAGCAGCGCGAGACCGAGGCCGATCAAGACTTGCAGCACGATCGTCCAGAACACGAAATGCGCGGTGATCCTGAAGTTGGTCCACAGGTCCTCATCGGTGAGGATATCGACATAATTGTCGATGCCGATGAACCGCGCGGCCCCCGGCAGATTGGCCATGAAGCCGGTGAACGAGAGCCGGATCGCCCAGATCAGCGGAAAGATGTTGATCGCGAGCAGGAGCGCCATGGTCGGCAGGATGAAGAGCCACGCGATCGCGCGGTCCGACATCGCGCGCACCCGCCGGGCGACGGGCGCGGTAGTGCGCACGGCGGCGCGGTCGACCAGCGTCTGGGTGGCGTTCGTTCCGTTCATCTCGTCCGCTCGCGCGTGGTCGCACCCGACCCCGGCCGCTTGGCGCGGCCGAGGAGAGCTTGGGCTTTAGCCCGGCTGCGCCAGACTACGACGGATTTTTGCCTTCCTGCTTGAAGACTTTCTTCCAATCCTTGACCAGCGCGTCGAGCGCCTCTTGCGAGGTGCCCTTGTCGGCGACGATATAGTCATGGACCCGGTTCTGCATGTCGAGGAGGAGCGGAACATAGAGCGGCTCGGCCCAGAAATCCTTGACCATGTCCATCGACTCAACGAACGAGGGCGCGTAGGAGGCGCTCTTCTTATAGGCGTCCGAGAGCAGCACAGCCTTGGACGCCGAAGCTCCGCCGAGGTCCGTCCACTTCTGCTGAACCTCGGGCTGCGCGAACCACTTCACGTACAGCAGCGCATCGTCGACGTCTTTCGAAGCTGCGACCACCGACAGCCCTTGGCCGCCGAGCTGGGTGAAATCGCCGGCGGGGCCGGCCGGGTTCTTGAAGAAGCCGATCTTGTCGCCGCCGACGTTCGGATCCTTGGCGAGGCCCGGGAAGAACGCATACCAGTTCATCTGCATGGCGACTTCGCCGGACTTGAAGGCGTCAAGTCCTTCAGACATGTAGGCGTTGGTCAGGCCCGGCGGCTGGCAGCACTTGAAGAGCTCCTTGTAGACGTCCATGCCCTTGGCGGCCCCGGCGGAGTTGACGACGCCGTCCATGTGGTAGGGCTGCTTGGGATCCATGTAGTCGAAGCCGTAGTTGTACATCGCGTTGGTGACGCCCATCGTGATGCCTTCCGAGCCGCGCTCGGTGAAGATGTAGGCGCCATAGACCTTCTTGCCGTCGATCTCTTTGCCGGTGAAGAATTTGGCGACTTCAAGCAATTCGTCCCACGTCTTCGGCGGCTCGAGCTCGCGATTGTATTTGGCCTTGAATTCGGCGCGCAGCTCGGGCTTCGCGAACCAGTCTTTGCGATAGGTCCAGCCGACCGCGTCGGCCATCGCCGGCAGGCCCCAGTAGTTTGGCGTGTTCTTGGGCCATTCCGCATATCCGACCACGGTCGCCGGCAGGAACGTGTCCATCGAGATGTTGTTCTTGTCGAAGAAGTCGTTGAGCTTGACGTACCACTTGTTTTCCGCCGCGCCGCCGATCCATTGGCTGTCGCCAATGATCAGGTCGCATTCGGTGCTGCGGGAGTTGAGCAGGTTGATGAAATGGTCGGCGTAGCTCGTCCAGGGGACGAACTCATGCTTCATCTCGATGCCGGTCTGTTTGGTGAAATCTTTGTCGAGCTCGACAAGCGCATTCGCCGGGTCCCACGCGGCCCAGCACATGGTGAGCGACTTTCCCTCCGCCCGCGCCGATGTCGCCGCCCCCAGAGCCAGCGCCAGCGATCCTGCGGCGCATGCCAGGGATAGAGTCGTCCTACTCATCCTCATTGTTCGCTCCTCCTCGTTTTGGCCGGCCGCTACCGGCCGGCACTAAACCTCTGCGTGAGCCGTGACCCATTAGTGGCTTAAGTTTTGTTTAGTAAGTCACTCCGTACTAAGCTTGTCAACTGAATTCTTGGCAGCGCTCTTTCCTGGCGCCGCCTGTAAGCCGACGCATCACCGATGCCGCGTCGTCAAGCCACCGACGCCTCCGCGCAGGTCCGTTGGCGGTTCGGCAGGCGCAAGAATAATTTGCGATCCCGGCGGGTCGGGTTGCTCATTCAACCCTCTCGCTCGCATTCCTTGCCCCGGACTTCCTCAAAGGCCGCGGTCGACGGACGCCTGCCGCGCGGCTACGGTCTCTAGCGTCTGGTCGACCTTCCGATAGCGTGGCCAGATCAATGGCGGGCACTCGGACTCGAGGCGCCAGTCCGCGCGTCGAGCAACTAGCCTTTCATTATCTCTCCTGGCGGCGGCGCTCGCGGCCGGTGACGACTTGCTTTGCGCGAACGCTAGCTATTCAAGAATAGCGACTTCGGAAACGATATTTTATCGCCGGAGTCTCGAGGCGTCACACGGTCAGAATTGTCGTCCAAGAGCGGGCAGACAGACTGCTGAGACCATAGCTCGCACTCAGGTAACGGAGACCTCGCGCAAACTTAGATCAAGGGAAAACGGGCCGGCTCGCCCTGACTTCCTGGTGGAGCTGAGGGGATTCGAACCCCTGACCTCTGCAGTGCGATTGCAGCGCTCTCCCATCTGAGCTACAGCCCCGGCGCGCGGGTGTTTACGTGCGTGCCCCAGCCGTGTCAACGGCGTGGGTATGAAGGGTCTTTTCCGCCGCAACGGCGGAAATCTCAAAGCTTTGGAGAATTCATGCGCGCGATCCTCGACATCGTGATGATCGTCCTCAATCTTTACACTTGGGTCATCATCGCCGGAGCCATTCTGTCCTGGCTGATCGCTTTCGGGGTGGTGAATATCCGCAACGATTTGGTTCGCGCGATCTGGAACCTTTTTCTCGCCCTCACCGAGCCATTCCTGCGCCCAATCCGCAATTTTCTGCCCAACATGGGCGGCATCGACATTTCGCCGATCATCCTTCTGCTCGCGGTCATGCTGATCGAGAGGATCATCGTCTACTACATCTATCCCTATGTGTTCTGAGGCCGAATGATCGCCTCCGCCGCCAAGACCGCCGCGGGACGGTTCTTCGAGGACTTTCGCCTCGGCGAGACGATCCGTCACGCGACGCCGCGCACTCTGACGAGCGGCGACGCCTCTCTCTATTCGGCGCTTTACGGCACGCGCTTTGCTCCGCAAAGCGCCGAGACTTTTGCGCGCGCCATCGGCTATCCGGCGAGTCCGATCGACGATCTGCTCGCCTTCCACGTCGTGTTCGGCAAGACGGTGCCGGACATCTCGCTCAACGCGGTCGCCAATCTCGGATATGCCGACTGCCGGTTCTTAAAATCGGTCTTTGCCGGCGATACGCTCTCAGCGACGTCGCAGGTTATCGGACTCAGGGAAAACTCAAACAAGGAGAGCGGCATCGTCTATGTGCGCTCGGAAGGGTCAAACCAGCGTGGCGAGACGGTGATCGAATACGTTCGCTGGGTGATGGTCAGGAAGCGCGACTCCGCTGCCGCTGCGCCGCAGACGCACGTTCCCAAGCTGCCCGAAGCTGTCGGCGCCGCCGAGCTTGGCCAGGCCTGTCCTCGCATTGACAGGGCTGCGTTCGACGAAGCGCTCAGCGGCTCCCCTCATCGGTTCGAAGACTATTCGTTGGGCGAACGAATCGATCACGTCGACGGGGTCACGGTAGAAGAGGCTGAGCACCAGACGGCGACCCGGCTTTATCAGAACACTGCCAAGGTCCACTTCAACCAGTTCAGCGAGGGGCAGGGCCGGTTCGGGCGGCGGCTCGTCTATGGCGGCCATGTCATCTCGCTCGTCCGTGCTTTGAGTTTCAACGGTCTCGCCAACGCCTTCCACATCACAGCGATCAACGGCGGGCGGCATGTCACGCCGCTCTTTGCGGGCGACACGGTCTTTGCCTGGAGCGAGGTGGTAGAGACGGCGCCGCTCCACGGCCGCGACGACGTCGGGGCCTTGAGGCTGCGCACGGTTGCGGCCAAAAACCGCCCCTGCGCCGACTTCCCCTTGCGCCAGGGCGATAGCTATGAGCCCCATGTCGTGCTCGAGCTCGATTACTGGGCGCTCGCACCGCGACGGGCATGACGCGCCATGCGGTTGCCGGCGGACGCGGTTCTCATCGTGATCGACGTGCAGGAGGCGACCGACGACCCGCTGTGGGGACCGCGCAACAATCCCCGCGCCGAAACGAACATCGCTGCACTCATCGCCGCCTGGCGCGCTGAGGGACTGCCGCTTGCCCATCTCCGCCACGATTCGGTCGATCCCGGCTCCCCCTATGCGCCGGACAAGCCGGGCCACCGATTCAAGCCGTGCGCTGCGCCGCTCCAGGGCGAGACTGTGATCGGCAAGAATGCAACGAGC
>Ga0335073_10011615_pt1 | contig 12371 bp, 7 predicted proteins | sample Lox_Sample_22_FD_207093 | JGI IMG/M metagenome (GOLD analysis project Ga0335073, IMG submission 207093) | Soil microbial communities from Loxahatchee National Wildlife Refuge, Florida, United States - Lox_Sample_2.2 | ecosystem: Environmental > Terrestrial > Soil > Wetlands | place: USA: Florida... | reverse complement strand
TTGTTGGTCCCAGCGGATAGATCCACTTTCGGTCTCGCCGAGAGCAAAGTCCCTAGAGAAACTCCCTAGTTCGCCTCCCCAGGGAGTCGGTAGCGGGACGGAGCCGATGAGTTCGCGCGACGTGTAACGTCTGATCGGCTGAGACCGACTGGACCGGTAAGGAGCTCGGATGGCAACCATCACCGCCAGCATGTTCACAGCGCTCGACGGGGTCGTCGACCCAGCCGTCGGCCACTGGCACTTCCCCTACTTCAACGACGAGATGGGCCGCGCCGTCGACCGCACGCACGATGCCGATGTGATGCTCTTCGGCCGCGTGACCTACGACAGCTTCGCCGGTGCCTGGCCCGGCCGGGAGGCCGCGGGCCAAGAAGACGCCGAGTTCGCCAGGAAGCTCGGCGACATGCGGAAGATCGTGGTTTCGCAGCGGCCGCTGGAGTTCACCTGGCGGAACTCCGAGCAGCTGCAGGGCAGCCTCACCGACGGAGCAGCCGCGCTCAAGGCCGACCCTGCCATCCGGAAGATCGCCCTCAGCGGATCGGTCTCCGTGGTGCGGCAGCTCCTGGCCGCCGGGTTGCTCGACGAGCTTCACCTGTTCGTCCACCCCGCGCTGGCAGGCTCGGGGCTGCGGCTCTTCCAGGACAAGGGTCCTGAGCAGCCGCTTCGGCTGCTCTCGTCGCAGCCATTCGCAACCGGAGTGATCTATCTCGTCTACGCGCCGGACCCGGACCCGCCGGGCGGCGGTTACGAGCAAGCCAGGGAGAGCCTCCCCCAGGAGTGACCGCGGGTCAGAGCCGGGTCGTGGCGTCGCTGATCGCCTGGTCGAGGATCGCCAGGCCGAGCGAGAGCTCGTCTTCGGTGGCGGTCAATGGCGGGGCGATCCGGAACACGCCGCCCATGCCGGGCAGTTGCACGATGTTCATGTGCAGCCCGAGCTCGAGGCAGCGCCCGGTGACGAGCGCGCCCAGCTCGTCGGAGCTGCGCTTGGTCTGGCGGTCGACGACCAGTTCCAGGCCGGCCAGCAGGCCACGTCCCCGGATGTCGCCCACGACCTCGTGGCGGCGGACGATCTGGTCGAGTCCAGACATGAGGATGCCGCCCAGGTGCCGGGCGCGCTCGTCGAGCCGGTCGCGGTGCAGCACGTCCAGCACGGTGGTGCCGACAGCGGCCGGCAGCGGGTCCGCGACGTGGGTGGTGAAGAACAGGAATCCCCGGTCGTGCGCGGCCTGTTCGATTTCGGCGCTGGTCAGCACCGCGGCCAGCGGAAGGCCGGCGCCGAGAGTCTTGGACAGGGTCAGAATGTCGGGGACGACCCCGTCGCGCTCGAAGGCGTACCAATGGCCGGTACGGCAGAGCCCGGTCTGGGCCTCGTCAAGGATCAGCAGCATCCCGCGTTCCCGGCACTTGTCCCGCAACGCCGGGAAGTAGCCGGGCGGAGGCTCGATGATGCCGCCGGAGCTGAGGATCGGCTCGACGATGCAGGCGGCCAGGCTGCCGACCGACTGCGCGTCGATCAGGTCGAAACCGAAGTCCAGCTGACGCCGCCAGTCGAGCTCGCCGTCGGCGGTGGTGAAGTCAGGCCGGTAGCGGTACGGCGCGGGGATGGCGAAGTTGCCGGGTGCGGCCGGGCCGTAGCCCTTCCGGCCCGCGCTGTAGGTAGCGCTCGCGGCCGCTTGCGTCATGCCGTGCCAGGACCGGGCGAACGAGACGATCTCGTGTTTGCCGGTGACGAGCTTTGCCATCCGGATGGCCGCCTCGTTCGACTCGGCCCCGGTGGTCAGCAGCAGCGCCTTGTCCAGCGGCTCTGGCAGCGTCTCGGCCAGACGGCGGGCCAGGTCGACGACCGGGCGGCTGAGCATTCCGCTGAACAGGTGGTCGAGCTTGGCCGCCTGCCGCGTGACGGTGGCGACGATCTCCGGGTGCGAGTGGCCCAGGATCGCGCTCATCTGGCCGGAGGTGAAGTCGAGGATCCGGCGCCCGTCCTCGGTGAACAGGAAGCTCCCGGCGGCATGGTCTATGATCTCGCGGGTGAACGCGCCGGCGCCGGCGTAGCGGATCAGGTGCCGGTCGGCGTCGGCCCAGAAGGCGTCGTCGGTGGCAAGCGGGGCGGAGGTCGGAACGGCCATGGCTCCGACGCTACGTCCGGCCGGGCGGCCCGTCCATCTCACCATCCTGGCCGTCCCGCGATATCGTCGCATAGCATGGCGCAGCACCCGTTGGAGCCGCTGTCGGCAGACGAGTTCCGGCAGACCGCCTCCATCTTGCGTAGTGAAGGACTCGTCCGGGACACGTACAGGTTCGCGTCCATCGAGCTCAAGGAGCCGCCGAAGGGCGAGGTCAAGGCGTGGCGCCCGGGGGATGCGGTGCGCCGGACCTCGTTCGCGGTCGTGTTCAACCGCGAGGACAACAAGACCTACGAGGCCACCGTCGACCTGACCGGCCACGCGGTCGTGTCCTTCGAGCACATCCCCGACGTCACGCCGAACTTCACCCTCGACGAATTCCACGATGTCGACGTCGCGATGCGCCAGCACCCCGACGTGATCGCCAAACTGGCGGCCCGCGGGTTCACCGACCTGAGCCTGATCCTGGTCGACGTCTGGACCTACGGCCAGGCGGTCATGCCGGAGCAGCACCGGCACCGGCGGCTCGGCTGGTGTGACCTGTGGGCCCGGGAGACGCCGGACGGGAACCCGTTCGCGCACCCGATCTCCGGCCTGAAGCTCGTGGTCGACATGAATACGCTCGAACTGCTCGAGATCGAGGATCACCACGACTACGGGCGCCCGGCGACCGACGGCGAGTACATCCCCTCGGTACGAGGCACCCAGGTGCGTACTGACCTCAAGCCGTTGCGCATCACCCAGCCCGAAGGCGCTTCGTTCACCGTCGAGGGCGCCGAGCTCAGGTGGCAGAACTGGACGATGCGGCTCGGCTTCAACTATCGCGAAGGCCCGGTCATCTACCAGGTGACGTTCGACGACCACGGCACCGTCCGTGATATCGCCTACCGGCTGTCCTTCGCCGAGATGATCGTTCCGTACCGTGACCCGACCTTCGACCACTACCGGCGCACCGCCTACGACATCGGCGAATGGGGGCTGGGCGTCATGACCCGGTCCCTCGAACTCGGCTGCGACTGCCTGGGCGAGGTCGCGTACCTCGATGCGACGCTGTGCGACACCCAGGGTGACCCGTACGACATCCCGCACGCGATCTGCCTCCACGAGGAGGACAACGCCGTCCTGTGGAAGCACGTCGAGGCGGACGGCCGAGCCGAGGTACGCCGGCAGCGGCGGATGGTCGTGTCGTCCCACGCGACCGTGGCCAACTACGAGTACCTCATCTACTGGCGGTTCTACCAGGACGGCAATATCGAGTGCGAGGTGCGGGCCACCGGTCTCATGGTCGCGACCCCGTATCCCGAAGGCGAGCCGCCGCCGTACGGGACGGTGGTGGACACGAACACGTACGCGCCGTACCACCAGCACTTCCTGATCGCGCGGCTTGACCTCGACATCGACGGCGACACCAACACGGTGCTGGAGACCGACTCGGCCGCCCCGCCGGTGTCGCAGGACAACCCCTACGGCCTGGCCCTCGTGACCCGCTCGACCCCGGTCCGCTCTGAGGCCGAGTCGGCGCGCGACTACAACTGGTCCACCCAGCGCGGCTGGAGCGTCGTCAACCCCGGCAAGGTCAACAAGTACGGAACGAACGTCGGCTACAAGCTGGTCCCCGGCGGGTGCTTCCCCGCGATGATGGATCCGTCGGCGCCGCAGTACCTGCGCGCGCCCGTGATCGGGCACAACCTCTGGGTCACCAAGTACAGCGCGGACGAGCGCTGGCCCGCCGGGGCCTACCCGACCCAGTCCGCCGTCGACACCGGCATCAGCGAGTGGATCAAGGACGACGCGTCGCTCGAGAACACCGACGTGGTCCTCTGGTATGTGTTCGGCATCCACCACATCACTCGCATGGAGGAGTGGCCGGTCATGCCGGTCGACGTGGTGTCGTTCTGGCTCAAGCCCTCGGGCTTCTTCAACCAGAACCCCTCCCTGGACGCGGCGCCCCCGGGATGACGCTGCACCGGGACCGCGTGACGGTCCCGGTGCAGGGTTCCTTTGATGAGTTGCCGGGCCGGATCGGCCCGTCGGGGTTACACGCCGGCCAGCACCCGCGGGCCGGTGCGCGGCTCGGTCGCGAAGGCCTCCTCGAGTTCCGTCGCGGTGCGCGGCCCGGCCACCAGGGCCTCTTCCAGCACCGGTTCGGCGGTGCGCGGTTCGGTCACGAGGGCGTGCTCCGGCTCCGCCGCCTTCTCGTCGATGCCCAGGTCGGCCAGGCGCTTGCCGGTGACCTTGGTGAGCACCACGGCGTAGATCACGCCGATGCTGACCCAGACCAGGCCGGAGATGAGCGCGTCAGCGTGCAGGAAGCTCCACAGCAGGCCGGTCATCGCCATGCCGATCACGGGCAGGGCGATGTTGGTGGCGACCTGCTTGACCGTGCGGAACTGGCGGCGCCGGACGGCGAACCAGGCGAGCACCGAGAGGTTCACCGCGGTGAACGCGACGAGGGCGCCGAAGTTGATCATGGACGAGACGAGCTCCAGGCTCGGCGCGACGGCCAGCAGCGAGACCGCACCGACGGCGATCGTGGCGTACACCGGCGTGTGCCGGCGCGGGGAGACGTACCCCCACAGGCGCATCGGGCGCAGGACACCGTTGCGGCCCATGACGTGCAGCAGCCGGGACACGCTGGCGTGCGAGGCCAGCGCCGAGGCGACGGTGGCGGCGAAGGCGGCGGACATGAACAGCACCTGGAAGAACTTGCCGCCGACCTTGAGCGCCATCTCGGGCAGCGTGTCGTCGGTCATGTGGAAGCCGGAGACGTCCGGGAAGACCGCCTGCGCCACGTGACCGGCGGCCAGGAAGATCCCACCGCCGATGAGCAGGCAGATGATGATCGCCTTCGCGACGTCAGAGGTCTTGCGCGCCTCCTCGGCGTACATCGTGATGGCGTCGAAGCCGATGAAGGAGAAGCAGACCACGGTCGCGCCGGTGAGCACGGCGGAGAACCCGATGCCAGAGTGGATGAACGGGGCGGCCGTGAACAGGGTGCCGGAGCCCATGCCGCGCGACAGCTGGATGACCGCCAGCGCGATGAACACCGCGATCATGACGACCGCGAACACGACCAGGGTGAAGTTGACCTTCGCGGTCGAGTTCAGGCTCCACACGTTGAGCCCGGTGATGAAGGCGACGAACGCCACGACCCAGATCCACCCCGGCACGGACGGGAACAGGGACTCCATGTACAGGCGGATGATCACCGCGTTGACCAGCGGGAGCAGCAGGTAGTCGAGCAGTGCCGCCCAGCCGACGACGAAGCCCACCTTCGGGTGGATGGCCTCGCGGGCGTAGGTGAACGACGAGCCCGCCGTGGGGAATAGCTTGGCCATCCGGCCGTAGCTGATCGCCGTGAAGATCATCACGACGAGCGCCACCAGGTAGGCCAGCGGCACCACCCCGTGGGTCTCTTTGGTGACGATGCCGAACGTGTCAAAAAGAACGGTGGGCGTCATGTAGCCTAGACCGAGGCCAACAATCGCCCACAGGCCGAGGGACCGCTTGAGTCCACCGCTTTGGGACATTGGGGGAGTTCCTTCCGGGAGCCAGGGGTTGACCAGCACGCGGCGACGGACCGCTTCCTAGCTGGGCTACCGCTGTGGCGTTTTCGCCGCGTTGGTGAGACCAGGGTAAAATTCGGCGCGTCGGCGATATATGGACGGATTGTCGAATTTCCCGATCCGTGCCTGGACAAACTGTCCATCCTGTCAGGAACTACGAATTCCTCAGGCCGTTCGGCCGACTCATTAGTCCCAGTAGCAGCATGACGCGGTTCTCAGCCACATCGAGAGACAATCCCGTGGCCTCTTCTACCCGGGAGATGCGGGCGCGCAGCGTGTGCCGGTGCACGCCCAGCGCGCGGGCGGCCGCCTCCCACGAGCCGTTGTGGTGCAGGAAGGCCTCCAGCGACGCCACCAGGTCCGTCTCTCGCGGGGCCGAGTCGCGCACCAGCGCGTCCAGGGCCGGCCGGGCCAGGGTCCAGACACGTGACCGGACTGCCTCGTCGGCGAGCACCGCGCTGAGCGTCAGGTCGTCGAACCAGCCGACCCGGTGTTGCTCGCGTCGCGCGGCGGCCGCGGCCAGCTCGGCCGGCACTACTCCTCGCGCGGCCGTGGTCTGCGGGATCGATCCGCTGACGCCGATCACGACCTTGCCGATGTCGTGGAGCGCGTGGTCGAGCACGTCGATCAGGTCGGCGGCGTCGCGGGTCATCAGCAGTACGGCGATTCCGCCCTCGACCATGCAGACGACGTGCGGACGCGACGCGCGCTCGAGCGTGTCCGACACGATGCCGAGCAGCCGCCTGTGCCCACGGGGCGCCGTGACCACCGCGAGCACCACCGGACTGCCGGCCTCGAAGCCGAAGTGACGCAGGTGACGAACGAGCGTCGCGGCGTCCTGGGCCGGGTCGAGCAGCAGGTCCAGGAGAGTACCGCCGAGCGAGTGGTAAGCCGCGATGAGCTCCGCTGGCCAGTCCAGCTGCAGCGTGATCAAGCTGACCGCCTGGTTGAGCAGCAGGCGGTCGGTCGGTGACAGGGGAGTGGCGCGCTGGAGGGCCAGCCAGCCCACGACGGCGGCCCGGCCCCGCAGGGTCTGGATCTCGAGTATGCCGTGCTCGGTCGTCACCCCGACGATTCCCCGCCGGGCATCGGGAACGAACTCGTCCCACCGGTTAGTCACCAGTTCCAGCAGCCCGCCCTGCCTGACCGACGACGCCATCACGGCCGCGTACTCGTCCAGTGCGACGGCCTCGCACCGCAGTTCCTTGCTGAGTTCGCTGACCACGCCGGCCAGGCCGGTCCGGATCGCCGAGCGGGAGATACGGCGCTGGTAGGTGAGCGCCTGCTGCAGCGATGCGACCTCCTGCTGCGCGATCCTGCGCGCAACCGCCTGCGTGATCGCGATGAAGGGCGTGGGCAGCGGCACTTCCAGCAGCGGGAACTTCCGCTTCGAGCAGGCAGCGACGATCGGGGCGGGGATTGCGGCGTATCGCACGCCAACGCCGAAGCCGAGGCCCGCGACCCCGGCATCGGCGAGTCTGCTCACGTAGGCGCGCTGCTCGCCGACGGCCCTGGGCAGCCCGATCCCGGTCGTGAGGACAAGTTCACCGCCGGTCAGCCAGGGGGTGGGATCCACCAGGTCGCTGGCGTGCGCCCAAGTCAGCTGCTCACGCGCTGGCACCCCGGCCACTAGGCGCAGGCCGAGGTCGTCCTGGGCGAGCAGCCATTCCAGGCTGACGGTCACCGCGGCCATCACGCCTCCGGTCGATCGCCACTTCGGCTAGCGGCATCGTCAGGAAGTCGACAGCCTGTCCATGTGGCTTGCGATCGTCCCAGCTTACCTTCGGGGACGAGACAGTAGGTGTCGGCGGCCTACTGTTTGACCAGCGTGCCGACGGTGACGTGCGGCCAGTGGATGCCGTTGAAGTCGAGCATCACCAGCTGCGTGTACTGCAGTTGGTGCTTGTCCGGCTGGCCCCCGGTGCCGGCGATCGTCTCGATCCAGAACGTCGCCTGGGCTTGGGTGGCCTTGGCGTTGCCTCCGGGAGGATTGCCGCTCGTGGCCAGAAACGCAGTGTTGGCGGTGCCGCCGCCGGCCTTGATGACGCTGTGATCGGTCGCCACGTGCAGGAACGTCCGGCTCTTCATGGTCGTGCCCTGAAGTGAGGACTGGAGTGCGGCCTGCAGCACGCTATTGGGGTTCTTGACGATGTTCTGCGTCACACCGGGAGCCACGAAGCGGAACTGGGTCGGCTGGGACAGGTTCAGCTCGGTGAACGTCTGGGCCACGGTGTTGAAGGCGCTGTTCGCGGGGGCCGGGCTGCCGAAGAAGAACGGCAGGATGTTGTTGTCCGGGATGGTCTGAGGACCTCCCGGGTGCACCTCAGCGACGCCCTGGGCCAAGATGACCGTGCCGTGCGGGATCGACGCCATGCGGACCACCGACGCCGGCTCGCTGGGATCGGCCGTAGCGGGCACCGCGGCCCAGATGCCCGGCTCGATGTGCAGCCCCGCGCCGGTGCTCGACTCGCTGATCTGCTGCATGTAGGTCAGGCCGAACATGTCGATGTCCGCCATCGCCAGCCCGCGGTTGGGGATCGGCCCGTTGATCCGGGTGAACACCAGCGTCTCGTCGGTCATGTTCAGCTCGAGAAAGCGGTCCTGCTGGCTGGCCGGATGGTGCGGCCTCCAGATGGCGTTGAAGCCATGGCCCTTCCACGTGCCCAGCAGGCCTGCCAGGGCCCCGAGCGGATCGGGTGCCGCCGCGAGCGCCTTGATCGCCTCCGGCGCCTCTGCCTCAGGCGTGGCGAGCCCCGCGAACGCGAAGTCCGGGTCCGTCTGCGTACCAACCGTCATGATGACTCCCCTCCAGGATCAGTATGGAGTCCCGGACAGGTCCGGGCTCGGTGATCAGCTAGATCAGCGACTCACGACGCACCCTCGTGATGGTGTTCGGGACAAGAGCCGCTGCGGATTGGTCCGGGGACTGTTCGCCCGTTACGCGTGGCGAATGGCCGCCGCGTTTTCCAGAGCAAGCAACCCGACGGACTTCTCGCGCATCTCGAGCTTGCGGATCTTGCCGGTAACGGTCAGCGGGAACTCGTCCACCACGATCACGTAGCGCGGAACCTTGTAGTGTGCGAGCCTTCCGGCGGCGAATTCCCGCAGCTTCGCGGCGGTGAGTGGATCAGCCCCTGAGCGTATCTTGACCCAGGCACACAGCTCCTCGCCGTACTTGACGTCGGGCACCCCGATGACCTGCGCGTCGAGGATGTCGGGGTGGGTGTAGAGGAACTCCTCGATCTCCCGCGGGTAGATGTTCTCCCCGCCCCGGATCACCATGTCCTTGATCCGGCCGGTGATGTTGAGGTAGCCGTCGGAGTCCATGACACCCAGGTCACCGGTGTGCATCCAGCGCGCCGGGTCGATCGCTTCGGCGGTCTTGTCCGGCTCGTTCCAGTAGCCGAGCATCACCGAGTAGCCCCGGGTACACAGCTCGCCCGGCTCACCCCGCGGGAGGGTCAGCCCGGTCTCGGGGTCCACGATCTTGACCTCGAGGTGCGGGTGCACCAGGCCGACGGTGGATACCCGCCGGTCCAGCGAGTCGTCCGTACGCGTCTGCGTCGACACCGGGGAGGTCTCGGTCATGCCATAGCAGATCGTGACCTCCTTCATGCCCATCCTCGATATGACCTGCTTCATGATCTCGACCGGGCACGGTGATCCGCCCATGATCCCGGTTCGCAGGCTGGACAGGTCGTAGGACTCGAAGTCCGGATGGTTGAGTTCGGCGATGAACATCGTCGGTACTCCGTACAGCGACGTGCAGCGCTCGGTGGCTACGGCCTCCAGGGTGGCCGTCGGGTCGAAGGCCGGTGCCGGGATGACCATCGTGGCGCCGTTCGATGTGCACGCCAGGTTTCCCAGCACCATTCCGAAGCAGTGGTAGAAGGGCACGGGGATGCAGACGCGGTCCGCCGGGGTGTAGCCGCACAGCTGCCCGACGAGGTAACCGTTGTTGAGAATGTTGTGGTGCGAGAGTGTCGCGCCCTTCGGGAATCCGGTGGTTCCTGACGTGTACTGAACGTTGATGGGGTCATCCGGCGACAAGTCGGCCTGCCGCTCGGCGAGCCGTTCGGCCGGGCCGCAGCGGCCAGTTTCCAGCAACGCGTCCCAGCCCGGGGAGCCGATGAGCACGACGGAGCGCAGCTCCGGGCATTTCGCCCGGACCGCGTCGATCATCGCTACGTAGTCGGACGTCTTGAACGCCCGCGCCGACACCAGCAGCGAGATCCCCGCCTGCCTGAGGACGTACTCCAGCTCGTGGGTACGGTACGCGGGATTGACGTTGACGAGGATCGCGCCGATCTTCGCGGTAGCGTATTGGAGCATGGTCCACTCGGCCATGTTCGGCGCCCAGATCCCGACTCGGTCGCCCTTGACCACGCCGGCGTCGATCAGGCCGAGCGCGAGTGTGTCAACCTCGGTACGCAACTGCTGGTAGGTCCACCGGCGGCCGGTTGTGACCTCGACGAGAGCCTCGTGCTGAGGCTGAGACGCGACCGTCCGGTCGAAGTTATCGCCGATAGTGTCACCGAGCAGGGGCACGTCGGCGAGGCCGGAGGCGTATGACGGGCGGGTCGGCGCGATGGTGAAGTCGTCCATGTCTCCTACTTCAGTAGCTGCCCTGCACTGTCACAGGTGCTCGCCCTTCGCACGACCACGACCTCGCCGTTGTTCACCCCTTGCCGGATGAGTTCCCGCCTCGCCAGGGCTACACGCCGGCTTTAGGCAGAGCCTTGTCCAGTTCTCGCCGAGAGCGGATACCGAGCTTGGTAAAGACGTGGCGGAGGTGCCACTCCACGGTGCGCGGGCTAAGGAACAGGCGCGTACCGATCTCCGGGTTGGACAGCCCGTCACGAGCCAGTTCGGCGATCTGCCGCTCCTGTGGCCTCAGGTCGTCGCTGGTGCCGGCGGTCCGACTGACAATCCGCTCGCCCGTGGCCAGAAGCTCTCCGCGGGCGCGCCCGGCGAACCCATCCATCCCGATCGCTGTGAGCTGGTCATGCGCGACGCGAAGCTCCTCCCGCGCGTCCTGGCGCCGGTTCTCGCCGCGCAGCCACTCGCCGAAAAGCAGGTGGGCCCGGGCCAGTTCCGGACGCAACCGCGTGCGTCCGAGGCGGTCGATCGCCTCACGGTAGAGACCCTCGGCCGTGTCCCCGGTGGACACCAGCGCCCGCGAGCGGGCCTCGATCCCGAGGCCCCAGTCGGTGGCGGTGACGCTGTTACGCTCCTCGATGCGCTCGAGGGCTCCGGCGGCCACGTCCATTTCCCCGCATTTCGCCGCTGCCTCGACCATCTCGATAAGCCCCCATCCGGCCACGACCAATTCGGGGGTGGCATCGGCGGCGTCCTGGGCTGATGGCAACGCCTCCCGGTGGCGCCCGAGACCGTTGAGGATGACCGCCCGGGCATGGTCGACGAACTCGATAGCGGTTCCCTGGCCGCCAGCGGTCGCGTCACGAACCGTGACGTCGCTGAGCCTCGACACGTCGGCTTCGCGGCCCTGAAACGCCCTGAGGAAGAGCGCCCCGTACTGCAGGACCTGCGTTCCCGTCGCCTCCGTGACCGCGTCGGCTTCCGCGATCAACCGCTCGGCCCACCCGAAATCGCCACCCATAGCCACCGCTTCGGTCAGGATGTTCAGGGCCACCGCGAGGACGGTGAGGGCGCCCAGGTCGCGAGCCAGCTGGACGGCGCGGCTGCCGATGGCCACGCAATTTTCGTAATCCCACACGACCGCGGCCCCTACCGTCGCCAGCCACCCCCAGCGGAGCACTTCCTCGACGGCCGCGTCTTGGCCGGCGAAGCCCGCAGACGCTCGTTGCAGGAACGGTGTCGCCGCCTGGCGGCCCTCCGTCAAGAGCAGAGCAAATCCGTCGAGCAGCAGATCGGACGGACGAGGGGGTTCGGCGGCCGGCGGGGCCCGGCGTACCTCCGCCGAGACGTGGTAGAAACTGCCAGCGCTAGCCAGTTTCCCGGCGAAGAGCGCTGCGCACCAGGCGTCCAGGTAGGTATCGCGGGCAAGTCTGGGATCGAGCGCCTCGAGCGTCTTGGCGGCCCGGAGCAACAAGGGCGGAGCGTCGCTGCCGCGGCGCTGGGCGTAGGCCGCCATGCCATGCAGCAGCTCCGTGCGGCCGCGCTGGAGCTCATCCAGCGGGCCGGATTCCGCCACCGCCAGCATGGTCAGCGCCGGATCGTACGCCCCGGCGCTGAGGCTGGCCTCCGCCGCGGCCAGCGCCCGCCCAGTCCGCCGCGCCGGATCAGCGGAAAGCGCGGTCGAGCGCTGCAAGAACGCGGCCGCGGCGGCGACTCCGCCGCGGGCCTGTGCCCGGGCGGCCGAGCGTTCAAGCTCGGCGGCGACCTCCTCGTCCGGCCCGGCCGCAGCCTGGGCCCGGTGCCAGGCCCGGCGATCCGGATCGGCCCGCGGGTTGGTCACCTCGGCCAGCGCCGCGTGCAGCTGCTGCCGGTCGGGCAATGACGCCGACCGGTACACCGCCGAGCGCGCCAGCGGATGCCGGAACCGGACCCGGCCGCCGAACTCGACCAGCCCGGCCTCTACCGCCGGCGTCCCCACCTGGACCGGGATGCCCAGCCGCTCGGCCGCCCGCCACACCAGCGAGGCATCGCCGGACGGATCGGCCGCCGCCAGCTGCAGCAGCCGCCGGGTTTCGGCGGGCAG
>Ga0335073_10011612_pt1 | contig 12372 bp, 10 predicted proteins | sample Lox_Sample_22_FD_207093 | JGI IMG/M metagenome (GOLD analysis project Ga0335073, IMG submission 207093) | Soil microbial communities from Loxahatchee National Wildlife Refuge, Florida, United States - Lox_Sample_2.2 | ecosystem: Environmental > Terrestrial > Soil > Wetlands | place: USA... | reverse complement strand
GCGGTCGCCAAGCGGATCGACGCGGTCTACGACCTGTTCCCCCAGGTGCGGAGCTGGGCGCGGCTGAAGGCTGGCTCGCTGTCCGGCGGCCAGCAGCGGCTGGTGGAGTTCGCGCGGGCGCTGATGCTCGACCCGGTGCTCATCCTGCTCGACGAGCCGTCGATGGGCTTGTCGCCGCTGGTGCTCAAGTCGGTGTTCGACGCCGCGCGGCAGATGAACTCGGGCGGCGCGACCGTCCTGCTCGTGGAGCAGAACGCGCGGGCCGGCCTCAAGCTCTCGCAGCACGGCGTCGTCATGGAGAACGGCATCGTCCGGCTGGCGGGCACGGGCCGCGAGGTACTCGAGCACCCAGAGATCGGTGAGCTGTATCTCGGCGGCACGGTGAAGCGAGACTGAGACTTTTCAGAGTCAGTACAGAAAACACATAACAACACGATGATCATTAGTGGCAATTTGCCAGAAATGGGATGGATGGCCGCTCTAAAATCGTGAGGCACAGTGCGAGTGGCGGCAGCGGCGGCAGCCCAGGCTTACTTCGCGGCTCCCTGACAATCATGCGGTTATGCGGTTATGCAGTTTTGCGGTATTGCGGTAATGCGGCGTGCGAGAAGATCGCTTTCCAGCGAGGACACTGATTAATGGGAACCCATGGTGCTGCGGGCTCGCGGTCGCGTGCGCTCGCGCGGGCCCGCCGGGCGGCCGGACAGGACATTGCGCGCTCCGGCTCGGCGGGCCGGCTGGATCTGGGGCTGACCGACTGGCCAGTGGCCCGCCGGCTGTTCGCCGTTATCGTGGCGGCCCTGCTCATGGGGCTCGTCTTCGGTGGCCTGCGGGTGGCGGACGCGGAGAACAGCGCGAGCCAGTTCAACAGGACGCAGCAGCTGGCCAAGCTCAGCGCGCAGCTCGTCACCATCGTGGACGACCTGCAGAACGAGCGGGACGCGACGCTCGTCGCCCTCATTACCAACAACGACGCGGGGCTCGCGCAGGTGCAAGCCAAGACGAACCGCGACCTCGGCCCGGTCAGGTCCGCGATCCAGCAGATCGTCAACGGCGGCTATCCCGCGACGATCGCGGCGGACGCGGGCGCGGTGAACACCGCCCTGTCGCCGGACAACGTCAACAACCAGCTGCACACGCTGTTCAACACGGCGTACGGCACCGGCGCGGTGGTGGCACCTGAGTACGGCGCCGTCATCAAGGACATCATCACGCTGCAGGGCCAGGTCTCCCTGGGTAACACCGACCAGTCCCTGACCAGTGACGTGCAGACGCTCAACGCGCTCGCGGAGGCCAAGGACCTCACCTCGCAGCAGCTGGCCCTGCTCGACCAGTCGATGTCGAACCCGCTGACCTCCGTTTTCGGTACCCCCGGTTTCCTTGACTTCACGACAGAGACGACCCTGCAGGTCGATTACGTCGAGGAGTTCAACGACGAGGCCACGTTCCAGGCCTCGGCCACGCCGGCGGAAAACGCCATGTACGACGCACTGCTCGGCCCGCAGGCCGCGAAGCTGCACGGCGAGACCCAGTCGGACAACATCGAGCAGGCACTCTTCACGGTCGCCGGCGGCACGCTGAACGAAGCGTCGGCCAAGCCGGTGGCGGTCGTCGGCGCCTCGGGCATCTCCTACCCGCTGTTCATCGACAACGTGCAGCTCGACCCCCTGGCCAACAGCCCCACCACGGCCGAGCAGGACGGCATCACCACCATCGCCGCGCTGCGGGCGGCGTGGGACAAGGGCAACAGCGCCAAGCTCGCGTCGATGCAGGACACCGAGCAGTTCGTCGCGGGCAACATCGTCACCCGTGCCACCCAGCTGCTGCAGACCGCGCAGCGGACCGCGCTCACGTACATCATCATCACCGTGGTCGTGCTGCTCATCGTCCTGGCCGCCGCGCTGGTCGTCGCCAGGTCCCTGGTGCTGCCGCTGCGCCGGCTGCGCGCGGGAGCGCTGGACATCGCCTCGGTGCAGCTGCCAGAGCGGGTCAGGCTGCTGTCGGAGAACCCGGAATCGGCCGGGACCATGGACGTCGCGCCGATCAACGTGGCCTCGCAGGATGAGATCGGCCAGGTGGCGCGCGCGTTCGACCAGGTGCACTCGGAAGCGGTCCGGCTGGCCGGCCAGCAGGCGCTGCTGCGCTCCAGCTTCAACGCGATGTTCGTCAACCTGTCCCGCCGGTCCCAGACGCTCATCGAGCGCCTGGCGCGCATGATCGACACCCTGGAGCAGCACGAGGACGATCCCGACCGTCTCGGCAGCCTCTTCTCCATGGACCACCTGGTCACCCGCATGCGCCGCAACTCGGAGAACCTGCTGCTGCTCGCCGGGCACGACAACCCGCGCAAGTGGTCGGAGGCCATCGGGCTCGCCGACGTGGCCCGCGCCGCGACCTCGGAGATCGAGCAGTACAACCGGGTCACGCTGAACATGACGCCGGACATCTCGCTGGCCGGCCAGGCGGTCTCCGACGTGGTGCACCTGCTCGCCGAGCTGATCGAGAACGCCACGATCTTCTCGCCCAAGGACACCCAGGTGCACGTCAACATGCAGTACCTGGCGAGCGGCGGCGTGCTCATCGAGGTCAGCGACAAGGGCATCGGCGTGTCCGAGTCCCGGCTCGAGGAGATGAACTGGCGGCTGGACAACCCGCCGACGATCGACGTGTCCGTCTCCCGGCACATGGGCCTGTTCGCCGTCGCGAAGCTGGCCGAGCGGCACGGGGTCCGTGTCCGGCTGCGGCCCGCCCTGCCGCAGGGACTGTCGGCCCTGGTCTGGCTGCCGGACAGCCTCATCGAGCGGAGCACGAGGGCGTCGTCCGTCAGCGGCTGGTCGGGGAGCCAGGTCAGCGCGCGGTCGGCCACCGCGCAGGTGCCCGCCTACGCGGGCGGCGCCGCCGCCGCGAACGGCAACGGCGGCAACGGGCCGGGGGCCGCCAGGATGCCCGCTGGCTGGTTCCGCCGCGGCCAGGCGGACTCCCTGATGACCGCGGCGAGCGGTGCCGGGTCCGGCCTGGACGCCGCGCAGGGGCTGGGCGGCGGCGAGGACGGCACGGCAGTCTCGTACGCCAACGGCGACCAGAGCGCCGCCGGGCTGCCGACCCGCGTGCCCAAGGCCGGCCGTGGCCCGGGCGGCGGTCCGCCCGACGGCCAGCGCGCGAGCCTGCCCGGCCGGACGCCGGGCGTTCCCACGGCGGGGCCTGGCGGCAACCCGCTGCCCCGGCGGTCTCCTGACCAGGCACGCAGCCGCCTGGCCGGGTTCCAGCGCGGTACTCGCAGGGCGGAAGGGCAGGGCGGCAGCGGCATCGGCGGCAAGGCGCCGCAGTCCGAAGAGGGGACAGAACGTTGACTCGACCGTATCTTCAGGACCTGAGCTGGCTGGTAAGCGACTTCACCGCGCGCGTGCCCGACGCGGCGCACACCGCCGTGGTCTCGGCCGACGGCGTGGCGCTGGCCATGTCGGAGGAGATACCCGGGTACCTCTCCGAGCAGCTGGCGGCCATCACCGCCGGGCTGGCCAGCCTGATGCAGGGCGCCGCCCGCATCTTCGAGGCCGGCCAGCCGAACCAGGCGCTGGTCGAGATGGAGGGCGGCCTGATGATCATCAAGTCCATCAGCGACGGGTCGAGCCTGTGCGTGCTCGCCGCGCCTGACTGCGACATCGAGATGGTCTCCTACGAGATGTCCCTGCTCGTCGAGGCGGCCGGCGAGGTACTGTCCCCGGCCCTGCGCGGCGGCCGCGGTTAAGACACTGTGGTAGCCGTCTGCAGGCGGCCACCAGACCGGGCCGCCTGAGCGCGCCACCACCGCTGGCCGGCCTCAGGCAGCAGGTAGATCGGGTCGTAGTACGGGTACTCACGGTCGAGGGCCAGCGGGTCGCCGGACTCGATCGCGGTGCGGTAGCCCTTCGTCCAGTAGGAGATGCCGAGCTCCTCGTCGTACCGCGCCAGCTGGTGCACCCAGCGCTTGCCCACGTACGGCACGTCGCACACCATGCGCGGGGTCGCGAACCCGGGCAGGTAGCCCATGATGGCCGACTGCAGCGCCTGTGCTTCGCGTACCGACAGCCGCCAGTGCTCGGCACCGGGGATCATGTCGCACAGGTAGAAGTAATAAGGCGTGATCCCGGCCCCGTCCAGCAGCGCGAAGCACAGGTCGAGCAGCCCGTCGGCCGAGTCGTTCACCCCGCGCAGCAGCACGCCCTGGTTGCGCACGTCACGTACCCCGGCGTCGAGCAGCTCCCGCGTGGCCCGCGCGACCAGCGGCGTCACCGACTGCGCCGCGTTGACGTGGGTGTGCACCGCGAGCGACACGCCACGGGCCCGCGCCGTCGCGGCGAGCCTGCCCATCCCCGCGGTCACGTCGGGCGACAGCCAGTGCTGCGGCAGCCCCATCAGCGCCTTGGACGCCAGCCGGATGTCGCGCACCGACTCGATGTCGAGCAGCGCCGCCACGAACGCCTCCACCCGCGGCCACGGCAGGTTGGCCACGTCGCCGCCGGACACCACCACGTCCCGCACCGACGGCGTGGACCGCAGGTAGCCGAGCATCGCCGACAGCCGGTCGTCGCGCGCCACCGCGAAGCGGTGCTTGTCGTACGACGGGGTGGGGTTGCCCACCAGGTCCATCCGCGTGCAGTGCCCGCAGTACTGCGGGCAGGTCGGCAGCAGTTCGGCGAGCACCTTGGTGGGGTAGCGGTGGGTGAGCCCCTCGACCGCCCACATCTCCGCCTCGTGCAGTGAGTCCCGCGTGGCGTACGGGTGTGAGGGCCAGTCCGCCCGCCGGTCGCTGAACAACGGCAGCATGTACCGGCGCACCGGGTCGGCGTACCACGCGTCGGTGAACCCCGGATCCGACGCCGCCACCGACGGCGCGAACGTGTTCAGCATCTGCGGCGGGATGAGCATGGACATCGTGGCCCGCTCCCGCTGGTCCCGCTCCAGGTCGGCGTAGAACGCGTCGGACAGCCCGCCCCCGCCCGCGCCGCCCGTCACGTCCCGCAGCTGGCGCGCGTTCTTCACCGAGTGAGCACGCTGCCACTGCGCGGACTCCCACTCCTCCCGCGTCACCCCGGCCCAGCCGGGCAGCCGCCGCCAGTCAGGCTCAGACAACTCCCGCCGACGATACCGATACGGCTGCTCAACCATCCCGCCTCCTGCGCCGATAATCCACAGTATTTGCGTTATACCCCAGCTCAACAGAAAAAACTACATCATAAGAGGGGAAGAAACAAAGATTCTTCAGAACGAGAGCGTGTCCACCAGACCAGCCACGCACTTCCCACCGCCCACCCCCGCCCTCCCGCGTCCCCGTCCCCACTCACCCGGTAACCTCCGCGGCGTATGCTCGGCCGATGACGCCGGAGACGGAGGACCTGGTCCGGTCGGCCACCCGGTGGGCGGCGGTGCCGTTCGTGCCCGAGGTCACGCTGCTCACCGCCGCTGAGCCGTTCGGCCTGTGGGACAGGACCGCGCTTGACGCGCCCCCGTTCTGGGCCTTCCCCTGGGCCGGCGGCCAGGGCCTCGCGCGCTACGTGCTCGACCACCCGGAAACGGTGGCGGGCCGCGCCGTGCTCGACGTGGCCTCCGGCTCCGGCCTGGTCGCCATCGCCGCGGCGAAAGCGGGCGCGCGGAGCGTGCTGGCCGGCGACATCGACGACAACGCCCTGGCGGCGGTCGCGCTGAACGCCACGGCCAACGCGGCCACCGCGGTGACCCCCTGCCGTATAGACCTCGCCGCCGCCCTTCCCCCCACCCCCGTCCCCGGCACCCCCGCCTCCGGCATCCCCGCCCTCGATACCTCCGTCCCCGGCACCCCCGCCTCCGGCACCCCCGCCCTCGATACCTCCGTCCCCGGCACCCCGGCCTCCGGCACTTTCGCCGGTGCCGTCGGCCACGGCGGGCCGGACGTCGTCCTCGCCGCCGACGTCTTCTACCAGCGCGACCTGGCCGCCATGGCGCTGCGCTTCCTGCGGGCCGCGCGACAGCGCGGTGCCGACGTCCTCGCCGCCGACCCGGGCCGCGCCTTCGTCCCACGGGAGTCGCTCACCGCCCTGGCGACGTACCAGGTCCCGGTGCTGACGGTGCTCGAGGACACCCCGGTCAAGGAGGTCACCATCTACCGCCTCCGCTGACGCCAGGGCGATGGTTGTGGCAACGAGCCGGTGATAGGCGGCTCGTTGCCACAACCACACCGGGCCGGGCTCCGCCGACTACCCGCCGCCGGGCCGATTTGGTGTCACCCCCTATGGCCAAGGCGGCCCCCCGCGTCTAGCGTTGCAGGAGTTGCGCGCGCGGGTCGCGCCGGGAAGGGCGGGTACACGATGGAGTACGAGCGGGGCCGCAAGGAAGGCGTCCCGTCCAACGTGGGCCCCAAGCCCACGTTCACCGGGAACGCGATGCAGGACTCGCTGCTCGACGACGGGGACAAGGGCCAGGTCCGGGTGTACAGCGTGATCTTCGAGCCCGGCGCGCGGACCTACTGGCACTCGCACGCCGCTGGGCAGACGCTGCTCGTCAACAGCGGCCAGGGCATGGTCGAGACGCGGGACGGCGACAGGCGCGTGGTGCGCGCCGGCGACGTGGTCTGGGCGCCGCCCGGCGAGGTGCACTGGCACGGCGCGGCGCCCGACGCGTTCCTCAGCCACACCGCCGTCTCCCTCGGCCTGACCAGCTGGGAAGAGGAAGTGGACGAAGACCACTACCGTGGCGCCTTCCGTAACGGGCACGCCTGACCGTGGAGCACGCGCGATGACGACGGAGGCCGCCGCCGGCGGCCAGGCACGGGAGGTGCTCGCGGTCAAGTACGGGCACCGCGTCACCACACGGGCCGAGAGCTACCTCAACTTCCACCTGTACGGCGAGCCGGACGCCGACCTGGACATCGACTACTTCTTCTGGGTGATCAGGGACGGCACGGACGTGTTCCTCGTCGACACGGGCTTCGCACCGGAGGCCGGCGACCGGCGCCGCCGCGCGCACTACGGCACCCCCGCGCAGGCGCTGCCGCTGCTCGGCATCGACCCGGCGGACGTCACCGCCATCGTGGTCACCCACGCGCACTGGGACCACACCGGCAACGTCGGGCAGTTCCCGCACGCGCAACTCGTGATGACCCAGGCCGAGTACGCCTTCTGGACCGGGCCGCTGGCCGCGCGCCGCCAGTTCGCCGCGCACAGCGAGCAGGAAGAGATCGCGCTCCTCGCCCGGCGCCGCGGCGACGGCACGCTTTCCCTGTTCACCGGCCAGTCCGCGCTGGCGCCTGGTATCGAGCTCATCGAGGTCGGCGGGCATACCCCCGGCCAGCTCATCGTCTCCGTGACGACACCGGGCGGCGGCCCGGACGGCGGCACGGTCGTCCTCGCCTCCGACGCGCTGCACTTCTACGAGGAGGTCGAACGAGACCGCCCGTTCGCGATAGTCGCCGACCTCCCCGCCATGTACCAGGCGTACGACACCCTCGCGCAGCTGGCCAGCCAGCCAGGCACTCAGCTGGTCGCCGGCCATGACCCGGCGGTCCGCGACCGCTTCGCTGCCTACGCGCGGGCCCGGCCGGCGAGCGAGCCCGGTCCGGCCGGCGAGCCCGTCGCGGTCCAGGTAACCGACCTGACCAGGCCGCACGCGGTCTAGCCAGCCCCCATCCCCGCCACCCGCCACCCGCCACCCCGCGCCCTGCCGCCGCCCGGCACCCGCCGCCGCTCCGCGACCGCGGCCCGCCCGTCGCCCGTCGCCGCTCCGCGCCCGCGTGATCGTGAATGATTTCGGTTTTATGAAGGGTTAGTGGCGCTATAGCGCCACTAACCCTTCATGATCATGCTTTGGGTGGGTCGCTGCGGTTAGGCCGCGACGGTGACCAGTGTGCCGTAGGGCAGGTACGGGTAGGCGGTCTTCGCGGCGCTGTACGGCAGCTCCACGCACCCTAGGGACTGCGGCCAGCCGTAGGAGCCGCGGTCGAAGTAGTGCACAGCGTCACCACCCTCGAAGTACGACACCCAGTACACCGGGTCCGCATAGGACGACCCGTCAGGATTGGTGCCCGTCATGACCTGGAACGGCAGCTTCTCGTACACGGGGAAGGTGCCGAGGCCCGTCGGCCTGGCACCGATCCCGGTATTCGCCAGCGAGGAGAAGACCCGCCGCCCGTTGTGCCAGATGGTCAGCGTCTCCGGCAGCGACTCGCTGGCGATCGCGTAGCTGTACCCGTGGGTGCTCCGCTGGTTCCTCGCGGCAGCCGTCAGCAGCGCCTTCCAGACGGCCCGGCTTGCCACCCCGTCGGTCGCCAGCTTGTGGTCCGCCTCGAACCCGGTGATCGCCCCGGTGTCCAGCGTGTTGGCCTCGCCCTGCGACCAGAACGAGTAAAGCGACGTCGGGTACCCGCGCTGTATCCAGCTGAACGTACCGGGCGGCGGCGTGTACGCGGCCGCGAGCTGCGCCGCGGCGTTCCCCGTGGGCACCGCGGTGCCCAGGGCCGGCGTCCAGCTCAGCGGCAGGTAACCGAGCTGCGCGAGGATCTCCTGCAGCCGCAGCGTGCTATAGCCGGCGGTGGTGAACGAGGCGCCGGGCGCCTGGATGCCGCGGCTGTCCTTGTCCTCAGCGGCTGCGGCGGTGGTGGCGGTGGCGACGGCCGCCGTGACGGTGACGTGCGTGTGCGCTGGGAATCCGGTCGCCGGCGTGAACACCGCCGTGTCGCCTGTCCGCTGCCAGGTGCCGGCGATCGCCGGTGACAGCACCGGCAGCGGCGCGCTGGCGGGCAGCGGCTCGTTATAGGTGACGGTGACGTTGCTGACGCCGTCGATGTCCCGGCCGCCGTCGGCCGGGCTGACGGAGACGACGCGCAGCGGCGGCGGGGAGGCCGGGTGCGCCGCGTTCGGGTGGTTGGCAGGCTGACCGCTGCCCGCTACGGCGAGCACGACGACGGCCGTGCCGCCACCGACGGCGAGTACCGCGGCCGAGGCCAAGACCACGTTTCTACGCGAAATGCTGATCACAGTGCTCCCCCCATTGCCTTGCGCAATGCCCGCGTTCGATGCCCTTCAGGTGGTGATTACTCATTGTGAGGCAACGTATACCCTGTGTAGTGATGAATCATGCCTGGCTTACCCAGGTCGGCGGGCCGGCGCGGTGCTGAGTGCCCGCTACCAGTTGGCTGAGAGACCGCTGGGCGGCGACCGCCGGGCGGCGTGAATGCCAAGGTCAGTCGGCGTCCGCTCGTTAACGATTTCCTCAAGGAGGGTAACTTTTTACCCCCTGTTCAGCGTGAGGCGCAGGGGAGAGAGCGGCTGGCGTAGGATGGTTGAACCACGGCGGGGACGGAGGCGGCCAGTCTGCGGATCCTCCGTCCGCGGCAGCAGGGCCAGTGCGCGTCCGGCTGTCAGGGTTGGGCCTGGAAAGGGCCCGGGCGGCTCAGTAGACAACGGAGATCGCGCTCGCAAGCGAGCCGGCCTGCGGACCGAAGGCGCTCGCCCGAGCCCTTTCCACTAGCAAAGGCCGGACAAGCCGATGAAGAAGGTGAAGGCGGGCGATGGGTGAGCGAGACGTGGCCGCGGGCCGCGTTGTCATTGTGATGCCCACGTACAACGAGCGGCAGAACTTGGAGATAATCGCGGGCCGGCTCCGCGAGGCGGTGCCGCACGCTGACCTGCTGATCGTTGACGATAACAGCCCCGACGGAACTGGGGACCTGGCCGACAAGCTAGCCGAAGCTGACCCGCGCGTGCAGGTGATGCACCGGACAGAGAAAGCCGGCCTTGGCCGCGCGTACGTGGCCGGCTTCACCTGGGCGCTTGACCGCGGATACGACCTGATCGTCGAGATGGACGCCGACGGCTCGCACCGGCCGGAGGACCTGCCGCGACTGCTCGCCACCTCTGCGACCGCGGACGCGGTGATCGGTTCGCGCTACGTGCCTGGCGGCACCGTGGTCAACTGGCCGAAGTCACGTGAGTTCCTGTCCCGTGGCGCCAACCTGTACAACCGGATCATGCTCGGCGTCCGGGTGCAGGACGCGACCGGCGGCTTCCGCGTCTACCGCGCGGCCACCCTGCGCGAGATCGACCTGCACGGCATCCAGTCGGCTGGCTACTGCTTCCAGATCGACATGACCCTCCGGGTGCTCCAGGCGGGCCTGACGATCACAGAGGTACCGATCACTTTCATCGAGCGCGAGCGCGGCTCATCGAAGATGTCGAACACGGTGATCATCGAGGCCTTCATCCGGGTAGCCCGCTGGGGCATCAGCGCCCGACTGCACGGCCACTCCGCCGCCTCGGTCCGCCGCTAAAGGCGAGCACCAAGCGCCAACCCCAAGCAACCACAAGCCCAAACCACACCACACACAGCAAAGGCGCCGCGACCTTTGCGGCGCCTGCGACGTAACCACAAGGCTCTAACAGAACCACAGTGTGGGTGCGGCGCGGTTTTGGCGTCGTGCCCCACCGCAGGGGGTATGGGGGGCGCGCAGCCCCCCATGACCGGGGGGTGCAGGGGGGTCGTCCCCCCGCAGGCAACAGAGTGCAGGGGGGTCGTCCCCCGCGGGAAATTAGGCGCTACGGCGGCTGGCGACGTCGGCGATGGCGCGGGCCTCCAGGGCACGCCGTTCCCTGACTACCTCAAGGCGCTCGGCGAGCACCGCCTCGAGGTCCTCGACGGTCCGGCGTTCCATGAGCATGTCCCAGTGGCTGCGCGGCGGCTTGACCTTCTTGGGTGACGGGGACTCGCCGGTGCTTGCGGTTGCCATCGCGCCACAGACACGACACTCCCACATGGGGGGGAGTTCCGCCTCGGCGGCGAACGGCACGCTAAAATGATGTCCGTTGGGGCAGTCGAACGGGACGTCCTGGCGGGGTGCCAGGTCTGTGTTCCGGTCGTTTTCGTAGCTCGTAGCGCCGAGCCGGGTTCCGCGAAGTGCGCGTTCGGCCATTACTTGCTGCCTCCCAGGCGGTTGGCGATCTTTATCGGCAACACTGGATACCCGGACAAGATTCCCGTCACGCGCGAAGTCCAACCCCATTTCCGCAGTGTTTCCTCGCTGCACACAGGGCAGGCGGCACCCTGAGCCCCGGTTTCGCCTGGCTACGCGGGGACCCTTGGGTGCCACTGGCCGCGTTCCGCCAGGATGTCGCGCAACAGCACGACGTCATCGGTCATCACGCCGTCCGCGCCGAGGTCGAGGGCCCGTTCGATCTCCTCGCGCGTGTTCAGCGTCCATACGTGCACGTCGAGGCCGAGCGCGTGCGACCGCCTGATGAACCCCCGCGTCGCGATCTGGCGGGGTACCTGGGCGCACACCGCGCCGCATCGCGCCAGGCCACGGGCCATGCCCTTGCCGCAGAACCCGAGGTAGCGCACGGCCGCGATGGCGGCCGGCGTGACGGCCAGGCAGACAGGCTGGTGCAGTGAGCGCTGGGCGGCGAGCAGTCGCGCGCCGGAGAACGACGACACGCACACCCGGTCCCAGGCGGCGGTGCGCTCGAGCACGCCGGCCAGCGGCGCGATGGTCCCCTCGTCCTTGAGGTCGATGTTGAACCGCAGGCCGGGGAAGGAACCGAGCAGGTCCTCGAGCAGCGGGATCTCCTCGCTGCCGCCGATCCGCGCGGCGGAGACTTCTTTCCAGGTGAGCTGCCTCACCTGGCCGCCACGGTCGGTCACCCGGCCGAGGTCGGCGTCATGGAAGGCGATCAGCTTGCCGTCGGCGGTCGACCGGGCGTCGGTCTCCAGGTAGGAGTACCCGAGCCGGGCGGCGTACTCAAAGGCGAGCCAGGAGTTCTCCGGGTTGTGCGCCGCCCCGCCCCTGTGGGCGAAAGCAAGCGGACCGGGATGATCCAGGTAAGGAGCTGCCACGGGCATGATTATGCCCACTGACCAGGCACACCCGGTGAACGGCGATCATCTCCCGCGTATCGTCAAGACAAAGAGACACTCGTCGAACCCCCCGCCCGCCCCGGCAAGCCGAATCCCGCCTCAATCCCAACCCGAACGTGAGCAACGTCCGCGGTGGACGCCCCCCAACACGCGCACCGTGCCCGCGTGCCCCCGCGCCCGCGTGCCCCCGTGCCCGCGTGCCCCCGCGCCCTCGCCCTGCCCCGTGTTCCTACCCCGCCCCGTGTTCCCACCCTTCCCCCTGTCCGCGACGCGCGCCAGGCGCGGGCAAAGATAGTGGACGATTAGGCACATCCCGATGTACCCAAACGTCCACTATCTTGTTGGCCAGCCGGCCTAGATGAGATAACAGCAAGAAGCGTGGTTAGCGCACCGCGCGGCCAATTAGAGTGGATAGTTCGATACACCATGATGTACTGAACTATCCACTATCTTCACCCTGCTGGCTCGTGAGAGGATAACAGCAAGAAGCGCGGGGGCGCTCAGGCGGGGGTG
>Ga0335073_10011610_pt1 | contig 12372 bp, 11 predicted proteins | sample Lox_Sample_22_FD_207093 | JGI IMG/M metagenome (GOLD analysis project Ga0335073, IMG submission 207093) | Soil microbial communities from Loxahatchee National Wildlife Refuge, Florida, United States - Lox_Sample_2.2 | ecosystem: Environmental > Terrestrial > Soil > Wetlands | place: USA... | reverse complement strand
GCCCTGAAACGCTCAGCCGACCGGGTGCGCGTCGAGCAGCTGCCGTCCCGCCTCGACCAAGGGGGCCACGAGTCCCGCAGCGTCGTCGAAGCCGGATCCGACCATCGCACCGCCGGCGGCGCGCGCGGCGATGCCCTGGCACACGACGGCGAGCTTGAAGTAGGCGAACGACTGATACCAGCCGATGTCAGACGGGTCGATGCCCGTCCGCCTGGCGTACCGCTCGATGACGTCCAAGCGGGAGGGGAATCCCTCGAGCGCGGTCACCGGCGGCATGATCCTGGCCCGTTGCAGCACCTCGCTGTCGCCGGCCTCGCTCCAGTACGCCAGCATCGCTCCCAGGTCGGCGAGCGGATCGCCGAGCGTGCTCATCTCCCAGTCGAGCACCGCGACGATCGTGCCCACGTCCGTTGGGTGAAGAATCGTGTTGTCGAGACGGAAATCGCCGTGGACGACCGCGCTGCTTCGCTGGCTTGGCAGCTCGGCCACGAGGTCGTCGCGGAGCGCGTCGAGCGCGGGCAGGTCGGCGGTCTTGGACGCCTCCCACTGTTGGGACCACCTCCGTAGCTGGCGCTCCATGAAGCCCGCCGGGCGCCCGAACTCGCTCAGGCCGACGCTGCCGGGGTCGACGGCATGAAGATCGGCAAGGACGTCGACGAGTGCGTCGCCGACGCAGCGGCGCCCGTCGGGTGTGCTCGCGTAGCCGGGCGGAAGCGCGTTCCGGCAGATGTGACCGACGACGCGCTCCATCAGGTAGAAGGCGGAACCCAGTGGGCTGTCGGCGGCGCCGAGGTGAAACGTCCGCGGCACCGGAACGGCCGTTCCCGCGAGCGCGCTCATCACGCGGTACTCGCGACCCATGTCGTGCGCGGTCGGAAGGATGTGACCGAGCGGCGGACGCCTCAGGATGACCTCGCCGGCGTCGCAAGCGACACGGTAGGTCAGGTTGGACTTCCCACCCGAGATCAGCGCGACGTCACACGTCTGCCAGCGCGGGTCGTGCAGGATCTCCGCCAGCATCGGCCCGACGACGTCCGCGTCGGCGCCGGTGGTGATCCGCTCGAGCCGCTGCGCGGTCGGATCGTCCCATTCCGGATCCTTGCGGTAGGTGACACGACCGATCTCTTCGCTCATCGGGCGGTCACCGTCATCATCGGGTCGACGGATTCCTCGTGCTCCAGTGCCACAGCGGCCAGCGTCCGGCCGAGCTGCCGCTCGTGGTGGGCGGCGTCTCCGAACTGCTGCTCACGCGCGATGATCCTGCGCAGGAAGCGATGGGCCGGGTGCTCCTCGGTGAACGCGATCCCGCCGAAGACCTGCATCGAGCCGTGGGCGACCTCGCGCGCCGCTCGCGAGACGTAGGCCTTCGCCACCGACGCGGTCTGCCGCGCGCCGGGAACGCCATCGTCCAGTGCTGCGGCGGCGTACAGTGTCGTCGACCAGCCACTCGCCTGTTTGACGTGGAGGTCGGCCATCAGGTGCCGCAGCGCTTGGTTCGAGCCGATCGTCCGCCCGAACTGGCGCCGCTCGGAGGCGTAGCGCCGCGCCTGCGCAAAGATCTCCGCGGCGGCGCCGATCGCCTCGGCGGCGGCGAGCACGCCGCCGACCGTGATCAACCTGTCGGCGACCATCTCGGCGAGTTCAGGCTCGAGTACGGCCTCAACCTCGACGTCGGCGAATGTCACCCGGCTGAGCGGCACACCGGTGTCGAGGCCCGACTGCGGTGTGACCTCGATCCCCGGCGAATCCGCCGCCACCAGCGCCAGTCCCGGGCGGCCGTCCGCGATCGCCACGACGGCGAGATATTCGACGTCGGTCGCGTGCTCGACCGCCGCCTTCGTGCCATTGAGACGTTTCGAGCTCACCGTCGCGCGTGCGTCCGAGACCAACCACCCCCCACCGGGCTCGAGCAACGCGATCGAGAGTCGCGAGTCACCATCGAGTGGTGCGCCCCAGCCATCGTGTAACCCGCCCGCGACCGGCGCCAGCGCGTAGCGGACGGCGACGCTGCCGAGAAGCGGCACCGAGGCCAGATGAGCGCCGACAGCTCGCGCCGCGAGACACAGCTCGATCGCGCCGAGTTGCCCGTCGGCGCTCCCGCCGAGAAGGCCGAACTCGACGAGGCTCTCCCACAGGCGCGCGCGTTCTGCCTCCTCCGCCTGCCAGGCGGCTTCGGCCGGCGGCCACTGGCGATCGAGGAGCGTGTTGATCGACTCTTCGATCCAGACCTGCTCGTCGCTCAGCTCGAGGTCCATACTGTCCTACTCCTTGGGGAGCGCCAGGATTCGATCGGCGATGATGTCTCGCTGGATCTGCCGCGTGCCGCCGTACACGCTGGCGGCACGGGAATACAGATAGGTCTCGTACCAGAAGTCGTTCTCGGCAACCTGTTCGCGATCGCCGCTCAGCAGTGTCGGCCCGAGCACCTCGAGCACGGTCGCGGCGAGCCGCTGCTCCGCCTCTGCCATCAGCAGCTTGACGCTGGAACTCTCCGGGCCGACGACGCCACCGCTCAGGAACTCGCCGGCTGTCCGGTAAGCGTGGTGGCGCAGCACCTCGATCCCGACCAGCGCACGCGCGAGCGCGGTCTGTGCCTCGGGATCCTCGATCAGTGGACGGCCGCCGAGCTCGCGCTGGGCCGCGATCGACACCGCGCGGTCGAGCCATGTCCGTAACTTGACCTGCCGGGGCAGCGCCGCGGTCCCCCGCTCGTGTCCGAGGGTGTACATCGCGATCTTCCAGCCGTCGCCGAGCTCCCCGAGCAGGTTCTCGCGCGGGACCACGACGTCGTCAAGGAACAGTTCACTGAACTCGGCGTGACCGGTGATCTGGGTCATCGGCCGAACCTCGACGCCGGGCGAGGACATGTCGACGATCAGCATCGAGATTCCTCGGTGGCGGGGTACCGACTCATCGGTACGCGCCAGGACCCCGCACAGCGTCGCGTACTGTCCCCATGACACCCACGTCTTCTGGCCGCTGATCACGAACCTGTCACCGTCTTGCACTGCCCGGGTGCGAAGGCTGGCGAGATCGGAGCCGGCTTCGGGCTCGGAGAATCCCTGACACCAGATCTCCTCCGCCGACAGGATGGGCGGGATATACCTCCGGCGCTGATCGTCGTTGCCGAAGCTCAGCAGTGACGGACCGAGCACGCCGAGTCCGACGATGTTCACGAACTCCGGCGCGCCGGCGGAAGCGAGTTCCTGGTCGACGACTATCTGCTCGACCGGTGGGCGACCGCCGCCACCGAACTCCGCCGGCCAGGCCCGTCCGACGAACCCGGCGTCGTAACAGGCGGCCTGCCAGCGCTTGAGCACCGACATGCGCTCGTCGAGCTCGTGCGGCAGCTGCTCGAACCGGAAATCCTCGCGGGCGAGGAACGCGCGGACTTCATCCGCGAGTGCGCGCTCAGATGCGGTTTCGGCGAGTTGCATCGAACTGAGATCGTATCAGGAAGATGTGTCGTTGGCACGTCCAACTCAGGCGCTCTGGCCCATAATGCATAAGAAATCGGCATTTGGCAATCCACCCGTACCCGTGGTAATGTGCCACTGACGTGAGTTCGAATCAGGACTCTAACGGCCGGCGCCGGCGGACCTCCGCCCGGAGTCGTGACGGCCGTTCCCGCGACGAGGGCGCCAGACGAGCGCAGATTCTCGACGCCGCGATCACGCGGTTCGGACGCAACGGGTACGAGAACACGAAATGGGCCGACATCGCCGACGACGTCGGGATAGGCCCCACCGCGCTGTATCACTACTTCGACTCCAAGCAGCACTGTCTGTACGTGATCCTCGACCAGGCGCTGAGCGAATTGCAGGAGCGCTTCGATGCGATCACCGCGGTACACGATGATCCCGGCGACGCGCTCCGCGCGGTCTGCGCCGACTGCTTCGACCTGTCCGAACGCGAGGTGTTGCGCAACCGCGTGCTCGTCGCCGAGCAGGTCCTGCTGAGCGGTGAGGGCTCCTCGCAGCGTGAAGAGCAGGCTCGCCTGACCGGCCGCGACAAAACGCGCACGCTTGAGATCGCCTGGACGGGCTTCCTCGCGAACGCCATGGACCGCGGCGCGATCCCGAAGCGCGATCCGCGGATGCTCGCGCGGGCGCTACTTGGTCTCTATAACAGCATCTGGCACTGGTATCGCCCAGACCAAACCCTGCCGCTGCCGACCATCGCCGAGTTCTTTGGCGCTCGCATGCTGGCGGTGGCCGGTGTCGCGCGCGACCGCGCACCGGCGGCGTGAGTCGGGCGCCGCGAATGCCTCTCGCTCTCGAGCAATCGCGGCGGCTGGTGCTGCCGGAGCTAACCGGTCGGGCCTGCCGGGCCAATCCAGACCATCGTGCACTCGTCTTTGGCGACGACGTCCGGACGCATTCCGAGCTCCACGACCGCGCGGCGCGCCTCGCGTCGGTGCTCGGGGCTGCAGGCGTGCGGCCCGGTGACCGCGTCGCCCTCCTCATGCAAAACCGAATCGAGTTCGTCGAGTCGCTGCTCGCGTGTCACCGGCTCGCCGCGGTCGCCGTCCCGATCAACTTCCGCCTGGCGCCCAACGAGGTCGAGTACGTGCTCGCCGACTCGGGCGCGGTGGCGCTGATCTGCGACTCCCGGCTGCCCGTCGCGGACGGTGTCCGGGCGGTACTCGAGGTCGGGCCGGGCTATGACGAAGCGGTGGCCGCGGCGCCGCCCCGTGAGCAGGCAGCCGTGGTCGAGGACGATCCCGCGCTCATGTGTTACACGTCGGGAACGACCGGCCGGCCCAAGGGGGCGGTCCTGACTCACCGCAACCTCGTGGCGAGCACGTTGAGCTGGATCCACGAGATGCGCGCCGATCCAGGCGATGTGTGGCTGTCCGGTCAACCGCTGTTTCACATCGGCGGGATAAACGGGCTCCTTCCGTTTCTGGTGCTCGGGGCGACCGTGATCATCACGCCGACGACGGCGTTCGACCCGGAGGCGATGGTTCGGCTGATCGAGGTGCACGGCGCGACGATGTGCATCTTCGTCCCGACGCAGTGGGCAGCCATCTGCGCCGGCGACGCGGTCGGGCGAATCGATCCGCGAGGACTGAAGGTTGCCATGTGGGGCGCCTCGTCCGCGCCGCGCCGGACGCTCGAGGCGATGGAGGAGACGTTCCCGCACGCCGCGATCGTCAGCGCCTACGGCCAAACCGAGATGTCCGGCGCCACCACTCTGCTCAAAGGTCCTGACTCGACGCGGAAGATGGGCTCGGTCGGCAAACCCATGCTCGGCGTCGAGTTGCGCCTCGTCGACGATCAGCTTCGGGACGTACCAACCGGGTGCGTCGGAGAGATCGTGTACCGGGGCCCGAACGTGATGGCGGGCTATCACCAGCAGCCGCGGGCAACGCGAGAGGCGTTCGCCGGGGACTGGTTCCACAGCGGCGATCTGGCCCGCTTCGACGAGGAGGGCTATCTGTGGATCGTCGATCGCAAGAAAGACATGATCGTCAGCGGGGGCGAGAACGTGTACCCCGCCGAGGTCGAGCGGGTGTTGCTCGACCACCCGGCCGTCGCGGAGGCAGCGGTCATCGGCGTGCCCCATCCACGGTGGGTCGAGACGCCGGCGGCGTTCGTAGTCGTTCGCGGTGACCTCGACGCGGACGAAACCGAGCTGATCGCTCATTGCCGGCGTTATCTGGCCGGGTTCAAGAAGCCCTCGGCGGTGATCTTCGTGGAGGAGTTGCCTCGCAATGCCGGTGGAAAGGTCCTCAAGCGGCGCCTGCGCGAGACGTACGGCGACCGGTTCTCAGCAGTCATGGAGTGAGTCGATGCCATACGTCTATGCCAACGTCAAGGTGAAGTACGGACAGCTGCCCGCCTTCTACGAGGCGATGGTCACGATCAAACGGGTGATGGAGCAGAACGGCTGGAAGCTCGTCGGCGCCTGGAGCACCGTGATCGGCGACATCCACGAGGTGCACGACCTGTGGGAGGTGCAGGACGCCAACACGGTGCCGACCGGCTTCGCCGGGGCGTTCGAAGATCCCGAGTTCGTGCAGGCATCCGCCCGGCTCGCGACCATCGCCGACCGCGAAGTTCTATCGCTTGTCGTGAAGACTCCGTACAGCCCCTGACGGGCCGGTGCGGCGGTATCAGTACGCCTGCGATTGGCCGCCGTCGATGGGGATCACCGCGCCGTTGATGAACGACGCCTCGTCGGAGAGAAGGAACGCGACGAGGTTGGCGACCTCGCCGGGCTGGCCGAACCGTCGCATCGGGTTGACGCTGACGTACTCCCGGCCGAACTCCTCCCATCCGTCCTCCCCGGCGATCTTCTTCAGCGAGCCCCTGATCATGTCGGTCATGATCGCTCCGGGAGCGACGGCGTTGACCCTGACGCCGTACTGTCCGTATTCGATCGCCGCCTGCTTGGTCATGCCCGCCACCGCGTGCTTGGCCGCGACGTAGGCGATCAGGTTCGGCACCGCCCTGATGCCGCCGACCGAGGCGGCGTTCACGATCGCGCCGGATCCCTGCGCCTTCAGGTGCGGCAAGGCGTACTTCATCCCGTAGAAGACGCCCTTCTGGTTGATCGCGAGCACCTGGTCATAGCCCTCGCCGGTGTAATCCTCGACCGGGCTCTGCGGCCCTTCGATGCCGGCGTTGTTGTAGAGCCCGTCGACCCTTCCGTAACGACCGAGGGTCTGCTCCACGTACGCCTGCATCTCGAGCTCGGCGGACACGTCGGCGATGACGGTGAGGATCTCGGCGTCCGGAACCGCGGCGAGGATCGCCGTTCGCGACCCGTCGAGCGTCGCATCGTCGATGTCGAGTAACGACAGGCGCGCCCCCTCTCGCGCCGCTTGAAGCGCGGTAGCGCGACCGAGGCCGGTGCCGGCCCCGGTCACCATGATCACCTTTCCGGCGAGGCGCATTGGCCGGTTACGCGTGTGCCGGCGCGGCCTGGAGAGAGTTCAGGATCTCCTCCGGGACGTCCTGCGACGGATCGATCGAGATCGTCTTGTCGAGCAGGTACTCGTCGATCGCGTACGGGCCGTGCTCGCGGCCGACCCCGGATTCCTTGTAGCCGCCGAACGACGAGTTGAAGTCGGCCGCCATCGTGTTGACCGAGAACGTGCCGGTGCGAATGCGCCGCGCGACCCGGAACCCGCGAACCGTATCGGCGGTGAACACCGAGCCGGACAGGCCGAAGCGGCTGTCGTTGGCGATCCGAATCGCGTCTTCCTCGTCGTCGTACGGGATCAGTGCAATCACGGGTCCGAAGATCTCCTCCTGAGCCACCGTCATGTCGTTGGTGACGTTGGTCAGCAACGTCGCCTCGACGTACCACCCCCTGTCGGGGTGATCGGGCACCTTGCCGCCTGCGGCCACCGTGGCCCCCTCGTCGACCGCGCTCTTGATATATCGGAGGACGCGATCTCGGTGCGCCTCGGTGACGAGCGGACCGATGACCGTGTCGTCGTCGTGCGGATCGCCGACCTTCAGGCCCTTGAACGCCTCGGTCAGCTTGTCCGCGATCTCGTCGTAGCGCGACTTCGGCGCCAGGATCCGGCTCATGCAGACGCAGCTCTCGCCCTGGCTTGTGCCGGCGCTCGACCCGACGAGCACGGGCAGGACCGCGTCGACGTCGGCATCCTCGAGGACGATCGCCGCCGACTTGCCGCCGAGCTCGAGCACGCACGGCCTGACCAGCTCGCCGCACGCGCGGCCGATCTGCTTGCCGACCTCGACCGAGCCGGTGAAGCTGACCATGTCGACGTCGGGGTGCGTGACAAGCCGCTGTGAGGCCTCCCGATTCGCGGCGACGATATTGATGACGCCGGGCGGGAAGCCCGCCTCGGTCACGAGATCGGCCATCGCGAAAAGCGTGAGCGGATCGGGGTCTGGGGTCTTGATGACCACCGTGCATCCGGCAACGAGCGCCGGCGCGGTCTTCTGCGCGGTCCCGGAGATCGGGAAGTTGAACGCGGTCATCGCCGCCACGACCCCGACCGGTTCGCGCACGAGCAGGCTCTTGCTCTCGTACTTCATGATCAGGCCGCCGGCGTTACCGGCCAGCGGCGACAGGTCGGCCTCGCGCACCTCGGCGAACTTGTGCTCGCGGCCCACCTTCGCGTAGTAGTTCCAGTGGAGCGTGGGCGCGACCGAGTGGTAGACCTCGGCGGTCAGCTTGGTGTGCCCCAACTCGTCGACGATCAGGTCGCGGAACTCCGGCTGGTGCTCGGCGATCAGGGCGGCAAGCCGCTCCATGATCTCCGCGCGCTCCTCGACCGGACGAGTCGGCCAGTCGGTCTCGTAGAACGCCTTGCGCGCGGCCTCGACCGCGCGGTCGATGTCGGTTACGTTGCCCGCGGGGACGTAACCGATCTTCTCGCCGGTCGACGGCGAGATCACGTCGAATCGCTCCTTCGAATCCGGCTCCTGCCAGCGGCCGTCGATGTACAGATTGGGATATTCGCGCGACAGCATCAAGGGGCTCTCCTCGTCGGATCTGGACGTGCTTAGGCTGACCTGAAGTCGATTCGTTTATCTTAGTGGCCTCCGCGCCCGAGTCAAGCCTCGATGCAACCGAGAATCAAGCGCCTTTCCGTCTTGATCTTGCGTCGATGCGAGCGTCTGGTAGTCTCTCGACCCGAATTCAGCTCAAACACTGGATCGACGCCGTGTTCCCGGTACCGCAGGTCAACGACGACAATCGAGCTTTCTGGACGGGCGGCCGCGAGCGCGAGCTGCGGATCGTCCGGTGCAACGAGTGCGGCTATTACATTCATCCGCCCTCCCCGCGCTGCCCGCGGTGTCTCGCCGACGACGTCGAGCCCCACGCGGTCAGCGGACGCGGTCGCGTCTACTCCTACACCGTGAACCAGCGCGCCTGGTCGCCGGGGCTGGAGGTGCCGTATGTGATCGCGATCGTCCAGCTCGACGAGCAGGCCGACCTGCGGTTGATGACGAACATCGTCGGCTGCGCCTCAGACGAGGTCGCGATCGATATGCCGGTGTTCGTCGAGTTCCGCGAGCAGGGCGAGGTATACGTCCCCGTGTTCAGGCCCGCCTAGCCATGGCCGACAGATTCGAGGAGCGCTCGATCATCTCGGGTATCGGCCAGTCCGAGGTCGGCCGCCGGGTGACGAAGGGGGTGCTCGCGCTGACGCTTGACGCCTGTCTCGACGCGATCGCCGACGCCGGACTGACCCCCGCGGACATCGACGGCGTTGTCTCATGGCCGGGGGCGGTGTCCCGGGCAGAGGGTCTTGCACCCCCAGGTCCCGGGTCGTCCGGACCGGGACCGCACGCCGTCATGGACGCGCTTCGCCTCCAGACGAACTGGCATTACGGCGGCCCGGAAACTCCGGGGATGCTCGCCTCCGTGATCCACGGGTGCATGGCGGTTGCCTCGGGTATGTGCCGTCACGTACTCGTCTACCGCGCTCTCAACGAAGCCACGGCGTGGCGCCAGAGCTCCGAACGCGTCGCCACCGGTGAGGACGGGGTCACCGGGATCATGCAGTGGATCCTCCCGTTTGGTGCCTTCTCCGGCCCGAACTGGATGGGGCTGTACGCGCGGCGGCACATGCACGAGTACGGCACCACCCGGGAACAGATCGCGCAGATCAGCTTGAACGCCCGGCGCAACGCCGCGCTCAACCCGACGGCGGTGCTCACCGAACCGTTGACTATGGACGACTACCTGTCCTCGCCGATGATCAGCGACCCGCTGTGTCTGTATGACTGCGATATCGCGATCGACGGCGCGACCGCGGTGGTGATCTCGGATGCGGCGTACGCGCCGGATACCCCGAACCGGCCGATCCATTTCGAAGCCGTCGGAAGCGCGCTCCACGGCCGCGCGTCGTGGGACCAATGGGAGGACATGACGACCACCGCGGCGATGAGCGCCGGCGCACATCTGTGGTCGCGAACCGACCTCAAGCCCGCCGATGTCGACTGCGCCCAGCTCTACGACGGCTTCACCGTACTCACCCTGTACTGGCTCGAGGGGTTGCAGTTCTGCGGCAGGGGTGAAAGCGGCCCCTTCGTCGAGGGGGGCGAGCGCATCAGCCTGACCGGGGAACTGCCGCTGGCCACCAGCGGTGGTCAGCTGTCGGCCGGCCGTCTCCACAGCTTCGGCCACCTGTTTGAGGCATGCCTCCAGCTGCGCGGAGCGGCGGGCGAGCGCCAGATACCGGACGCGAAGGTGGTGGCCGTGTCCGCGGGCGCGGGACCGTTGGCATCGTGCCTGCTGCTGAGAACGTAGGACCCTGGAACGTCACAGTGAACGCGAGGAACAGATGAATCTAGTGGCTCTTGTCGACGAGAAGGCGGCACAATTCGGAGCGCGGGTGCTCGCCGTCTTCGACGATGACACCGTGACCTACGCGCAGGTCGCCGAGCGCGCCGGCCACGTTGCCGCCGGCCTGAAGGACCTCGGCGTCACCAACGGCGAGCGCGTCGCGATCATGATGGGGAACCGCTCCGAGTTCCTGTACGCCTGGTTCGGGATCCTCAAGCTCGGTGCGATCGAGGTGCCGATCCACGACGCCGCCCGTGGGCCTGGCATCACTCACATCCTCAACACCACCGGGGCCCGCGTGGTGATCGTGGAGGACGTCTTCCTCGAGCACGTACTCCCATGGCTCGGGGACTCGCCGAGCGTCGAGCACCTGATTGTCGTCGGCGAGCAGTCCTCGGACACGAACGGCGGGCCGCCGCTCCACGATTTCGACGTGCTCTTGTCCAACCCTGGATCGGTCGAGACGGTCGAGGTGCAGCCGAGCCAACCCGCATCGATCCTGTTCACGGGAGGCACGACCGGGCCCCCGAAGGGCGTCGTCCTGCCTCACAACCACAACATCAACCTTGCGACGAGTACCGCCGAGATCGCCGGCTACACCGAGGACGACGTCCTCTTGTCGGTGTTCCCCCTGTTCCACGCCAACGCCAAGTACATGACGGTGGTCGCCGCGATGGTGGCCGGCGCGAAGTCGATCGTCAACCGCCGCTTCTCGGCCAGCCGTTTCTGGGAGCAGTGCCGCAACGAGGGCGTCACCGCGTTCAACGGCATGGGCGAGATGCTGCGCATCCTGATGAAGCAGGCCGAGGGCTCGGACGACGCGGACAACACCGTTCGCGTCGTCGTCGGCGCCGCCGCGCCCCGTGATCAGGTGCTCGACTTCGAGAACCGGTTCGGCCTCGCGATTCTCGACGTTTACGGCCTGACCGAGACGGGACCGATCACCTTCAACCTGTTCGATCAGCGCCGCGCCGGCTCGATGGGGATTCCGGTCCCGTGGTACGACGTCTGCATCCTCGACGAGCACGACGTCGAGGTTCCCGTCGGCGAAGCCGGTGAGATCTGCATCCGTCCCGCCCGCCCGAACGTAATGATGGCGGGGTACTGGAACAACGACTCGGCGACGCTCAAGTCAATCCGAAACCTGTGGTTCCACACCGGCGACCACGGATATCGGGACGCCGACGGCTTCTTCTTCTTCAAGGCCCGGGAGACCGACTCGATCCGCCGCCGCGGCGAGAACGTCTCCGCGTGGGAGGTCGAACGCGTCTTGGCCCTCCATGAGGATGTGCTCGAGTCGGCCGTCTACGGCGTCCCGTCGGAGATCGGCGGCCAGGAGGTGATGGCGGCGATCGTGCTGAAGCCGGGCTGCGCGCTCGAGCCCGAGGCCGTGCTCGATTTCTGCACCGACAAGATGTCGCACTTCGCCGTGCCCAGATACTTGCGGTTTGTCGATTCACTGCCCAAGTCGCACGCGCAGCGCATCCTCAAGCAGGAGCTGAAGGCCGAAGGGATCGAGGCGGACGGAGTGTGGGACCGGGAGAGTGTCGGCTACAAGGTGAAGCGCTAGCCCGATGACACGGAACGCTCGCCAGGTCCACCTCGTCGAGTATCCCGCCGGCGAGGTGACACCCGCCCACTTCGTGACCGTCGACGTCGAAGTGCCCGACCCCGGCCCCGGTCAGGTACTCGTGCGCAACACGTTCACCTCGGTCGATCCCGGCATGCGGCTACGGCTCCGCGAGAGCGGCCCGGCCGGGTATTTCAACTCGTTCCGGCTCAATGCCCCGATGGACGACATCTGGGCGGTCGGCGAAGTGATCGAATCACGCGCGGACGGCTTCGAGCCCGGGGATGCGGTTTGGCACGCGAAGGGATGGCGCGACTACGCGATCGTCACCGCGGGCGAGCCGGCGCTGGCTGGGATCGCCACGCTCGCGCGCCTTGACACGACGGTGGCGCCGGCGGAGAAGTACCTCGGGCCGCTCGGCGCGATGGGCGTGACCGCGTATGCCGGGCTGATCGACGCCGCCGAGCTCAGGGAGGGGGACGTCGTATGGGTGTCAGCGGCGGCAGGCGCGGTCGGCAGCCTCG
>Ga0335073_10011609_pt1 | contig 12373 bp, 12 predicted proteins | sample Lox_Sample_22_FD_207093 | JGI IMG/M metagenome (GOLD analysis project Ga0335073, IMG submission 207093) | Soil microbial communities from Loxahatchee National Wildlife Refuge, Florida, United States - Lox_Sample_2.2 | ecosystem: Environmental > Terrestrial > Soil > Wetlands | place: USA... | reverse complement strand
GCGGTGGGCTTTATCGCCTTGTTCGGTGTGGCGGTGCAAAATGGCATCATCATGGTGTCGAACATCAACCGCGTGCGGCGCGAGGGCATGTCCTTGTTCGAGGCGGTACTGGTCGGCGCCACCGAGCGTTTCCGTCCGGTATTGATGACGGCGACGGTGGCGAGCATCGGCATGCTGCCGGCCGCGCTTGCCACAGGTATCGGCACAGACGTACAGCGCGGCTTGGCGACCGTGGTGGTGGGCGGCTTGCCGATCGCCACCTTGTTGACGCTGTTCATTCTGCCAAGCCTGTACTACGGGCTGGAGAACTTCATCAAGCAGCGCTGGGGGCACGCGCCGGGCGAGGTGGAGATCTGATCATGGCCAAGCGACGTTTCAAACCGCATCGATCCCTGTTCGTGCTCGGCGCGAGCCTGGCGCTCGGCGCTTGCGCGGTGGGCCCGGATTTCCATCGGCCCGCGCCGCCGGCCACGCAGCGTTACATGCAGGAGGAGATGCCGGCGAGCACGGCGTCCGCGCCGAGCGCAGGTGGTCAGGCGCAGCGCTTCAACACGGCCATGGATATTCCCGGGCAATGGTGGACGCTGTTTCAATCCGAGCCTCTGAATGGGCTGATCGAGGACGCGCTCAAGCACAATCCTGACCTAGCGGCGGCACAGCAGGCCCTGCACCTTGCAACGGAAAACGTCCGCGCGCAGCGCGGGCAGTATCTGCCGCAGGTCAGCGCGGGCATTGATGCCACCCGGCAGAAAAGCGGGCAGGTGCTTTCCAGCGCGCTGTCGTCCAACGACACGCTCTACAACCTGACCACCGCGCAGCTGAGCATTTCCTATGCGCCGGACCTGTGGGGGGCCAATCGCCGCCAGGTGGAATCGCTGGTGGCGCAGGCCGATGCGCAGCGCTTCCAGCTGGAGGCAACGTATCTCACGTTGAGCGCCAACCTGGTCAATGCGGCCGTGCAGGAAGCCGCCTTGCGCGCGCAGCTTGTCGCCACGCAGGACATGATCGATAGCCAGTCGAAGATTCTGGAGGCTGGCAAAAAACAGCTGGCACTGGGCGATGCTTCGGAAAGCGACGTGGCTGCGCTGGAAGCGGCGCTCGAGCAGACACGTGCAGGTCTGCCGCCGCTGCGCAAACAGCTGGCGCAGCAGCGCGACATGCTCGCGGTGCTCAGCGGACGCACGCCGGATCAAGGCGTTTCTGCCCATTTCAGCCTCGACAGCCTGCAGTTGCCGCCAGAGCTGCCGCTGAGCTTGCCCGCCAGGCTGGTCGAACAGCGTCCGGATGTGCGCATGGCCGATGCGCAGCTGCATGCGGCTTGCGCACAGGTTGGCGTGGCGTTCGCGGCGCGTTTGCCGAACATCAACATCACGGCCAGCTGGGGCAGCGCTACCGACCAGCTGCATGCGCTGTTCGGTTCCGGCACTGGATTCTGGAACCTCGGGGCCGCGGTCACTGCGCCGTTGTTCGATGGCGGTACGCTGAAGCACCGCCAGCGGGCCGCCGAAGCGGCCTATGCGCAGGCAGCCGAACAATATCGCAGCACGGTGTTGACGGCCCTGCAGAACGTGGCCGATACCTTGCACGCCCTGCAGGCCGACGCCGACGCCATGGCGGCGGCTGCGCGTGCTGAGCGAGCTGCCGCCCATAGCTTTGCCATCGCGCAAAAACAGCACGCGCTGGGCGACATCAGCATGGTGGCGCTGCTCAATGCGGAAGTAACGTATCGGCAGGCCGAGCTCGCCCTTATCCAGGCACGCGCAGCACGCTATGCCGATACCGTGGCCTTGTTTCAGGCGCTGGGTGGCGGCTGGTGGAACCGGCACGATGTCGCCATGGCGGCCGGCCGTTAGGAGCATCGCGTGATGCGCACGCCGGCGTTGGCCTGAAAAGGAGTCGCGCGTTATGCCTCTGCTTTGCTTCCGCGGCGGCGCCACCACAGCACCAGCAGCACGGCCGCCACTAGCAGGCCGATGAGCCAAAGACTGTTCTGCCCGCGTCGGATCCATATGCCAAGCCATTCGCGCCGATCAGCGCCGAAATAGCCCAGATACACCCAGAACGGCACGCTCAGCAGCGCAGCCAGGCCATCCAACAACAGAAAACGCCAGAAGCCGACGCGATGGGTGGCGCCCGCGGTGATATAGACCGCCGTGCGCATGCCGGGCAGGAAGCGCGCGAAGAACATCAGCCGGTTGCCGTAGCGCGTGAACTTGTCCTGCATTTGTGCGTAGCGCCGTGGCGGCATCAGCCACGCGATGGGTTTCCACTGCAACATGCGCACGCCGTAATGATGCCCAAGCAGAAACATGCCGGCATCGCCAGCCAGCACGCCCACCATGGTGACCGCCGCCATGGTGTGCACGTCGGCGTAACCCAGGCCTGCAATCACGCCGCCCGCCACCAAGGTAATGTCTTCCGGCAGCGGCAAGCCTGCGCCGCACAGCAGCAGCGCCGTGAACACTGCGCTATAGCCGTGCTCGGCGAAGAAAGTGATCAGGCGTTCAAGCAAATCCATCGACCGTCCCTGTTTTTCGAGCAAACGCTCATGACGCGGCAGTGGGCGTAGGTGCGCGCGCCGCCAACAGTTCGCGCAGCTCGGCCTTTTCGGCGCTGCTCAGCGTACCTTCGCGGCTCTTGGCCACCAGCGCGTCGCGTCGCTGGTCGATGGCCTGCTTCTGCATGCGCGTCAGCGCATCGAAAAATTCAACGCGCTGAGTGTCCGGTTCGCCAACCACGGCGGCCGCCATCAGCTTTTGCAGGGCGGCATATTCCGGGCGTTCGCTGAAATGCTCAACCAGGATCGCGGCGTTGATACCGGGGCGCTGGCGTGCCATATCGATCAGCTCGGCCAGCAGCTCCACGCCGGGTTTATCCAGGCGCAGAAAACCGTATGGCTTTTCCACCTCGTCGGCGAGCGCCGGCTGCGCCAGCAGCAGCGCGATCGCGCTGCGCACCAGCGAACGTTGCACGGCGACCGGACGCTGCACCGGACGGCGCGCCGCCGGATCGGCCTCCAGCACCGCGCGGGCACCTGTGCGTTTTTCCAGTTCCTGCGCCATCAGGTCACGGAAGGCGCCATCCGGCAGGCGCGCAATCAGCGGACGGGCGCGCTCGGCCAGCCGCGCACGGCCATCGAGGCTGCCCAGATCCACCTCGTGCGACAGTTCGCTGAAGAAATATTCCGACAGTGGCGTGGCCTCGCGCAGGCGTTTCTCGAAGCCGTCCTTGCCTTCCTTGCGTACCAAGCTGTCCGGATCTTCGCCCTCGGGCAGAAACAGGAAATACGCCTGACGTCCGTCGCGCAAGCGCGGAAGCGCCGATTCCAGCGCCTTCCAGGCTGCCGAGCGGCCGGCGCGATCGCCATCGAAACAGAACACCACATCCGGCGCGGCGCGGAATAACACCTCGGTATGGTCGGGAGTGGTGGCGGTGCCCAGTGTCGCCACCGCAATCGGCAGGCCGGCCTGATGCAGGGCGATCACGTCCATGTAGCCTTCCACCACGACGATGCGTGCAAGGCTGCTGTTGGCCTGCTTGACCTGCCACAGCGCGAACAGCTCGCGCCCCTTGTGAAAGAGCGGCGTTTCCGGCGAGTTGAGGTACTTCGGGCCTTGCTCCGCTTTCAGCACGCGGCCGCCGAAGGCGATCACACGGCCGCGCCGATCCATGATCGGAAACATCAGCCGTTCACGGAAGCGGTCGTATTTGCTGCCGCGCTCGCTACTGGCGACCATGCCCGCTTCGGTCAGCAACTGCATGCGCCGCTCACTGTTGCCAAGGCTGCGGATCACGCCGTCGAAACCGGCCGGCGCCCAGCCGATGCGGAAGCGCGCGATGGTATCGGCATCCAGGCCCCGCCGTTGGCAGTAAGCCTGGGCTTCGTCGCTTTGCTTCAGTTCGCCTTCGTACCAGCGCGCGGCGCCGTCGAGCACGGCGTAGAGATCGGTTTTGTCCTCGCGCGGCGCGTGTTCGCGCGCTCCTTCGTACGGCACTTTCAGGCCGACGGACTGCGCCAGTTCTTCCACTGCGTCCGGAAATTCCAGCCGCTCGTAATCCATCAGGAACTTGATCGCACTGCCGTGCGCGCCGCAGCCGAAGCAATGGAAGAATTGCTTGGCCGGACTTACGTAGAACGACGGCGTGCGTTCGTTGTGAAACGGGCAGCATGCGGTCCATTCGCGGCCGGCCTTTTTCAACGGCACGCGCCGCTCGATCACGTCGACGATGTCGACACGAGCAAGCAATTCGTCGATGAAGCTGTCGGGAATGCGGCCGCGCATGGTCCGGCTAGTCTAGCCGGAGCCAGGCATGCGCTGAGCATTTGGCCGCGCAGCTAAGCCATGTGGATCACCCCGATCACCGCCAGCAGGGCGATCAGGAAAATGATCACGAAGATCGCAAACAGTACTTTGGCAATGCCGGCGGCGACGCCGGAAAGCGTGCCGAAGCCCAGCCACCCGGCAATGAGGGAAATGATCGCGAAGATGATTGCCCACTTGAGCATGTGCCGTTCTCCCGCCTGATCGCGTTGCACGCATCTAAGCGCTGCAGGCGTGAAGGGCGTGCCATGGCGGGGTGTCTATCGCGACGACGGGGCCGGCAGGGATGCAACCGGTGCACGCGCTGCGGTTGGCATCGCAGTGCGTCGCCTCGTGTCGCGAAGTTGGTTCGTTGCCGGTGTTCTCTATGCGGTCTGCGCTGCGAGGGCGAGGCGGTGGACCGCTCAGCCGCCCAGGCGGGTCTTGATGCGGGCCGACACTTGGGCCATGTCGGCGCGGCCGGCGGCCTTGCCCTTTACCAGGGCCACCACCTTGCCCATGTCGCGCGGGCTGCTCGCGCCGGTTTCGGCGACGGCCGCCGCGTCGCTGAGCTTGGCGGGCAGGTAGGCCTCGATCACCGCCATTTCGGCGCGCTCGGCATCGGCCAGATCCTCGCGGCCGGCGGCAGCGTATTGGCTGACCGAGTCCTTGCGCTGCTTGAGCATTTTCTCCAGCACGGCGATGGTCTGGGCATCGTCCAGCTCGATCCGTTCGTCCACTTCGCGTTGCTTGACCGCGGCGAGGATCAGGCGGATCACGCCCAGGCGCGCTTTGTCGCCGCCGCGCATGGCGGTCTTCATGTCTTCGGTAAGCTGTTGTTTCAGCGACATGGCATGCTCCGCTACGTGGTGGGTGGAGGTCAGCGGCACCGCTCGGTGGCGGGCCGTGGAATCCAGGCTCGGCTAGCCGCCCATGCGGGCGAGGCTTTACCGCCTTCGGAAAGCACAAAGCCGACGTTGCGGGGCAACGTCGGCCAGGGCGAGTGCCGTACTGGCAGCGGCTGCGAATGGACGCGCCGGCTGCAAGCGCTGCAAGAGTGCGGCGCGTGGCGCGCCAGGACCCTCACGATCCGCCGAAGCGGGGCACGCTCGAATGAAGCGTGCTCAGTACAAGCGGGTCTTGCGCGACACGTCACGCGACAGGCGGCGCAGATGACGCTTCACCGCGGCAGCGCGCTTGCGCTTGCGTTCCTGGGTCGGCTTTTCATAGAACTCGCGCTTACGGGTCTCGGCGAGGACGCCGGCCTTCTCGCAGGTGCGCTTGAAGCGACGCAGGGCGAGTTCGAAAGGCTCGTTCTCGCGGACTTTTACGCTGGGCATGGAAACTCCGGGGTGGTGAATGGGTCGAAAAATACGGCGAGCCGCCAAGTATACGCCGGTGCGGGTGAAAATTTCAAAGCCGGCGAAGCGGAATTGATGAGCGCGAGGGCTGTCGCTAGCGCAGCCGTGCCGGCAAAATGGGGCCTTCCGATGCCGCCTGGCGCATTTTACCCTGATGTCGCACGTTTCCCGTCCCCCGTTTTCCGATGCTGGACAGGGCCTTGCTCCGGTCCTGGGCATCGAAACCTCCTGCGATGAAACCGGCGTCGCGTTGCTGCGCTGGATGCCGGCCGCGCCCGGGCAGGGTTTGCTGGCGCATGCCCTGTACACCCAGGTGAAGCTGCACGCCGATTACGGCGGCGTGGTGCCGGAACTGGCCAGCCGCGATCATGTGCGCAAGCTGCTGCCCTTGGTGCGCGAAGCCTTGAAAGAGGCCGCCCTCACGCCAGCCGACCTCGGCGGCGTGGCATACACCGCCGGCCCGGGGTTAGTGGGCGCCCTGCTTGTGGGGGCGGCCACCGGTCGCGCCATGGCCTGGGCCCTGGGGGTGCCGGCGATCGGCGTCCATCATATGGAAGGGCACCTCCTTGCCCCGCTCCTGGAAGACGACCCGCCCGCCTCGCCGTTCGTGGCCTTGCTGGTGTCCGGCGGCCATTCGATGCTGGTGGAAGTGCAGGCCGTTGGCCGTTACCGCATTCTGGGCGACACCTTGGACGACGCCGCTGGCGAGGCCTTCGACAAGACCGCCAAGCTGATGGGATTGCCCTATCCGGGTGGCCCGGCGCTGGCTGCCCTCGCTGGGCAGGGGCGGCCTGGCGCGTTCCGGTTTTCGCGTCCCATGACCGACCGCCCGGGGCTCGATTTCAGTTTTTCCGGCCTCAAGACCCAGGTGCTGCTGGCCTGGCAGCACTCCGATCAGAGTGAGCAGACCCGCGCCGATATCGCCCGCGCCTTCGAGGAGGCGATCGTCGATACGCTGTTGATCAAGTGCCGCCGCGCGCTGGCCGCCACCGGCACCCAGCGGCTGGTGATTGCCGGCGGCGTCGGGGCCAACCGCCGCCTGCGCGAGGAACTGGCGGCCGCCGGCGCCAAGGACGGTTTCAAGACCTATTTCCCGCGCCTGCAGTTCTGCACCGACAACGGCGCGATGATCGCGCTGGCCGGCGCGATCCGCCTGGCGCACGGGCAGCACCAGGACGAGTCGGTGCAGGTATTTCCACGCTGGGATTTGCAGACGCTCCCGCCTGCCGCTTGATCGCGTCGCCGGCATCCGCGACGCTTGCGCGCATGGATATCGTATTTATCGAAGACCTGCGCATCGACACCGTGATCGGCATCTACGACTGGGAGCGGCGCGTGCGCCAGACCTTGTCGTTCGACATTGAAATGGCGTTCGACAATACCGTGCCTGCCGCCAGCGACGACATCGCCGACACGCTCAACTACAAGGATGTATCCAAGCGGCTGACCGCCTACGTGGGCGCATCGAGCTTCGGCCTGGTGGAGACGCTAGCCGAGCGTTGCGCCGCCATCATCCGCGAGGAATTCGGCGTGGCGTGGGTGCGCCTGAAACTGTCCAAGCCCGGCGCGGTACGCGGTGCCAAAGCCGTGGGCGTGTGTATCGAGCGCGGCAAGCGTTCCTGACATGGCCCGCGTCTACCTCAGCCTGGGCTCCAACCAGGAACCACAACGCTACCTGCGCGCCGCGCTGGACGAATTGCGTGCGCGTTTCGGCGCGCTTGATATATCGCCGGCCTATCGCAGCGCTGCGGTAGGTTTCGACGGCGCCGATTTCATCAATCTTGCCGTCGGCCTGGACACCGAGCTGGCGCCGGTCGCCCTCAATGAATGGCTGCATGCACTGGAAGATCGCCACGGTCGCCGGCGTGACGTGCCACGTTACGCCGATCGCACGCTGGATGTGGACATCGTGCTCTATGACAACCTGGTGACGCAGGGCCCCGGGCATTTGGACATTCCGCGCAAGGAACTCAAGCACGCGTTCGTACTGAAGCCCTTGGCCGACATCGCGCCGCACCTGCGCCACCCTGTCAGCGGGGACACCATGGCGGATCTATGGGCCGCATTTCCCGCCGAACGCGAACCGCTGACGATCGAGCCGTTATAGCGTCACACCGGGACGCTGCGTCCACCGTCCACGCGAATGATCTGGCCGGTAACGAAGGGCGCGTCGCGCAATAGCCAGAGCACGGCGCTGGCGACATCCTCGGGACGGCCGGCGCGCTTGAGCGGGGTACGCGCCAGCATGGCCTCCTGGTCGGTATAGGAGCTGCCATCGCTCGGCCACATCACGGCGCCGGGGGCGACCCCGTTGACCCGAACGTCCGGCCCCAGATCCAGCGCCAGCGTGCGGGTCATCGCCGCCAGCGCGGCCTTGGCCATGACATAGATTGGATGGTGTGCCAGCGCGCGCTCCGCATAGATGTCTACCAGGTTGACGATCGCGCCATGCGTCGCACGCAAGGCAGGCAGGGCGGCTTGCGCAAGGAAAAACGGCGCCTGCGCGTTGGAGGCAAACAGTTCGTTCCACTGTGCAAGCGTGGCTGTTTCCAGCGGCGAGGGAAGGAAGGCCGAGGCGTTGTTGACCAGCGCATCCAGTCGGCCATAGCGCGCCAGGGCGGCATCGACCAGCTTCGGCAATGCGTGCGTGTCGGCCAGATCGGCCGGGAGCACCAGTACGCTCTGGGCGCGTTGCGCGCAGAGCTCCGTGGCGAGCGCGTCCGCTTCGCGCAACGAGTGGCGACAGTGCAGGGCAAGGTCGTAGCCGGCAGCATGCAGCGTGCGTGCGATCGCCGCGCCGACCCGCTTGGCGCCGCCGGTGATCAGTGCGACCGGATGCTGCTTGGGTGAATCCATGCGTTGCTCCCCACGGCGCCGGGCCCAGGTTGTCCCGCCGCTGCCCTGGCGAGAGGAAAGGGCCAGACTCTACCGCGCCGTCGTCAATCCACGCTAATGCAGGCGTGTCACCTGCACTTCCTGCGTAACCACCACGTCGGAATCGTTCCCTTCATCCGTAGCGATTTCGCTTTTCAGCATGGCGATCGCGGTCGCCGCCACCTGGCGCGTGTCGTAATAGGCGTAGCCGCCCACGCCGACGGCGCCGATGATCGGCATCCAGCGCGAAAGGCCCTCGCCCAGCGCACGCTGGGTGACCTTGACGCCGATCTGCTTGGCGATGCGTTCGATCACACCGTAGGACAGGCGCCGGAAGATCAGGCGGTCGCCCAGGCGCACGACCAGGTCGCGGAACGCTTGGGCGGACGTATGACGGAACAGGCACCACAGCATCTGCTCGCGGCCCAGTTCGGCGTGCTTGCCGTAGGCCGCGGCGATATCGCTGACCAGCTGTGCCTGGATTTTCCAGATCGAAATCAGCTCGGGCAGGATGGTCAGCCAGCCGAGCGGGCCAGGCGGCAAGGCCAGCGTGCCGGCGGTGAGCGCGGCGCGCTGGGCGGCGCGGTGGGTGAGTCGGCGCGCCTCCGCGTCCGGCTCGCGCTGGCTGTGTACTTTGCTGTCGGGAATCTGGCCGATGAAATCCAGGATCGCCCGCGTCACACGCCCGCTTGCCTCGTCCTGCGTGATCACCGCGGGGAGTTGGGTAGTGCCTTGCGTATCGTTGCGCTCGCTCATGCCGCGCTCCGTGGGAAAACAGACCCGGCGATCATAGTCCGCGCGCGTGCAGCGCTGATGAGGGCGGCCTAAACCCGCAGGGCATGACTTCCAGGACGGTCGCCGGCGGCGTGATAGAGATGTTATAACATATCGGCATTCCGCTCGCCCTAAACACAAGAAGAACCGCCCGGATCCTGCATGAAAGTGTCCCCGCTCGCCTTTTGCCTCGGTCTTGCCTTGTATGCGTGCGCCAGTTGCGGCGGCGCGACCGCGTCGGCCGTCCAAGCCCCGGCGCCAGCCCCCGCCGCAGGCGCTTCGGGCGCCACCGCGCCCCAGCCCGACGACGATGGCACGCGCAACCGTCATGGCGCCAAGGCCAAGCAACTGGGGCCCGTGAACGTGACCGCCGCACTGGACACCGCACGCAACAACCTTTCGCCCGACACCGGCAGCAGCCAATACGTGATCGGCGCGCAGGACATCCAGGCCCTGCCGCTGGGCGCCTCCACGCCGCTCAACCAGGTGCTGCTGCAAGCACCGGGCGTGGTGCAGGATTCCTACGGTCAACTGCATGTGCGCGGCGATCACGCCAACCTGCAATACCGCATCAACGGCGTCATGCTGCCCGAATCGATCTCCGGCTTCGGCCAGGCGCTGGATGCGCGCACGATCCAGAGCGTAAAGCTGCTCGACGGCGCGCTGCCGGCGCAATATGGCGAACGCACCGCGGCCGTGGTGGACATCACGACCAAGAGCGGCGCCGACCTGGGCAACGGCGGCGTGGTGGGAATCACCGGCGGCTCCTTCGGCACGGTCAACCCGTACCTGTCGGTGTGGGGCAGCAGCGGTAAATGGAGCTATTTCTTCACCGGCAATTACATGGAGAACAACGTCGGCATCGAAAATCCGACGCGCAGCCAGGATCCGATCCACGACCACACCAACCAAGTGAAGGGTTTCGGTGATATCACCTACCTGATCGACAACGATACGCGGCTGAGCCTGCTGTTCGGCGTCACCGACAACCGTTTCCAGATCCCGAACAATCCAAGCCAGACGCCGCAATTCGGCTACCTGGATGTCACCGACTTCAACTCCGCCAACTTGAACGAGCGCCAGAACGAACAGACGCGCTTCGGCATTCTGTCGTTGCAGGGCAAGTTCGGCGACAGCAACTATCTGGTGTCGGTGGGACAGCGCTACAGCGGCCTGCAGTACGACCCGGACGAGATCGGCGACCTGATGTTCAACGGCGTCGCGGGCCAGATCAACCAGGCTGACCGCGCCTCCACGCTGCAGGCCGATTTCGCCACGCCGTGGGGTGGCTCGCACACCCTGCGCTACGGCGCCTATTACGAATTCGATCGTGCCGCCACCAATACCAATTCGCTGGTGTTCCCTGCCAATCCGGATGGCGGCCAGGCGAGCGCGGTGCCGTTCAACATCGCCACCGGTGATCGCATTCTTGCGAAGACCGCGGCGGTTTACCTGCAGGACGAATGGGACATCAGCGATGCATGGACGATCAACTACGGTCTGCGCGGCGACCGCTACACCGCGTTCCGTGAAGAAAGCCAGCTCAGTCCGCGCGTCGGAGTGGTGTGGCAGGCCACCGACAGCACCACCTTCCATGCCGGCTACTCGCGCTACTTTACGCCGCCGCAGACCGAGCTGATTTCCACCAAGAACATCGAGGCGTTCGCCAACACCACCAATGCGGTGAAGGACTACGGCAACAACACACCACTGACGGAGCGCTCCAACTATTTTGACCTGGGCTTGCAGCAGAGCGTCGGCTCGGACTGGACGCTGGGTCTGGATGCCTATTACCGCAAGGTGCAGCGTCTGCAGGACGAAGGCCAGTTCGGCACTGCGCTGGTGTATTCCACCTTCAACTACAAGTACGGTCGCGTGCGCGGCGTGGAGTTCACGACCTCGTACAACCACGGTCCGTTCTCCGCCTACTTCAACGCTGCCTTCAGCCGCGCGATGGGCAAGGACGTGATCACCGGCCAGTACAATTTCGCTGCGGACGAACTGGCTTACATCGCCGACAACTGGATCCATCTCGATCACGATCAGAAGCTGGCGTCCTCAGGCGGTGTGAGCTACGCCATCAACGATGCCACCAAGGTCGGTGCCGACTACGTGTTCGGCAGCGGTCTGCGGCAGGAAGGGTTGGTGCCGAACGGCCTCTCGCTGCCGTATTACTTCCAGCTCAACACTAGCGTCTCGCACGACTTCAACTTCGATGGCTTCGGCAAGCTGCATACCCAGCTGGCGGTCATCAACTTGCTCGATCGTTCCTATCGCTTGCGCAGCGGCACCGGCGTCGGCGTGGGTGCACCACAGTACGCACCGCGGCGGGGGCTTTACCTCACGCTGGAAAAACCGTTCGCTTTTTGATGCCCCCCCTTTTGCCTCCCCTTTTTCATAAGGGAGGAAAAAAAGCGAGAGGCAGGTGCGGCGGGAAACGCTGCGGCACATGCCTCTCCCCATAGGGGAGAGGCGAACGCGAAAAAAGCAGCTCGCCTGATACGCCTTGTTTGCCGGTGCGCCGTTTGTCAGTGCGCGCTGGTGGCGGCTTGCCCGCCGTCATGGCGCAGGGCCAAGCCCTTCAAAATATTCAGCGCCTGCGACAACGCATAATCGCTGGTCGCCAGCTTGGCGTTTTCCGCGCTGCCATCGTTGTTGATGCCGTCGCCGTTGGAAGCGACTTCATTCGCCAGGTGGTGCGGCAGGTCAGCTTCGGAACTGATCGGGTTCTGCGTGTCGTCCACCTTGGCCACGGTCAGGTCGGCCAGCGCGATGTCCGGCTTGATGCCCTCGGCCTGAATCGAAGTGCCGTTAGGGGTGTAGTAGCGCGCCGTGGTGAGCTTTACGGCGTGTTCGCTGTCCAGCGGGAGCACCGTCTGCACCACGCCCTTGCCGAAGGTGCGGCGGCCGACAATCAGCGCGCGATGGTTGTCCTTGAGCGCCCCGGACACGATCTCCGCCGCCGAGGCGGTGCCGTTGTCGGCGAGCAGCACCATCGGTGCGCCATTCAGCAGGTCGCCGGGGTGCGCCGTGAAGGTAAGGTTTGAATCCGGCAGGCGTCCG
>Ga0335073_10011608_pt1 | contig 12373 bp, 11 predicted proteins | sample Lox_Sample_22_FD_207093 | JGI IMG/M metagenome (GOLD analysis project Ga0335073, IMG submission 207093) | Soil microbial communities from Loxahatchee National Wildlife Refuge, Florida, United States - Lox_Sample_2.2 | ecosystem: Environmental > Terrestrial > Soil > Wetlands | place: USA... | reverse complement strand
CTGAGCTATTTCCTGCACAATCCCGATCGGCCGCTGACGCGCGACATGATTCTCAATTCGGTTTGGGGCTACGAGTTCTTTCCCAATACGCGGACCGTGGATGCGCACGTGGTGAAGCTGCGCCAGAAGCTCGAACCCGATCCCAATACTCCGAAGCATTTTCTGACGGTGCATGGGGTGGGGTATCGGTTTATGCCCTGAGCAGTTTCGGTGCGCACGGCACGCCGGCATGAGTGCCGACGCTGCACGCATGAGTGCGTGCGCCACAGGTCTTACCGGATCGGGCCGCGGGTCCGCCAGACAGTGCGAAATCCGGCGGGGATCATGAACTTAGTGCCGCTGACAAAGAACGAGGCGACGCCGGGCAGTTCCGGCAGGCTGATGGTATCGTCGCGTATGCGAACGCCGCCAGCATCAGGCACCAGCACGCGCTGGGTGAGCGCCGGCTTGATCCGCGGGTTCTTGTCGAAATGCAGCAGATCGGCATAAAAGAGCTGCGGGCCGCCTGGGAGCACGACATCCGTGAACTCGATGCCGACAATGAAACCGCCGGCTGCGTAGCGCTCGACGCGCCGCACCCGGCCGTGGACGATGGAGCCGCCTGGAACCACAAGCTGCCCCTTCCGCACCACGTCGGCCGCGACTTTTCCTTCGATACGAGTGCCGACCCTGTCGCGGTCGGAAACCGGAGTCGTCAGTTCGATCGGCACCAACAACAGAGCCGGGAGGAAAAGGCTGTTGCCGGTGTGGCCGGCGGAAGGCGACGGCTGTGACGGTGTCGACGGCTCGGCATCGAATCGAATCTCGCTCTCCGCGGAATAAGAGCGGCAATGGGTGAACTCGAGCCGGTCGAAATTGTCCGAGCCGGAAGACTCCAGTTCACGGAGGTCGGCCTGTTGCGCCAGCATCACGTCGCGCCCGCCCAGACGCACGGGAGCGTAGGTGATTTCCTCCCGGGATTCAACCAGCGGCAGATAGGCCGGGATCTCGGTCACGCGCGATGACAGCCGAAGCAAATCGAGCGACTGCGGATCGGCCCACAACGAACCCTCCTCGCCCACCGTACCGGATCCGCCGGGAATGGAAATCGTGAAATGCTCCATCGAGCGCGGCAGGTGAAAATCATAGCGGACGGCCTTTCGCCCGTTGACGGTCTCCTCCCCGCGATATGCCAGGCTGGCGGCCGCGAGGATGTTATTCAGTTTCATCGCGAAGGCGCCGTTGCCGATCATCCCGGCGCCGATGAACGCGACCGGGTTGTCCGCGTTCAGTTGGCCTTCGCCCGGCCAACCGTACCACTCGCGATGGCCTGTATAGACCACTTCGAGCTGCAGGCCGTCCAATGGACTATACGGCCGGTGGATTTTGGAGCGCGCATCCAGGTCGCGATGGAAGCGCTCCACCGTTTCGAGGCACGTGTAGTTGGGCGTTTGCGCGAGTTCCTCGGCGAGGTGCGACTTGAGATGCGCCAGCAGGATCACCTCCGGCGCCAGATCCTGGGCAGCGGCCGCGGCGGGCAGCCACAAGCAGATCGCGGGAATGCTCCAATACCTGATCGGAATCGCCCCTGGCCATCGTACTACGAGCGAGCCGGCAATCGATTTAACAGCTTTTTTACCAATGCCGTACTTTCGGTGGCGCGGAATGGGTGAAAATAGCAGAATGCCGGTCGAGGGGAATGACTCGCGGCGCAGCACCGTAGCCAGCCTGCCGATTCTGATTGTCGAAGACTCCGAGAATACCGCGGCCATGCTGGAAATCGCTCTATCCGGGATTCCGGGCGTGTCGGTGCGATTGGTATCCTCGGGAGTGGAGGCCTGGAAGCTCTTATCGGTTTCCGGTGACGAGTTCTCCGCCATAGTCACCGATCTCAACATGCCGCGCATGGATGGCTTCGAACTCATCCGCCGGGTTCGAGACGACCAGCGGCTGAGCGCGACTCCCATCATCGTGGTCAGCGCCGATACCGATCCGCGGACGCCCGAACGCGTTACACAACTGGGAGTGAGCGCGTTCTTCCCGAAGCCATATTCCCCTGCGGAAGTGCGGCGGAAACTGGAGCAGATTCTCGATGATTCGATTGAAGACGGTCCGAATCGATAGACTCATCCGGCTGCTGTTGTTGGGCGGGTTGATGTCGATCGGTTGGCCGCGATTCGCCGGAGCGCAGACGCCGGACTCCGCGTCCATTCTGGAGCGGCTCGACAAGCTGGAGCGCGAGAATTCGGTTCTCGCCGGACAGGTGAAATCTCTGCAGGCCGAAGTGGCGGCGCTGCGAGGATCATCGGGCGCGCCCGCTGGCAGTCCGCCGCCTGCGTCGCAGGCGGACTCAGGGGCGGCTTCGCCACAGGCCGGCGGAGAAACAGCAGTGGCCGGACCGGAAACTCCACACGCGCCGACGCCAGAGGAACGACTGGACGTGGTGCAGCAGCGCGTGGAGGAGCAGGCGCAGTCCAAAGTGGAGGCCTCGCAGAAATTCCCCATACGGCTGACGGGAATGGCGCTGTTCAATTCGTTCCTCAACTCGCGCGGCTCGGGCGGCGGCGAATATCCCACGGTGGCGTCAGCGCCGACGGCCGAAGCAGCCGGAGCCACCCTGCGCCAGACGATTATCGGGCTCGATTTCCGCGGACCCCGGACTTTTCTGGGCGGGCAGGTTTTTGGTGACCTGCAAATGGACTTCGCCACCAGCAATAACACGCTGGCACAATCGCTGCGCATCCGCACCGGCTATCTTGAGATCGACTGGGGCAGTTCGAACATCATGGTCGGATTGGAAAAGCCGATTTTCAATCCGCGCGAGCCCGCCTCGCTGGCACAGGTCGCGGTTTCGCCGCTCACGGGGACGGGGAATTTATGGCTGTGGGTGCCGCAGGTGCGGCTGGAACACACGTTGGCTTTCGGATCGTCCAGCGGCTTGCGCGCGCAGATGGGAGTGATCGAAACCAAGGAGTCGACGCCGTACAGCGGAAGCGTGTTCACTGGAACCGTGCAGGCCAATCGTCCGGGATTGGAAGGCCGTTTCGAGTTCTTCCACAAGATCGACAACGAGCGGCGTCTGGAGATTGCGCCCGGATTTCATATCAGCACCACTCACGCCGGCGGGTTATCGATCCCGTCGCAGGTCTTGTCGGCGGATTGGTTCTTCAACCCGTGGCAGCCGGTGGAACTGACCGGCGCGTTCTTCTCCGGGCATAACGTGGCGCTGCTGGGCGCGGGGGCCGTAAACGAGGGATTTGCCGTCTTCGGATCGCGGACCGCCGGCATCGGAGCGGCGGGGGGCTGGGGACAGATCACGATTCACGCGGCGCCGCGCGCCGATCTGCATCTTTTCGTCGGCCGGCAATCCTATTCCAGCTATGTTCTGGACGGGAACGACGTGGCCAGCAACTTCCAGTACGGCGCCAACCTGTTCTATCGCATCGCGCCCAATGTGCTGGTGGGGCCGGAGATTTCGCAAATCCGCACCACCTTGTTCTCACAGATGATCCGCATCAACAATCACTATGACCTTGCGCTGGCTTATCTGTTCTAGTTCTTTGCTGTGGCTTTGCGGCGGGCACGTGGTGGGGCCGGCGCGGGCGGCGAACGTCAGCGGCACCGTCGAGCTGGTCAATTCCAACGACCCGGCCACGCGCCGCAATCATAATTACTCCGGAGTTGTATTATGGCTTGAACCCGTGCCGCGGCCTGGAAGCCTGCCGCTGGCCGCGGTGCACGCCACCATGGAGCAGAAAGGCCAGCAATTCATCCCGCATGTGCTGGCCATTCCGGTCGGCAGCGTGGTGGATTTTCCGAACCACGATGTAGTGCGGCATAACGTTTTTTCGGTGGCGAGCGGGCAGCAATTCGATCTCGGTCTGTACCCCACCGGCCAGACCCGAAGTGTAACGTTCCGCTACCGCGGTATCGTGCGGGTTTATTGCAATATTCACGCCACTATGAGCGCCATCATCGCGGTGCTCGACACTCCCTGGTACGCGGTAACGCAGGTCGCCGGCACTTTCGTGGTGCCAAACGTTCCACCGGGAGACTATGTACTGCACATATTCCATGAGCGCGCGCTGCCGGAGAGACTGGCGCTGGTGCAGCCGCGCATTACGGTTTCGGAGGATGGATTGACACTTCCGCTCATCACCATTTCCGAAACCGGCGTGGTGCAACCGCCGCATCCGGACAAGCATGGGCTGCCGTATCCGGCTGCGCCACGCTATCCGGCTACAAGCGGGGGAGGCAACTGATGCGATCTCCCTTGAGCCGGCTGCCTCTGCTGGCCAAAATCATGCTTTCGACCTCGGTTGCGCTGACGGCGCTCTTCGCCATCACCACCGAATTCGTGCTCAACAATATCCGCCAGACCATGTCCCAGAGCTTGCAACAGGAAGTGCAGACCAGCTTCCAGGCATATCAATCGCTTTGGCAGGCCCGCACCGACCTGGTCAGTTCTGCCGGCCGCCTGATGAGCGATATGCCGGATGTGCGCGCCGCATTTGGCTCCAACGACAAGCCCACCATTATCGAGAAGGCTGGGGAACTGTGGAGCAAAGTTTCCAATTTGAACGCCATCTTTCTGGTGGCCGATCCGATGGGGCAGGTGCTGGCCTCGTTGAGCGGTGACGCTCCCCCCGGATTGACCGGCAATCTGGATTTCGTCCGCCAGGCAGCCGAGACCTTTCCCAACGCGATCGATGAGTCGTCGGCGACCGCCCCGAAGACCGCCTCGGCATATTTCATTCCCAATGGCAACCCATGCAGCCTGTATCAGATTTCGGTTACGCCGGTTTATGTGCAATCGACGCCAGGCGAGCCGCTGCGCAAGCAGAACATGCTGGTGGCCGGATTGCGCATCGACGCCCTGGTGGCACAGAATCTGAAAGCGGCCACGAATAGCGACTTCCTGTTCGTCTCGCCGGGTTGTGCGATCGCCTCCACGCTCAACGGACGCGCGACCGGAGTGGTGAATTCGAGCCTGGCGAATGCGCGCAACGACGCGCTGGTGAGCGATGGCGTGATGGAGTATGCCTGGTTCCAGACGCAGCTCAAAGACATTTCGGGCAAACCGGTGGCGACGCTGTCCATTTTGCGGCCCTTTGAAACCGCTAACGCCGCGGTAGCCAGCCTGTCAACCAAAATCGGAGTGCTGTGGCTGCTGGTGATGTGCGCCGGCCTGGGGTTCACCTACTTGCTGGCCCGGCGGATCGTGGAGCCGGTGAAGCAGCTTGACCGCGCGGCGGCGGAGGTGGCGCGGCAGAATTACGCCATCGAAGTGGAGGTGCGCGGCGACGATGAATTGGGGCGGCTGGCACGGACCTTTAACAATATGTGTGCCTCCATCCGGCAAGCCCGCGAGGACCTGATCCGGCAGGAGCGCATCTCGACCATCGGACGGTTGTCGAGTTCGATTGTGCACGATTTGCGCAATCCGCTGGCGGCGATCTATGGCGGTTCGGAAATGCTGGTGGATGCCGACCTTCCGCCCGGCCATATCAAACGGCTGGCGGGCAATATTTATCGCGCCTCGCGGCGTATTCAGGAGCTGCTTCAGGATTTGCTGAATGTCTCCCGCGGCAAGACCGGGACGCCGGAGTTGTGCCGGCTGCGCGAGGTCGCCTTCGCTGCCTGCGATTCGCTGGCGGGGGCCGCCACGGCGCAAGCTGTCACCACGCGCTTGTCGATCCCGGCCGACCTGGAGGCGCCGCTCGATCGCAACCGGATGGAGCGGGCTTTCGTCAACCTGATTTCCAACGCGCTCGAAGCCATGCCCGGTGGCGGCGAAATCCGCATCTCGGCGACGGCCGAGATCGGAGGCGACGGCGAGCCTTCCGTGCTGGTGACGGTGGAGGATACCGGGCCTGGAATCGCACCCGAGATCCGCGCCAAGATTTTCCAGCCCTTCGTGACCGCCGGCAAACGCAATGGCCTCGGCCTGGGGCTGGCGCTGACGCGGCAGACTGTGCTCGACCATGGCGGCGACATGTGGGTGGATTCGACTCCGGGGCGCGGCGCGCGGTTCATTTTCCGGCTTCCCGGAGTTCGCGCCGTGCCTGTGCCGGTGGAAGCGTCTCGCTAATTCTGTCACTTCCGCTGATAAATCACCGTGCCGTCGGCCCGCGCCGCTTCGCGGTATTGCGACAACCAGCCGGCCAGCTCCGGATAGCGGCCGATGGCAAGCTGGGGATTGTACAGCCCGAGACCGTCGACGATCAATGATGGGCTTGAGTGCGTTAATGCGCGGCGGCGTTCAGCGGGCTGCCCGGTCTCGATCGGGCGCGAATCGGTGAGATGCCGGTCGGCAGGGACGCCGGTGAGCGCTTGCGTATCGATGTATCGGGTCGCGGCGGGGAGTCCGGAATATACGTAGATCTCGGGGCGGTATCCCCATACCAGCAACGTGTCACCAGGGTTGGCGAGGCGGCGGACCTGCCCGGCCGCGGTCCGGCTGTCGCGGTCCATTGCGGTATCGCGCCAGGGGACGCCGCGCGCCGCCGTCACGTACGACGGGGCGAATCGCACCAACGGAATCGCGAGCAGCATCGACGCCACCATCGCCCACCGCCGGGGCATCAGCGAGACTCCGCGCGCCGCCATTAGTACGACAACGGGCAACAGCAGGAAGTAATAGCGGGGGAAGAATCGCATTCCCGCCGATACGCCGGCCAGCGCCACCAGCGTCCACCACAGCCAGGGCCGCACTCCGGACCGCCATTCCTTGCGGACGAACCATGCAGCCGCCAGTACGGCAGCGGCGTGAAACGCGATCCATCCGAGCGTCCGGATCACACCGTTCCAAACCGGCGATTCGAGGAATGTCGACGAGGCATAGATCCGTCCCCAGATCCAGACTTGCTCCCACCAGGCGGCGACGGCGCCGTTCACCCCCAGCCACGCCAACGCGGCGGCGCTGACAGCGGCGAATCCGGCCGCCATCCGGGCGATACCTGGCGGATCCCACGCGGCGCACACCGCCGCCACCAGCAATCCCTTGGGATTGATCCAAAACGCCAGGCCGGCGAGCACGCCGCTGATCAGCGGGCGGCGCTTCCAGGCCATCCAGACCGCCGCGATGTGCGGCGCCACCATCAGCAGATCGCTCGCCAACGGAATCGCCGACGACGGGAAATCGAAGATCAGAAAGAAGCCGCACAATCCCGCCGCCCATGCGCCTTCTCGCTCCGACCAGTAGTCGCGGGCGAACCCGTAGGCGACGGCGCACAACAGCAACGCGTAGAGCGCGTCGGCGATCCGTAACGGCGCTCCGTCGCGCGCGCCCCACAATAGGTACAGTGCCGGCAGCACGGGCGGCTTATCGAACCAGATGTCGCGATACAGCATTTTGCCCTGCGCCATCTGCCCGGCCGCGGCCAACGGATAGCTGTCGCCTTCCCAAAGGATGTTGATGTGGCACAGGCGCGACGCCAGAAGCGCCGCGAAGAGCGCGAGAAAGAGCCACCGGGAATTGCGCACGGTTCTCACTGACTATAGCAACTTGAATCGCATGCTCCGAACCGGCTACACTGGGCAAAGAAAAAGCGAAGAATGGAGACTCTTCAACAACAGCTCGCGATTCTGCGGCAGCGCGTGGCGCGGATCGACCGGAAGTATGCCCGGCAGACGACGGAAAACCATCGTCTGCCCCACGATCGACAGGCAAACGGCGATCATCTGTCCCAAGGCTTCGTCGAAGAGCTGATCTCCGGTGCGGTCGTGGAGACGTCTTGCGGCGCGCACTTCGAAACGGAACGGCTCTGGGAGCGGCATCGCCGGCATGGCAGCGTCGATATTTCCAGCTTGGTGGAACTGCCGGAGGATCTGCTGGAGCAACTTTCCGCCGGCGCTGTTCCCAAGGCGCATCCCACGCGGTGGGCGTTTCTCGACACGGAAACCACCGGGCTGGCGGGGGGCACGGGGACGTACGCATTTCTGATCGGCGTGGGATCGATCGAACCGGAGGGGTTCCGATTGCGCCAGTTTTTCATGCGCGATTACGGAGATGAGCCGTCGCAGCTTCATCGGCTCTCGGAATACCTGTCGCGGTTCGACGTGTTGATCACCTACAACGGCAAAGCCTACGACCAGCCGCTGCTCGAAACGCGGTTCCGCATGTCGCGGGCGCGCCATCCGTTCGACCGCATGGAACATCTCGATCTGTTGTTCGGCGCGCGGCGTTTGTGGAAGCTGCGGCTGGAAAGCTGCCGGCTGGTGGATCTGGAATACCGGATTCTGGGCGTGGAGCGCCAGGGTGATTTGCCGGGGGAAATGATCCCCTACGTATATTTCGACTATCTGCGCACGCAGCAGGCATTTCGGCTGGTGCCGATCTTCCATCACAATGCCATCGACATTCTGTCCCTGGCCTGTTTGACGGCGATTGTGCCGTTCGCCTTCCGCTCGCCGGAGGATGCCGCGCTGCGCCATGGCTCCGATATGATCGGGCTGGCGCGCTGGCTGGTGCAGGCCGACCGTCATGAAGAAGCTCTGCGGCTGTACCGGCGCTCGGTCGATATGGGCCTGCCGGATTCGCTGCTCTTCAAAACACTATGGGAAATGGCGGCGATCGAAAAGCGCCTGGGGCGCGCGGACGCGGCTCTCGCCATCGTGAGCGACCTGGCCGCGTCGCGCAACCCCTATCGCGTGCGCGCGATCGAAGAACTGGCCAAGCACTACGAGCATCGCGAGCGCAACTACGCCATGGCCCTGGAAATGACGCAATCGGCGCTGGAGATCGAAGATACGCCGGAAATCCGGCGGCGGGAACAGCGGCTGCGATCGCGTTTGGAGCGCGGGCGGGCGGGTAAGCTGGGATTGTCGTAGTCTATTGGAGGATTTCGTCGAGATTGATCGTGCCGTCCGCCAACAGGTTCGACGAGAATGTGCCGGATCGCTGCTCCGCGGTTCCAGAGCGATAAATCCAGACGTGCTTCCGTGACGGATAAACTACCCAGACTTCCAGTGCGCCATCGTGCAGGTACCATCGATCTTGGCATCGATATGATCGGCTGTTTTTTCGTTGGAGATCACTTCGACAATCACTGCCGACGGCCCAAGAAATGGCGTTTGCGCAGGCTTCAGCGCGCCAGATGGTAGGTGACAAACGCGCCCACGTATGCCAGCGCGGTCATGTAAGCGAACTGCAGCGCAGGCCATTTCCAGGTGCCGGTTTCGCGGCGGACCACGGCCAAGGTGGAAAGGCACTGCATCGCCAGCGCGAAGAAGACCAGGAGGGCGAAGGCGCTGGCCGGGGTCAGGTCGCTGCGGAGCGCTTCGCGCAGACCGACTTTATTCGATTCCTCCAGACCATAGATGCTGCTCATGGTGCTGGTAAGCGTTTCGCGCTGCGCCACGGCCGTGATCAGCCCGATGCCGACTTTCCAGTTGAAGCCGAGCGGCTTGATCGCGGGTTCGATGGTGCGGCCGAGCGTGCCCACGAGGCTGTTCTCGATTTTGGGAGCATGGCCGTCGATGGTCGGCACCTTGCAGAGCAGGAAGACAATCGCGGTAGTCAGGAGGATGACGCTGCCGACACGGAACAGAAAGACCTTGGTGCGATCCAAGAGGCGCAGCCCGATGGATTGCAGGGTTGGCCAGCGGTATGAGGGCATCTCCAAGACGAACGGCGTGCGGCTGCTTTTCAAAATGGACGACTTCAAGATGCGCGCCGTGACCACCGCGGCGGCGAACCCGAGAATATATAAGCCGAGCATCGCGGCCGTGTCGGCGGAAAAGAAGTTGCCGAGGATGGGCCGGTTGGGAATGAATGCGGCGATGATAATGCTGTACGGCAGCAGCCGGGCCGAACACGTCATGAATGGCGCCACCAGGATGGTCGCCAGACGATCGCGTTTGTTTTCGATCACGCGCGTCGCCATGATGGCCGGCACGGCGCAGGCGTGCGCGGAGAGCAGCGGAATAAACGACTTCCCCTGCAAACCGAAGCGGGCCATGGTACGGTCGGCGATGAGCGCGGCGCGCGCCAGGTACCCCGAGTCCTCCAGAAGCCCGATGAAGAAATAGAGCAGCAGCACCTGCGGAAGGAACTGCATCACCGAGCCGAGACCCTTCACCCACACGACCTCGATCAGCGAACGGAGGAGGGGCGGAGAAACTACACCAGACATCCAATCGCCGGAAGCCTCGAAAAGCCAGCCCACGCCATCGATCAAGGGTTTGGAGTAGGAGAATATCGTCTGGAAGACCAGGACAACCACAGCCGCAAAGATCAGAGGTCCCCCGACGGGGTGCAGGAAAATCGCGTCCAGGCGCCGTGTCCACTTGGGCGGCGCCGGCGGATGGTAGTTGGCCTGCTGGCCGACCTGTCCGGCCCACTGGCGGCATTTGGGGACGTCCTGCAGGATCGGCAGTTCCTTGGGCGCGGGCTTGGGCATGGCTCCGGCCAGAAAGTCCCAAACCTGTCCGATGCCCTGATTGTTGCGGGCGCTGACGAGCGCGACCGGCGAGCCCAGTTGCAACTGGAGTGCGACAAGATCCAGATGGCCGCCGCGATTCCGCAGATCGTCCGCCATGTTCAGAATGACCAGCGTGGGAATGCCGAGCGACAGAATGGGCGCGGCCAGCATGAGATGGCGGTGGAGGTTGGTGGAGTCCAAAACCAGCAGGACGGCTTCCGGCCTGTCCATGTCCTCGCGGGATCCGGTGAGGACATCGTGAGCGATCTGTTCGTCCTCGGAACGGGGCTGCAAACTATAGATACCGGGAAGATCGATAATACGGATGGCGCGGCCGTCGGGCATTTCGGCGATCCCAGTATGCTGCTCGACGGTGACCCCAGGGTAGTTGGCGACCTTCTGCCGCATACCGGTCAGGCGGTTGAACAGCGTGGTTTTGCCGGAATTTGGAGGTCCGACGAGGGCGACGGCCTTGGGAAGCGCGCGGGAAGCCGGAAACGGCAACACCGGTGCGGGTCCGCAGGAGTGGCAATCGCCGCAGCTCATCGCTTACCTCTTGTTTTTGCGGGACGAACGGATCTTCAGACGCCGGGCGGTTTCGCGCCGCAGCGCGATCTCAGAGCCATCCACCTGGAAGACGCGCGGGTCTCCGCCGGGAGCGCTCAATCCGGCGGTGACGGTCGCTCCGGGGAGGAAACCGAGTTCCATGAGGCGGCGCGCCTCCTCGCTGGGCAAATCGATTCCGTCGAGCACCGCGGCATCTCCGCGGCGCAGGTCGAGCAGGGTTCCGGGGATGGCATCCGGCGGGGCGCTGTTGACACTCAGTTGCATCTTGATTTCAGTATGCGGCTGTCCGAAATCTTTGTCAAGAGCGGTCGGCTTTTTCTCCCTGGGTCGGCGGGCCAAAGCTTTCGGAAAGCCTCCAACTAGTCCAAAATAAAGGATAGCAGAATGCATCGCCAATTCCGAATCCGGCCTGTTAAGGAACGCGACCTGGACCCAGTCCTGCTTATCGAACACGCCGGTTTTGGAAAAGACGCGTACGATCGCAAGTTATTTGCAGAATATTGCCACAAATGCGGGGATCTGTTTTTGGCGGCAGAGTCGGGACGCCGCATTTGGGGGTACAGTCTGACCTGCATTCGCGGTGAGCGCGCCGAACTGGTTTCCATCGCCACCCTGCCGGCGGCTCGCCGCACGGGGGTAGCATCTGCTCTGCTGGACAGCACGTTGCGCCGCCTGCGTCGCCGGAACGTGGCGCATTTCTCCCTCATGGTGCGTCAGACGAACCGCGAAGCGATCCGCTTCTACGAGAAATTCAGATTTCAGAAGGTCCGTAACGTCTTCAAGTACTACGAGGACGGCGGTGATGGAGTACTGATGCGCCGCATTCTGCGGACGGAGAGTCAGGTGTAAACTCGCCACCGGAATCCGCTCCCCAATCCGAATCGGCGGCGGGGGCGTATGCACCTTCTGGGAGGGGATGAACTATGGCGCAGCAGCCGAAGCGCGGGAATTGCCCGCCGGCGTCACGATGATGCAAATGATGGCGGACAAATGGGTCTCTCGAGCAATATCCGTGGCGGCCGAACTGGGTATCGCCGACCTGCTGGCGAACGGGGAATGCAGCACTTCGGAGTTAGCGGCAGCGTCGAACGCCCACGAACCGTCTCTGTACCGGCTACTGAGGGCGCTGGCCAGCCTGGGGGTTTTCACGGAGGGTGCGCCGCGGCGGTTCGCTCTGACGCCGTTGGCGGAGACTCTGTGAAGCGATACGCCGGGTTCGGTGCGAGCCATGGCCCGGTTCACTACCATGCCGCTGAGCTGGGATGCGTGGCGCGAACTGTCCCACCCGGTACGCACCGGCGAGACCGGTCTGAAGCGGCTGGGAATCGAAAGTCCTTTCGCCTATCTGCAATCCCACCCCGATGAAGCTGCGCTGTTCAACCAGGCCATGACGGATTACTCGC
>Ga0335073_10011607_pt1 | contig 12373 bp, 8 predicted proteins | sample Lox_Sample_22_FD_207093 | JGI IMG/M metagenome (GOLD analysis project Ga0335073, IMG submission 207093) | Soil microbial communities from Loxahatchee National Wildlife Refuge, Florida, United States - Lox_Sample_2.2 | ecosystem: Environmental > Terrestrial > Soil > Wetlands | place: USA: Florida... | reverse complement strand
CCACCCTGGCGTCGACGGCACCCTCGACCGCTGCCAGATCGACGACCGCCGCGACCTGCTCAACGCTGGGCTCGGCGCTCAGCGCCACAGCCAGCAGGACCCTGCGCACTGGCGCTCGGAGCCGAGCCAACCGCTCGCCGAACAGCTCCTCAACCGTGTCCGGCAGCGGAAGCTCCTCCCCTACCGACGGCGTCCCGAGCTCGACCAACAAGCGCCCCACCTCGAGCACGAAAAGAGGGTTGCCCTCGGTCGCCTTCACGATCCGTCGCAACAGCTGCCGCGACAGCGTCAACCCCAGTCGCCCGAACAGCAGGCTGCGGACAGCACCCAGACTCAGGCCTCTCACCTGGAGGCGCTTGAGCCGACGCCTCAGCAGCACCTGCTCGAGAGCACCGGTAAGCGAGGGACGGCGGGCGAGCAGAAACTGCACGTCCGCGTCCCCGACCCGCCGCGCTAGGAACGCGAGTAGGTCGCCTGAGGGCTGATCGAGCCACTGAAGATCGTCGATCGCGATCAGGATGGGGTTGCGAGACGCCAGCGAGCGGACCGTGCCCAGCAGACCAAGCGCGATCGCCGTGCTCTCGACCGAACCGGCGAGCGGCTCGGCGCGCAGCAGCGCCGCCTCCAATGCAGACCGTTGAGGACCCGGCAGCGCCGCCAACTCGAAGGCGTCGATCGGCTCGCACAGATCGATCAGACCGGCGAACGGCAGCTGAGCCTCGCTACCACTCGACCGCGCCGCCAGCACGCATGCACCACGGGCGCGAGCCGCCGCGATCGACGCATCCCACAGCGTCGTCTTGCCGATCCCCGGCTCGCCGATCATCACAACCGCGCTACCCGGCTCACCGCCGCGGAGAATGCCGTCGAGCGCCGAAAGCTCAGCGTCTCGCCCCACCACCGACGCGTGGCGTTCACCGCCCAGATGATCGACCAACACGTCCAACACGGCCCCTTAGCCGCCGATCGTACCCACCTGCTCCACGCATCACAAGACGCACGGCCCGGGAGTTCGCGGGCGAAATATGTAGGCGTTCAGTCCGCGGACCGCACGTTCATGCAGATCCGCCCAACCGGCGAGCGAGCCCGAGGCCGTGGCAACTTCTGCATGTCCGGCGCGGCGAGCATCAACTCGGCGTCCCTTCTTTCCGCGCGCAAAGCTGGTCTGCGACCGACCTCGCCGAGACGCCCGCGCGACCGGGAGAGTAGGTCCCCGCCAGCCATAACCCGCGACCGGTAACGCGGCCTGATCAGGGTCGGTTGGCAACGCGGCATGCGAGCGAAGACTTCCGCATTGCCAGGATCCGACAGGGCGCGCCGACGCTGTCCCTGATCGTCCGAAGGAAGTACGCCATCAGCGACTGGCGCGGCTGCTTCCCGCGCATGGGAAGCAAGCGCCCGCGTCACCGAGTCGCCATTGACGGGGTACGCGCAACTGGTCCGGTGAGGTGGCGTGCGAGTGCTTGAGGTCCGCAACTCTTGGCGACCAGCCCGGCGCGCTCGGACCGGTCACCCGGCTCGGCCGCGAGAGCGGCAAGCGCCGTGGGCAGGTCCCCGGTGCCGCAAGCGATGCCGGGGCCGAGCACCGAGACGGCAGGCCCGTTGGGTTTGGTCGTGAGAACGGCGGCGCCGGTGGCGGCGGCGACGAGCGCGTGGCGCTCGTAGTGGTCGGAAGGGTCGGTTGCGAGGACGACGTCGGCACTGGCGGCGAGTTGGGCGAAGCGCTGCTCGTCCGAGCACGGGTCGAGTAGTTCGACGCCGTTGAGACGCTCTGCAATCTCGGCTTCGAGGCCGCGGGTTCGCACCGTCGGCAACAGCCGCACCGGGGTCACCCCTGCGGTTGACCGCAGGGCGTCGATCACGGACTGGGCAGCCCCGGAGTCGTGGGTGGGGAGGATGGCGAGGATGCCGGCCCCGCCTGCTCCGCGCGCGGGCAGTTGTATGGGCGGTGCCACCACGCGGATCCGGGAGGAATTAAGGCCTGATTCGATCAGCTCACGCGCGACAGCCGGACACGAGGCCCACACTTCTGACGCGTCGGCGACCGGGAGAGCGGTGCGGGCGCTGCCGAGCCGAATCAGGGAAGTCGTTCCGATTGGCCAGGCGTCACAGGCACCCGACGGGACGTGGATCATCCAGCCACACTTCGCGATCTCGCGCTGCCGCGCCGTCGACAGCGTCGAGGCGAGCGGTCCGGTCAGCCGAGCCCGCACGCGCGCCGGCGGAAGGTCGGCCGCGGCCACAGAACAGCCGAGCTCGGACAGCCCGGCCAACAGGCCTCGGGCCTCCGCCGCGGCCGGGCCGATGCCACTGGGCTGACCGACGAGTGCCACGTTGGCCCCGGGGATGGAGCGGAGTGGCGCGCCGCGTTCGAGCACCGCGTCCCAGACGCGGGCAGCGAACTCGTCGTCCTGCTCGAGCGATCCCGCCCAACGGCTCATCAGGCGGCTGGTGTTATGCGCCATCGTTGCGCGCCGCTCCGGCGTCGCCGACAGCTCGGCACCCTGCCCGCGCGAGCGGCCCTCGTGATGGATCACCACGACGTCGCCGCGGTAGACGATGCGGCCACCGCTGACGCGGATCCTCAGGCACAGGTCCACGCCCTCCATCCCGTTGCGAAAGCCGGTGTCGAAACCCCTGCCGGCATGGAAGGCGCTGGCCCTGACCGCGAGGCAGGCGGCTGACACACAGTCGAGCTCGTAGCTCGCGCGTGCGGCCGGCAGCTCACCATCGTTGCGGAGGAAGATGTGATGCGGCACCGGGACGCCGAGTTCGTGATGGTTGAAGAACGCGACCCCGGCGTGTTGGAGGGTGCCGTCGGGGTACAGGAGGCGTGGGCCCGCGATGGTGACACCCGGTTCGAGTGCTTGATCGACGAGGGTCTCCAGTGCGCCGGGCGGAACCTCGGTGTCGTTGTTGAGGAACACGAGCACCTCGCCGCGGGCGACCTCGGCACCCGCGTTACAGCCCCCGGCGAAGTTTCGATTCTCGCCGAGCAGTCGCACGGTCGCCACGTCTGACCAGGCCTGCAACAGCGAGGGCGTGTCGTCGGGTGAGTCATTGTCGACGAGCACCAGCTCCCAGTCGCGGCCGAGCCGGTCTCCGAGCGCCGCCCTCACCGAGTCCAGACAACGCTCGGTCACCGCGCGCTGGCCGTAGGTGACGATGATGATCGACGCCCGCATCAGAGGAGGCCCATCGGACTTGCCGCGGGCACCGCCGCCAGCGGGTCGGCCAGCGCTCGAGTTCCGGGCTCGCGTCCGTCGGCGAGGTAGGTGTCCCCGTTGTAGGTCGCGATCCCGAGTGTGACCCGGACGAGGGAGGGCATCGATTAGATAATCGCCACGGCGGGCGGTCGCTTGAGGGCGGCGCACGCGGCGTCGCTCTCGCGAGCGTTCAGCTCGATCCACTTGTCGATCTCAGGCTTGTGGTCGTCGTAGTACGCGACGGCGGCGCGGGGAGGTCGACGGGTAGCTCCAAGTAAGCGGCCACTTCTTGTTCGTCGCCGTCGTTGTCTCGGACCACCCAGATCGCTTCCCAGACGTCGAGTCCGGTTCCAACCAGCGGTGGGCGGCGGCCAGCGGGCCGTCTGCGAACCTGATCAACGAGTGCTCTTCGGCCATGTTTCGCAGGTCGCACAGTCAGAGGCTGCTTCTCAGCCGCCGCCACGGTTCTTGCGCGACGAAACCTCAATGGCGGCGGGGCGATTCGAGCCCTCCGGTCCTGCACGGCGTGGGGGACCGAGCCTCGACCTGATCGACGAGCTGAACGCCTGGCGGGCAGAGCACCAGCCCGAGAGCGTCGACGAGTTCGTGTTCGCCACCCACAGCGGCCGACCACGGGACAAGGACAGCGTCCGCGAGCGGGTCCTCGTTCCAATCGTCAACCGCGTGAACGAGATCCGTGCCGAGCGTGGGGTCGCTCCACTCCCGAAGAACAGACCGCGTGCACTCCGGCACACAGACACCAGCCTGATGCTCGAGGCCGGCGCGCCGCTGCAGAAGCGCGTCTCGCGCAAGAACGTTCAGGCAGCGTTCGACAGCTTGCTCACCAAGCCCGTGGCCGCCTCCCCGGGCTTAATCATTTTGGGGTTCTTGAGGAGAGCGCGGATGTTCGGTGGCACGGCTTCGACCGGCGAGGTTGGAGCGCGTGGGTCAATCGCGGCGCGTCGCCCGTGATGACGGGCGAAGGGCTCTTGCGGGATGCCGGGGGGTGTCCATGAAGCCGCTACTCCCCGATCGTGGCGAGCCCTGATCTGACTGCGGAGGACCACCGGCGGCGTGGACGCTTCGGCGCACTACGAGCGACAGTCGGCGCGTTTGTTAGCGGTCGACTACAAGCCCGATCGAGCGAGTGCGCCGCTTGCCCCCGCGGCGCAGCAGCGGCCAGGTGCCGCCATCCGCGTGGGCCCTTTACGCCTCAAGCAGTCATACCAGCCAGGTGGCTGCTCTGAATGTAAGGCGTGGCGCCCTACGACCGCGAGACGTCGCTCCCCCACCTGGGAGAGCAGGCGTCTGCGGCGGTTCAAATGGGCCCTTTTGCCACTTGTCGCCAGGGAAAGCCGCGACTTCCGATTCCTTCGCCGGGGGCAAAGGCTTCGAGTATGTTCTGGCCGCACAAATCGGCGTAGGCGGGTGAGGCTCCATCGGCGGCAACTACTCCCCGAGGCCTCGGAGATCAGGCAGCCAGATCAACTCCCCGCGTCCAGCTCGCATGGCCCACCAGCGCAACGGGTCTGTAAATGCGGCTCTGAGATTGTTCGCAGAGCGTCCGACACCGACCCAAGCGCCGCATGAACTCCGCCCAGTGAACCGTGGCTCCGCGCCCCGACCACACGCCGACCGAGACGTAGTTCCTTGCGCCTTTTGCGACCTTGAGCAGGGCGAAGGACTCGGCGCCGCCGTGGTCGAGCAGCCATTCACTGAACTCCGTCCATTCTTTCACGAAGGCGTCTTCGGCCTTGGGTCGTACGCTCCACTCCGCGAGGGTGTACGCCGGCTGGGCGCTCGGAACGTCGATCATGGTTTCCCCACCACCCGCAGGGACGGGAAGGCCATTCGATGCTCCCTTCTTTATTGCGGTTTCGGCTGTTGAGGTTGGTTGTGAACCACGCATTGGGCCTGCTTCCTTTCGGTTCGTTCTGTTCCCAGGGGAAGCCGCGGCCAGTTCCGCGGGCGCTCCCGGGGCGACCGGTTACGGTCTCGTCGCGCCTGGGAGTGTGATCAACGATGGCCGGTCGCACATCGCGCAAACGCTCATTTCGTGCCCGGGATCTTTAGACGCGCCTGCGCGCTCTTTAGATCAAGTCGGGAGCGGCTCGGACCGCTCCCGTCTGCCACCGACCGGCCGATCGTGGCGTGCGCACAACTGGAGGCCGGTCCGTGATACCGCAAAGAAGACCTTGCGCACCGCTCTCCCAAAGACGAGCGACAACAGGGCGCTCTTGACCCCGGCGGGCGTCTGCCTGGCCAGGGTGAGCAAGCTAGGCTGGCGATCGTCGCCCGTTGCTGCTTCCGGGACAATTCGGGCCACGCGCGCGGCCACGTCGTCGCGACGTGGCTGCTCCGTCGTCATCGCGCTCGTCGGCCTCGCGACCGTCCGGCGAGGAAAGCGCTCGTCAGCGGCGGCGTTCCCGGGCGCATGCACGACGCCTGGATCGGCCACGGCGCGGCCGTGGCCGCTCCGCCGCCCGAGCGGCAACGATGGCTTCCCATGGGAGACGTGCTTCTGGCGGTGGCTGTTGCACAAACGAGCGCCATTGTAGGCAGCACACAGTTACTCGAACGGTCGAGGCCGAACTTTGGCGATTCACCTGACATATACGCAGGTTGAGCGCCAAAGTTCGCCGGGACCGCGGCCTCCGTCCCGGAGGCAGTTGTTACCGGCTCACAATTAATTTCCGGTGTGCTGGCTTTGCGCGACAACCCCGGCGAATACGAGGTCTCTGCCAAGCGCGGGCGAGACACCTGCATCGATGGAATCGCGCTAATCACGGCGCACGTCGAACTCAGTGGAGGGACACACTCGTCCCCTTCCGTTGCGCGCGCAGAGCAGAAGGTTCAGCGAGAGTGCCCCCTGGGCGACGAAGCGGCAGTCTCGGTCGCGCTTTGGTCGCGTCTCTTCGGCGCTGTAAATTCGGTTCCCGGTGAGCGTGAGTCTAGGCGGCTGTCACCTCCTGGGGGATGGTGTCGTCGTTGCCTTCATAGCGGGCTCGTGTGAGGCGCTGGCGGTCTAGCGCGTTGAAGTGGATGCCGTTGGTCTGGTGAATGATGAGAAGGTCCAGGACGGCCCAGACGAGGGTCAGGCAGCTGGTCTCGCCGGGGAAGCGGCCCATGACCTTGGTGCGGCGTTTGACCTCCCCCAGCGACCGCTCGAGCAGGTTCGTGCTGCGCCATCGCCGTCGGTGTCTGAGCGGGCAGCGCAGGTGCACCACGAGCGCGTCGAGGTCGTCGGCGAGGCAGCGGGCGGCGGCGAGGTAGCCCTCGCGCTCGAGCTGGTCGACGAGCGCTGGAGGCGGCGTTTGCCGTCCTGTTCGCTGATGGCTTGGTCGAGCGCCTGCCAGAAGGCGTGTTTGATGCGCTCGCGCTCTCGCTCAGGCAGCTTGGCGTAGAGATTGCGGGCGCGGTGCACACAGCAACGCTGCGGTCGGACGCCGGCCAGCACTGCTCGATCGCCTTGATCAGCCCCGGGGCGCCGTCGGCGACGATCAGCATCGGCGCCCCCAGCCCCCGAGCGATCAGATCCCGCGCAAGCTCCTGCCAGTCCTCGAAGGACTCTCGCATCCCGAGCCGGACTGACAAGAGCACCCGGTCGCCCTCATCGGTGAATCCCCACGCGACCTGCACCCCCTCCTTCGGACCGTCGGGTCGAACCGCGATGAAGGTGGCATCCAGAAACAGCGCCGCGGGCCGAAGGTCGAACAGATCGCGCCGCTTGAACGCTTCAAGGCGCTCCCTGAGCTCCTCGCACATCCGCGACGCCGTCGACTTCGACAGCTTCCCGAGCCCGGCCTCCTCGACTAAGGATTCAACATCGCGCATCGATAAGCCCCGGACGAACGCGCCGATCACCAACGCCTTCAACGGCTCGGTGCGCAACAGCTTCGGCGTGCGCGGGAACAGCTTGGACGCAAATGTCTCGGCCGCCTGGCGCACCTGCGGAATCTCGATCGCCAGCTCCCCCTCGGCCGTCTGCATTCTCCGCGCGCGAAACCCATTGCGCAGCCCGCCCTCCTCGCCGCTGTCCTCCTGATCGCGCCGACGCTCATAGCGAGCCCGGCCCAACCAGGCATCGGACTCGTCCTCCACCGCACGCTGGATGATCAACCTGGCGCCCAACCTCGCCAGCTCCGACAGCGTCTCACGCGGGTTCTCACCCACCCCAACCGACAACATCTGCTCGATCCGAGCTTCGATCTCCGCCGACGGCGGTGCGGTACGTCTCACGGCGTAGGCCTCCTTCATCGTCTTGCAGGACTTGAGGGAACCTACGCCGTCGCCTTGACGGCCGCGGTTCGTCTGGCGGTGGCGCGAGTGATTTGCTTGATGCGCCCGTAAGGCCCCTGAGCCGCGCAGGAAATTGGGGAATCCGCGCGTTTGCGACGGGCGAGCGCCGGCGTTACAGTTCTCGCTCGGGGGGCGCCGAACGACGTTTGGGGCCGATGTTTGGGCGAGATGCAGAGCGCGGGCAGATCGAGTGGGTTCTCGACGCGGCCGTCGGTGGCCCGGCCGGACTCGCGCTGGAGGGGGCTCCGGGAATCGGCAAGACGACGCTGTGGCGAGCGGCGGTGCAGTCTGCGCGCGGCCGCGGTTATCGAGTCCTCACTACGGCTCCGGGTGAGCCCGATGCGGTACTCGCTTTCGCCGGTCTTGGTGACCTGTTCGACGGAGCGGTTCCCGAGTTCGCTGCCGATCTGCCCGGTCCGCAGAGGGAGGCGCTCGCCGGAGCATTATCGCTCGATCGGGCCCCGGAGGGAGCGGCCGAGTCCACGGCACTGCCGCGGGCGATTCTCACCATGGTTCGTCGGCTGGCGCAGAACGGGCCGATGGTCCTGGCGATCGACGACGAGCAATGGCTGGATCGCGCGTCCGCGCGCGTGCTCGCGTTCGCGCTGTGCCGGCTTCGGAAGGAGCCGGTGTGCGTGCTGCTGACCCGCCGTGTGGAAAGCGACGGGGCGCTGTGGCCGGAGCTCGCCAGGAACTTCGGTTCGGATGGGCTCAAAAATCTGACCGTCGCACCGCTGGACCTGGGGACGCTCGACGCGCTGCTTAGGGCGCGGCTCGGGCGCACGATCCCTCGGCCGGTGCTGCGCCGCGTCCACGCGACCTCGGGCGGTAATCCGCTGTTCGCGCTCGCGATCGCGCGCGAACTCGACGCGTCTGGGTCGCGGCCGGACGACATCCCCATCCCCCGGACGCTTTCCGAAGCGATGCACCAGCGCCTGCGCGGCATCGACGATCGGGCCCACGATCCGCTCCTGACAATCGCGGCCGTGTCGCAACCCACCCTCTTGACGCTGCAGGCGGTCCTTCCTGAGTTCCGGCTCAGCGACCTCGATAGCACCGTGCGGGCCGAAATCATTGAGGTCAGCGGGGAGTGCTTCCGGTTCACCCATCCCCTGCTCGCTTCGACGCATTACGCGAGCGCGCCGGCCGCGAAGCGCCGCGAGCTTCACCGGGTCCTGGCGGACGTACTCGACGACGAGGAGGAACGGGCACGTCACCTGGCGCTTGGCGCCGAGGCCCCCGACCGACAGATCGCGCTCGCGCTCGAGCAGGCCGCCGACCTCGCCACCGCCCGCGGAGCGCCCGAGGCGGCCGCGCTGCTGCTGGAAGACGCAGCCAGGCTGACCCCGATCGACACCGTGGAGGCACGCTGGTCACGCACGATCGCCGCCGCCGAACGGCACCTCGCAGGCGGTAACGCTGCCCGGGCGCGCGAGGTGCTCGAGGCGCTCATGCCCGAACTGCCGACGGGGCCCGTTCGCGCCCGAGCGCTCCGCCAGCTCGCATCAACCCAACCCGACGACGGGGCTGTGATGGAGGCGATGCTCGAGCAAGCGCTCGCCGAGGCCGGCGATCACCACCGCCTCCAGGCAGAGATCGAAACCTCGCTCTCTGTCCTCTGTTCGAACCGCACGAAGTTTGCCGCGATGGTCGGGCACGCGGACCGGGCCCTCGCAGCTGCCGAGCGCGTGGAAGATCCCGGGCTGCTCGCCCGGGCGCTGACTGAGCATGAGGCGGTTGCATGCATCACCGGACGCGCCGTCGACTTCGACAATCTGCGCCGGGCGATCGAGCTCGAGGATCCCTCGATGGCAACTACCTGGTTCTCGCCGTCGGGGACGCTTGCCGAGATCCTGTTCTGGTCCGACGACCACGAGGCAGGACGACCGGGGCTCGAAAAGGCGGTCGAGCGGGCCCGGGAGCGAGGGGAGGAATACGACTACGCCGCTTTGCTGCACGCGCTGGCGATGCTCGAGTGGTACGCGGGCAACTGCGAGGTAGCCGAGCGCTACTGCGCCACGGTGGACGCCGCGATACGCGAGCAGGGCATGCGTACGCTCGACAGTTGGCTGGCATGGAGCGACTCGCTGTTCGCCGCCGGTCGCGGCGACCTCGAGCAAGCCAGGACACTCGCGCGGGACGCGATCGAGCTGGCTGAACGGAACGCCGATCCGCTGCTTGCCTCGAACCCGATGACCGTGCTCGCCATGGTCGAGCTGTGGACGGGTTCCCCCGCCTGCGCCCACGAGCTCCTTGGCCCAGTTCGCGAGTCGTTTCTGGCCGACGGGTTCGGGCAGTTGGGCTCGCTGTTCCTTGGCCTGTGGTGGTGCGACATCGAGGCCCTGATCGCACTCGGGCAACTCGACGAAGCACAGCTCGTCGTCGATGACCTACGGTCGCGCGCGGGGACGTACGCCAACCCCAACGCGATCGCGATCGGCGAGCGCTGCCGGGGCCTGCTGCTCGCCGCCCGCGGCGATGTGCCCGCGGCGATCAGCGCGCTCGAGGCCGCGCTACCCGAGCATGCCCGCCGGCCGCTGGCGCCCGAGATCGCGCGCACCCTGCTTGAGCTGGGGACGCTTCAGCGCCGCGCCAAGCAGAAGAACGCCGCCAAGCAAACGCTCGAGCGAGCCCTGGCGATCTTCGAGCCGATGGGCGCACAGATGTGGGTCGACCGGACCCGCGATGAGCTGAGCCGGATCGGCCTGCGCCGCGCGTCGGTCAGCGAAGGGCTGACGCCGGCGCAGATGCGAGTGGCGGAGCTCGTCGTCGACGGGTTGAGCAACCGTGAGATCGCCAGCGCCCTGTACATGAGCCGAAGCAGCGTCGAAGCGCACCTGACCAAGGTCTACCGGGAATACGGCGTGCGCTCGCGCGCGCAACTCGTGGCGGCGTTGTCGAGTGCACCCGCGAGCGCGAGTAACGGCGTGGCAGCGCCTTCGGGTCTGCCGAGCTGAGCGCACCCGAGGGGTGATCCCTCGGGTGCGCCAGCGCCTCAGGAGAGCTTCACGCTGTCGTTTCAGCTGGCCACTCGCGTCTCGCCGGAGCCCGCGGCGGTGAGGCGGCGGTTGCGACGAGTGGCGAGGGCGCCCGTCCCGAGTATCACGATTCCGGTCGCGGTACCGATCCCGACGATCCAGTCGACTGAGCCGGCCGAGTGGTGTTGAACGACCGTTGTGGTGGTGGGCGGGACAGTGCCACCGCCTCCTGGAGCCATCGCTTCGGATGCCAGGGCAGCGGGAGCAGAGGTGGCGCCGGCCAGGCTGACGACGGCAGCGACCACGGGCAGGCAACGATGTAGATGCATGGAACGGTCCTCCTGAGGATCTCGCCGCGGGGGGCGAGGGTTGAACGGTCCGGTCCGGCGGCGGTGTCCTAGTTGCTGGTTGCCGGCCGGCGACTTACTTGCTTGATGCGTCTACGGTACGGCGGCCCCGCAGCCGTGTAAATCGGGAAACCCCCACGTTTGCAGCGGATCCAGACCGCCGTTAGAGTCCCCCCTCAAGGGGTGCCGGAGGACTTGGGGCCGATGTTCGGACGAGACGCAGAGCGCACGCAGATCGAGGGTCTCCTCGACTCCGCGGCCGCGGGGCCCGTTGGACTGGCGCTCGAGGGAGCCCCGGGCATCGGCAAGACGACCCTGTGGCGGGAGGCGGTCGCGTCGGCGCGGCGGCGCGGCTACCGGGTGCTTGACGCCGCGCCCGGGGAGCCGGACTCGGCGCTGGCGTTCGCCGGGCTGGGCGACCTGTTCGACTGGGTGATCGACGAGGTCGTGGCCGATCTGCCCGACCCGCAGCGACACGCCCTATTGGCGGCGCTTTCACTCGAGGACGCCCCCGCGGCGCCGGCGGAGCCGACGGCGTTGCCACCGGCCGTGCTCAGCCTTGTTCGCGGTTCCGTGCCGCGGGGGCCGGTCGTCCTGGCCATCGACGATGAGCAGTGGCTTGACCCGCCGTCGGCCCGCGTGCTCGCGTTCGCCCTGCCCAGACTTCACAACGAGCCGGTGTGCGTGCTCCTGACCCGCCGCGTCGAGAGCGACGGGGCGCCATGGCCGGAGCTCGCCAGGAACTTCGGCCCGGATGAGCTCAACGCTCTCACGATCGCGCCGCTCGACCTCGGAACGCTCGACTCGCTGCTCAGAGCCCAGATCGGGCGCACGATCCCCCGGCCGGTGCTACGCCGTGTCCACGCGACCTCGGGCGGCAATCCGCCGTTCGCGCTCGCAATCGCGCACGAGCTCGACGCGTCCGCAGCTCGACCGGACGACATCCCGATCCCCCGGACGCTTTCCGAAGCGATGCAGCAGCGCCTGCGCGGCATCGACGATCGAGCCTACGATCCGCTACTGACAATCGCCGCCGCCTCGCAGCCCACCCTAACCACGCTGCAGGCGGCCCGTCCCGAGTTCCGGCTCAGCGACCTCGACAGCGCCGTGCGGGCCGAAATCATTGAGGTCACCCGGGAGCGCTTCCGGTTCACCCATCCCCTGCTCGCTTCGACGCACTACGCGAGCGCGCCGCCGGCCAAGCGCCGAGAGCTTCACCAGGTGCTGGCGGACGTCCTCGACGACGAGGAGGAACGAGCACGTCACCTAGTCCAGGCGTGAGCGTCATGCGCGCACGAACGACAAATGGGGGAGGTTCCATCCTTATGCGTCTGCTTCGACTGACGCTGATGAGCGTGGTCGCACTCGCGTGCGTGCTCGTGGTAGCCGCGTGCGGTTCGAACAGCCGCAGCGGCACTTCTGCTCGTAGTGGGAGCGTTTCCGGCAGCACGAGTTCGAGCACGAACGCCGGCGGCATCTCGCTCGCCGGGCTGGCTGATACCAAGCCCGATCCGAGCGCCCAGCACCTGGGCGGGACCCTCAA
>Ga0335073_10011606_pt1 | contig 12374 bp, 10 predicted proteins | sample Lox_Sample_22_FD_207093 | JGI IMG/M metagenome (GOLD analysis project Ga0335073, IMG submission 207093) | Soil microbial communities from Loxahatchee National Wildlife Refuge, Florida, United States - Lox_Sample_2.2 | ecosystem: Environmental > Terrestrial > Soil > Wetlands | place: USA... | reverse complement strand
CCCGGGTCCGGCAGCACGCGCGGCGGGTGCAGCGCCGCGCCGGAGCGGCGCGGCGGTGGAACGCGGTCCGCCGGGCCCGCAACGCCCAGGCCGAGGCGGACCTCATCGCGGCGGCAACGGCCCTGACCCGATTACCCGGTGCCGCAGCACCCGGTGCCGCAACACCCAGTGCCGCAACACCCAGTGCCGCAACACCCAGTGCCGCAGCACCCGGTGCCGCAGCACCCGGTGCCGCGCCGTTCGGCCAGGCATAGGATGCCCGGCAGAACGGCCAGCGGCAGACGGGAGCCCGGCACCGTGGATGCGTTCGACACGACGCGGCCGAACATCGCCCGGGTCTATGACTTCTGGCTCGGCGGCAAGGACAATTTCGTCGCGGACCGGGAATTGGCCGCCGCCATGACCATGGTGAATCCCGGTATCCCCGCGATGGCCCGGGCCAACCGGGCGTTCGTCGTCGCCGCCGTCGGCAGGGCGGCGAGCGCCGGGATCAGCCAGTTTGTCGACCTGGGCGCCGGGCTGCCCACCCATCCGGCGGTGCATGAAGCCGCCCGGGCCGTGCGCCCCGATGCCCGGGTCGTGTACGTCGATCATGACCGGGTGGTGGCCATGCACGCGCGGGCCCTGCTGGCCACCACGAAGGGGATCGACGCGGTCGAGGCGGACGTCACCCGGCCCGATGAGGTCATCGCCCACCCGCAGGTGGCCGCAGCGGTCGACTGGACCGAACCGGTCGCGGTGGTTTTAGCGGCTATCTTGCACTTCCACGACGCCGACACGGCCAAGCGGCTCGTCGCCGCCTATGCCGCCGCCGTCTGCGCCGGGTCATACCTGGCCATCAGCGTGTTCAGCGGGCGCGACGATGATATGGAGGCCGGCAGCCGGGAGACCTACACGGCGGCGCCGTTCTGGGTACACAGCACCGCGGATGTCAGCGGTTGGCTGGACGGTCTCGACGTGCTGCCGCCCGGGATCTGCGAGGCGCGCCGCTGGGTGTCCGGCGTGGGCGGCACCCCCAAGCGGGGCGGCTGGGCGCTGTGCGCCCTGGCCGTCAAGCCTTGACGCTGCTGAGCCTTGACGCTGCTGAGCCTTGACGCCGCGAACCGCACTCGGGGATGCTGCCGGCATGGCCCCCCAAACAAATGCTTGCTTCGAGCTGTGCTCGGGTGAGACATGGCGGGCGCCGTGGCCGATGTATGCCGCCCTGCGGGATGCCGACCCCGCGCACCACGTCGAGCTGGGCGACTACTGGGTGCTGTCCCGCTATTCCGACGTGCAGGCGGCGGTGCTGGACCCGGCCCGTTTCTCGTCGGCCAGCGGGTTAACCGTCAGCTATGACGAGCGGGCCACGGCCGGCTTAGCCACGGTCACCCCGCTGGTCATGATGGACCCGCCGGAGCACACCGAGTTCCGCTCGCTGATCGGCCGCGGCTACACCCCCCGCCGGGTCGCGGAGATCGAGCCGCAGGTGCGCCAGTTCGTCCGCGGCCGGCTGGATGCGATCGCGGAACTGGGTGCGTGCGACATCGTCACCGAGCTGTTCCGGCCGGTGCCCAGTTTCGTCGTCGCGGGTTACCTGGGCGTGCCTGCGGCGGACAGGGCGCAGTTCGAGAGCTGGACCCACGGCATCGTCGAAGCCAACGCCACGTCCGGCCCGGCGCGGACGGCCGATGCCGCCGCCGAACTGTTCGGCTACTTCACGACGCTGATCGACCATCGCCGCACCGAGCCCGCCGATGACACGGTCTCCGACCTGGTGCGCCTGCTGGACGGTGACGTGGCTGGCATGCTGCGCATCCTGGGCTTCGCCTTCACCATGATCGCCGGCGGGAACGATACCGTCACCGGCCTGCTCGGCGGGGCTGCCGAACTGCTCACCACCGACCCGGACCAGCGGCGGCTGCTGCTGAACCGGCCGGATCTGCTGCCCGCGGCCATCGAGGAACTGCTCCGGCTGACGTCGCCGGTGCAGTGCCTGGCCCGCACCCTGACCAGCGACACCACCGTGCACGGGCGCACGATCCCGGCCGGCCGCAAGGTGCTGCTGCTGTACGGCTCGGCCAATCGCGACCCCCGGGTGTTCGGCGGCCAGGCCGATGAGTTCGACATCCTGCGTGGCTCGGCGGATGGCTCGGCGGGCAGGTTGCCGGGCGGCTCGGCGGACCGCTCGCCGGGTGCCTCGGCGGGCGGTGCGCCGGGCGGGGCCCGTCACCTGGCCTTCGCCGTCGGTGCGCACCACTGCCTGGGCGCCGCCGCCACCCGGCTGCAGGCCCGCGTCGTCCTGCAGGAACTGCTCGCCCGCTTCCCCCGCTTCGGCGTTGACCCGGCGGCCGGCACCTTCGCCGCCGGGCATTACACCCGGCGCTACGCCACCCTCCCGTTCACCACCGAAGCGCGGTAATTGCGGCCAGGCCAGTCTTCCGCCGGAATGTCAACCGCCCGCCCGGTACACGGCGACGTACTCGACGCTCATCGTGCCACCCGAGGTTGTCGAACTCGCCGGCGCATTGCATCCGCAAACCGTGTCTGGGTAGGACCCGCCCATGGCCAGGTCGAGGATGATGGCGAGACCATGGTCGAACGCGGTACGCCAGGCCGCCGCGCCGACCCGGGGCTCGCTGACGCTGAAGAACTGGTGACCGTCGAAGTACCAGCGGATCTGCTGGTGTGCCGCATCCCGGCGGTCAACGACCACGGTGTACGTGTGGTATCCCTGCTGGCAGGCTGGGCATGGCCGCAACCCGCTGCCCAGGCCGTTCTGCTCGTGGCACGGGCCCAGCGTGCCGTCCGGGTTGCGCTGGGTCAGGTTTCCGCAGTGCACCGCGCCGGCATGCTTATCCAGCCCGTTGACGTCCTCCAGGATGTCAATCTCCCCGTGTTCCGGCCAGCTCCCCCGCCCCAGCATCCAGAACGCGGGCCAGTAACCGATGCCGCCGGCTGGGCTGGGCTGCCTGATTGATGCGGTGACCATCAGCTCGCCGCCCGCTTGCGGACCGAAGGTGCGGCGGGTACGGATGCGGCCTGATGTCCACGAGGTGCCCCGGCCGATGGCGGTGATATCCAGGTCGCCGCGCCCGTCGAGGTGGACGTTTCCCGGGGAGCTGGTCATCGTCTCAACCTCGCCGTTGCCGAAGATGCCGTGGCCAGTCTGGTAGGTCCAGGACCGCTGGTCGACCCCGGACCCGGCCGGGCCGGTGAAGGAGTCCGACCAGACTCGCACCCAGTGCACGCCGTTCCCCGGTATAGCCAGGGTCACGCCCAGAACGATCCCAGCCAGCGCGATCACCACGGCGAACGCGACGGCCAGCACCCGCCACGCCGGTCTACGGCCGGCACCGAGCCTGGTCACCAGCACGACGGCAGACCCGCAGCGATCACGGGCGGACGAAGAGCGTAGCCGTGCCGGACAGCGCTCCCGAGAGGTTGTTTTCCGCGAAGGAGCCGACCCGCAGCGCGGTGAACCGGTATGTCAGTGCCGTGCCCCGCGGCCGGGCGCCTGTTCCCGGCCGGACAGTAAGCCTGAGCACCGGGATGCTGGCACCGACGCCCTGGTCCCGGAATATCCCGTCCAGCAGCGGCAGCGAGGACGTGGTGAAGCTGAGGTGGATGGGGGCACGTGGCGCCGCCTGGGAGAGCTGCACAGCGGTCACCGCGGCGCCCGAGCCGACCATCCCGGTGGCAGGCGTGTTAACCGCTACCCTCGTGGCAGTTACGGCGGCGGAGCCCGCGAATGGGCCGACCCGCTGCAGCGCGCCTGGCGTGCTGACGACCTGGCTCGCGGCGCGAAGCACGATTGAGACGGTGCCGGTGGGCTGTCCGGACAGATGTTCCCGGTAGGAGGTGACAGCGCCGGTGCCGAACGACTCGACCGACTCGGTCGTCAGCCGCCCGTGCAGGCCCGGGGAGCGGAACGCGAGGCTGACGTGCGAGATCCGGCCGCCATCCGTGGCGGCCCGGAGGACCTGGCCGAGCAGCGGCAGCGAGGAGGTGTCGAAGCTGAGCCTGAGCCCAGCCCGGGCTGACCCGGTCGACAAGTGCACTGAGGTGATGGCGTAGTACGTGCCCCGGGCCCCCGAAGTCGCCGAGCCCAGTTTCAGGTAGACCTGGGTGCCTGCTGGGCTGGCCAACGACTGCGAGGACACGGCTCGCCGCGTGGTGCTCGCCTGCAGCAGCGGCACCGGCGCCAGGAAAGCTCCCACCACTCCCCCGGCGCAGAGCGCGGCCAGCGTGGCGCCGATCGCGGGCCGGGGCAACCGGGCCCAGGGCCGTCCGCGCCGCTCCGCGCGCAGGCGTTGTTGCGCAAAACGGCGCCGGTACTCAGGCCCCGGGGTGCCCTGGGCCCACAAGTTCCATACCGACGCGATCGGGCCGCAGAGGTACACGGTGGCCTGGAGGAAGATGAGGAAGATAAGCAGCCACGGCCCGTGCCGCCACGCGGCCAGGGACGCGGCGGCGGCGTACAGAGCGGCGGCCAGGACGGTTTCCACCCGGGTCAGCCGGAGTGCCGTGCGGATTCGCCGACGGCCACCGACCTTCGAGGTTCTGAGGAAAACCGCGTCCCGCCGGATCAGCCCCTCGATGCAGCCGAGCGCGATGACCCAAGTGACCGCGAGGCTGATCAGCAGCGACAGCAGCGCCCGGCGATACGACATGGTCGTCCACAGGCGCAGCGTGTACATGTTGCAGATGGTGGCAATGACGATGAGCGACAACGGCAGCAGCGAGCGTGCGCCGTCCATGGGAGAAACAGCAAACCTGGACTGTGTGACCAGCAGGCCGGTGATCACCAGCAGCAGCGTGCTGAACGCGAGCATGAGCAGATCCCGGAACCAGCCAAGGGACGCCATCAGGTAGTCACGGCGCTGTGCGCTGGTGAGGTGGTTGCCGGGAGACCGGTCCCACGGCATGAGGCTCCGCCAGTGCAGCCGGAGGATCTGCATGGCGCCGAAGCACCAGCGATGACGCTGGGTCAGCATGCCAGCCCAGGTGGGTGGCACGACGCCCCGGCCGAAGCACCGTGGAATGTACAGGCCGGACCAGCCGTCCCTGAGGACCCGCAGCGAAGCCTCGGTGTCCTCGCAGATGCACCACTCGTTCCACCCGCCAACCGCGGTCAGCGCACTGCGCCGGAACAACCCCATCGTGCCCACGAAGGGGACCGTGTCGCGCTCGTTGCGGGAGGACATGACCGACAGGTAGAAGGCCTGGAAGGAGTCCACACAGGCGGTGTAGTAGACGCTTCCCTGATAGTCACGGTTACCCTCGAACGTCTGCACGAAGCCGAGGGCCGGGTCGGAGAAATACCCGGCGGTCTCACGCAGATAGTGGGGCTGGACGATGTCGTCGGCGTCGACCAGGCCGATAATCTCGGCCCGCGGGTCGGTGTAGCGGCGCAGCGCCAGATTGCAGGCACCTGCCTTGTAGCCGGGCCAGGGCGCGACATGCACGAAGCGGACGCGCTTCCGGCCCCGGCAGTATTCCTCCACCGGGCCCCACACGGCCGGATCCGAGGTGTTGTTGTCCATGACAACCACCTCGAAGTTTGGATAGTCGATCCGCTCGACTGCCTTGATCGTCTCGATGAGCAGTTCGGGGGGCTCGTTGTAGGCCGGGATGTGCAACGACACAAACGGCTGATAGTTGGGATCGGCCTTGGGCAGCGGCCGTGATCGCCGGGCGCGGCACAACACGTCACTCGAATAGTTGATGTTCGAGATCCACACAATAGACGCGGCCACATCGAGCAGGATCACCAGCGAAGCCGTCAGCATCTCAATGATCGAGCGCGTTGCCACGGCAGCGATGAACGCCGCGTACACGACGAAAGTAAAGGATGCCGAGACGAACGAAGCGTAAAAGACCTGACCGACGAAGTTGGTATCCGGCTGCAGGGTCATCACCACGACTGATGCGACGACCAGCACGCAGGCCGCCGTCTCGAGACCGTCGAACGGTAGGCCCCACAGTTGGTGGGTGAGCACACAGGCGACGGCCGAGATGGCCACCGCCCCGGCACCGCCCACGAAGACCTCGGTAACCCTTGAGCCCGTCCAGCGAAAGCGGGTGCCCACGCCCCGCGCCGGGCTCATCACCAGAATGGTCGACAAGATCAGCTGGACAAAGGACAAATAGTAGAAATCAAAGAGATTAAATCTGAGCAGCACTGCAAACTCCCCCCAGCGTCCCCTCCCGAAAACGCCCGCGAACCGGGCTCACAACTTACGCAAGAACACATGGCCGTCGCGTACCACGATCGCGATGCCCTCACCGACAATGGACGACTTCGAGATGGGTCCGAAGACCCGCGAGTCGCACGCGTCCGACCGGTTGTCGCCCAGCACGAAGTACTGATTCTGGGCGAGGGTGGTGCTGCGGATCGGTCGCGACCCGATCTGGCCAGAACGCGGGTTGTACCAGCCACGTTCGCGCAGCGGCTGACCGTCGACGAAGATCGTCTTATCAATCGACCAGATCTTCTGGCCCGGCAGCGCCACGACCCGGAGCACGAGGTCACCGCCGCTGCCGCCGCCGACCGTGCAGGGCAGGAACTTCGGCGGCCGGAAGACGACGATCTGGCCCGCCTGGATGGGCCGCTCCAGGGGCTCGGACATGACCGCTAGGAGCAGGTCCCCCGGCTGCAGCGTAGGCGCCATCGCCATCCCGGGCACCGCGAACGGCCGCGCCACAAAGGCCTGTACCAGCCACGCTGCCAGCCCCGCCGCGGCGAGCGGGACGATGACCCTGACCAAGAGTGGGCCGACGCGGCGAGGGCGCCGCCGTCTGCGTTCTGGCCGGGTCGGCGCGGTGGGCACATAGTCCGCTGGATCGAGGTTCAGTCCACGCAGCCGGTAGTCGAGTTCCTGCGGCGGCCGGACGGTGGCCGCGCGCGGGATGGCCGGGCTGGCCGGGCTGCGAGTGTGGCGGCCGGAGCCAGCCGCGCCGTTAGTGGCCGGACGGCGCACCGGGAGGTCCTGATGGTGGGCCGGCAGGTCCTGGTGGTACACCGGGGGATCCGGATGACCTCCGGTCATGACGTCCGGATGATCGCCGTTGCCCGGCGGCCGCGCGCTCACCGGGGACCTCGCCCGCGGCCGGCCGCCAGCACGAACCGCTGTACCCCTTCGGTCTTACTGTCGTCCAGGTCAGCAAACATGACCCCGAAGTGCGTGCCCGCTCTCATGCTCTGACTCCAGCTGATCCGGCCGGGCACATCGAGGCAGATCCGCGAGGTGGTCACCTCGGCCTCGAGCAGGAACGGTCCATCCAGCCTCGCCCCCGGTGCGAGCAGCAGGGGGGCGTCCGGCAGTACGCACCGCACACCGCCCTCGTTGAGATCGACGAGGGGGGCGGAAATGGTATGCGGTCCAGACTGGATGTGTGCGCGGCCGTCCACCCGCACCCGCACGTAGCGTCGGCGTTCCGGTGCGGAACTCCCGGCACCGTCCACCCCGTTCGCCAGCTGGACGCGTCCGTTCGCAGCCGATCCGCCGCCGCTGGGGTCGGGGCGGGAGGACGTCAGCCGACGGAGCCGGCGAGCCGATACCCGCCGTCTCCGCATCGGCTCGATACCGTAGCCGTGCCGCTCGGCGGGCGTCAGGTCAGACCAGTTCGCCGGCATCCGCCGCATAAGTGCCGGGGCGCCGTGCGCTGGCTCAGACCGAAGTTGCCTCCCCCAGCCGGCCGCCACCGAGGCCGCCTGGGCGAAGCTCACTGTCACGGAACTCTGGTCGTAGGGCAGATCGAAAAGCCCCGGGTCGTCAAGCCAATCCGGGCAGCTCGCGGTGATCGCTTGAGCAACATCCGGCCACCGCACCCTGGCCAGCAGGTACGGGGCGGCGCGGTCGGCGAGGAGCAGATACTTGATCTCGCCGGTGCTGGATATCACTGGCGCCCTCGGCGAACCGCCCGCACCAGCACAGGAACGTGCCTTGTAGCAACGGCCATCTCTGCCCCCCTCAACCGTGTGGGCAACTCTCCCCGAGCCGCCGCAGGCGAACGCTAACCCGGGATGACCCCGGTTCAAGCCACTTCGCTGAGCGTTAACGCAAAGTTGACATTCGTTCCATGAGCCTGCTTCGTCCTTCTCAAGGGACGCGTCGGCGCCTGGCTCGGTTTACCAGACACGGCCTGCGGCCTGCCGGACTGATAGGGCACAGTGGCAGAGCTATGACAGCCAGCCCTGACCTCGCCAGCCGACTCCACCGCCACCGCCGACTCCTCCTGGCACTGGCCGCTCTCCTGCTGGGCACGGCCCTCGCGCTGGGCGCCACCGGGCTGTGGTGGGCGGGCGCGCCGGACTCAGTCGGCCGTCCTGACCCGGCGGTTCACCCGGACTTCGGGTCGAACGTCTACGTCTTCAGCCCGAGCATGCCGCAGGGCCGCATCCAGGCCAGGGTCAATTCGATCGCCAGGAGGCAGGCCGCGAATCAGTTCGGCACGCGGCGCTACGCGCTCCTGTTCGAACCGGGCAGCTACGGTTCGGCCGCACACCCCCTGTTCCTCCAGGTCGGGTACTACACCAGCGTGGCCGGCCTTGGCGCCTCCCCGGGAGACGTCGTTATTAATGGCGCCGTTGATTCTTTCAACCGGTGCCTCCCAGCAGCCGGGCCGACCAGCAACTGCACCGCGCTGGATAATTTCTGGCGTTCGCTGTCGAACTTGAGGATCAATTTTCCGACGCCGCCGACAGGTGCACCGTGCCAGCGAACGGCTGAATTCTGGGCGGCGTCCCAGGCGTCACCGGTGCGGCGGGTCGAATTCAATGGGTTCACCTCACTGATGGACTACTGCTCCAAGCCCAGCTACGCCAGTGGCGGCTTCATCGCTGACTCAGCGTTCTCCGGCAGCCGTCCCGTACTCAACGGCGCCCAGCAGCAGTTCCTCGTCCGGAATAGCACACTCGACGGCTGGAGCAACGACGTCTGGAACCAGGTCTTCTCCGGCGACGTAGGGGCGCCTGCGCAGAACTTCGGCTCGGGCGGCCAGTACACGACGCTGCCGGCCAGTCCGGTGACCGCGGAAGAGCCATTTCTGCAGGTGAATTCCAGCGGGAACTACAGCGTCTTCGTTCCGGCGGTGCAGCACCGCTCGGCCGGCCCTTCCTGGGCCAGTGGTCCGACTCCGGGCGCCTCCATCCCCATCTCGCGGTTCTTCATCGCCACCCCGGGCGACTCGGCGGCGGTGATCAACACTGCACTGGCCCGGGGGCAGGATCTGATACTCACTCCCGGTATCTACAACCTGCACCAGACCATCGAGATCAGCCGGCCGGACGCGGTAGTGCTCGGCCTCGGCTTCCCCACCCTGGTGCCCGCGAACGGCATCGTCGCAATGCGGGTGGCCAGCGTCCGGGGGGTGAAGCTGTCCGGGATGATCTTCTCCGCCGGGCCAGTAAACTCACCTGTGCTGCTGCAGGTGGGCGCCCGACCCCAGGCCGGGGCAGCGGACCCGGCGGACCCCACCCGGGTACAGGACGTATTCCTCCGCATCGGCGGTGCCGCGCCAGGCCAAGCGGCCACCAGTCTCGTGGTCAACAGTTCCCAGACGATACTCGACGATATCTGGGCCTGGCGGGCTGACCATGGCAACGGCGTGGGCTGGACTGGCAATATCGGGGACACCGGTGTTGTCGTCAACGGTGACCACGTGACCGCCTACGGGCTATTCGTCGAGCACTACGAAAAAAATGAGGTGATCTGGAATGGGAAGGATGGCACGGACATCTTCTTCCAGAACGAGATGCCGTACGATCCACCGAGCCAGGCAGCCTGGATGGCCACGCCATCGGTCAATGGTTATCCGGCTTTCCTGATCACGCACCGGGCAGCCGGTTTCCGCGGGTACGGGATGGGCAGTTACAGCTTTTTCGACAAGGGCAAGCCGGTCTTCGCCTCCAACGCCTTCGAGATCGCCAATACTCCCAATACCGAGCTCCACGACGTGTTTACGGTTTTCCTCAGCACCGCCGGGTCCGGTGGGATTGATCACGTGGTCAACGGGGCCGGCCGGTCGTCAACGGCGGCGAACCCTGACGCCGCGGTGGATGTGGTCAGCTATCCGTGAGCCAGCGCGATGTCCGGCGGCTTCAGGATCACCGCATTGCCCGCGACCAGCGGGGCGGCGATCTTCCCCGCCGGGAACATCAGCGGATGGCTGAACGGGATGATCCGGCCGACCACGCCGAATGGCTCCCGCACGGTCAGGTGCAGATGCTGACCGCTGGCCGGGATGGTCGAGCCCTTCATCTCGATGGCCAGCCCACCGAACAGCCGCAGCGTGTCAGCGGCAATGGCCAGGTCCTGGTGCATTCCGGCCACCGAATGACCACCATCGATCGCGTCCAGCATGACCAGCTCGGCAGCGTTGCGTTCAATAATCTGGGCCAGTTCGGCCACGGCCGCACCGCGCTCGCGGGCCGGGGCCGGGTGGCCGCTGATCAGCAGGGTCCACGCACGGTCGGCCGCGAGCGGGCCGGGCACCGTGGCCGGGCTACACATCGCGCGCGCGTGCCCGGTGTCGCCAGAGCCACCCGGCCAGGGCTATGAGCACGCCTGCCCGCAGCCAGATATCGGCCAGGTTAAAGGTCGGGCCGTAGAACGAGACATGCAGCCAGTCCACGACACCGCCGTGCAGCACGGCTGGCGGCCGGATCAAGCGGTCAATGAGGTTGCCCGCCGCGCCTGCTGCGGCAAGTGCAGCACCGAACCTTTCGGCGCGGTCGGCGGCCCGCACTGCCCAGGTCCCGAGCAAGACAACGCCGGCCAACGCGACCGCGGTGAGGAGCGGTTCGTAGCCTGCGCCCAGCCCGAACGAGGCGCCGTGGTTGATCACGAGCTGCAGCCGTACCAGGCCCCCGGCCACGGTGATATCGCGTCCGCCAGAGAGCCGGGACAGTGCCCATGCCTTGGTCGCGATGTCCGCGCCGACTGCGAGCACTGCCACCATGGCACACCACAGAAATGGTTTGATCTCCCCCCGCACCCGTCGGGCGCGGACGCCTGCTGCCGTCCGCGCCGGGGCTGTCCTGCACGTCACGTAACCAGCCTGCCTCTCGAAACTGCCGCCCAACAGTCACTTGGCTTCTCACGCCATGTTCCGGCGTAGCATCCCGACCGTGGCCGAGATGTGGCGCGTCGCGGTCGTTCTGGACGACACAGCGGGCGCCGGGCGGTCTGAACTGCGGCGCTTCAAGCGGGACATTGCCCACGAGATACAGGACCGCACCGGCGGAACTGTGGTTGTAGCCGGGGCGCTGGCTTCTGGGCGGATTGCCGGGCTGGGCACCTGGCTCACTTCGGGCCAGTCGCCCGTTTCCGCATACACGGACAACCGTGCGGCCGCCGAGACGGCGGCGCAGGCTGCCCGGGAGGTGACGGGCCAGCACGGGCCGGCCGCTCGCGTCTCGGTCGAGTGCTGGCATCCGGCGAAAGGGCGGTGGGAGGACGCGTCAGCCGTATCGGGTCGCGACCTCGCCGAAGAGCACGACCAGCAGCAACGGGAAGACCGCCGCCGGTCGGCAGAAACCGGGATCGCCCAGTGGCGGGTCCGCGTCGAACTGCGCAACCACCGGGACACTGTGACCCTGGCCCAGCGGCTGTCAGGTGACGGCATCAAGCCGCCCGGGCCTGGAAGTCTGTGGTGGCCGATGCCGAGAGTGAAGATGACGCGCACCGGCTGGCGGAAGAGATCCGGCAGTACGCGCCCTCCGGCGCTGAGGTCCACGCCGAACGGGCGGACACCCCCTCTGCTCCGGGGGAGGATTCGGCGGGCGGCCCGCTGGATTTCCCAAGCTGGTGACGGCCGGACACTTCGTCGGCCAGTTGCGTGCTAAGGGCCACGACGTCACCCTGGGCCGACTCGCTCGAGTCCGGTGACGTAACGTCGTTTGTGGCCATCTCTCCAATCCCAAGGAGAACCCATGCCTGGTCCCACCGTCGTCCTGGTCCACGGCGCCTTCGCCGACGCATCCGGGTTCGCGGGAGTGATCCGCGAGCTTGAGAGCGCCGGCCACACGGCGCTCGCCCCGCCGAACCCGTTGCGAGGCGTCGCCTTCGACGCCAGCGTCGTCAGCGACGTGGTCAAGGCCATCGACGGCCCGGTCGTGCTGGTCGGGCATTCCTACGGAGGCGCCGTGATCACCCAGGCGTCCGCCGGCCTGGAGAACGTGACCGGCCTGGTCTTTCTCGCAGCGTTCGGGCTGGAGGTGGGCGAGAGCTGCGCGAGCGTGCAGCAGCCGTTCCCGCCGCCCCTGCTCGCCAAGACGGCCGCCCCGACCCCCTACGACGCGCCCGGCGCCGCGGGCGGTCCCGACCTGTACGTCCAGAAGGACGGGTTCCGGGAGACGTTCTGCGCCGACGTGCCAGTGGACATGGCCG
>Ga0335073_10011604_pt1 | contig 12375 bp, 13 predicted proteins | sample Lox_Sample_22_FD_207093 | JGI IMG/M metagenome (GOLD analysis project Ga0335073, IMG submission 207093) | Soil microbial communities from Loxahatchee National Wildlife Refuge, Florida, United States - Lox_Sample_2.2 | ecosystem: Environmental > Terrestrial > Soil > Wetlands | place: USA... | reverse complement strand
ATCTGGAGAGCTGGAAAGTCTGTGCGGTAAGTGTGGTGATACATCAACGATCTCTCGTAAACATTTGCTGACATTTCTTCTTCTACAGAGGTCTACGACCGGAGAATCAGTAATCACTGCCGTCGAATTCAATATCCCATGTCTTCCTTTCTGTTCACAGCACCACATCAGAGGGACGCGGCTGAAACATGGTTCGTGTCCGCAAGGACTAGGTTTTGTTTGATTTCAATCCACTTGCCCCATTCCGTAGCTTCCGACTGTCTGTAGGGTGAGCTATCATGCTGATTACTCTGGCACTGCTGTGTAGCGAAAGGTAATCATCAAGTATATGAGGCGCAATGGGAATCGGCGCCACGCCAAGATCCACTAAATCTATTCTGCACCCAATTTTACGCCTAAGACCGCCATTGTTCTCATCCTAACAGGTGTTGAAAACCTAGAGCTGCACAACTAACGCCCAGGAATAACGTGCTCGAGGACAGTGCGCTTGTATATGGCTGAAGATGCTTTCGATCCTAGCTTGGATCAGCTCTTACAATCGCTTAAGCTTGTAAGGACCCCTTCACCAGACATTCATCGGCCTTCTTGAGTAGGTAATTACCGTAATTCTCCATTGATGGGATTTTTCGGTTGGGAATGCTTTACCTCGTTAAGCTGCATGCAGGGACCTAGTGCCGCCCCAGCAGCCTGGAAAGCTACGATACCCTTTGGCGTTGATAGGCAGGGCTAGGACGTGGCGTTTCACGCCTTTCGCAACGCCGATCGATACGGCAAAGTTGAGCACATTTCCACCTCGGAACATGCGTGGCGGTATCTGGACGACCTGGACGAGCTTATCCATCCGAGAAACCACCAACTACGCAGTCAGAATATCATGCCGACTTGGCTGTGGCTGCAGCTGACGAGCGCTTTTAGGGCTCCCGGAATGACACTCCGTGGGCATTGTTGCCGTTTAACATGGGATTTTGACCGGCGGCATTTACTTTATAAGAGTGCGAAGGGAGAGAGCTGCCGGCGGTTTGCGGACATTCATGGAGCCATCAAATTGGTTACATTCTTCTCATACTTTCGATATCTCTTACTCACAATAGCTGTCTCCTTAACACTCTGTATGTCTTTTCTTTTGCAACTGATACACCTGGAAGATGCAATCACGATAGCGCCATATTACTAAATAACGGCTGGTTATGCGCGAGCTGCGTCGCAGTCTTCGCCTTGACCCCACGTCTCCTTCCGCATTGGTCAATTGCGATTCGGGAGACAACAGAATTTCAGCCGGCTTCTGCTTTCTTCATTCTTCAGAAAACATCTACTTTTCAAAGCATACAATGGAATATTCTCGATTTCATTTCAGTTTTACAAACTCATTCGACTCTTCTTCACCGGACTGGCCTACGTTCTTACGACATCACGGCGTAAAAGGTCAAGTTCAGATCTTAAATGCTCTAGAAAGTAACATTGAGAAGGTTAAGATAGTGTTGAGAGGTATCTTCATATTCTTTCTGTCTTAAAACCTTCGCTGAACTTTAAACCTCCAGGAGTCCTTACCAATGCTGTGCACCACAGATGCGACACCATACCTCAGCGGCGAGGCTTCGCATATCGACGGATGGTGAGCCTGACTATAGAAACCTACATAGATCATTACTAACCTGAAAGCAGGTCCTCAATCTAGAAGATGTTCAAGTCAGCAGTTCCGCTTCGTCACAATGTAATCGAAACTCTAGGCAAGGCGAATGCTTTCCGTTCAACTTCAAGGTTCCCCGCTGCGAGCAAGATGCGAAGCACGGTGATGCAATCCCATCTTCGATAGCGGTCTCTGGAAATCCTTGTTCGTTCTCACAACTACGGGAACCCTGCCAAGCGGAGACTGTAGTAAAGTACGTCCTTGAAGTAACCGCCTACCGCGATGACTGCAAGGTAGCGACGTGCATCAAGGAGATCCGTTTGATGGACTGCCCGGACGTTCATCCTCCACCCGTTTACCTGGCCCACTTTCCCCATGAGTACTCGTGCTCCGTGGAGAAGTGTCTCAAACGAATGCGACTTTCCGGAACGCATAGGTTGACCGTGAGTGTGGCCGAACCAAAACCAGTCGAAGTATCCAGCAAAGAAGGCTTGATCTGTGGCGCCTTTCCCGTTCGATTCGCCATATCACCTAATCCGAAGAATCCGAAAGCGGCACCAAAAGCGCTCAGTGTTGCAATCAAATCGCAGCTCATGTCATTGTCTTTCATGAGTGCAGTCCCCATGAACGGACAGCCTACGCTGATGCAAACGAGCATTTCTCCGTTCGCAGCTGTCATACCCAAGAAGCACCGCACGTACCACCGCAAAATGCTCGTGGACTGGGCAAGTAGTGACACCAACCAACAAGTGGCGCGGAAAGGCGCATGGCAACATGACACCATCGCGTGGCTCCCAGTTTTCGAAACTACGATGCCGACACCCACCTTCTTCACCCAATACGTTGCGAGACGGTACAGTGTTGCACTTCGATTTGACGTCCGAGGAGACGGCAGCGCGACTTACCAACTCAACGTTCCGCTGCAAATCGTATATCCTGCAGACTCCCGTTACGGCTCTCCCACCTATGAGGCCACCTTCCAGGGAAGTCAAGATGAAGCTGCTTGCGCAGATGATAACCGTTTACCATCCTATGTCCGCTGAGTCATTTAGGAAGATGCGGTGGCTAGCATGACGTTTCTCAGGTCGCCTTGCAAACTTTAGTTTAGAGGAAAGGTCAATGGATGGTTGGATAGAATGAGTGACGAAGCATGATACCCCCTTTGGTGGAGAATTTGCATCATTAACGTAAATTCGGCGTAGTCAATTTAGAGTCCAAGACCCTATAAAGTATTCTACAGTCATACACATCGAAAGGTTAAGGCAGTGCTCGAGATTGTCCAAAGTAGCGGCTCATACCCCTACAGAGCATGGTTAGGATTCTGAGTTATCGGCCCTTTCTTCTGCACCACTATCGTATAAACTATATGCTTTTATTCCTGTGTGTCATAAACCCCTATGTATCTCTCACACCGCTCAGGGCAAGAGAGGTCACAGGGAATTGTGAAGGCGTTGATTTAGAAAGTTGAAATTGCACGACCGACAACTTCATCAATCTGCCGATTTCGGGGGGTTTGCCTTAAGTGTCCGCAATCGGCAGTTGGATAAGTTTATTGACCCCCATTTCCTCCACGCGCAGCCAACCAATTGTGTTTACCCGGTGTGAGCCTCAATGCGCTTGGTAAGGAAGCTTGCACGCGAGCGTCGCGGATATAACATTTGGCGACGAGAACGTGATTTCTTAGCTGAATTTCGACGTCCCTCGCATTTTGGAGTTGGTGAATGTCTTCAGCTTTGAACTCATTTCGGACATCCGGAAACGCCAGTCGCAGAATCCAATCAATCCTTTCCCAACTTCACAAAGCCAGAGCCCGCAACATGTCCTCCTCGGAAGTTCCCAAAGTGGCAATCCTCGACGACTACCTAGGTGTCTCCAAACCGCACTTCGCGCACATCCCGCCAAGCAAATGCAGCATCACCACGTTCACGGACACGCTGCCGCCGTACGGCCACCCGAAGACGACGGCAGCGCAAAACGACGCGCTGGTGGCGCGGCTGCAGCCCTTCCACGTGCTGTGCACGATGCGCGAGCGCACGGCGTTCCCGCGCGCGCTGTTCGAGCGGCTGCCGAACCTGCGGCTGCTGCTGGTGACGGGCACGCAGTTCAACACCTTCGACATGTCGGTGGCGGCGGAGCACGGCGTGGCAGTGGCCGCCGCCTCGGGCAGACCCCGCGCTGGCGTCCCGCCCGCCGGCTCCGCAAAGCGCAAGGCCGCTGGCGCCGTCCACACCGTCCAGCACACGTGGGCGCTCGTTCTTGCCCTGGCGCGCAACGTCAGCGCTGATGATCGCTCCATCAAGGCTGGCGGGTGGCAGACGGGCATGACGACGGGGCTGGCCGGGAAGACGCTTGGTTTGGTGGGTTTGGGCCGGCTGGGCGCGCGCACCGGAAAGGTCGGCTTCGAGTCGTGGGGCATGAAGATCATCTGCTGGAGCTCGAGCCTGACGCAGGAGAAGGCTGACCAGATGGCGCGGGAGATGGGCCTGCCCGTCACGGACGAGGACGGCGACAAGACGTTCAGGGTCGTCTCCAAGGAGGAGTTGTTCCGCGAGGCCGACGTAGTCAGTGTGCATTACCAGCTCAGCGAGAGATCGGTGGGTATCGTCGGCAAGAAGGAGCTTGGCTTAATGAAGAAGACAGCATTTATTGTCAACACGTCGAGAGGGCCGCTCGTGGATGAGGATGCGCTCGTCGATGCTCTCGAGCGTGGTGTCATCAAAGGCGCCGCGGTTGATGTCTACGATATTGAGCCGTTGCCGAAGGACAGCCCGTTGCGTTCATCGAAATGGGGGACCGAGGGACGAGGCCAACTGTTGACTACGCCGCACATGGGCTATGTTGAGGATGAAACGATCAATAACTGGTATGCAGAGGAAGCGGAGAACCTAGAGCGATGGCTTGACGGCAAGGAGCTTCTGAATAGGATGTACTGATGAGTTTGACCGAGCGACAAGGTTCCCGCAGGCGGTGAAACTCGTCGATCCATTGTAGACTTATGTTTTAGTCAGCTATCTTTGTAGCAATCTGCATCTGATTTCAAGTTCCGAACCTTTCCCAATAGTTTCATAGAAACGAAAAAAGATGAAGTGGGAGAAGCACAGCGTGTAACGCGAATATCTGGGCACGGCCACGTCAGGCTGGGAACATCCTATCACAAGGCTGAAGATGCAGTGGAGACGTCATCGAACATCCGTGGAGTATCGATCAATCCAGCTTTCGCACGTCAATTCTTTCGTCAAATCTCAATTAAATTTCCTTCCACGACAATTTACCTCGTTCTTCACCCAACTTTCGTATTTGCGTCTCATCCATAACAATGTCTACAGCAAATCCAAGCGTCTCGTCGCAGCCTCCGCAAGAAAAGGCCTACCAAACCCATGGCAACCCGGTCACTAAAGAACCATTTGAAACCCGCATGGCAGATTCAAATGCTCAATCTTCTTCAGCTATCGTCGAAAGACGAGCACCTACCGACCAAACATCCTCGCTCGACGACGCAACTCCCTCATCACTCGCTCAAGGAGTGAGAGGATCTACATCGGGAGATGGAGTGGTAGCAATGTCGAATGAAGATATTTCGAGGCAGAATGAACTCGACGCAGATCAAATGGCACCACCTGCAGAGGGCAAAGTGTACGAAGCGGTGGCTGGGCAATCATCAGGAAGAAGTGGGGAGCAGCCAGACCTTGCGAGCGATATTGACAGGCGAGTCCTCTCTCTGGGGTGATAACAGCTTTGGCAAGAGAGCTCATACTGACACAAGCTTAGGAAGAAAGCGGAACAGGCTCCATATCGCGATGCCATGCGAAAGAGTCGTGAGCGAGACGTTGATATTGGCGGTGCATTGAGCAATCGAGGAGGACCGGCAAATCCAGTTGATTGAGATGACTATCCGGTTTCCTCTAATCAGCGAAATGATGGTCTATATAAAAATTCAAAATCAAGGAGTTAGCTTTAAGTTGTAAGATGCGCTGGTACTACCATTTACGGAGTACGACAATAAATAGTGAGGCCTTAATGTACTAACTCATCCTGCCATTGAAGTTCAGATGCAGCAAGTCTCTGGTGCTCCATATCAGATGCCCAGAGAGCACCACCAACGGTGTTGGTGAAAGTGAAGACGATTCCTACAAACGGTATCATCTCAAGTAGGACAGCGGGTACGCCGAAGCTGTAAAGTATAAGCCACTTCCTGATTCCATAGATTCTATGTACAGAGACTCACCTAGTATACGCGGCTCTTCTCTGTTCAACGAATTCTTCTCTTTCGGAGCGTGACATCTTCTTAAGCTGAAAGTACCTCGAATGTGCATTGGGTCCGAATCTCTTTCCTTGAAGCACCACGAACATGATGGTTCCAATGATAGGGATAAAGTTGAGAGGCAGATACATGAAATACCTGATAATGGCCTTGGGAGTGAACCGTTCGAACGGCTTCTTCATCATCTTACCCAGCCTCGCCACGGGATCACCGCCCGGCTTAATCTGGCGGCCTTCCATCACAAGATCGATTGTGTTACGAGATATCAGAGTCTACTTCGGGGTCAGCGAACACACATGGAGAAATTCATGCAGTCAGGTAGCATACAGCATCGAAAGTATCGATGAGCGCATCCTCAATGAAGAAGGTCCTTGCCAGTAAGTTCGTCATGGTCGAACTCTCGCTTAGAACAAGAGGAACGGCGGATATCACAGCAAGCGGACCATTGACCAGTGCAAGTACTGCTGCTTGCGGCAGATAGGTGAAAGCGAACATGAAGGCAGTGACGCCGATGCTGGTGGTGACGGTCGGAGTCACCTTAGATATGAAGGGTTTCCATAGACTTCGGTGGGCAATGAAGTAGTAAATTCCCTTTTCGAACAGTTACAATCACATAAAAGTCGTTGATCAATCCATGGGATCCAAAATGGAATACCTTCAACGGGTAGAGATAGGCCCTGCTCTTTACGGCCTCCACCGTGAGATGTTTGATTTTTTCAGCCTCCTCCAACGCCGTCTCCTTGATCCTGTTCTCCATACTTAGAGATGGCCTATGATGCGCGGTTGGGAATCGAGCGTTGTTCTAGATATCGGAGTTGCTTTGGTTCAAATAGCTATCCTGTGACGTCAGGAGGAATGATGTGCTGCTAACCAGAAGCTGCACGCTTGCAGGTGGCTCATGGTTTAGGGGATGAAATTTGGAGGACGGTTTCGCGCATTAATTGAGCCATTCGACTAAGAAGATATGTCTCTACCGAAAATGTCATACTTTGGAAGCTCGTGGTCGATTCAAATCATGGTTTTATTTTGGCCGCTCAACGCCAATCCCCGTGATCCGATAGCATATCCGCCCTCTACGAGAATACGGAAATATCCGAAATATAATTCTCCAAAGTGCTGCTGCGCAGCCATTACTGTATGTGCTGATTTCCAATCAGTTGTCCCTAAGTGGGGCCATTATCGACCGTTCCGTCATAACTACTATCCAGCGAGATACGAATCGAAGTTCAACTCTTCCAGCGTGACTCCAAGATCTTCTATCATATATCCTTGTTCCGCTGTGGTCATCGGAACGTCACTCAACCCATGAGCTTTCTTGAAAAGGTCCAGCCACTCTGGGTTATCCGCTGCTGTTTGGTTCCAGTTGTCGTCGCTCTCAAACAAAATCCGTCTAGCCTCCACTTGAATCAGCTCATCCGACGGGTAAATGCCTGCTTGCATCTGCTCGCGGACGAACCGGCCCAATCGTACTGTGAGAATCTCCCAGCAGGTCGATTTCTGAAGATTTGGACGTGAGAAGTCGGAATGACTTGTGCAGCTGTGTGAATTTTCCGCTGTTACCGTCATTTCACCCTTGAACATGCCTGAAGACACAAAAAACTCTGGGACATGGGTTGATTGACTGAAAGCTGTCAGAGGTGCCTGTGGTGTCGGCCATTTCACGCCAGGATGCACCATAGCCTCTAGATCGAGGCCAGCCGTTACTCCTTGCATATGCTGCGCCATGGAGCTTTCGTTCGATGCACTGAAGGGAAAGGGACTCTTCGACTCGTTACCAATGAGATACTGTAGTAATAGTTAGTGGGCATTAATGCTATGTGGACTTAGAACCAAGTCATACGTACGGGTGGCATTGCATTTGTGACTTGAGCTGCCACAGCAGGATCTAGACCTCGACAACCCTTCCAATCGGCCATTTTCGCTCCGGCTTTGAAATGCTTAGCCAGGTGTTCGACTCGATCCTGCCATTTAGTAAAATCCTCTCCGCAGAACCCGCATCGGCTTCTGATGTAAGCTGCCTCCGATTTCCATGACTCCATGGTGTCGATCATCTTGCAACCATGCACAAGTCGAAGGTGTTGCCGCAGATGATCTTTCCGATAGAAAGTTCGAGCGGCAAGGCCTTTCTCTTCACATGCGCGATAATTGTGAGTCTCGAGATGATCTTCAGAAGGGTTGATGGCATCACAGAAGACACATTGCTTCTGACCTGAAGATGATATGGTAATAACCTCGCCCAAAGGTGCACAGATCCACTTCTCCAGGCTCAGATGCAGCGACTTTTCATGCCGTGCCCAATCGTATTTTGTACGAAAGGTATCGGTGCAGAAAGTACACTGGTATGGCCGGGTGTCAAGAGGCTGCGCTTTACTGGGATTGGCAGGAGTTCGCCTTCGCCGCCGGCGATCTTTACGAACGCCAGATCCAAAGGAGCCATAGGAGTTGCGGGATCCTTGAGATTTTGAAGAACCAAGGGAAAGGTTGGAGAGAGAGTTGCTAGATTGAAAGGAGTCGGATTTGCCAGTATCAGCGCTGGTGATTGATGGTGCTTTGTGGATGGAGAAAGAGCTAGACCCAGCACTTGAATCTAGGCCACGGCGGGCACCGTGACTGCTTGATAAGCTTGACTCATTTGGACTCTCATGGCTGCTAGCCACGGCATAGGCAATGGCAGAGATAGGAGCCGGTTCGTTTTCTGGTGGCGAGTGCTGCCATCGTTCAAGAGGATTCATTATATCCCAAGTCTTGCCATTGTGGCGAATATTTGACTTATCGAAAGGAATATCAATGGCATCTGGTGTTGGCCAGGTGGGAGACCGAATGCTGGGAGATATTCCACGAGGGGTCCTAATTTTGGTTCGTCTACGGGTGTTTGCAAGCCAATTAGCAACCTGGGTGCTCTTCAGGCCAGTTTTGAGCCTGAGTTCCTCTTTCTCCTCTTCGGTTGGATATGGATTGTCACGGTGCTGGTCCATCCAGTCTTTCAGGATCTTGACAGCAGCTCGCGAGAAGCGCGTACCCGTCTTTCTGGTTGGGCGCTCTTCGACATCTTGAGCATCAACGCCGGCCCTGTCCCATGACTTCATTGCGATTAAGCCAGTAAGAGAACCTCGCTCCACCGTGGAATCCTCCTGCACAACATGTAGGGTATCCATGAACGCAGATGACTTGGCTTCCTGCGTGGCAAAAGAGCAAGAACGGAACAAGGCATTGCAGGGGGAGCAGGACTTCTGATTGACGAAAGTGAACCAGCAATCCAAGTGCTTGGAACGACAATACTCGCAAGGCTGCTCTGGTCTGCCAAATCTCGGGATCCACTTTGCGAAGTTTGCGTAGTCCTCCGGTGCAGTTGTCAGGCATGGGCCTTCAATGCCTGGCATTGAATCAGGTTCGAGGTCAAGATCGAAGTCGTCAATGAGGCCATGGCAAATACAACTGTGAATTTGTGAGCGGACGAAGCCCTAGTCAAAAAAGGGCGTTCGACATACTCGATTCCGTCCGGGTGCACCGGACAGTTGTGCGCGGCTTGTGTCGCCACGAGAGGATCGAACATATCAGACGTCGTTAACGGAATAGCCACATCCAATTGACCATTCTCATCCGGCATCGACGCAGCAGCGAAATTGAAGAATTCAGCCATATCCGGCTGATGGTCTTGATCCATCACCACGGCGACTGCTTCCGCAGCCAATGAACAACGAGTGGGCAACGTCAAGTCTTACCAGGAGGAGTCAAAAGGGCGTGCAACACTGATATATGTTATATGAAGGGCGTAGAGAAGTATTCTAGAAAATTAGGCAGTGAAGGAGTATTAAGCACGGCGCAGTTTGGCAGAACAGTCACCGTCTTGGAGTACAAGCATAGGGCGCGCAGTACCGCTCATCGCGCAATTTTCCCAATGCAAGCTAGTGGCGGTGGTTGGACCAGTCGAGCGCTGCGAAACTCGAGCACTTGCACCAGACCGAACTGCAGCATGACGCCCCCGCTGCTTCATCCAGCGAACGATATCGCAGACTTCCGCTGCGGCGCTTACATAAACAGTCGTATTGCCGCATAACAACGCGCTAGAAGCCAGAAGAACTCTGCCATCGAAGCCTAGGAAGCAAAGTACAGGTCCATGGCCCATATGCAGACCTTACATACGACCAGTCGACGGCACGCGACTCTCTCGCTTCTAACAATATCCAGTCTTTCGCCGCTGGCCGACAGAACTCCGCGGACATGGCGCGCTTGAGCCGGTTTGTTCGTAATCTTACCCGCATTCAACCGTCGATTGCCATTCCCTGCCGCTGTAATGCCAACCTGCCTCCCCTCTGATCCAGTTGGGGTGCGTGGCTTGGCCCGACTTCGGCGGCTGCTATCTCCACATCTTTGATCTGCAGTCGGATCTACCGACCGTTTTCGTATACGACGGTTTGCATTCTCTACGCACCTACTGAGTCAGAGCGAGATAATTATTGGCCATACGATATCAAGAGATAGTAGACTTGACTGGCTCCTTCTTTGGTGCATGTATAAGTTTTTTTTTTTTTTGGAATAGATATCGAAATACTTCCTCGTATGGCGATATACCCCTCCTTTGCATCTAGCTGCCAACTCTTGTTGAGATAATACGGTCGTCCTCTACCGCGTTCCGTCCTCAATGAGCCAAGAACCGGGCTAGAACCCCAATCTGCACACTTCACCACTGCTGACGAATCCAGACACTCGATCAAAAGTGATTTACACGTGGTGATCAATGGCATAGTCTACTATGCATCATCGTTTGTCCATAAACACCCGAGACCAACCCTGTATTTGGTCCTGGCCTGGTGGTTTCCGGCCGCCCACATTGCTCCTTATACCGCTCTGCTGGTTACCGCTGCCGTTGTGTATACAGGCTTCATTTCTCTGCGCAGGATGGCCACGGATACGTAAGCCTGGGAAGCAAGGAAGTTAATTGAGATGCCACGATTTGAGATGCATAACTGCAGTATTCGAGAAATGTACGATTGCTTCCAATTAGTTGCTTCGGTGTTTGGGTTCACGGTACACACTTTGCTCAAATTTCAATGGTGCGCTGAACGCATGGGCCGTATTCCTACAGGTACGCTCCGAGCCAATCCTTGGACGCAAGGCCAGGCATGGGGAGATGCTCTGCGGCTGCAAAGGCCAAATTCTAGACGCCACAGCTAGCTCACAGGTCAATCGTAGCGTTCACTTGGCAACCATGTCTGTTTTTCCCCGTCTATATTGCCATTTTCTCTACGCCTCTCAAGCAAGCGGGCGCTCCTACGTTCGAAATTCCATAGGAATCCGCTGCCTCTCCCACGAAGAATGATTGGCTCATTCCCAACATATTCTTCTCGTCATTGAAGGCCGCATAGAACCCGGTATACCGGGTCACTATGGGTGCGAAGTCGAATTGCACCTGAGATCCATACCAAACCTCCAGATCTCCACTACCACTGAGTTCAATGCTGGAACTAACCTCGACTATTGTACGATAAAGTCACCATCCATATCCAAAATTCATCGAGAACCCTGTCCCGATATGGTTCACCGAAGCTGTTTATAAGACGCCATCCCCTCGCCTCCCTTTTGGCTTACCGTAGAGGTACGAAAAAGCTCTTCATCTTCAGATTGCCTGTGGGCCCCAAAAAAAGGCTTAATTTTAAGTCTAGCCGAGCCACGGTCGAGGCTAGAGTACGTGACATGGTGGCGAGTTAAAATTTAATTCGTAGTCAACTATATGATAATCCACCTAGGTCAAGCTTAGTGCCTCCATTACTTTTCATCGCGTTAGTCTCTTCAAACAAAATGATTACCAACAGCTACCTCAACGAACGACGAGAACCTGGCTGCTGGGCTATTCTAGTAGATAAAAAATACTATCAAGTTGGTAGTTCCTGTATTAAGCGAACTCTACGAATGCAGCACCGACTAGACGGTTCTCCCAGCGATGGAAAACAGACGTCGCAGTCCTCGAATACCTTCGTAAACACCTGAATATTCTTCCAAAACTTCAATGTACCTTTGAGGATGATGGCGCGTTTTACCATGTAACGGGGCTCGATAAGCTGGTCGTCATGAAAAGACTCCCGGCGTACCCGGTGAATTACTGCTTTGCCCTCTACAACGAGTTTATAACGCTCAATGGAAAGTAAACAGTTGCTGGAAACCACGGGTTTCCAAGGAGTACCGGTTTTGCCATAACGATCTCGGGCAGCATAATGTGATTAATTAGGAATTCGCTAGATTTTGGCCTAAATGGTTCGAACGTCCCTTCTAGCGTATAGTAGGCCTTAGCTCTGCGTTAGAGGGTGAGAAAGACGATGTGGAGCGATATCGAGAATGGCTAGTGAATCATTGTGATGAAGTTGTGATGCCACGGTTGGCAAGCATAGTAGACAAAGGTAGGCCATCGATGGAATCTAATGACAGCAAACTAGATGCGCCAATGGCGAAGGCTTCACTTTCTCTCCCGTCGAAATTCCCTAGTTCTTGG
>Ga0335073_10011603_pt1 | contig 12376 bp, 10 predicted proteins | sample Lox_Sample_22_FD_207093 | JGI IMG/M metagenome (GOLD analysis project Ga0335073, IMG submission 207093) | Soil microbial communities from Loxahatchee National Wildlife Refuge, Florida, United States - Lox_Sample_2.2 | ecosystem: Environmental > Terrestrial > Soil > Wetlands | place: USA... | reverse complement strand
GCAACTACCGCTCCTATGGTCACGGACATCTGGCAAGGCTGCGCTTCATTCGGCGCTGCCGCGAACTGGGATTTACGCTCGGCCAAGTCCGCGACTTGCTGCGCCTATCCTCCCGAGAGGATCACGCCTGTACGGACATCGATCGGATCACGGCAGAGCATCTTTCAGCCATTGAGACAAAAGTCGCCGACCTTCGCCGGCTGGCCGACGAGCTGCGTCGTATCGCCAGGCGATGTCCGGGCAATGGGCGAATTGCCGATTGCCGCATCATTGATGCGCTGTCTCCGGGGACCACAAGACCAAGGACCCCTGGGGTTTAGCGCAGACGAAATTCCGCCCCGCAGTCCCCGGTGGGGTGGGAACAAAGGCGTGAGCGCCATCGACCATCGCCACATCGCGGCCTTTGCGTACGTCAAGATTAGCTTCTTGAATCACCTTGAATCACCTTGAATCACCCCTAATCGGCAGAGCACTTTTTCACGGCGGCTGCGATCCATTCCGCATTGACCTCGCCCAGCCGACTGGCGCACATTCGATGCTCGGTATCGAGCACCACGGTAAATGGCAGTGCGCCGTGCAAATCGCCCAAACGTCGCAGCAGTCCACTGGGATCCTTCGGCGCCTGCAGCTGCGGATAGTGGACCTGGAACCTGTTGGCGAAGCGCAATGACGACATGCGATCGTCGGTGCCGATTCCGAGGAACTGCACGTTGGTATAGATCTGCGATTGCGCGTTCAACAGCGGCGTCTCCTTGACGCAGGGCGGGCACTCCGTGCCCCATACGTTGATCAGTATCGCGCGATTGACGAAATCGTCGAGCTTGACGAAGGCGGTGCCGTTCAGCGTGGCGAGTTGGAATTCCATGCGCTCCGCCGCGAACACAGGCGTCGGCGCAAATGCGCTGGCGAGGAACGCCCCCGCCAGCGCGAACGCTGCGATGCTGCTGATGCGGTTGTGCACGGTAGCCTCGACCATCAGAACTTGACCTTCACGCCGGCAACGGCCGCGCGGCCAATGTTCGGACCCCAGATGTAGGTCACGTTGAGATTGCCGTACGGGTCTTGGAATAGGTAGCTGTCGTGCTTCGCCTGCTGGTAGTTGGTCAGGTTGGTGATTCCAAGCTCACCGGAGACCCACTGGTTGAACTGGTAGCTCGTATGCATGTCGACAACCCAGAACGTCGGGCTCCAGTCGGGCTTCGGCGTGCCATTCAGATTGTAGATCGGATTGTCTGCATAATCGTACCACTTCGCAAGGTTCTGGGGTCCGGTGAACGTGCTGCGGATGTTGAAGTCCCACGGTCCGGAATCGTGATCGTAGCTCAAGTGCACCCGATACTCCGGGCGTGAAAACAGGGCTGCGTTGTACGCGTCGTACGGATTAAACTGGTAATGGTAGCCCTCGAGGCCAACGGTGAACGCATCGCTCGGTGTTGCCTGCCAGGTACCGTCGATGTCGGCGTTGGCTACGGTGAACGGTTGCTGCGCCGGCTCGAGCACGAAGTTGTTCGCCGCATTGTTGACAAACAGCGCCATATCAGTGATGCGCGTGTAGTTCAACGACGTGGTAACGGCGAAGCGATCGTCGGCGTAGTTGAGCGAGTAGGACGCATTTTTCGACCGCTCCGGCTTCGCGCCGCTGCGATCGACGCTAAAGGCACTGAGAATGCCATGGTCCTGCTCGAAGAATGATGTCGGCAGTCGATAACCGGTTCCGATCGCGAGGCGGCTCGATAGGGTGTCGGAGTGATGCCACAGTGCGTTCAAGCGTGGCGTCGTGACCGAGCCAAACTCGTTGTTGTCGTCCTCGCGAACGCTCGCGTTGATCTCGAGACGCTCATCGAAAAAGGCTTCGTACCCCTGCACATAAATGCCCGGGGTGCGGTATTGATAGGCATCGACATCGTAACGCAGGATCCCGTAGTACGGGGTGCCTGTGGTCGTGCTGATTGACTGGCTGCTCAGCTGGTCAGACTTATAATTCGCGCCGACCGTGAAGAGTGCACCGCCGAGCAGTCTTTGCAGGTTGGCATCCAGGTAGATCTGATGCTGGTTGTCCCAGTAGTCGGAATCCATGCCGTACCAGGAGGACTGCTCGTGGTGCGCGTAGCCGAAGGCCAAGTGCAGTTTGGTGCCGTCGTCGAAGTCTCGGTCGGCCGTGGAGACAAACTGATTGCGCACCGTGAAGATGATCTGGGCTATCCCGGCTTCCCCTCCGTCATACGGCGGTTCTACCGGCTGGCCGGTGGACGGTTCGATCCAGGTGTTGGAATAGGGGGAGCCGTTCGGACCGGCACTCCAATTGAACGGGTTGCCCGTCGTATTGGCGAGGATGGCGGAGTAATCGTTGCCCAGCGGGCCGCCCCCGCGCTTTTCTTCGATGTGATCGTAGCGGGTCTTGATCCTGAATCCGTCCAGATCGTTGGCGAACAGGCTGATCCCTGCCAGTTCCCGGTGGTAGCCCGTGAACTGCGAGATGCCGTAGCCGACGCCATCCACGCTGTAGTGTGACTGATTGGTGGCGTTGACCGAGACGGCACCCCAGTCGAATACCTTCGCGCCGTACGCCGTCTCGTGTCGGTAACCGAAGTTACCGGCGTCGGCATCAATTTCCGCAGTATCTTTCGTTGGAACCTTGGTCACGAGCGTAATCGTTCCCGCGAGCGACTCCGGGGTCGTCAGGCTGCTGCCGGCACCGCGGGACACATCGATGCGCTCGAGGCCGTTCACGCCGAGCATGTCCAACCCGTACGCGTTCGACGCCGGACCGAAGATCGGCACGCCATCGAGGGTGAGCGTCGTAAAGCGCCCGGGCAGATTGTCGAGCGTGATGCTGCGGACGTTGCACACCGAGCATTCGACCTGGATGTCGATGCCCGGGCGATGGGTCAAGGCATCAATCAGGCTCGTTGCGCCGGTTTTTGCCATTTCCTGGCTGTCGACCGACTCGGTCATCACGATGTCGCCGCGCAGAGCGCCCGGCTCAGTCGCCCTGACGCCCGTGACGGTTATCTGCTCGAGAGCGCTCTTCGGCGTCGACGCGACCTTCTCCGGCTTCACGTCGGTGACGAGCGATACCGTGGGGTTGCCCTGGCTCGTGACGAGGACGTCCTTGCGTGTTAGGGCGCCGTTCACACCTGGAATCTCGATGACGTATTTTCCCGGCGCGACATGCTGGAACCGCGCGATGCCGTTGGCGTCGGTGGTCGTCGTGCTGACCTCCTTGCCGTCGCTCGACAACAGGCGAACATCGCGGTGTTTCCACGGGTGACCCAGCGAATCCTTGACCTCGCTCTGCAACGGCACAGACAGGGCGGGTGTTGCGGCGAAGGATGGAATATAGGCGGAGGACGCGACAATCATCGCGCCCACCGCCACCGAGGCGGATAAACGAGGCATGAGGTACTCCGATAGAAGGCAGATGAAACAAAGCCGCGGTCATGCCGCGGTCGGATCAGTCGCGATCAGATCGGAGACGGAGGCGGAGCTCGTGAACGATAGAAAGTGGCGGGGGCGGCGGCAAAGGAAAGCACTGCGACCGCTGCCAAGACACCCTGCGGCGGGGACGCCGGCAACGAGGTGGGGAACGACGGGAGAGGCGCTGCGCCTGCCTGGGCAAGAGCCGCACATTCGGCGCAGAAGCCCTCCGGGGCAACAAGGGTGTGAGCGGAAACGCCGCTGGCCCCGTGAAGGTGGCTGATCGCGTGCACGGTCCCCTGCAGCTGCGCGAACCAGAAAATCGCGAGGAGCAACAAAGGCCATACTTGGCTAATTCGACGCATCACAAATTGTGCTTACTTATTCAACGCCGCAAAATTGCTGACATCCGCTGGCGTGGCTCCCTATCCAAATCCAGTCGATCCTGGAAGTAATATCCATCACGGGTTATGACATAACATTACATCCTTTGATAAAGACATGCCACTATTTAATCAACGATTTCCAGGCCCTAAGGGGCTTCGTCCTGCGGCTCAACGTGATACCGTAGCTTCGGAGTGATCGACCATGCCCGAATACCAGCACGCCCGCTTCTCATATTCGTAGCGTTCTTGAGCACTGGGTCCGCGACTCCCGCAAGCGGCGCGACAGGCACAGTCGCGCAGGCCCCGGAGCAATACGCCCATCTCGACGTAGTCGGGGCGATCCGAGAGACCTGATCAGTTGAGCCCTTCGTGCTTACCGAGAAAGATGGCTTTTTCTACGGGCGCGGCACGATCGATGTCAAGAATGAAGTGGCAATCTTGGCGACCAACCTCATCCGGCTGAGGCAGGAGGGTTTCCGCCCATTTTATCGGCGCCCCGTCCGACCTCTTCTCGGTGGTTGAACGACAGGGGGAATCCAAAGCGACTCACCGGGCGTCAGCTCGATCGCAAATTTTGGGGTAAATGTCTCATCGGTTATGACGGCTCCCTCTATCCGATCGAGCCGATAGCTTCGCGATTCGCCATTTTGTGTCCGAATGGCGAATAGTAGGATCACGCCGGCACGCGTTCTGCGTAGCGAGTACGGCTCAATGCGCCGTACGCTTCCCTGGTAGTGTAGATCGATGCAAAGCCTGTTTGCCGCAGCGAAGCGGATCGCCTCTAGCGATGATGAACCGACCGCGCCCGCGCGGCGTAGCAGACCAATCGCAGGTCTGAGGAGTTGCTCATCCGATTCCATCGGCGCAGGAGGTGCCGGTCTTGCGGTGACGCCACTCGTGAGCCAGGAAAAGAACGCGGGCATGACGGACCAAAAGCTTTCGAAGGGCGGCAGCTTCGGTAATTGATGACCGAGCATGTTGGCCCAGTCGGCGACCAGTTCGTCCATTACTCCGCCGATGGTCTCAAACGTCGGCACGTTGATGCCCTTGAAAGCGCACTTTTCACGCAATACTCCTAGCACGGTGACGGCGTCAGGGCGGAATTCGTCATGGCGAAACAAATTTACGACGTCATAAAGATCTCGCGGCCGTGTCCGCTCCGCGAGCGCGCGGACCTTTTCACCGAATACTTCCTCATATGCGTAGCACCGAGCGGAGATCCCGCCTGCGGGCAGGTCACTGTAAGGATGTCCCACGGGACGATCGACAGCCGGTAGAACCAGCAATTCGTCGACGGTCAAATCGAGTTTTATTCGGGGCGTGCTTCGGGCGCGCCTCAGCGGGCCTTCGTAATACAGGCGACCCTCGCAACTTAGACCACCTCGGGAATTGCGGTAGACATCAAATCGGAGCTGCTCCGAAGGAATTTGCAGGCCGATGTCTTCGTAAAGTTTGGCCCCGACCTCGGAAAACGCGCGCTTTAGGAACCCCTCATCCAGGTGCGCGACATCGTTCAGGGTGAAATCCAGGTCTTCCGAAAAACGGTAGGTTTCGAAATAGCATTTCTTGAGGCACGTTCCGCCTTTGAATATCCAAGCCGATGATAATGCTGGATGATTGTAGATGCCCTTGAGCAGCCAGCCCAGTACGTAGTCCTTCTCGACAATCTCTGGAGACAACCCGAGATCGGTGGCTACCGCCAAAATCTCCCCACGATCAATCAACTTTGGTCCTCCCGAGTTTCCACTTCTCCGGTAACCAGAGGCGCCAACGCCTGATTAGACGAGGGGAGGCGACGGCGGGATCAAGTTTTACGATGCCTTCGGTGAGGTGAGCAGCACAGGCTTCGACGAGTTCGGGCGCTGCGCCTAGGGTCTCGGCGAGAAAGCCTAGCCGCTTATAAATGGCGCCATTGTCCAGTCGGCCCGCATAGCCGAGGAGGGTGGCCGTGTCACAATCGGCACGGGCGAAGTAAGCGCGCAGACAATCCGCAACATGACGGATCCCGCCACCATCAGCTGGAGAGTTCAGAATGTCGATGACCGTCCGGTGCACGTCAGAGACCTGAATCTTGATTTGTCCACGCCATACCGCTCGTGTGCCAAAGAGTTTGGCTTTATTGATGTGCCGGACAACGAATGCGGTCCCGTGCACGGTCTGATGAGACCGTCGTATCTGTTGAGTGGTGTATACAAATACGGATCTAAATAGCTGCTCGGTCAGGTCCCAGTGATGTGCGGCTGTTGCACCGCCAATGTAGGCATCCGAGAACAACTGAGGCACGAGCGCCCATGGGTCCTCCATCACTTGATCTGACGGTAACGAACTCGGCGCCACGGGTACGTATAGCCCGCGGCGCACCCGAGTAATCCAGCCTTGTTGGTGCCAGCGAGCGAGTACCTTTGCGGCGGCGACGCGATCGACTCCCAGCGCCTGACGGGCGTCAGTGACGGTGAGGAAGTCCCCGGACTTGCGAAGCACGGCGGCGAGGCGTGCCCTACTTTCGACGATCGACATAGGGTTTGCAGGTACAGTTAAACAGCATTAGTTCCCATACTAGAGGAATTACTACGCTTATACTATATCAAAAGACCTCAACGGCGAACACCGTCGAACAAGATCGCGTGACAATTCGATAATTCCAGCAGTTATATTTCCGAATCACGCGAGTTATTTCTATGCAGGAAAGTACTCCGAAGCATTGAAAACATATTACAGAGGGCTCGATCTCAATCCGGTAGGCCGCAATAAGCATTTGTTCCCTGCGCAGATCTTGCTCGGGCAGAGCGACCCTTCGTCTGCGTTGGCGGAGATGAACCGCGAACCCGATGAGAAAGTCCGTCTCGGATGGAGTTGTCGCGTGCTTGCGTACGATGCGCTGGGCCGCAGGGAAGAAGCTGATGCAGCGCTGACCTACCTGAAAAAATACCACGCGGAGGACGGTGCCTACGGAATTGCCCGTGTTTACGCTAACCGGGGGCAACTCGACGAGGCCTTCAGCTGGCTTGGTCGGGCCTACCGGTTGCGGGATCCCGGGATATTGCGCGCGCATGCGGATCCTCTTCTAAAGAACGTGCAGTCCGATCCGCGCTTTGCGGCTCTTCTAAAAAAATCGGGCTAGTTAATTAGCGCGCAATTCCGAACATGCGCCATGCTTGATTCAGATCCAAGAAAATGGCGCTGTTACCGTTGGGCTCGGGTTTCATCAGTAATGGAGATGCTTCGGGACGTAATGCCGCGGAAATGCGCCCACGCGAGCATCTGAGGTGAGATGGCGAAAGGAGCGTAGAAAGTGAAGTATCGGAAACTCGGGAATACGGGACTCATCGTGAGCGAAGTCGCGCTCGGCACCATGCAGTTCGGCGGCAAAATGAACATGGGTAACCTCGGTCAGGAGGAGACGACGCGAATGGTGCGCCTTGCCCTGGATAGGGGCATCAACTTCATTGATACCGCAGACGTATACAGCCTCGGGGAGAGTGAAACTCTGGTGGGTAATGCCTTGCGGGGCGTGCGGCAAGAAGTCGTTCTGGCCACCAAGGTTCGGCTCCCCATGAGCGAGAATCTCAATCGGAGCGGCGCGACCCGCGTAAATATCCTGCGCGAAGTGGAGGACAGTCTGCAACGGCTGCAGACCGATTACATCGATCTTTACCAGGTTCATGGATGGGACAGCATCACGCCTCTCGAGGAGACGTTGCGGACACTCGACGATGTTGTGCGCGAGGGGAAGGTCCGCTATATCGGGCTCTCCAACCTCATGTCATGGCAGGCGGCGACCGCGGTCATGCTGCAGGAGCGGCTGGGGTTGGAAAAATACGTGACGGCTCAAATGTATTACAGCCTCGTCGGCCGGGGACTCGAATACGAGTTCCAGTCGTTCGCCGAATACCACAACATCGGTATCCTGGTTTGGAGTCCCCTTGCCGGCGGTTTCCTGTCCGGCAAGTACAGCCGTACCAACCCTGCCCCCGCCGGCACGCGCTTCGCGGAGGCCGGCTCCTTCGTGCCCTTCGACAAGGAAATGGGCTATCGCGTCGTCGAGGCGCTGAAGGAAGTGGCCGGGCGGCATGGTGCAAGCCCGGCCCGGACAGCGTTGTCATGGGTGCTAGGGCGGCCGGCCGTCAGCAGCGTGATCGTCGCCGCCCGGAGGATTGAACAACTGGAAGATAACATCGGTGCGGTAGACCTGCGACTCTCGGACGAAGAAGTTCGGCTTCTGGACGCGGCGTCTGATCCCGGTATTCCCTATCCGAAGTGGATGGTCCTACAACTTGACACGGCGGAAGACCCGCGTTCGAAAGCGCTGTATCCCGCGCGTTATGTGGACGGCGGTCCCTGGAGGGATCTCCGCCAGTCTCGGTGGGCCGGCTGAGAACGCCTTGCCGGCTGAAAGCTGAGCAGAGCACGCGAAAGGAAAGTGAGACATGAATGCGGTCACACGCATCCTCAAGCCGCAGGAGGTGCATATGCCCCTGCATTTCAATTGTATTCTCAGCTCCGAGGCAGGCAGTTGACCGAAGCTCGCCGCGCGAACATGATTCCAGTCCGACGCAGCACGAACCGCGGGGTCCGATATGCCGGGAACTCAGCTCAATGTGAATGGGAAATCGGTTTCGGTTTTTGTGGATGACCCCGATGTGCCGTTGCTTTACGTCCTTCGAGATGATCTTGGGCTGCGCGGCCCACGCTTCGGATGCGGGCTCGCGCAATGCGGAGCCTGCACAGTCCATATCGACGGGGTTGCCGTGCGTTCGTGCGTGATGCCGTTGTCCGCGGTCAAGGGCAAGGTGACAACTCTCGAAGGGCTCGGCTCAGAAGCGAGACCGCATCTCCTGCAGCGCGCCTTCATCGAGGAACAAGCAGTGCAGTGCGGCTACTGCATCAACGGCATGATCATGCAGTCAGCCGCACTCCTGGCACGTACTCCCAAACCCACCGAGGATCAGGTCCGGCAGGAGCTCGCGGCCAATCTGTGCCGGTGCGGAACGCACCTGCGCATCCTCCGCGCGGTAATGCGCGCGGCCGCGACCTGAGGGAGAGCGCTGATGAGCTCATCGGTGAGTCGCAGGTCAGTGCTTGAAGCGTCTGGGCTGCTGGTGGTGGCGTTTAGTCTCGCGCCGCGCTTCATGTTCGCCAACGCTTCCAGCGCGGCGAAGCCCGTCGCACCGGACTTGGTCGATAGCTATCTCGCGATCGGCGCAGACGGGCGAGTCACGGTCTACTCCGGCAAGGTCGATCTCGGCACGGGGTTGTACACCGCGCTCACGCAGATCGTCGCCGAGGAGCTCGACGTGCCCCTCGGCCACGTGACTCTCATTCAGGGCGACACGTTGCTTACCCCGGATCAGGGTCCCAGTTTCGGGAGCCTGTCCATCCAGAATGGCGGCGCGCAGCTGCGTCGAGCCGCTGCGACCGCGCGGCGGGCATTGCTCGAGAGGGCCGCGGTGAAATTCAAGACCTCTGCGTCGACGCTCGCGATTCGCGACGGTGTGATCGTCGGTGAAAACGGCCGGGAGCTGGCGTTCGGTAGCCTGGTCGGGGGCCGAGTTCTGTCCCTCAAGCTCGACCAAGACGCACCGTTGAAGTCGCCTGCCGACTTCAAGCTGGTCGGGAAACCCGTCCGCCGCCTCGACATTCCGGACAAGGTGACGGGTCGTTTTACGTTCATGCAGGACTTCAAACGGCCGGGTATGCTGCATGGACGGGTCATCCTGCCGCCGGCGCTTGGCGCAACGCTTGTCAGCTACGACGAGAGCTCGATCAGCGCCATCGCGGGTATCGTGAAGGTTGTACGCATCGAAAACTTTCTCGGCGTCGTCGCCAAGAGCGAATGGAGCGCCATCAAGGCGGCGCGCCAGCTATCGGTAAAGTGGTCGGCCTGGAGCGGCCTGCCGGAGCAATCTCGGATCTGGGAGCATGTGCGCCAGACGAAAATTGTCAAGGACGACATCACGAGCAACCAGGGGGATTCGCAATCCGCCTTGGCAACGGCGCCACGCAAGCTCGCTGCGACCTACGACTTTGCGATCCACACCCACGGGTCCATCGGTCCGTCTTGCGCGGTCGCCGAGTTCGCCGACGGCAAACTGACCTGCTGGACCGCTTCGCAGGCGACGCATAACCTGCGCAAGCAGCTGGCTGCGATGCTCTCCGTCGCCGACGAGAGCGTCCGCTGTATCTATGTCGAGGGGGCCGGTTGCTATGGGCGCAACGGCCATGAAGACGCGGCGGGGGATGCCGCCCTGCTGGCACGAGCCGTAGGACGGCCGGTCCGGGTTCAGTGGATGCGCGCCGACGAGCATGGCTGGGATCCGAAGGGACCTCCGACCCTGCTTGATATGCGCGCCGGGCTGGAAGCGGGTGGAAAGATCAGCGCGTGGGAATCGGAACTGTTCATTCCCAACGGAATGGCCGGCTTCGTGGCACTGGTCGGAGCCGATCATGCCGGACTCAACAGCCTGGGGCAGCTCAGTCCCGGGGGCGTTATCAACGATCTGGCGATTCCCTACGCTATCCCCAATGTGAAGACCACGGCCCATCGGCTCGAATCGACGCCGTTCAAGCCCGCCTGGATCCGTTCTCCCGGACGCATGCAGAACACCTTCGCCAACGAGTGTTTTCTCGACGAGATTGCGGCAGCCATCGGCGTCGACCCGCTCGAGCTGAGGTTGCAGTATCTGCACGATCCTCGCGGCGAGGAACTGCTCGAGCGGCTGGCGGCGCTTAGCAACTGGCGCCAACGGTCGAAATCCGATCGGCAAGGTGAGGTTGTAACGGGCCGAGGCCTCGCGTACGTCAAATACGAGCTGGTGCGCACCTACGTGGGTGTGGTGGCAGAAGTGCAAGTCAATACGCAATCCGGCGAAATCGCGGCCAAGCGCTTTCATATAGCGCATGACTGCGGTCAGATCATCAACCCGGACGGGCTGCGCAACCAGATCGAAGGCAATGTGATCCAGACCGTCAGCCGCGTCCTCAAGGAGGAGGTGAAGTTCGACCGTTCCATGGTGACGAGCCTGGATTGGGCGAGCTATCCCATCCTCACGTTCCCCGAAGTGCCCGAAGTGGTCATGGATCTCATCGATCGACCCAACGAAGTGCCTTGGGGCGGCGGTGAACCCACAGCGGCGGTGGTGCCATCGGCGATCGCGAACGCGGTGTTCGATGCGACCGGCGTGCGGCTGCGGTCGGTGCCGTTCACGCCCTCCAAGGTCAAGGCGGCGCTCGGCTAATGTCGTGCGCAACGAGTCGCTTCGGTCCTCAGACCCCAGGGAACTGAGCATCGACACTCAGACCATCGGGCGCGTGACACTCACCGCGCGCCCCACCAGCCATGCCATCCAGCGGTCTCATCAGCGTGAAGGTGCAGCGCATTTGTGCGCCGTCCGATCGGCTGAGGTTAGCCACTACGCGCCCCGTGTAATGCGCGACCTGCTGGAGCTCCGGACCCACGTCATACTGGCCCTCCTGATGCCATATCGGGCCCTGTGGACCGAGCTCATCGGTCAACCTGCTCGTAATCTGAAAGAATTGACCCGTGAACGTCTGTCCGTTCGCGAACGTTGCCGTCATGGAGCCGGAGACATTCCCGGAGGCAGTCCAGCTGAGTTTCACCGGGTTTGTGCCGGACACTGCAGAACCCGAGCCGGTGCTCGTCGTGGCACAGCCCGCCGCTAGTCCGACGACCAGAAGAATCAAGGCTCTCGAAGTTATGCGTGCCATTTCGAATCTCCAGTGGCGAACGACGCGATCTTCGGTGTGCAGCATCCCAACGAGCACCGCAAGCGACTCGATGGTCGGGCCTGTTCGTCACCAGGGGATGTCAATCCTGCGACGATGGATTACAGCTGAAACCCCGATCGACGAATGCAGTATCGCACGAGGCTTGGGTGAACGCGTTGGTACGCCCACCGCGGTAGCGATAATCGCGGCTTTGGCGGCAGCGTTGCGTCGGGCGCTTTATTCGCTGTGGTAGAGCCCCACGGACGCAAATTAGCCCCTCGAAACTTGACGTCAGTACACAGTCCATGCATGATCTGTGTATGGCTACCAAAACCATATCTATCGAAATCGACGCTTATGATCTCCTGGTACGGGAGAGAAAAGATCCCAAGGAGTCCTTCTCACGCGTCATCCGCCGCGTGCTTTCGGAGCGGCCGGCACTGACGGCCGGCGATCTGCTCGATGCCATGCAGGCTTTCGAAGGCCGAGGTGCTGGGCCACGGCGTCGTCGATCGCGCGATGCTGCTGCTTGATACCAGCTTCCTGATCGAGTTCGAGGATGAGTTGGCCGATCGAAAGATAGGGCCCGCACGCGGCATATTGGCCGCACATCGCCGCCAGACGGTGGCGATCAGCATCATAACGCTCGGCGAGTTCGCGGAGGGCTTTACCGACCCTCGCGCACTCGTCGAGTTTCTGGCGCCGTTTCGAGTCGTAGCAATCTCGCGCGCGATCGCGTGGCGTACCGCGGCGTTGCAGAGTTCGCTCCCCCGTCGGCTTGGGGAAAATGACGCCTGGATCGCGGCCTCGGCGTTATCGTACGACGCGACCCTCATTGGCCGCGAAAG